>MDTG01040307.1_pt1 | contig 78080 bp, 77 predicted proteins | sample 811421 | NCBI WGS metagenome assembly MDTG01 (sample SAMN05326645, study PRJNA326480) | marine metagenome | isolation source: seawater | place: Pacific Ocean: South East | collected 2011
GCCACTCGCTACGACAAGCGACCGGAGAACTATCTCGCCGCCGTCAAGCTCGTGGCCGCGAGGATCTGGTGCCTGAGCTTATGAGTCTACGCCCTAGGTCAGGCCCACATTCCACTGCTCCATGTCCTCATCGAGCTGCAGGCCCATATTGTTCTTCTGGTAGCCACCGCCGAAGGTGAAGCCGGCATAGCCCAGCTGCGCGCCCACGGTGAAGGCTTCCTGATCATCGGAGCCTGCCCGGTCCGCTTCCTGCTGCCCCGTGAGATAGCCAACCGCGATGGCCACGTCGACGCCACCGAAGCTGTTCACGTAGTTGGCACCGATTTCCACGATCTTCTCTTGACGGGAAGGATCAGCGGGATCAACACCGCCATTGTTGTTCGGCAGGTTGCCATAGGAATTCGACGAGCCGCCCGTACCGCCCGCGAGGCTGGGCGTATACGACAGACCCAGCTGAAAGCCCGAGAAGCGTGGGGTGAAGTAGGTCAGCTTGTTGGCGTCGCCGGTGGTGTTCAGGAAGGTGTAGTTCGACGCCAGCACATTGGTGCCCGGCTGCGAGGCGTGGAAGAAGTTCGGGCTGTCGACGCCATGGCCGGCAATGGCGGTCGGGGCCGAATAGTGCATCAGATAGGCGGCCGAGTCGGCGGCACCCAGCTGCACCCGACCGAAGCCGCCTTCGAAATAGACGAAATGCTCGTCGATCTGGTCGCCGGGACCGCTCGCGCTGGCAGTGGTATAGGCCTCGAGCTGCACGTTCACGCCGACGGTGACACCGTTGTCGAGCGTGGTCTCACCCAGGAAGTAGATCTCGCCTTCCTGCTTGATGCTGTCGGTGCGGGTATCTGCCACATCCTCGTCGATCAGGACGAAGGCGCTCTGATAATAGCCGCCGAGGCCGAGCTTGATGTTCTCGGCCGCCGAAGCGGGAGCGGCGAAAGCGGCGGCAGCGGCGACGATGGCAGTGCTGCCGAGCAGGATCTTCTTCATCGGGTCGGGTCCCCTGGTGAGAACGTTCAGAAATTTTCAGTCCGGCCGGGTGCCGGGACGTCCGGGATACAAGTCTGGTCGGCCGGCCCGCTTCGGGTTCCGGCCTGGTCGTGATTGGCCTGATGCTGGCCGGAAGCTCTTCACGGTCGGCGGTCTTGGCCGCCATCCGGACGCCGGGCGTGCGGGGAATTCGCCCATGCGGCAAGTTCATGTTCTTCCGCAGCGCACGCGCCGTCAACGCGGCGCAATACGACGCGTCAGTGATTTCCGTCACAATGTAGCAGGATTGCAACAGGGATGACACGGCGGCGTCACGGCCCCCTGATCCGGTTACCGGGGCTGCCCGGTGCCGCGGACGGCCTGCTATCGGCTTCGGTTGAGGCAGGAAGCGGCTTGCCATATAGTTCAGCCGACCGAAGCATCCGACGGAGCGCAAATGCCTCTCTCGGACAGATTTCGGCGACGCCCTGTCGGGACCAGAGACAACGCCGGCGGGACCACGTCGGACAATAGCCAGAGAGGTTTGGAACGGCCATGGCAGTCACGGGCAAGGATCTGTTGCGGTACGCGACGCTCGCAGGCGCGCTCGCGCTGCTCGCGGGCTGCAGCGGCGTGGAGACCGAAGCCAGCTATCCGCGCTCGATCCCCGGCGGAACCGGCGGCACCTACGAGACCCAGCGCCAGACCATCTTCGGCGACGGCGGTCTCAACATCTTCGACAATGAGAAGAGCCGCGACGGCACCGGCGGCGCCTCGCCGATCGGCGTGAACAGCTTCCTGTGGCGGGCCTCGCTCGACACCATCAGCTTCATGCCGCTGGCCTCCGCCGACCCCTTCGGCGGCGTGCTGATCACCGACTGGTACAGCGCCCCCGAGACGCCGGGTGAGCGGATGAAGCTCACCGTCTATATCCTCGACCGCCAGCTCCGGGCCGACGGCATCCGCGTGGCCGCCTTCAAGCAGCGCCGCGACGAGACCGGCACCTGGGTCGACCAGCCCGTCGAGCCCGCGGTCGCGACGCGCATCGAGGACGCCATCCTCACCCGCGCCCGCCAGCTGCGCGTTTCAAGCTCGGCGAGCTGACGGCGCCTCCCAAGCCTGGCGGCAGGGAGGCCCCCGCCGCCATCCTCTCCAACCGGGTGACCGGCAGCGGCATGCCCCTTTCGACAAGGGGGCGGTGCCGGTTGCGGTCACCCGCACTTCGTACCGGAAAAATGGCCCGCTACAACCCCAAGGCGATCGAGCCCAAGTGGCAGCAGGTGTGGGACGAGAACGGCACCTTCACGACCGATGAAGCGTCGTCGAAGCCGAAATACTATGTGCTCGAGATGTTCCCCTACCCCTCCGGCCGCATCCATATCGGCCATGTCCGCGTCTATACGCTGGGGGACGTGACGGCACGCTACCGCCGCGCCAAGGGGTATAACGTGCTGCATCCGATGGGCTGGGACGCCTTCGGCATGCCGGCCGAGAATGCCGCCATCGAGCGCGGCATCCATCCGGGCAAATGGACCTACGACAACATCGCGGCCATGCGTGGTCAGTTGAAGTCGATGGGCCTGTCCTATGACTGGAACCGGGAGATCTTCACCTGCGCGCCGGATTATTACGTCCACGAGCAGCGCATGTTCCTGAAGTTCCTGGAAGCCGGTCTCGCCTATCGCAAGGAAAGCTGGGTCAACTGGGACCCCGTCGACCAGACGGTGCTGGCCAATGAACAGGTGATCGAGGGCCGCGGCTGGCGCTCGGGCGCCCTGGTGGAACGGCGCAAGCTGTCGCAGTGGTTCCTGAAGATCACCGCCTTCGGCGACGATCTGCTGGACAGCCTGTCGACGCTGGACCGCTGGCCCGACCGGGTGAAGACCATGCAGGAGCGCTGGATCGGCCGTTCCGAAGGTGCCCGGCTGAGCTTCCGCCTTGAGGGCGCGCCCGAGGGGCTGGACGGGCTGGAGGTCTTCACCACCCGCCCCGATACGCTGTTCGGCGCCGCCTTCTGCGGCATCGCCCCCAACCACCCGCTGGCCGAGGCGCTGGCGGCATCCGACCCCGAGCTTGCCGCCTTCATCGAAGAGTGCAACCGCACCGGCACCAGCGAAGAGGTGCTGGAGAAGGCCGAAAAGAAGGGCTACCGGCTGCCGGTCGATGCCGAACATCCCTTCGTGCCGGGGCTGAAGCTGCCGGTCTATGTGGCGAATTTCGTGCTGATGGAATACGGCTCGGGCGCGATCTTCGGCTGCCCGGCCCACGACCAGCGCGACCTGGATTTCGCCCGCAAATACGACCTGCCGGTGAAGCCGGTGGTCCGGCCCGCGGGCCTGGAGGACGCGTCCCCGCTGGAGATCGGCAGCGAAGCGCTGACCGGCGACGGCGTGATCGTCAATTCGGGGTTCCTGGACGGGCTGTCGGTCGCGGATGCCAAGCGCCGCGCGATCGAAGAGCTTGAGAAGATCGGCATCGGCAAGGGTGAAACCACTTTCCGCCTGCGCGACTGGGGCGTGTCGCGCCAGCGCTATTGGGGCTGCCCGATCCCGGTGATCCACTGCCCGGATTGCGGCGTGGTGCCGGTGCCGGAAGACCAGCTGCCGGTCACCCTGCCCGAGGATGTGGTGTTCGACGGCCAGGGCAACCCGCTGGACCGCCACCCCAGCTGGGCGCATGTCGATTGCCCGAGCTGCGGCAAGCCCGCCCGGCGCGAGACCGACACCTTCGATACCTTCTTCGAGAGCAGCTGGTATTTCGCCCGCTATACCGGCCTGACCACCGACCGGCCCTTCCCGCGCGAAGCGGCCGATAAGTGGATGCCGGTGGACCAGTATATCGGCGGCATCGAACATGCCGTGCTGCACCTGCTCTATTCCCGCTTCTTCACCCGCGCCATGCGCGAGGTGGGACTGCTGGACGTGAAGGAGCCCTTCGCCGGGCTGCTGACCCAGGGCATGGTGGTGCACGAGACCTACAAGGACGATCAGGGCCGCTGGGTCTTCCCCGAAGAGGTGACCAAAGACGCCGACGGCCAGCTGGTCCATGTGGAAACCGGCCGACCGGTTACCCGCGGCCGCATCGAGAAGATGAGCAAGTCCAAGCGCAACGTCGTGGACCCGATGGCGATCATCGAGGCCTATGGCGCCGATACCGCGCGGCTGTTCATGCTGTCCGACAGCCCGCCGGAACGCGACCTGGAATGGACCGATGCGGGCGCCGAAGGCGCGCACCGCTATCTGGCCCGGCTGTACCGGCTGGTGGATGAATGGACCGCCGCCCTGCCCGCCCCCGGCACCGATATCGGCGCCGACCTGGCGGCGGCCGAGGGCGCGGCGCTGGAGATCCGCCGCAAGCTGCACCGGACGATCCGCGACCTGTCGGAGGATCTGGAGCGCTTCCACTTCAACAAGGGTGTGGCGCGGCTGCGCGAGCTTTCGAACGCGCTGTTCGACTTCACCCCGGCCTCGCCCGCCGATGCCGCCGTCGCCCGCGAGGCGGTGGATGCCGTCATCCGGCTGATCGGGCCGATGACCCCGCATCTGGGCGAAGAGCTGTGGCGGATGGCCGGCCATGACGGCTTGCTGGCCGAACAGCCCTGGCCCGATTTCGACCCGACGCTGGTGACGGTGAACACCATCACCCTGCCGGTGCAGGTCAACGGCAAGGTGCGCAGCAAGCTGGATGTCGCGCCGGATCTGGATCAGGATGCGGCTGTGGAACGTGCCCTCGCCGACCACAAGGTCAAGACCGCTCTCGACGGCCGCACCCCGCGGAAGGTGATCTATGTCCCGAACCGCATTCTCAACCTCATCGGCTGATCGCATCAGCCCGACCGGGCCCGCCAGCCGCCGCAGCCGGCGGCTGGTGCTGGCGGCGGCCATGGCCGCGGCGGCGCTGACGCTGTCGGCCTGCGGCTTCCGGCCGCTCTATGGCGACACCGCCGCCAACCGCCCCGCGGTCACCGAACAGCTGGCCGCGGTGGCGGTCGGACCGGTGCCCGACCGGGCTGGCCAGATCTACCGGAACAGCCTGGAACGCCTGCTTGCCGGGGAGGGCCGCGGTCATCCCGGGCGCTACCGGCTCGACAGTTCGATCAGGATCACCGAGACCGGGCTTGCCATCAACGAAGACGCCACCGCCAGCCGCTATAATGTGCGGATCGTGGTGAGCTATCGCCTGATGGCGCCCCATGCGGGCGAGAACAACGCCGACAGGCTGCTGGCCGACGGCACGGTCACCCAGATCAACGGCTATGACCAGATCTCTGCCCCCTATGCGACGCTGGTATCGCGGCAGGATGCGATCGAACGTGCGCTGAAGGAAGCCGCGCGCGAGGTCCACACCCGGCTGTCGATCTATTTCGACCAGCATGGCGAGGTTTAGGGCGGCGGCGAGCGGATGGTGAAGGTCGCCCCCCGTGATGCGGAAACCAAAAGCGGCCGGCCCGATGCCGCCTGGCGGGCGGTTCTGGTCTATGGTCCCGATCGCGGGCTGGTGAAGGAACGGGCCGACCGGCTGGTGCGTGCGGTCGTGCCGGACCCCACCGATCCGTTCCGGATCGCCACCCTCGACGGCAAGACCCTGTCGGATGATCCGGCCCGGCTGGCGGACGAAGCGGCCGCCATCGCCTTCGGCGGCGGCCGGCGGGTGGTCCGCCTCAGGGATATCGGCGATGCCCAGGCGCCGGCGCTGGCCGGTTTTCTGGACGATCCGGCCGGCGATGCGCTGATCGTGGTCGATGGCGGCGAGCTGGGACCGGGATCCAAGCTTCGCAAGCTGTTCGAAACCGCCGCCAATGCGGCCGCCATCGCCTGCTATGCCGATGAAGGCCGTGATCTGGCCGAGGTGATCCGCAACCACCTGTCGGAAGCGGGGCTCCAGGCCGATGCCGATGCGCTGATGGCGCTGGCCGGCTCTCTGGGCGCCGACCGGGCGATGACCCGGATGGAGCTGGACAAGCTGGCCCTCTACGCCCATGGCCGCGGCCGGGTCACGCTTGAAGATGTCGAAGCGGTGATCGGCGATGCCCGGACCGTGGCGCTGGACGATGTGGCGCTGGCGGCGGCCGGCGGCGATGCCGCGGCGCTGGACCAGGCGCTCGACCGCGCCTTTGCCGAAGGCACCTCCGCCATTGCCCTGCTGCGCGCCGTTTCCCGCCATTTCGGCCGGCTGCTTCAGGCCCGCGCCGAGATCGATGCCGGTGCGGATCCGGAGATGGCGATGAAATCGCTGAAGCCCCCGGTGTTCTTCAAGCAGACCGGCAGTTTCAGGGCCGCCCTGGCGGTGTGGCCCACCGCGGCCCTTGCCCGGGCCCTGGGCCGGCTGGCCGATGCCGAGGCGCGGGCCAAGCAGGGACTGCCCCAGGAGACCCTGGTCGGCCAGGCATTGCTGGGTATTGCCGCCGAAGCCGGGCAGCGCAAACGCCGCCGCTGAGGCCTGAAAACCCGCCTCCACGATCGATAATTTTTGACCGGAAATCTGCCCGCGATCGGGGCGTCAGCCGCGCCCGCCCAACCGGGCCAGCAGGTCGTCGAGGTCTTCGAGCGAGCCATAGGCAATGGTCATCGACCCCGCCGTCGGCGAGACGGGGTTGATCGACACCTTCAGGCCCAGGCTCTCGCTCAGATCCTCTTCCAGGCGCAGCGTGTCGCTGTCTTTGGTCGAGCTGCCGGCGGCATCGGCACGGCGCGGCCGGCCGCCCACGGGCTTGCGCTGCGCGCCCTCCCGATGAGCCCGCTTCTCGGCCTCGCCCCGGGCGAGGGTCTCGGCCTCGCGCACCGTCAACCCGCGATCGACGATCCGCTTCGCCAGGGCCGAGGGGTCGTCGGCGGTCGCGATCGCCCGGGCATGCCCCATGGACAGCCGGCCGTCGTCGAGCATCTCTTTGACCGCCTCGGGCAGGTTCAGCAGGCGGAGCATGTTGGCGACATGGGCGCGGCTCTTGCCGATCACCCGGCCGAGTTCCTCCTGGGTGTAGGAGAACTCGCCCATCAGCCGGCGATAGCCGTCGGCTTCTTCCAGCGGCGTCAGATCCTGGCGCTGGATGTTCTCGACCAGGGCGATTTCCAGCGCGTCATGATCCGCCATATGGCGGACGATGACCGGAACCTCATGCAGCCGGGCAAGCTGCGCCGCCCGCCAGCGCCGCTCGCCGGCGACGATCTCGAAACCGCCGTCATCGAGCGGCCGGACCAGGATCGGCTGGACCACGCCACGTTCGCGCAGGCTGGCGGCCAGCTGCGACAGGGCCTCTTCGTCGAAATGCCGGCGGGGCTGATAGCGGCCGGGGCGCAGCCGCTCGACCGGCATCATCCGGACATCGGCCGTTGCGGTCGCAGGGGCCGCATCCTCGATCGCCGTATCCCCGAGCAGCGCAGACAGGCCACGCGCCAGGCCGCGCTTGCGGCCGCCGGTTTCTTCCGCACTCACGCGGCCACCCCCCGTTCGCGCTTCAGCACCTCACCTGCCAGATGGATATAGGCCTTGGCCCCGGCGCAGCGGTGATCATAGAGCAGCACCGGCTTGCCATGGCTGGGCGCTTCCGACACGCGGACATTGCGCGGGATCACGGTCTTGTAGACCTTGTCGCCGAAGAAGTTGCGCACATCCGCCGCGACCTGGTTGGACAGGTTGTTGCGGTTGTCGAACATGGTCAGCACCACGCCCTGAATGTCGAGCCGCGGGTTGAGCGAGCGGCGCACCCGGTCGACCGTCCGCACCAGCTGGCTGACACCCTCCAGGGCGAAGAACTCACACTGCAGCGGCACCAGCACCGCATCGGCGGCGACCAGGGAATTCAGGGTCAGAATGCCGAGCGAGGGCGGGCAGTCGATGAAGATGTAGTCGTACTGCGGTAGTCCCTCGGCACCCAGCGCCATGCGCAGCCGGCGCTCGCGGGCCGGGCGCTCGATCAGCTCGATTTCGGCACCGGTCAGATCGACCACCGCCGGCACCACCGCCAGCCCGGGCACATCGGTTTCGACGATCGCCTCGGCAAGGCTCGCCTCGCCCATCAGCACATCATAGCTCGACGGATTCCGCTGGCTGGCACCGATGCCCAGCCCGGTCGACGCATTGCCCTGCGGATCGAGATCGATCACCAGAACCCGCTTGCGCGCCGCGGCCAGCGCGGTCGCCAGGTTGATCGCGGTCGTGGTCTTACCGACGCCGCCCTTCTGGTTTGCGATGGCCAGCACGCGACCGGTGCCCTGAGGCGCCGCATCAGCGGGATTGGTCACGGTCTTGGACACGAGACAGCCCCTTCGCTTCAAGGATGACGCCACCCTCGTCGGTCATACTTCTATGGCATACCACCTGCATTGTCCAGCGGGTGCGGGCGGCTGCAATCTCGGCCTCGGCCTGGGCGCCTTTCAGGAACCAGAATACGGCATCCGGGCGGGCAAGCGGAATGGCCATCTCAAGAAGCTTGTCCAATGGGGCGAGCGCGCGGGCGGAGACCAGCTCGGCGCCCAGGGCTTGCAGGCGTTCGATCCGTTCGGCATGGACGGTGACGGTGATGCCCATCGCCCGGGCCGTCTCCCGCAGGAAGATCGCCTTGCGGGTGTCGCTTTCGACCAGATGAACATCCAGATCGGCCAGCGCCGCCAGCACCAGCCCGGGAAAGCCGGCGCCGGAGCCCAGATCGACCAGACGCCGGCCGGCAGCCGGGCCGATCAGCGGCAGAAGCTGGGCCGAATCGAGCATGTGCCGCCGCCACAGTTCGGGCAGGGTCGCCGGGCCGACCAGATTGATCGCCCCCTGCCAGCGGATGAGCCTTTCGGCGTAAATCTCCAGCCGGTCGAGAGTTTCACGTGGAACCCCGGCGAGCAGCGCATCGATCCGCGGCCGGATGATGTCGTGGTCGGCGCCGGCGGGGCCGGCCGTGCGCGGCTGAGCCGCCGGCCTGGAGCTGAAGCGGCGGGGATCGGGCCTGCGTGCCATCTGCCCTACTCCGCCGCCAGTGCCGCGCCGCGCCGGATGGCGCCGATCACCAGGCTGAGCGCCGCCGGGGTCACGCCGGGGATCGCCTGGGCGGCGGCGATGGTCGCCGGCCGGCTGCGGTTCAGTTTTTCCTGCATCTCGGCCGACAGGCCGCCGACCCGGCCATAATCGAACCCGTCGGGAATGGCGAGTCCGCCTTCCCGGCGCCAGGCCGAGACATCCGCCTCCTGCCGGCCGAGATAGCCGTCATAGCGGGCCTCGATCTCGATCTGCTCGTAGACGTCGGCGCGGATCCGGGCCAGCTCGGGCCAGATCGCGGTCAGCACGGGACGGGTCGCCTCGGCATGCACCAGCAGCTGGTGCAGCGTGCGCGGCCGGCCGTCGCGGTTGGCGGGGATGCCGTGACCGCGGGCCCGTTCGGGGGTGAGGGTCAGGCTGCGGGCCAGCCTGCGGGCCTCGTCGAGGGCGGCCAGCTTGGCCTCGTGGGCGGCACGGCGTTCGGCCCCCACCAGCCCCAGGGCCATCGCTTCGGCGGTCAGCCGCAGATCGGCATTGTCTGCCCTGAGCAGCAGCCGGTATTCGGCGCGCGAGGTGAACATTCGATAGGGCTCGTCGGCGCCACGGGTGGTGAGGTCGTCGATCATCACACCGGTGAGCGAGCGGCCGCGATCGGGCAGCAGCCGGGCGCCCTGGCGACGATCGCCCCCCGCCTCGCCCGCCGCCAGCGCGGCATTGGCGCCGGCCAGCACACCCTGCGCCGCCGCCTCTTCATAGCCGGTGGTGCCGTTGATCTGGCCGGCCATGTAAAGCCCGGGCATCACCCGGCTCTCCAGCGTCGGCAGCAGCGACCGCGGGTCGACGAAATCATATTCGATGGCATAGCCCGGACGGATGATCGACACCCGCTCCAGCCCCGGGATATGGCGGAGCATCCGGGCCTGGGCCTCGGCCGACAGGCTGGTAGAGATGCCGTTGGGATAGACGGTGTGATCGTCCAGCCCCTCGGGCTCCAGGAAGATCTGATGGCTGTCGCGGTCGGCGAAGCGCACGACCTTGTCTTCGATCGACGGGCAGTAGCGGGGGCCGCGGCCGGCGATGCGGCCGGAATAGACCGCGCTCTCGTGCAGATGATCGCGGATCACCTGATGGGCCGCCGGCGTGGTCGCGGTGATATGGCAGGCGATCTGCGGCACGGTGATCCGGTCGGTCAGCACCGAGAACGGCTTGGGCGGCGTGTCGCCATGCTGCTCGGCCAGCGCAGCCCAATCGATGGTCCGGCCGTCGAGCCGGGGCGGCGTACCGGTCTTCAGCCGACCCATCGGCAGGCCCAGGGCTTCGAGACGCGCCCCCAGCGCCACGGCCGGCGCCTCCCCCACCCGGCCGGCGGGGATGCGCTGATCGCCGATATGGATCATGCCGCGCAGGAAGGTGCCGGTGGTCAGCACCACCGCAGCCGCCCGGATCCGGCGGCCATCGGCCAGCACCACCCCGGCGACCCGCGGGCCCGTGCCCTCTTCCGCCACGATCAGATCATCGACCGCGCCTTCGACGATGCGGAGCCCGGCGGTGCCGGCGACGAGGTCCTGCATCGCCGCGGCATAGAGCCGGCGGTCGGCCTGGGCGCGCGGCCCGTGGACCGCAGGGCCGCGGCTGGCATTCAGCACCCGGAACTGGATACCCGACCGATCGATCGCCCGGGCCATCAGCCCGTCGAGAGCATCGACCTCTCGCACCAGCGTCCCCTTGCCGATGCCACCGATCGCCGGATTGCACGACATGGCGCCGATGGTCGCAAAGGCATGGGTGACGAGGACAGTCCGCGCGCCCACCCGCGCCGCGGCGGCGGCCGCCTCCACACCGGCATGGCCGCCGCCGATGACGATGACATCGACCGCCGACGGATCGACGACGGCCTCTGGCGTGGCCGGGGTGGAACGGGGCAGATCGCTGGGCATCATGGTCTCGTCTGGTCGTCGGGTGAGGTGGTCGGATGATGGCGGGCGGGCTGGTGATGGCGGGCGGGCGGATGATGGCGGGCGGGCCTGGGACCCTCCGGCGGAGCCGCGCGTTTCACGTGGAACATCCGCCGCCAACCCCCTGTGCCACACACGAAAAGCCGGGGCAGTTCAGACATGGTCTGAAGGGGCGGATACCGCGCGGGCTCGCCCTTCAGATATCATTTCCCGATGCAGAACTCACGGAAGATCGCATCCAGAAGGTGTTCGACATCGATCCGGCCGGTGATCCGGCCCAGCGCGTCGCAGGCCCGGCGGAGGTCTTCGGCCACCAGCTCCAGCATCGGCAGCGGATGGGTGAGCCCGGCCGCGGCGGCGTCGAGCGCCATCGCCGCCTGATCGAGCGCCGCCCGGTGGCGGGCCCGGGTGATCATCGCCCCCTCCCCGCCGCCGGTGAGCCCGGCGGCAAGCCCGGCCAGAGTGGCGGCCAGATCGCCCATGCCGGCGCCGGTGACGCAGGAGACCAGCACCATCGGATGGTCCCTGGCCACCACCGCCCGAAGCCGGTCGGCGGCATCACCCGCCAGACGGTCCCGGCGGGTGAAGACGATCGGGTCGCCCGGCAGCACCCCTGCTTCGGCCATCGCTTGGGCCGGGTCGGTGGTCTCGGGATCGATCACCACCAGACGCAGATCCGCCTCGGCCGCCCGGGCCCGGGCGCGACGCACCCCCTCCTGCTCGATCGGGTCGTCGGTGTCGCGCAGCCCGGCGGTATCGATCAGGGTCAGCGCCACCCCGTCGAGGTCGAGCGCCACCTCGATCGCATCGCGGGTGGTGCCCGGACGATCGGTCACGATCGCGATCTCGCGGCCGGCCAGCGCATTCACCAGGCTCGACTTGCCGGCATTGGGGCGGCCGACCACGGCCACGACCACGCCTTCGCGCAGCCGCTCCCCCGATCGGCCATCGGCCAGACAGGCGCGAAACTCGGTCGCGATCGCCTCAAGCTCGGGTGCCACCGTCAGGGCGATGCCGTCGGGCACCTCTTCGTCGGGGAAATCGATCTCGGCCTCGATCATGGCGGCGGCGCGGATCAGACGCACGCGCCACCCCTCCACCTGCCGCCCCAGCCGGCCGCCCAGCTGGGCCAGGGCCTGCGCCGCCTGGCCGGCGGTATCGGCGGCGATCAGATCGGCGACGGCTTCGGCCGCGGTCAGATCCATCCGGCCGGACAGCACCGCCCGTCGGGTGAACTCTCCCGCCTCGGCCGGCCGGAGCCCGGGCAGACGGCCCAGCACCTCGATCACCGCCGCCACAACCGCCGGGCCGCCATGCAGCTGCAGCTCGGCCGCGTCCTCGCCGGTATAGCTGGCCGGGGCGGTGAAGCGCAGCACCAGCGCCTCGTCGATCACCCGGCCCGAGACCGGATCGGCGATCCGGCGGAGGCTGGCCAGGCGGGGTTCGGGCAGCGCGCACCCGGGCGTCAATGCCCCGAGGGCAGCATCGGTGTCGGGGCCGGACAGGCGGATGATCGCCACGGCACCACGGCCGGGCGGGGTCGCCCGGGCGAAGATGGTCCCGGGGCGCGAGGTCGCCGATGTCGTCATGGGAATTCAGGGTCCGATCAGGCAGGCGCAGGACAAGAAAGGCCGGCATCCCGTCCCTCGGGATGCCGGCCCATCATAGCCCGATGGCCCTGCATGAACAGCAGCCCGAACAGTCGGAGCGGGCCGTATGGTCAGCAGGCCGAACGGCCGGAACCGTCAGCCGCCACTCGCCGCCGCGCGAGCGGCCTTTTCGGCGGCGCGCCGCTCGGCGATGTCGGCCTTGGCGATCTCGTCATCGCCCGGCTTCAGCATCAGCCGATCGACCCGGCCGCCTTCGGCGACATGGGTGGTCAGGATCTCGTCGATATCGTCGGTGCTGCGATAGCCGTACCAGACGCCTTCGGGATAGATCACCAGCGTCGGGCCCAGTTCGCAGCGGTCCAGACAGCCGGAATTGTTCACCCGCACGCCCTTGAGCCCCATCTCCTTGGCGCGGGCCTTCATGTAATTGCGCAGCTTCGTCGCCCCGCCGGCCTCGCAGCAGCCGCGCGGATGGCCCTCGGGCCGCTCGTTGGTGCACACGAAGATGTGCCGCTCGTAATAGAGCGGCGGGTCGTTGCGGACCACACTCACCTCAGCCGTCCTTCTTCACGCCCCCGGTGGTGCCAGCGGTGGCGAGCCCCGACCAGAATTTCTGCATCTGGTCCCAGCCCTGCCCGCCCGGCATCCAGCTCCGGATGATGTTGTCGCCATCCATGGTCTTCATGGCCTGAGCCATCTGCTTTTGCATCTCGGTCAGGAACATGTTGTGCAGCGGCGTCAGATCCGGAAGGCCAACGGCGCGGCGGGCCTCTTCGGGGGTGCAATCGAGGTCGATGGAGATCTTCATCGGGCAGATTCCCTGATCTTTGCTTTGGCTCGTCTGCGCTTGCCGATGGTCGCCACTGACGCCACGTACCCTGGACAGTCCGCGATCCCCGCACCGATTGCAAGCGCCAACACACTCTCGGGTTTAAAAGATGTCCGGAAACTCACTCCACAGGGAAGTCAGCCCGTACCTCCTTCAGCATAAGGACAATCCGGTGAACTGGCTGCCCTGGGGCCCGGAGGCCTTCGCGCGCGCCAGGGCGGAGAACCGGCCGATCCTGCTGTCGATCGGCTACGCCGCCTGCCATTGGTGCCATGTGATGGCCCATGAGAGCTTCGAGAACCCCGAGACCGCCGCCGTCATGAACCGGCTGTTCGTCAACGTGAAGGTCGATCGCGAAGAACGACCCGATGTCGACGACGTATACATGGCCGCTCTTCAGGCTCTCGGCCAGCCGGGGGGCTGGCCACTCACCATGTTCCTCACGCCCGATGGTGCGCCCTTCTGGGGCGGCACCTATTTCCCGCCCGAACCTCGCCACGGACTTCCCGCCTTCCGCGACATGCTCGAGCAGATCGCGACAATATATCACGATCAGGCGGAAGACGTCCGCCACAACGCATCGGCGATCGGTGCCCGTCTGGGCCGGCTGGCGGCCCGCCGTCCGGGGCCCGTGCCATCGGCCGATACCGTGGCCGGCGCGGCCGCCCGGATCGCCGGGGTGTTCGACATGGAGCGCGGCGGCGTGCGCGGTGCGCCCAAATTCCCCAACGCGCCGCTGCTGGCCCTGTTCGATGCGCTGGCGAGCCCGGGCGGCCCGGCTATCGGGCGAGAGAATGGGACCGAGGCCGCCCGCGCGGCCCTGGACCGGACGCTGCGCCGCATGGCCGCGGGCGGCATTCACGACCATCTGGGCGGCGGCTTCGCCCGCTATTCGGTCGATGCCGACTGGCTGGTCCCCCATTTCGAGAAGATGCTGATCGACAACGCCCAGCTGCTGCCGCTCTACGCCCGCGCCTGGGCCCGGGCCGGCAGCGCGCCCCATGCCGCGGTCTTCGCAGAGGCCGCCCAGGGGATCATGGCCTGGCTGGCGCGCGAGATGGAGACAGGTGACGGCGCCTTCGCCAGCAGCCTGGATGCCGACAGCGAGGGCGAAGAAGGCCTCTATTACCTCTGGACGGCCGACGAGATCGCGGCGGTTCTGGGCGCGGACGATGCCGCCCTTTTCGGCCGGGTCTACGACATCCGGCCGGGCGGGAATTTCGAGGGCCGCGCCATCCCCAACCGGCTGGCCCATCCCGACCCGCTGAGCGGAGAGGACGAGGCGCGGCTTGAGGCGATGGCGGCACGGCTGCACGAGCGGCGCTGGTCGCGCAGCCATCCGGGCCGCGACGACAAGGTGCTGGCCGACTGGAACGGGCTGATGATCGCGGGCCTCGCCGAAGCCGGCATGATCTTCGACCGGCCGGACCAGGTGGCCCGGGCCGCCCGGGCCTTCGACGCGGTGCTGGCGAGCCATGACCGCAACGGCCGTCTGGGCCATGCGGCGCGGGACGGCCGGCTGGTCTGGCCGGGGCTGCTGGACGATCACGCCGCCATGATCCTGGCGGCACTGGCGCTGGACCAGGCCGAGGGCGGTACGGCACGCCTGGCCCGGGCGGAAAGCTGGGCGGAGGTAGTGATGCGGCATCACATGGCCGAGGGCGGGGGCTGGCACATGACGGCAGACGATGCCGAGGTGCTGCCGGTGCGCAGCCGCCCCGGCACCGATGCCGCCCAGCCCTCCGGCAACGGGCTGATGGCGCAGGCCCTGGCCCGGCTGGCGCTCGCCACCGGCACCCCCGCCTATGCCGAGGCGGCCCGCGCGACCATCGCGGCCTTCGGCGCCGAGGTCGACGGCAACCCCTTCGGGGTGGCATCGCTGATGGTCGCGGCCCTGCTGCTCGAGACCGCGGACCAGGTGGTGGTGGTGGGCCCCGCCGGCGACGAGGCGACCCGCGCGCTGCTCAGGGCGGCGGCGGCCAGCGGCAGGCCCCTGCTCGATCTGCGCCGGATCGAGCCCGGCGCCCCCCTGCCCGCCGGCCATCCCGCCTATGGCAAGGGCATGGCAGACGGCCGGCCCACGGCCTATCATTGCCGAGGCCCGCGCTGCGGGCTGCCGCTGCACGACCCCGCGGCACTGGCCGCCGCCCTTGCTCCGGAGCCTGTCCGATCATGACATCCACCCAGCCGGGTGCCCGCATCCGCGACGCCATCCTGCGCACGACCGGCCCCCGCGCCGCCGCAACGCGGCTGATGGCCGACACCCCGCTGGGGCCGATCCGCCTGGCCGCCGACGGCGAGGCGCTGCTGGCGCTGGACTGGATCGACCCCAGCGATGCGGCATCGGCCGCAGAGGCGGCAAAGGCCGGGCCCGATGCCGCGCGGATTCTGGACGAGACCGAGACCCAGCTCCGGCAGTATTTCGCCGGCACGCGCAACCGTTTCGACCTGCCGCTCAACCCCGCCGGCACGGAATTCAGGCGCGCCGTCTGGACCGCGATGCTCGATATTCCATATGGTGAGACGGAAACCTATGGCGACATGGCCCGCCGGGTGGGGTCGGTGGCCCGCGCCGTGGGCGGGGCCTGTGGCGCCAATCCGATCCCGATCGTCATCCCCTGCCACCGGGTGGTGGGGGGTGGACATTCAATCGGAGGTTTCTCTGCGCGGGGTGGCGTTGACACCAAACGGTTTCTGCTTCACCTTGAGCGGGCCCGGACGCCGGAACGGCAGCCGCGGCTTCTGTGACGCCTCGTGTTCCGCACACCGGAAAGCGGGCTGCCCCACGGAAACCTGGCGCCGGGCCGTTCATTCCGCATCCCGACCAGACAAGCAAAGGGGCCGAACAGTGGGCAGCATGGTGCAGATCACCGCCAGGGACGGCGGTACGTTTGACGCATATCTGGCGACGGCGCAGGGCGGCAGCGGCCCGGCGCTGGGTCTGATTCAGGAGATTTTCGGCGTCAATCACCTGATGCGCTATCAGGCGGACTGCTTCGCCGCCAAGGGCTTCACCGTCATCGTCCCCGACCTGTTCTGGCGGCAGGAGCCGGGCGTGATGATCACCGATCAGAGCGAGGCCGACTGGCAGAAGGCCTTCCAGCTGTTCCAGGGTTTCGACGCGGACAAGGGCGTCGAAGACATCGCCGCGACGGTGGACTATATCCGCGGCCAGAGCAGCACCGGCAAGGTGGGCGCCATCGGCTGGTGCCTGGGCGGCCGCCTGGCTTTCCTGACCGCAGCCCGCACCAATATCGACGCGGCGGTCGCCTATTACGGCGTGGCGCTGGACGACAATCTGGGCGAGGCGGCGTCGATGGGCGGCAAGCTGCTGATGCATGTGGCGGCCAAGGATGATTTCGTGCCGCCGGAGTCGCAGGAGAAGATCAAGTCGGCGCTGGCCGACAACCCGAAGGTGGAGCTGCATGTCTATGAGGGCTGCAACCACGCCTTCGCCCGCCCGGGCGGTGCCAATTTCGTGCAGGAGGCGGCGCTGAAGGCCGATGACCGCACCCTCGCCTTCCTGAAGAGCACGATCGCCTGACAGACGGCGGCATGACGCAGACAAAGGGGGACGGTCCTGACGGGCTGTCCCCCTTTCTTTTGTCGTGGCGGAAACAGGCCGTTCCGGCGGCGGATCCGGCAGGGGCATTGCACGATCGCCCGGCCTCGCCGATCATCGGGAACCGAAACACCCCTGCGTCCCCAGAGACGTGCGCATATGGAGGAGATACCCGATGGTGAAGGCGATCCGGATCGAACGGACCGGCGGCCCCGAGGTGATGGCGTTTGTCGAGGTCGAGGTCGGTGAGCCCGGGCCTGGCCAGATCCGCATCCGTCACACGGCAATCGGCCTGAACTTCATCGACGTCTATTTCCGCACCGGTCTCTACCCCGCCCCCCTGCCCGCGATCCTGGGCATGGAAGGTGCCGGCGTGGTGGTCGCGGTGGGCGACGGCGTCGACGATCTGAAGCCCGGCGACCGGGTCGCCTATGCCAGCGGCCCGATGGGCAGCTATTCGGAAGAGCGGCTGATGCCGGCCGACCGGGTGGTGCCGGTGCCCGATGCCATCGACGACCAGACCGCCGCCTCGATGATGCTGAAGGGCATGACCGCGCAGTATCTGCTGCGCCGCACCTTCCCGGTCCAGGCCGGCCAGACGATCCTGATCCACGCCGCCGCCGGCGGTGTCGGCCTGATCGCCTGCCAGTGGGCCAAGGCGCTGGGCGCCACCGTCATCGGCACCGTCGGTTCGCCCGAAAAGGCCGAGCTGGCCCGCGCCCATGGCTGCGACCACCCGATCCTCTATCGTGAGGAAGACCTGGTGGCGCGGGTGAAGGAGCTGACCGGCGGCAAGGGCGTGCCGGTGGTCTATGACTCGGTCGGCAAGGACACCTTCATGGCCTCGCTCGACTGCCTGCAGCCGCGCGGCTATATGGTGAGCTTCGGCCAGTCCTCGGGCCCGGTCGGCCCGGTGGATCTGGTGGTGCTGAACCAGCGCGGCGGCCTTTATGTCACCCGCCCCTCCCTCTTCCACTACACCTCGACCAAGGAAGAGCTACGCGCCACGGCGAAGGATCTGTTCGATGTGGTCGGCTCGGGCAAGGTGAAGGTCGGTGCCGCCCGCACCTATCCGCTGGCCGAAGCCGCCCAGGCCCATCGCGATCTGGAAGCCCGCGCCACCACCGGCGCCACCGTATTGCTGCCCTGAGCGCCCCGGGATCGGGCGACCATATCGTTCCACGTGGAACACAGACGAGAAAGGCCGCCGTCCCATCCCGGGGCGGCGGCCTTTTCCATACGGCGTTCCACGTGGAACAGCGGCGGTCAGCTGTTCATGGAATCGAAGAAGTCCGCATTGCTCTTGGTGTGCTTGAGCTTGTCGAGCAGGAAGTCCATGGCGTCGATGGTGCCCATGGGCATCAGCACGCGGCGCAGCACCCACATCTTCGACAGCGTGCCGCGGTCGACCAGCAGCTCTTCCTTGCGGGTACCGGACTTGCCGATATCGATCGCCGGGAAAGTGCGCTTGTCGGCCAGCTTGCGGTCCAGGATCAGCTCGGAATTGCCGGTGCCCTTGAATTCTTCGAAGATGACCTCGTCCATGCGCGAGCCGGTGTCGATCAGCGCGGTGGCGATGATGGTGAGCGAACCGCCCTCTTCGATGTTGCGGGCGGCACCGAAGAAACGCTTCGGGCGCTGCAGGGCATTGGCATCGACACCGCCGGTCAGCACCTTGCCGGAGGACGGCACCACGGTGTTGTAGGCGCGCGCCAGGCGGGTGACCGAGTCGAGCAGGATCACGACGTCGCGCTTGTGCTCCACCAGCCGCTTGGCCTTTTCGATCACCATCTCGGCGACCTGGACATGACGCGAGGCCGGCTCGTCGAAGGTGGAGCTGATCACCTCCCCCTTCACCGAGCGGATCATGTCGGTGACCTCTTCCGGGCGCTCGTCGATCAGCAGAACGATCAGATAGCACTCGGGGTGGTTGGTGGCGATCGCATGGGCGATGTTCTGAAGCAGCACCGTCTTGCCGGTGCGCGGCGGCGCCACGATCAGCGCGCGCTGGCCCTTGCCGAAGGGCGCCACCAGGTCGATCACCCGGCTGGCGGTGGTGGTCTTCTTCGACGGGTCCGAGAGTTCCAGGTTCAGCCGTTTGTTGGGATAAAGCGGCGTCAGATCATCGAAATTGATCTTGTGCCGGGCATTGTCCGGCGCGTCGAAATTGATGCTGTTGATCTTGAGCAACGCGAAATAGCGCTCGCCCTCTTTGGGGGCCCGGATCTGACCATCGACGGTATCACCGGTCTTCAGGCCGAAACGGCGGATCTGCTGGGGGCTGACATAGATGTCGTCCGGCCCCGCCAGATAGTTGCTCTCGGGCGCCCGCAGGAAGCCGAAACCGTCCTGGAGCACTTCGAGCACGCCGCCGCCATGGATGGCGACGTTCTGTTCGGCAGACTGCTTCAGGATCGCGAACAGCAGATCCTGCTTGCGCAGCGTGCCGGCGTTCTCGACGCCCAGGGTCTCGGCGTACTGGAGCAGCTCCGCCGGGGTTTTCGTCTTCAGTTCCTGAAGGTTCATGCGATGGATTTCCGATCGGGGGTCGACGGACGGGGGGCGCCGGAATGGCGGGATCCCGTTCAACGACGAAGCCGGGGCGACGCCTGGCTCAACCTGTTTTACGCAAGCCCGGCAGACAGGCTGCGTGCGTGTGTGTCGAATGGTCGGGCCGAACCACCCGGACAGTCCGGTCATCCAGAACGGGCCGGCAGGGCGCCGGCCGGACACAAACCATGTGAGCGGAGACGTCGAGGATCATCGACGTCGATCACGAACCGGTAACGGCCCGGTTCGGTTCCGGAAACGGATGTGGTCCTGAAGGGGTTCGATCGACGAGGAGAGGACTGAAAGACCGCGTCGGCGCAGAGAGCCTGGCGATCCGGACCGGTACCCGCAACTGCGATCCCTGAATGCCCACCGCCCGGCCAATGCGGCGGCGCGGGTGGTGACGGGTGAAGCATGTCGCCCGGCGACGTCCGTCTGTCCGTTCCGTCCCGGCATGCCGCAGGCATGGGACGAACGTCACGATACCGGCTTCACCGGCACGTCAACCGTGCCGATGCCTAATCAGTTAGCGCGTCACATGGCCGCTGTCAAACCCGATACGCGCGAAAACGTTGCGACCTTGGTCGATTTCGGAGCTCTGCGGCAGTTTTCACCGCCCGCGCGGCCCGATCCGGGCCACCGGCGGGGCTGTCATGCGGCCCGCCCGAAGGGTCGGGCCCGATCAGAAGGGCTTCACGATCACCAGGATCACGATGCCGATCATCAGCACCGTCGGCACCTCGTTCATCCAGCGATAGAAGCGCGCGGAATGGCGGTTGCGATCTTCCGCAAAGGCCCGGCGCCAGGCGCTGAAGGCGCCATGCATGCCCGACATGATCAGCACCAGGGCGATCTTGGCATGCAGCCAGCCTTCGGACAGCGAGACCGCCCCGGTGGTCAGGATCAGAATGCCGAACAGCCAGGTGGCGATCATCGCCGGATTGATGATCGCCTTCAGCAATCGACGCTCCATCACCTTGAAGCGCTCGGACAGTTCGGACCCCGGGGCGGCATCGGCGTGATAGACGAACAGCCGCGGCAGATAGAACATGCCGGCCATCCAGGCGATCACCGAGATCACATGCAGGGCCTTGAACCAGGGATAGGCGCCGGCGAATGCGTCGATCATGGGATTGGCTGCCTCGTCTCGGATGGCTGGTTGCGGTCGCGGCAGGGAGTCGTGCGTCAGGTATGGGCGCGGCAGGCGCAGCGGCCGAATTTTGCGGGACAGGACGGCCCTGCCCGATCGGGCGCCACCCCCTCGCGCCCCGCCGCCTGCATCACCAGATCGCCCAACCCGCGGATGAAGGCCGGATGGGTGGTGGGTGTGGGCGCCCGCAGATAGGGCGCGACGCCGGATTTTTCGGCGAGGTGGCGGTATTCGACGTCGAGCTCGACCAGGGTCTCGACATGTTCCGAGACGAAGGCGATCGGCACCAGGATCAGGCCGCAACCGTCCCGCCCTGCCCGTTCGACCTCGGCATCGGTCGAGGGGCCGATCCATTCCAGCGGCCCCACCCGGCTTTGATAGCAGACCTGCCAGTCGATGGTCTCAAGCGGCCGGCCGAGCATCGCCGCCACCCGGTCCATCACCGCGGCACAGCTCTGTTCCACCTGCCACTGATAGGGGTCGCCCCGCTCGATGATCTTCTTCGGCAGGCCATGGGCCGAGAGCAGGATGCGCATCGGCCGGCCCGGTGCCTCGGCCTCGGCCTGGTGCCAGCGCTCCACGATCAGGCTCGCATGCGCCTCGACCAGGCCGGGTTCGACCGGCCAGCAGCAGACGGTCGAGGTCGGCACCCTGAGCCCGGCCTTGCGAGCGGCCCGATCCCAGTCCTTGAGCGACGAGGCGCTGGTCGAGGTGGAGAACTGCGGATAGAGCGGCAGGGCGATGATCCGGTCGGGCGCCCAGGCCTTGACCTCGGCCACCACCTCGGGCGCGAAGGGATGCCAGTAGCGCATCACCGGCCATGCCCTGACCGTTTGCCCGCGACCCGACAGCTCCGCCTCCAGCGCCCGGGCCTGGCGCAGGGTTTCCGGCAGAAGCGGCGAGCCGCCGCCCATCAGGGCGTAGTTTTCCCGCGCAAAGGGCGCACGACGGGTGCTGATCAGCTTCGCGATCGCCCAGCGCAGCGGCAGGGGCAGCGAGATGATCGCCGGGTCGAAGAACAGGTTGAACAGGAACGGCTGAACGGCATCCGGCCCGTCGGGCCCGCCGAGATTGAACAACAGGACAGCGATTCGTCCCGTTTCCTTATTGTCACGTTCCTTGATCATAACCTGTATCAGACTCTCGCGGCATCGGCCTCGCGCACTGCAGCGATCACCTGGGCGACATGGCCGGGATCGGTCGGCGGCAGGACGCCATGGCCGAGATTGAAGACGAAACCGCCCATCGGAGCCAGCCGGTCACATATCTTCCGCACCCTGCGGGTGAGATCCGGCCCGCCCGCGACCAGACGGCCGGGATCGAGATTGCCCTGAACCGCGACATGCGGCCGGAGACGGGTGGCGATCGCCTCCACGCTCCAGGTCGGGTCGACGCTGACCGCATCGACACCGGCATTCCGGACGAAATGCTCATATAGCGTGCCGGCCCGGTTCGGAAAGCCGATGATCGGCAGATCCGGATGCGCGGCACGGATCCGGCTGGCGATGCTGCGGATGGGCGTGACCGTCCAGCGATCGAACCCGTCTTCGTCCAGCGCCCCGGCCCAGCTGTCGAAAATCTGCACCGCCTCGGCACCCGCGGCGATCTGCGCCTCCAGATGACGGACGGTCGCATCGACGATCAGATCGATCAGCACCTGGAAGCCGTCCGGGTCACCATAGGCCCAGCGCTTGGTGTTGAGGAAATCCTTGCTGGAACCGCCTTCGACCATATAGGTCGCGATGGTCCAGGGGGCGCCGGCAAAACCGATCAGCGCCCGGCCCTCGGGCAGTGCCGCCTTCACCCGCGCGGCGGTTTCGTAGACCGGCGCCAGGAAAGAGGTGACCCGTTCGGGATCGAGCGCGGCCAGGCCCGCGGCATCACGGATCGGATCGAGCCGCGGCCCCTCGCCTTCGGCGAACCAGACCGTCTGACCCAGCCCGTGGGGCACGACCAGGATGTCCGAAAACAGGATCGCCGCATCCAGATCGAAGCGGCGCAGCGGCTGAAGGGTCACTTCGGTGGCGAGATCCGGGCTGTAGCAGAGATCGAGGAACCCCTTCGAGCGCGCCCGAAGCTCGCGATATTCCGGCAGGTAGCGGCCGGCCTGACGCATCAGCCAGATCGGGGTCCGATCCGGATGCCCGCCTTTGAGGGCGGCGAGCAGCGGCTTGGTGGTCTCGGTCATCGATGCGGTCCTCGGATCTCTGGCAGGCAGACGGCCGCGTCGGCAAAGGACGGTCGGCCGGCCCTGCCGCCGGTCGCGCGGATCATGCCCGTTCGGAAGATTCGATTCCAGCGGAGTCCGTGGGCGATTTTCGTTTTCGGCTGCGACCGAACGTCTCTGCCGTTGCCGGATCGGCATGGCGTTGCCGAAACGGCAACGCCTGATGATGGCAAAAGCCACCCGTTCGGCTGCACAACCCCGTTGCGCTCCGGCTTTCGTTCGAACCATGCGAACCGCATGTTCCGGCCCCAGACTGCAGTTCTCTCGCCCTGTGGACAAGGCCCCATCTGCAGAAAGGAAGGGATTCGGGATGGAAAGGTTGTAGAGGATAGAGGGTGCCTGTGGATATCGGGGATCCCCACCCATTCACAAACCATCCACAGAAAAGCCCCCATGTGGACGATCTGGCGGCACCCTTGGGAGGCCCGCGTGGATAACTCCGGAGTCGCGCGCGGAGTCTCGGGGGATAATGTCGTGGATAACGTGGAAAACTCCACCCTCCCCGACGGCCGTCCTCGCTCCGTCGCCGCCATCCCCGGGCGGCTGCCCACATGGAGACGGCTCGGCGGATGACAGATGAAGAGCGGTGACGCAATATGAGCGCCCGACGCCAGACCCCGTTCGGCCCCCGTAATTCCGGGTTATCCACAGCCGTGAACGGGGCATGAACAGGGCGCGAACATCGCCCCCGACGACGCTTGCTGGAGATCCGGATGGCCGAAGACGAGCCGACCGCGGCGCCGCCGCGCCCCACCCCCGCAGCCCCCGCGCTCAGCCCCTCTGCCGACGGGGCAGCGGGTGCCGCGCCGGCATTGCGCGGCGGCGGCCATGGTGCAGATCTGCATCGCGAACAGGTTTTGTTCGACCTGCATCTGGTGTCGGATTCAAGCGGCGAGACCGTGAACACGGTCGCCCGTGCCGTGCTGGCCCAGTTCGACGGGGTGGATGCGCGCGAGCATGTCTGGTCGCTGGTCCGCTCTCCGGCGCAGCTGGAAAAGGTGATCCAGTCGATCGAGGCCCATCCGGGCCTGGTCATGTATACGCTGGCGCTCAGCGAATTGCGCGAGCGGCTGGAAGAGGCCTGCCGGCGGCTGAAGGTCCCCTGCGTGCCGGTGCTGGACCAGATCACCGACATCGTCAGCGGCTATCTGGGGGTGTCGGTCTCCCGCCGGCCCGGGCGGCGGCATATGCTCGACCAGGAATATTTCGCCCGGATCGATGCGATGCATTTCGCGCTGATCCATGATGACGGCCAGTCGCTCTGGGACATCGACGATGCCGATATCATCCTGGTCGGCGTGTCGCGCAGCTCCAAGACGCCGACCGCGATCTATCTGGCCAATCGCGGGGTGAAGGCCGCCAATGTGCCGCTGGTGCCCGGCCAGCCCCTGCCGGAGGAGGTGGAGGGCGCCACCCGGCCGTTCATCGTGGGGCTGACCACCAGCCCCGAACGGCTGGTGCAGATCCGCCGCAACCGGCTGCTGAGCCTGAACCAGCCCGATGACGGGGAATATATCGACATCGATGCGGTGCGCACCGAGGTGATCGCCGCCCGCCGGCTGTTCGAGCGCAAGGGCTGGCCGGTGATCGACGTGACCCGCCGGTCGATCGAGGAAACCGCCGCCGCGATCTATCAGATGTATCTGCGCCATCTGGGGGAGAGTTGATCGGATGACCCCTGTGCCGACCCGTGACGACACCGACGCCGCCGCGGAACCGCGGCTGATCCTGGCCTCCCAGAGTGCCGCCCGTGCGCAGCTGCTGAAGGGCGCCGGGCTCGATTTCCTGGCCCTGCCCGCCCGCATCGACGAGACGGCGGTGAAAGAGGCGATGGCCGCCGAGGGTGCGCCGGCCGAGGATGTGGCGGTGATGCTGGCCGAGATGAAGGCCCGCCGGATCTCGGGCCGTGCCGGCCGGGTGCCGGTGCTGGGCTGCGACCAGATGCTGGTGGCCGACGGCCGCTGGTTCGACAAGCCCGCCGATCGCGACGGCGCCCGCGCGACGCTGGAGGCCCTGTCGGGCCGGCGCCACGAGCTGATCTCGGCCGCGGTGGTCACCATCGACGGCGCCCGGGTCTGGCATGCCATCGGCCGCGCCCGGCTGACCATGCGCCCGCTGTCCCCCGCCTTCATCGACCAGTATCTGGACCGGGCCGGAGAGGCGGTGCTGGGCTCGGTCGGCGCCTATCAGCTGGAGGGGCTGGGGGCGCAGCTGTTCTCGAAGGTCGAGGGCGACTATTTCACCATACTGGGCCTGCCGCTGATCGAGCTGCTGGACTTCCTGCGCCTGCGCGGCGTGATCCCGAGCTGACGGACGGGCGCCCGATGACCGAACCCCTGCATCCCGTCTGGATCAGCGGCGCCGCACGGCTGGCCGGCGTGATCGGACACCCCGTCACCCATTCGCGGTCGCCGCGCCTGCACGGCTTCTGGCTGGCACGCCACCGGATCGACGGCGCCTATCTGCCGCTGGCGATCCGGCCCGGGGATCTGGCCGAGACCCTGCCGGCCCTGCCCCGCATGGGCTTCCGCGGCGTCAATCTGACCCTGCCGCACAAGGAACTGGTGCTGCCGCTCTGCGACGAGGTCGAGCCGGTGGCCCGCGCGATCGGTGCGGTCAACACCCTGGTCTTCGGCGAGGACCACCGGATCACCGGCACCAATACCGACGCCTGGGGCTTCGGTGCCGCCCTGGCGGCCGGGGCGCCGGCACGCGATGCGGCGGCACCGGCCCTGGTGCTGGGGGCGGGGGGTGCTGCGCGCGCCGTGGTCTATGCCGTGGCCGAGGCCGGCGCCGAGCGGATCCTGATCGCCAACCGCACGGCCGAAAGGGCTGCGGCCCTGATCCGTGATCTGGCGCCACATTGCCCGGCGACGGTGCTGGAGGCGGTGGACTGGGCGGCCAGATCGGATCTGCTGGCCGGGTGCGGCACGCTGGTCAACACCACCAGCCTGGGGCTGCACGGCCAGCCGCCGCTCGAGATCGATCTTGCGCGGGCGGATGACCGGCTGGTGGTGTCGGACATCGTCTACGACCCGCTGGAGACCCCGGTCCTGGCGGCGGCCCGCGCCCGCGGGCTGGTCGCGGTCGACGGGCTGGGCATGCTGCTGCACCAGGCGGTGCCGGGCTTCGAGCGCTGGTTCGGGGTGCGGCCCGTGGTCGATGCGGCGCTGCGCCGGCATGTCGCCGCCGATCTGATCGGAGCGGAGGCCCCATGCTGATCATCGGCCTGACCGGTTCCATCGGCATGGGCAAGTCGACGACCTCGAAGATGTTCCGGCGGCTGCGCGTGCCGGTCTTCGATGCCGATGCGACCGTGCATGCCCTGCTCGCCCCCGGCGGCCGCGCCTTCCGGCCGGTGATCGAGCGCTTCCCCGAGGCACTGAAGGACGGGCGCATCGACCGGGTGGCGCTGGGCGCCCGGGTCTTCGGGCGCAAGGCGGAGCTGCGCGCGCTGGAGCGGATCATCCATCCGCTGGTGCGCGACGAGCAGCGCCGCTTCATCGCGACCCATGCCCGCCGGCGCGCACCGATGGTGGTGCTGGACATTCCGCTGCTGTTCGAAGGCGGCGGCGATGCCCATGTCGATGCCGTGCTGGTGGTGAGCGCGCCCAACTGGGTGCAGGCCCGCCGGGTGCTGGCCCGTCCGGGGATGACGCGGGCCAAGTTTCGCGACATTCTGTCGAAACAGGTGCCGGATGCCGAAAAGCGCCGCGGCGCCGATGCCGTGATCCAGACCGGGCTGGGCCATGGCCATGCCTTCCGGTCGCTGAAACTGGCGCTGGACGGGTTCGGCCGGCATCGCCACCAGATGTGGAAGCATCACTGGCACCGGCCACGGATCCGGCGGCCCACGGGGCCGCGCCGGCGCCCCGGCGGCTGAGATCGTCTTTATCCGCGTCTGCCGAACGAGGAGACGAGAAGCGTGCGTGAGATCGCCTTCGACACCGAAACCACCGGCTTCGACCCCGCCACCGGCGACCGGCTGGTCGAAATCGGCTGCGTCGAGATCCTGGATCAGGCGCGCACCGGTGCCGAATTCCATGTCTATATCAACCCCGAGCGCGACGTGCCCGAGGCGGCCGTGGCGGTGCACGGGCTGACGGCCGAGCGCCTGAAGACCGAGCCGGTCTTCGCCGAGGTCGCCGACCGCTTTCTGGACTTCGTGGGCGATGCGCCGCTGGTGGCGCATAACGCCGCCTTCGACATGCGCTTCATCAATGCCGAGCTGACCAGGCTGGGGCGCCAGCCCATCCCGATGTCGCGGTCGATCGACACCGTGCAGATGGCCCGCATCCGCTTTCCGGGCGCGCCGGCCAGCCTGGATGCGCTCTGCCGCCGCTTCGGCGTCGACAACAGCAACCGCCTGCTGCACGGCGCGCTGCTCGACGCCCAGCTGCTGGCCGAGGTGTATCTGCACCTTCTGGGCGACCGCCAGCGCGGTTTCGACCTGGCCGCCGACCGTCGGGGCGGACCGGGCGAGACCGACGGCCGCCGCCGCACGATCGCCCGGCCGCCCCGGGTCCACACGCCCACCCCGGCCGAGCTGGAGGCCCATCAGGCTTTTATCCTGAAGGAGGTGAAGGCGGCGATCTGGCTGGCTGAGGATTGACGCGTCAGCGCAGCAGCCCGTCGGTGCCGAAAAGATCGGCGAACAGGCTGTCGCGGGCGTGCGGGCCGGGGGGATCGCCGGGCCGGAAGCCACGCTCGTCCAGGATCAACCGGGTGAAGATCACCCGCCGGGTGGTGTCGCCCAGGCCCTGTTCTGCCCAGCCGACGAACCAGCCATAGGCCCCGCGCGATCCTTCCGCGCCCTGGCTGTCTGCGCCCTGGCCGTCGGCGGCCGGGCGCTTTGCGGCACCGGTCTTGCCCCAGACGCGCCAGCCCTGCGGTTGTGGTGACTGCTCCAGGATCTCTCGGGTCAGCGCCACCGTCCGTGCTGAGACCGGCAGCCGGCCCGTGATCAGCCGGGTGAGGAAATCGATCTGGCCTTCGGGCGAGATCCGCAGCGACGAGCCGATCCACGATCGGGTGAGACCGTTATCCGCCCCGGGATCGCCCGAGACATCGGCATTGCCGTAGCCGAGATCACGGGTGAGCGTCGCGAAACGGTCTGCGCCGAGCCGGGCGGTGATCGCTTGCGAGTACCAGACGACCGACTCATCGATCCAGCGGGTGGGGTGGGTATCCTGCTTCCACGATGCTCGCCAGGCCGGGTAGCCCGCGCGCCAGGGCAGGACCGGATGATGGGCGTCACCGAGGATGCCGGTCTCGAAACCCATGACCGCAAGCGCGATCTTGAAGGTCGAGGCGGGCGTGACCGGCACGGCGCAGGCCCCGCCCTCCCGCAGCAGCACCCGGTGATCGGCCGGATCGGTCACGAGGGTGCAGAGTGTGAGGGGGTTGGCACCGGCCGCGGTTGCAGGAAGCCACAGCGCAAGGGCCGGGAGGATGTGGCGGAAGGGGCCCGGCATTCCGATATCCTTCCAGGAAGAGGGTGTTCTGGGACGACGGTGGCTCTGAAAACGAAACGCCGCCGCCCCTGATCGGGGCGGCGGCGTTTCAGGCAGACGGCTGCGCTGCAGCGGCCGGGCCGCCGCCTCTGCGGCTTACTGCGGCTGGGCGCGGCGCTGCTGCTCGGCCTGGAACAGCTGCACGAAATCGATCGGGTCCAGCATCAGCGGCGGGAAGCCGCCGTCGCGGGTGGCATCGGCGATGATGCGGCGCGCGAAGGGGAAGAGCTGGCGCGGACCTTCGATCAGCAGGAAGGGCTGGATCTGCTCCTGCGGGAAGTTCTCGAGCATGAACACGCCGCCATAGGACAGCTCGCAGAGGAAGGTGGTGTTTTCCTCGTGCTTCGCCGAGGCGGACAGCTTCAGCTCGACCTCGTAATTGTCGTCGCCGAGCGGCTGGGCGCCGACATTCACCGAAACCTGGATGTTCGGCCGGCTCTGGGCCGAGGCGATCAGGGAGCGCGGCGCGTTCGGGTTCTCGAACGACAGGTCCTTGATGTACTGGATGGCGAGGCGGAAGCGCGGCGAAGCCTCGGCGCCGGCTGCGCCGTTGCCCTCGGGCGTCTGGGTGTCGGCCATGGGGTGCTGGTCTCCGGGTGACGCAGGTGTTGATCTGGGGCCGACCGGATCGCCGGCCATGTCGGGCGTAACATGTGCGCCCGCGCGGTGCAAGTGCAGCGCCGGGGATGGTGACCGGTGGTCGATCGCCGTCCTGTCGGTCAGCGGCCGATCAGCGGCGGCTCGTCGTCGTCGGGCCGGCGGCGACCGTCTGCCGGGCCGGGACGATCGGCGGGCGTCGAGTATTCGCCCTCGATGATCACGCTGCCGTCACGGCTGCGCCACTGGCTGCCGGGCTGGCCCGGCCCCGGGCGGCCGGTCATGACGAAGCGGGTGCGGGAGAGGATCTGGGTCTGCAGCAGCCGGCGGATCGCCGGCACCAGCAGCAGGCCGCCGATCGCATCGGTGAAGAAGCCGGGGACCATCAGCAGCACGGCCGCCAGCCCCAGGAACAGGCCGTCGAAGACCTGATCGACCGGCGCCTCGTTGCGGTTGAGCCGGGCCCGGGCCTCGGTCAGGGCCTTCAGACCCTGATGGCGCAGCATGGCGGCACCCGCCACCGCGGTCAGCACGCAGAGCGCCACCGTCGGCAGGGCGCCGATCTCGCTGCCCACCTGGATGAACAGGAAGACCTCGATCAGCGGCACGAAGAGGATTGCGAGAAGCAGAGAGACTGCGGCGACCATGCTTGCCCTTTCCTGAACCGACCCTTATGTAAGGGTGGAGGCGGCGCCGTCCAACCCTCGTCGCGTTCGTGCGACCCCATTTCCGCACCCATGCCATCGGGTGCCGGGATCCGCGGGTGCGAATGCCGGCCGGACGCGGCCGACCGATCGTGTTCCGCCGCCGAAATCCTTCGTGCGGACGTCTCCGACGGCCAGGTCCTGATGTCCATGGAATATCTCGACATCCTCTTCTTCGCCCTCGTCGCCGTGTTCGTGGCGCTGCGCCTGCGTGGCGTTCTGGGCACGCGCACCGGCCACGAACGGCCGCCGGAAGAGACGCGCAACCCGCTCTCCCCCCGCAGCGGCGACCCCAAGGCCGCCGAGGCCGGCGCCCAGCAGCCGGGGCCCGCCCGGGTGCTGCCCTTCCCGATGTCCGAGAAGGTGATGTCGCTGATCGACCAGCCGGCGCTGGAAGGGGTGGAATATATCCGCCGCGCCGATCGCAACTTCGATCCCAAGGGCTTCCTCGACGGCGCCCAGCAGGCTTTCGAGATGATCCTCGACGCCTTCGCCCGGGGCGATCGCCAGACGCTGGCCATGCTGCTGTCGCCGCAGGTGCTGGCCGGCTTCAACCAGGCGATCGATGCGCGTGAGCAGGCGGGCGAGACCCACAGCACCCGCATCGTGTCGGTGCGCGAGCCGCGCATCGCCGAGGCCCGGCTGGCCGGCAGCATGGCGCAGGTGACGGTGCGCTTCTCCACCACCCAGATCAACCAGACGCTGGACGCCGAGGGTCGCGTGGTCGCCGGCGGTGCCGAGGAGATCGATCTGATCGACCTCTGGACCTTCGAGCGCGATACCCGGTCGAGCGATCCCAACTGGATCCTGACCGCGACCCGCAGCGGCGAATGACCGCAATGCGCGGCCGCAGCCTGCGCCTTGCGGGCGCCTTCGCCGTGCTTGCGCTGGCCGGCGCGGCGCTGATCGGCGGCTGGTATCTCAGCACGCGCAACCTGCCGGAACCCGAGACGCCGCCGGCCCCGCAGCCGGCGGTGACCGCCGAGGGGCTGCGCTTCACCCGCATCGCCTTCGGCGACCTGCCCGGCTGGGACGACGACGACCAGTCGGCCGCACTCGGCGCCTTCCAGATCTCGTGCCGGATCATCCTGCGCCGGCCGGTGGCGGCGCCGCTCGACCGGGGCGGGCGCTTCGGCACGGTCGGTCACTGGCGGGATGTCTGCGGTGCGGCGGTGGATCTGCCGCTGGACGATGCCGGCGCGGCCCGTGCCTTCTTTGAACGCCATTTCAACGCCTGGCAGGTGGCGAAGCCGGATGGCGACACCAACGGCCTGTTCACCGGCTATTACGAGCCGGAACTGGCCGGATCGCTGACCCCCGACGCCCGGCACGACGTGCCGCTCTACCGCCTGCCCGAGGATCTGGTGGTGGCGGATCTGGGCGCCTTCGACGATGCGCTGGACGGTCGCCGTCTGGTCGGGCGGGTGGCCGACGGGCGGTTCGCCCCCTATTACGACCGCGCGGCGATCGCCGACGGCGTGCTCGACGGCCGCGGGCTGGAACTGCTCTGGGTCGACGACCCGGTCGATGCCTTCTTCCTGCAGATCCAGGGCTCGGGCCGGGTGCGGCTGCCCGACGGGCGGGTGCTGCGGGTGGGCTATGCCGGGGCCAATGGCCGGCCCTATCGATCGATCGGCAAGGTGCTGATCGATCAGGGCGAGATGAAGCCCGAAGAGGTGTCGCTGCAAAGCCTGCGCGCCTGGCTGGCCGCCCATCCCGACCGGATGGTCTCGATCCTGGATCAGAACCCCTCCTATGTGTTCTTCCGGCTGCTGGACGACGACGGGCCGCTGGGCGCCATGGGCGCGGTGCTGAGCCCGGGCCGGTCGCTGGCGGTCGACCGGTCGATGCTGCCGCTGGGGGCGCCGGTCTGGCTGGATGCCAGCTATCCGGCGGGCGTCGGCGCGCTTTCGGAAACGCCGCTCCGGCGGCTGATGATCGCGCAGGATACCGGCGGCGCGATCAAGGGGGCGGTGCGCGGCGACGTGTTCTGGGGTCCGGGCGATTTCGCCGAGCTGGTCGCCGGGCGGATGAAGGAGCGCGGCAGCTATGCCGTGCTGCTGCCGCTCGCCATCGATCCGTCGACCGTACCGGCCCCGGAGACGGAAGCAGCGGGCGGTTGAGCGCCCGGAGGTGAGCGGCAGGCTTGCCTCCGCGGCCACATCGCCCCATCCTCGTCCGCAAATGCCGGCCGGCCCCGCAGAAGCGCGGGCCTGTCCGAAGCTTCAGAAGGACGAGCGACGGTGAATACCCCAAGCGAGACGGCGGCAAAGCCCGCCCGTGCGCGCGAACCGGCCACGGTCGGCCTGTTCGCGACCTGTCTGGTGGATCTGTTCCGGCCGAGCGTGGGGTTCGCCACGGCGAAGCTGCTGGAAGAGGCCGGCTGCCGGGTGGTGGTGCCCGACAGCCAGACCTGTTGCGGCCAGCCGGCCTTCAATTCGGGCGACCGGGCCGATGCCCGCGCGATCGCGCGCGAGGTGATCGCTGCCTTCGAGCCCTTCGACTATGTGGTCGTGCCGTCGGGATCCTGCGGCGGCATGATCTCGCACCATTATCCCGAGCTGCTGCGCGACGATCCGGACTGGGGGCCGCGGGCCCGCCGGCTGGCGGCGAAGACCTATGAGCTGATGGCCTTCCTGGTCGATGTCCGCGGCATGGAGGGGGTGAAGGCGAGGCTGGATGCCACCGTCACCTATCACGACAGCTGTTCGGGCCTGCGCGAGCTGGGGGTGAAGGCACAGCCGCGCAAGCTGCTGGGCACCGTCGAGGGGCTGACCCTGAACGAGCTGCCGGGGGCCGAGGAATGCTGCGGCTTCGGCGGCACCTTCTGCGTGAAATACCCTGAAATCTCGGGCCGCATGGTCTCCAACAAGGTGGCGGATATCCGCGCCACCAATGCCGATCTGCTGCTGGCGGGCGATATGGGCTGCCTGCTGAACATGGCCGGGCGGCTGAAGCGCGAGGGCTCCACCATCCAGGTCCGCCACGTGGCCGAGGTTCTGGCCGACATGACCGACACCGCAGCCATCGGCGACACCGCCGCCGGCGCGGACCGGCGCTGAGCGGGAGGGCGATCCGATGGAGGCGACCAGTCACCGCTTTAAGGACAATGTCCACGACGCCCTGGGCGATGCCAATCTTCAGGCCTCGCTCGCCAAGATCCGCTCGGGCTTCGTGCCCAAGCGGGCGGCCGCCGCGGCGGCCCTGCCCGAGTTCGAGACGCTGCGCGACCAGGCGCGCGACATCAAGAACCACGTGCTCGGCCATCTCGACATCTATCTGGAGCGCTTCGCCGAGGCGGTGGAGGCCCGGGGCGGCAAGGTCCATTGGGCCGAGACCGCGGCTGATGCCCGGCGGATCATTCTGGACCTGGCGCGCGCCGGCAATGCCCGGACCGTCACCAAGTCGAAATCGATGGTGACGGAAGAGATCGCGCTCAACGATGCGCTGGAAAAGGCCGGGATCGAGCCGATCGAGACCGATCTGGGCGAGTACATCATCCAGCTGGCCAAGGAGCCGCCGAGCCACATCATCGCGCCGGCGATCCACAAGACCAAGGAACAGGTGGCGGAGCTGTTCCTGCGCCATCACGGCCGCTATGGCAAGACCCGCCGCCTGACCGAGCCGACCGACATGGTCCGCGAGGCGCGCGAGGTGCTGCGCCAGAAATATCTGGACGCCGATGTCGGCATCACCGGCGCCAATTTCCTGGTCGCCGAGACCGGATCGATCATCCTGGTGACCAATGAGGGCAATGCCGACCTGACCCTGTCGCTGCCGAAGCGCCATATCGTGCTGGCCGGCATCGAAAAGCTGGTGCCGACGCTGGAAGACGCCTCGACCATGCTGAGAGTGCTGGCACGGTCGGCCACGGGGCAGGAGTTCTCGTCCTATACCACGCTGGTGACCGGCCCGAAGCGCGAGGGCGATCTGGACGGGCCCGAGGAATTCCATGTGGTGCTGCTGGACAACGGCCGCTCGGGCATGGTGGGCACCGAATTCCAGGACATGCTGCGCTGCATCCGCTGCGGCGCCTGCATGAACCATTGCCCGGTCTACGGCACCGTCGGCGGCCATGCCTATGGCTGGGTCTATCCGGGCCCGATGGGGGCGGTGCTGACCCCGGCGCTGATCGGCGTGGAAGAGGCGGGCCACCTGCCCAATGCCTCGACCTTCTGCGGGCGCTGCGAACAGGTCTGCCCGGTGCGGATCCCGCTGCCGCGGATGATGCGCGCCTGGCGGACCCGGGAATTCGAACGCCATCTCAGCCCCGCCTCGCAGCGCTGGGGGCTTGGGGTCTGGGCCTGGTTCGCGAAACGGCCCCGGGCCTATCGCCTCGTCACGCGCACCGCGGCCGCCCTGCTCGGCCGGATGGGCCGGTCTCAGGGTCGGCTGAAGCGGCTGCCGCTCGCCGGGGGCTGGACCCGTGTCCGCGACATGCCGGCGCCCGAAGGCCGCAGCTTCGTGGCCGCCTGGAAGGCCGATGGCCGCCCGACCCAGGCGCCGGGGGACGCCACCGCCCGCCGCCATCGCGGGTCAGCGAAGGAGCAGGGCCGATGACCATCTCCCAGGGCGACGATGCCCGCGCCCGCATTCTGGGCGCGGTGCGCGCCGGCATCCGCCGCGATCCGGCGAACGAGGCCGAGGCCCGGGCCCGGGTCGCCGCCCGGATCGAGGCCCACCGCCCCAACACCATCCCGGCCCGGGCCGATCTGGACCCGGCCGGCCGGGTGTCGCTGTTCATCGACCAGCTGCAGAAGGTGGCGGGCACGGTGACCCGGGTCGCGCGCCTGGACGAGGTGCCGGCGGCGGTGGTCGACTACATGGCCGCCTGCAACCTGCCGATGGCCGCCGGCCGGGCGCCCGACCCGCTGCTCGACCGGATCGACTGGGCGGGGGCGGCACCGCTGCTGACCCTGCGCGCAGGCCCGGCCGAGGCGGCCGACGAGGTCTCGGTGACCAGCGCCTTCGCCGGCATCGCCGAAACCGGCACGCTGGCCCTGGCGTCGGGGCCCGAGCATCCGACCACGCTGAATTTCCTGCCCGAGACCCATATCGTGGTGCTGCCCGCCTCACGCGTGGAACGCGCCTACGAGGATGTCTGGGCCAGGCTGCGCACCGAACGCGGTGCCCCGCCGCGTACCTTCAACCTGATCACCGGCCCCAGCCGCACCGGCGACATCGAGCAGCAGATCGAGCTTGGTGCCCACGGACCGCGGCGGCTGCATGTGGTGATCGTCGACGAGGTCTGACCCTGCCCATGCCCGCACGTCCTCCCCGAACCGGCGACCAGGACGCGCTTCGGCCCGATCCCGAGGCCGAGGCGCGGTTGTTCGAACGGGCGATGCGCTCGGAAGACGTCGCCGAACGCTCGTCGCTGCGCGGCCCCGATCTGCCCTCGGTTCATGCAACCGCGGCGGCGGGGGACGAGCAGGGCGTGGCGCCCGCCACCCGCCGGCGCGCGGCCGCCGTACCGCCCCCCGCCCCGCAGGCCAGGCCGGTGCCGCGTTCCGCCCGCGGCATCAGCCGGGGGGAGCTGGACCTGTTCGGCTCGGCGATGAGCGATGTGAAACCGCTTCCCGGTCACGCGGTGGCGGTGCCGCCCCCGCCGCCACCTCTGCCGCCGGTTCCCGAGCTGCCGGGGACCATGGTTGCGGCGGCCGTGCCCGGGCCCGCATCTTCAGGCCGCCGGCCGGCCGCACCCGAACCGCTTCAGGCGCTGACCGGCAAGGCCTTCGACGGGCTGGACCGGCGCAGCCAGGCCCGGCTGCGCCGCGGCGCCATGCCGGTGGAGGCGATGCTGGACCTTCACGGCCATGGCCGCGAGGTGGCCCGCGGCATGCTGGTCGATTTCATTGCCCGGTCCCATGCCCGCGGCCTGCGCTGCGTGCTGGTGATCACCGGCAAGGGGGGGCCCAGGCCGCAGCCGGTGGTGCGCCGCCGCGGCATGGCCGTGCCCGAGACCCCCGAGCCGCCGCGCGAGCCCTGGGCGACCAACCCGGCCGGCGTGATCCGCAGCGAGCTGCCGCGCTGGCTGAACGAGCCCGAGACCCGGTCGAAGGTGCTGGCCTTCACCCAGGCCCGGCAGATGCATGGCGGCTTCGGCGCCGCCTATATCCTGCTCAAACGCGAGCGGTGACACCCTTCGGAGAGCGCCTGCGCCAGCTTCGGGCCGCGCGCGGGATCAGCCAGAAGCAGATGGCCCGCGATCTGGAGATCTCCAACGCCTATCTCTCGGCGCTGGAACATGGCCGGCGCGGCGTGCCGACCCGGTCGCTGCTGATCCAGATCTGCACCTATTTCAACATCATCTGGGACGAGGCCGAGGAACTGGAGCGGCTGGCCGGGCTGTCCGATCCCAAGGTGACGGTAGACACCGCCGGCCTGGATCCCCGGGCCACCCGCCTGGCCAATCTGGTGGCCCGGCGGATCGCCACGCTGGACGGGCCCACCCTCGACCGGCTGCTCGCGGTCCTCGACGCGGCGCGCCCCGACGGTCAGACTGGTCGGGGTCGGGCCGGCGAGCGGCTACCCGACCCCGCTGACTGATCGGAGGACATTCCGCCCATGGTTGCCCCCTTCCCTGCCCGTATCGCCGTCGTCGGCAGCCTGAATGCCGATCGGGTGATCCGCCTGGACCGGCCCATCGTCTCGGGCGGACGGCCGCGCGGGGTGGACGAGGGCCCGCGCATCGGCGGGTCCGGCGCCAATGTCGGCACGGCGCTCGCCCTTGCCGGCCATCACCCGGCGCTGATCACCCGCGTGGCCCATGATGCGCTGGGCGACCGGCTGGTGGCGGATGTGACCGCCTGCGGGCTGGATGTCTCCAGGCTCGACCGCAATCTCGACCACTCGCCCGAGACCATGCTGCTGCTGGATCCCGAAGGCGAGCGGACCATCCTGAAGATCGGCCATCATCTGGCCTGGGTGCCGCCGGAAAGCGTGCTCGACGGCATGGATGCCCTGTTCCTGAACAGCCGCAACCCCGAGGCTGGCCGGCTGCTGGTGGCCGCCGCCGAACGCGGCCTGCCGGCGATCGCCCAGATCCCGCCGGCCGAACATGAACCGACCCTGCCGGCCGGCAGCTGGCCGGCGCGGGTCTTCGTGGCCTCGATCGACGATCTGGCGCCGGCCGCGGCGGCGGACCCGCTCGGCGCCGCACAGCGGCTTGCCGGTGACCGGCTGGAGTGGGTGGTGGTCACCCACGGCGCCGAGGGGTCGGAAGCTTTTGCCGCCGACGGCCGGAAGATCAGCTGCCCGGCCCGGAAGGTCGACCATGTGATCGACACCACCGGCGCCGGCGACGCCTTTGCCGGCGGGCTGACCGACGCCTGGCTGCGCGGGCTGGAGATGGGGCAGGCGCTGGCGCGGGGCAGTGCCTTCGGCGCCCGGGCGGTGCAGACCGAAGGCAGCGTGCTCAAATCCCTTCCCGCGGACTGAGTGTGCCCCGCGGACTGATCCTGACGCGCGTCAGGATCAGCAGGGCGGCGGCGGCCAGCACCAGGGTGGCCGCGAGGAAAACCCCCGGGGCGCCGTTCAGATCGAAGATGACCCCGCCCGCGGCCGCACCGGTGGCGATGGCGAGTTGGATCGCGGCCACGATCAGCCCGCCGCCGCTTTCGGCCTCGTCGGGGGCCGCCCGGGTCAGCCAGGTGGACCAGGCGACCGGCACCGCGCCGAAGGCCATGCCCCAGAGCGCCAGCATCACCGCATCGCCGAAGACGGTGCCGCCGGCCAGCACCAGCCCCAGGCCCAGCACGACCATCAGCGCCGGCATCGCCACCAGCACCGCCTTCAGGTTGCGGGCGATGGCCGGCCCCGCAAGGCCGGTGCCCAGAAAATTGGCGAGGCCGAAGCCGAGCAGGATGGCCGACACGCCCTGGATGCCCACGCCGGTCACCGTCTCCAGGAAGGGACGGACATAGGTGAAGACGGCGAAATGACCGGTGAAGACCATCAGCACCGCGACCATGCCGGCACCGACCCGGGGCCGGCGCAGCACCAGCACCAGCGTGCCGAGCCGGGTGGTGGCCGAGGCGGCCATGCGCGGCAGGGTGGCGAACTGGACCAGGAAGGCCGCGAGGCCGAGCCCGGCCGCCATCAGGAAGACCGCCCGCCAGCCCAGCTGATCCCCCAGGAAACTGCCGAGCGGCGCCGCGGCGACGGTGGCGGCCGAGACGCCGCCGAAGACCATCGACAGCGCCCGGGGGATCGCCGCTTCCGGCACCAGCCGCATCACGGTGGCGGTGGACATGGCCCAGAACCCGCCCAGTGCCACGCCCAGCACCAGCCGGGCCGCGATCAGCACGGGCAGGCTTGAGGCAACGGCCGCGAGCAGGTTGGAGGCGACGAGCAGGCCCGAGAAGCCGAGCAGCACCACCCGCCGGTCCAGCCCGCGGGTCGCGGCCGGGATCAGCAGGCTGGCGAGGAGGCCGATGGCGGCGGTGGCGGTGACCGCCTGCCCGGCCAGGCCTTCGGTGACGCCCAGATCTGCGGCCATGGGAGTGAGCAGGCTGGCCGGCAGGAATTCCGCCGTCACCAGCCCGAAGACGCCGAGCGCCATGGAAAACACGGCCCCCCAGGCGGGGGCGGCGCTGCCTGCCGGAGCGGCCGTCGCGACAGCCTCGTTCATCATCTGATCCTTGTCGACGGAAGGCGGGGAGAGGGGGGGAGGTTGGAGGAAGAGAGCGGAAGGTAGGCTGGACTTGCCGGACGATCCATGCCATCTGATCCGGAAGCTTTGATCGAAAGTCCGGAACCATGGCCGAGCTTCTGTCCGATCCGATGAGCGAGCTGCTGATGGGCATGCGGCTCGACGGTGTCCGCTATCGGCGGATCCAGATCGCCCGCCCGCGCGGGGTGCGGTTCGGGCCGCGACAAGACGACCCCTCTGATGAAGGGCGGGCACAGTTCCACTTCGTGGCCCGCGGCGAGGTCTTCCTGCAAAGCCCCTCGGGCGAGCTGCTGCGGCTGGGGCCTGGCGATGCGGCATTGTTGCCCCGCGGCGGCATCCATGCCCTGCTCTCCGATCCCGCCCGGCCCGGACAGGATCTCGACGATTTCGCGGCCCGGACGCTCTGTGCGCAGGTAGAGGCGGTGCAGGCCTGTGATGCGGAATGCTGCCCCAGGACGGGTGCTGTGGTGTTCAGCGGTTGCATGAGCTTCGATCTGGGGGGCATGCAACCCCTGGTGGCGCTGATGCCCGAGGTGATGTCGGTCGCCACCCTGATCGACCGCACGCCCGAAATCCTGCCGATGCTGGAGGCGATGGAGCGCGAGGCCTGCGCCGAACGCGCCGGTTTTGCCGCGATCCTGGCGCGGCTGGCCGATGTGGTCGCGGCCTCGATCCTGCGCGGCTGGGTGGAGAACGGCTGCGGCGAAGCCTCGGGCTGGGTGCAGGCGCTGCGCGATCCGCGCCTGGGCCGGGCGCTGGCGGCCCTGCATCGCGACCCCGGCCGCGACTGGACGGTGGCGGAGCTGGCCGGCCTTGCCGGTGCCTCGCGCTCGGTGTTTGCCGAACGCTTCCTGGCCGCCACCGGCACCACGCCGCTGCGCTATCTGGCCGGCCTGCGCATGCGCCTCGCCACCCGCTGGATCGGCCGCGACCGGCTGCCGATCGACATCGTCGCCGACCGGCTGGGTTATGCCTCGCAGGCGGCGTTCAGCCGGGCATTCAAGCGGGTGACGGGGCAGTCGCCGGGGGCGGTGCGGAGCACGCTGCCGGCGGTGTAGCCTCTCTCCAATTACTTGATAAACAAAAATTTAAATCTTGCGGTTGAATATCATCGAATGAACTTGATGTTCTTGACCTGTTAACGGAAACTGCCCTCTCGTAGATCCTGAGGGGGGAGGCGAGCTTGGACTCGATCGAGGCGGCTGCCGGCGCCGTTCTGCGCAATGCACCCCAGTTCAGTTCGGTGGAGACCGCCACGATCGTCATGACCGCGGCGACCATCGTGCTCGGGGCGGTGGCGCTTCTGATAGCGGTGGTGGCGCTGTTCGGTGCCACCTATATTACTCGCAAGGCGACACGCCAGGCGGAGATGGTTGCCGAGAAGGCCCTGGGCAGCGCCGTCAGGGCCTATCTTGACGGTCCCGAATTCCAGGCGCGCATGGCGGCTCTGATCGACCGCGGAATCGCGGGGGTTGCCTCGGCCAATGTCGTTGCCGCAGAAGAACAGAGACCGGGCGCGCCCGGACCTCAGGAGACCATGTCGGATGATTGAAGATGCCGTGCGGGAGTGGCCTGCCGCCTTGGATGCGCCGGTCACTGCGGACGTGGCGGTGCCCGACGTCGTGTCCCGCCATCAACAGTCGGCACCGGTCAAGATCGTTGCGCTGGCACGGGATCTTGGGCTGCGGGTCTGGACCGAGCCCTTGCCGGAGTCGCTTTCGGGCAAGCTGGTGCGGGATGCCGAACGGGGCGGCCCCTCGGGCTGGGCGATCGTGGTCAATGCGCGGCATGTCAAAGTCCGCCGCCGTTTCACCATTGCCCATGAAATCGCGCATTTCCTGCTGCATCGGGACGTCGCCACAGGAGGTGTTCAGGACGATGCCTTCTATCGCAGCCATCTCTCAGGGGCGATCGAAACCGAGGCCAACCGTTTCGCGGCGCAGCTGCTGATGCCCTGGCCGTTGATCCGGGCGCTCAACAGCGAGGGCGTGACGGAGATCCGCGATCTGGCGACCCGGCTGGAGGTCTCTGAAACCGCCATGCGCATCCGCCTGGGCCTGCCCACCTGAGGGGCGCCCTCTGCGACGATGGGTCGCATGGTAGAAAATACCTGTGCGCAGGACGCGAGCCGGTGTAGCGTCATCGGATGCAGCATCGCCGGGTGTCATATCCTCATCGGACCACGGGGCCGCGCGGTCGGCTTCGGGAGCGGCTGCGCCGGGCGGGGCTGCTCGCGGGCGCGCTCGCCTTCCTGTTCCAGATGATGATCTGGTCGGTCTATGCCCCGGCCATGGCCTTCGGGCTGCTGACGCCGATCTGCACCGCCGAAGGCGTGCGGCTGGTTCTGGCCGATCAGGTCGGGGACGACCGGCCCGCAGACACGGATGCCGATGGCCGGCCCGATCAGGCCGTGCCGTCGGCCGATGATTGCCCGCTCTGCCTGCTGGTGCAGGGCAGTTCCACGCCGCCGCTGCCGATCCTGGCGCCGGCCCCCAGGCTGGTGCGGCTCCACGATGCCCCCCCTCTTCCCGGCGGGCTGATTGCGGCCGGCTGGTATCTGGCCACCCTTAAGGCCAGGGCACCCCCGATCGGGGCCTGATCCGACCTTCAAGAGCTGCCCCTGTCGGCCGCCTGTCCGGTGGCTGGACGGGGCGTCCGGTCCGGCAGGCCCCTGGCTGCGCGTCCATCCGCGCCCGGGCCGCCGGCTGCCCGCCCGCTTTCGGATCCGCACCCCATGACCCGACCCGCCGCACCCGTGCTGCGCGGCCGGCTGCCGCTTGCCGGCACCGCCGCCGCCACCCTTCTGCTGGGTATCACCGTCCAGCCCGTCCCTGCCCATGCCGAAGAGACCGACGCCTCCGGAGCGGAAGTAAAATCCGCCCCGATCAGCCGGCTTGAGGCGATCACCGTCACCGCCACCCGCACCGAAGCCACAGCCTTCGATCTGCCGGCCTCCGTCAGCCAGATCGATCGCACGGCGCTGGATGATGTCCAGGCCGCCGACCTCACCATCCTGCGCCGCCTGCCCAATGTCGACATGGGGGGTGGTCCACGCCCTGCCGCGCAGAACCCGTCGATCCGCGGCTTCATCGGCCCGCGGATCATCCTGTCGGTCGACGGGGTGCGGCGGAACAACGAGGGCGGCGTGCTCTCGCCGCTGCTGATCGATCCCGACATGATCGGCGCCATCGACGTGGTGCGCGGCCCGGTTTCCGCCAGCTATGGCAGTGGCGGGCTGGGCGGCGTGATGGCGATCCGCACCCTGGAGCCCGAGGATCTGCTGGCGCCGGGGGAAACCACCGGCGGCCGGGCGAGCCTGGGCTGGCGGAGCGGCAATCACGCCTTTTCAAGCCATGTGGCCGGCACCACCCGTACGGTGGATGGCGACCTCCTGGCGGCGCTGACCTATCGCAGCACCGACAACATCCGCACCGGCACCGGCGACAAGCTGGAGAACGAGGGCGATCTGCTCTCGGGCCTGTTCAAGGGCGGGCTCGACCTTGGCCCCGACCATCGGATCGACATCTCGTATCAGCGCTTCGACGATGATCTGACCGGGCCGAACAATCCCGGCGGCAGCGCCCTCTTTCCCTATTCGCAGCTGCTGGAGCGTCGCCAGGACCAGTATTCCGGCCGCTGGTCCTTCGCCGATGCGGACCGCAGCTGGCTGGACGGCAGCCTGCAGCTCTATTACACGAAACTGCGCTTCGACACGACGAGCCGTGAAACCCCGCCCTTCGACGCCACCTCGACCGAAACCGAGACCCGCGGCCTGTCGCTTCAGAACACCAGCCGGTTCGAGACCGGGGCGGCGCTGGCGCATAAGCTGACCTATGGCGTCGACCACTATGTCGACACCAATACCAACCGGACGGCGGGTTCGGCGAATGTGGTGCTGCCGGATGGCGATCTGACCGCCACCGGCGTCTTCATCCAGGACGAGCTGACGATCTTCGAGGACTGGACCCTGATCGGGGCCCTGCGCCACGACCGCTATGAAATTGATCCGGAAGGCCAGGCATCCTCGTCCCACGACCGGCTGTCGCCCAAGGTGGCGCTGCACTGGCAGGCAACCCCGGTGCTGGGCCTGTTCGTCGGCTATGGCGAGGCCTTCCGCGCGCCGACCCTGGCCGAGATGTATCCGAACCTGACCGCCACCCGGGCGCTGTTCAACTTCATCCCCAACCCCGAGCTTCAGCCCGAGACCGCGCATACCACCGAAGCCGGTTTCACCCTCGCCTTTGACGATCTGGCCTTGCCGGGCGATGCGCTTCGCTTCAAGGCGACCGTGTTCCATGAACGGGTCGACGATCTGATCGACAGCCAGGTGGTCGGCACCTTCACCCGCACGCCGCCCTTTTCCGGCACCGGGCTGATCTTCCAGCGTCGCAACGTCGCCGAAGCGAAACGCCGCGGCATCGAGGCCGAGGCCAGCTATCAGGCGGGACCCGTCGATGTCTCGATCGCCTATTCGAAGCTGCGGTCCAAGGATGCCGATACCGGCGCCCAGCTCTATGCGCCGCCGGACAAGGTGGCGGCCGGGATCGGCTATGCGGTGAACCAGGACTGGCGGGTCTGGTATGCCGGCATTTATGCGGCGGCGCAGGATTACGACTCGACCCCGCTCCGCCGGCGCAGCGGCTATGCGGTGCATGATCTGGGTGTCGCCTTCGATCGCGACTGGTACCGGCTGGACGTGGCGGTGACCAACCTCTTCGACGAGGCCTATGTCACCTACCGCCAGTCGCTGGCCGAGACCTATGCCTACGAGGAAGGCCGCAGCGTCAATCTGCGCCTGACGGCACGGTTCTGAGGCGGAGGGGCCGATGATGACCTGCCGCCTTACCGGCCTTGTCACCCTTCTGCTTCTGCTTGCCGCCGGGCCTGTCCTGGCGGCGGAGCGGAGCGTCACCATCGGCTTCGGCATCGTTGCAGGGGCGGCGCCGGTCGACTGCGCCACCCCTGCCGCGGCGCTGGGCAGGCCTGCGGTTGCAGCCGGCCTGCGCGATGGCCGCTTCTATGTCCACGACCTGGCCCTGATCGATGCGGCCGGCAAAGCCTGGCCGGTCATGCTGGACGAAACGCTCTGGCAGCATGACGGCGTCGCCCTGATCGATGCCGAAGACGCCACCGGCGCATGCCGCGAGGGCACGCCCGAGACCAATACCCGCGTCACCGGCCGGGTGGATGACGGGGCCGGGGCCGGCCCCTGGCGGTTGGCCTTCACCCTGGGCGTGCCACAGCGGCTGAACCATACCGCCACCGATCTGGCGCCGCCGCCGCTGGATCTGGCGGCGATGGGCTGGGGATGGCAGGCCGGGCGCAAATACGTGAAGCTGGAACTTGTGCCCGAGGGCGGGGTGGCACGGCCGGATGGCGGCCGGGCCGGCACCTGGTTCCTGCATCTGGGCGCCACCGGCTGCACCGGCAATCCGGTCACCGGTGAGATCGTCAGCTGCGACCGGCCCAACCGGCCGGGCGTGGTGACTGCTCCCTTCGACCCAGCCCGCGCGCGCGTGGTGCTGGATCTGGCGGTGCTGTTCGCCGCCACCGACCTTGCGCGCGACCAGGGCGGGGCGGTGGGCTGCATGAGCGCGCCCGACGATGCCGATTGTGCGGCGGTTTTCGAACGGCTGGGGTTGGCCGGGGGCGTCGCCACCGCCTTTCGGGTGGTGGAGAAATGATCCGGCGGTTGCTGGCCCTGGCCGCGGTCTGGCTGGCGGTGGTTGGCGGTGCCCGTGCGGAGGGCTGGGTCTGGGATCTGCCGGCCCATGTCCCGCCGCCGCGCGTGCCGGCCGACAATCCGATGACCCCGGCCAAGGTGGAGCTTGGCCGGCGGCTGTTCCACGACCCCAGACTGTCGGGCAACGGCAGGCTCGCCTGTTCGGGCTGTCATCTCCAGGCGCTGGGCTTCGCCGATGGCCGCGCCCATCCGGTGGGTGCCACGGGCGATGTGGTGCGGCGCAATGCCCAGGGGCTGGCCAATGTCGCCTGGAATGCCAGCCTGACCTGGGCCAACCCGGCGCTGGTGACGCTGGAAGCGCAGATGGCCGTGCCGCTCTTCGGCACCGATCCGGTGGAGATGGGCCTGACCGATGCCAATCGCGAGACGGTGCTGAACCGTTTCCGGTCCGATCCGGAAATGGTCGCGGCCTTCCGGACCGCTTTCCCCGAGATGGCCGCGCCGGTGAGCCTGACCTCGATCATCCGCGCGATTGCCAGTTACGAACGCAGCCTGGTCTCGTTCTCGTCGCGCTATGACCGCTGGCTGGCGGGCGAGGAGAGCTTTACCGAGGCCGAACGGCGCGGCCACGACCTGTTTTTCGGCGAAAAGGCCGAATGCCATCACTGCCATGGCAGCTTCAACTTCAACGATCAGGTGGTGCACGCGCGCAGCCGCGTGGTCGACCGCGCCTTCCACAACACCGGGCTTTATGACCTGGACGGGGCCGGCGCCTATCCGGCGACGGATCGGGGGCTGAACGAGATGACCGGCCGGGCGGAGGATATGGGCGCCTTCCGGGCGCCATCGCTGCGGAATGTGGCGGTGACCGCCCCCTATATGCATGACGGCAGCGTCGGGACGCTGGAAGAGGTGCTGGAGATCTACGCCGCCGGCGGCCGGCAGATCACCACCGGCCCGGATGCCGGCGACGGCCGGCGCAATCCGTGGAAGAGCGATCTGATCGTGCGCATCGATCTGGATGCGCGCGACCGCGCCGATATCGTCGCCTTCCTGAAGACCCTGACCGACGCGCAGTTTCTGACCGACCCACGGCATGCCGCGCCCCAGGATTGAGTCAAATTTAAAGACTCGTGGTATGGTGAAAATACGAGTCGACTCAACATCAGGATAAACATAGAGTCCTGAAAGCATCTTAAGACCGATACGGGTCTGATGCGTACGTGAAGACCGGATGAATACATCATTCGGACCCCATGATTATTGTCAAAAGGAGACGCTCTCATGTCGATCAAGATCAGCGCCCGCAAGACCCTGCAGATCGCCGGCCGCGCCGGTGCGCGCTGCGCCACCATCTGCGCCGTCGCCGGCTGAGCGGGTGCGGGCATGTGGGGAGCGGCCATCCGGCCGCTCCCCATCCCCGATACCATTCCTGACGATATGCCCGACGACGGAGGTGCCGCCTTGCGGATCGGCTTCAACTTCACCCTGGGGGCAACCGCACCGATGGTGCGGCGGCTGATTGCGGCCGGGCGGATCGACTATGTCGAACTGCTGGTCGACAATTTCCTGGCGGTGCCGCCGGCGCAGATCGCGGCCGCCTTCGATGCCCCGGTCGGGCTGCACATCATGTTCTCGAAATTCATGGAACGGCCCGAGGCGGAGCTGGACGAGCTGGCCCTGCGGCTGACGGCGATCATCCGCGAAACCCGGCCGATCTATGTGTCGGACCACATCGCCCGCTTCACCCATCAGGGCCGGCATCTGCTGCATCTGGCCGAGATCGATTATGCGGGCGAGTTCGAGCGGGTGGCGGACCGGGTGGCGCGCTGGCAGGACCGGCTGGGCTGCACCATCGCTTTTGAAAACTATCCCTCGATCATGGATGGCGGGCGGGATGCGCCGGATTTCTTCCGGCGCCTGACTGCACGGACCGGCTGCACGGTGCTGTTCGACGTGTCGAACGCGGTCTGTGCGACCCATAATTGCGGCCTGCCGTTCGAGGCCTGGACAGAGGTGATCCGCAGCGCCCGGCAGTTTCATGTCGCCGGCTATGACCACTCGGTCGGCCAGCCGCCGATCGTGCTCGACACCCATGACCGGGCGCTGGCGGCCGATACCCGCGCGGCCCTGGCCCTTTGCCGTGCGCTGGTGACCGACCCCGAAGCCACCATCACCTATGAGCGCGACGACGACCTGGACGAGGATCGGATCATCGCCGATATCGATACGCTGCGTGCGGTGATGGGGCGGGAGCCGGCCCATGTCTGAGCGGCGGATCGACAACGACCTGCTCGACCATCTGACGGTGCCGGCCCGGCATGACGAACTGGGCGTCGGCTCGCGGGCCTGGGTGAGGGTCGATACCAGCCTCAGGATCTACTGGCACACCCTGTTCGACATCTGCCCGGGACTGTTGAGGCTGGACGGCGAGGATGGCCAGCTGTCGGACGGCCAACCGTCGAACGGCATGAGTATCTTCCGTCCGTTCATGGCCTTTGCGGCCGAGCGCGGGCTCAGTTTCGACTGGACGTATTATCTTTGGGTGGATGTCTGGCTGCAGGGCTCAGGGTTTCGCGACCGGGTGGATGACGACCTGCGCCTGACCCTGATCGGGGCGGCGGCGGCACGCTGGGCGGTGACCGACCGCAGCCCGGCGGTGGGGCTGGTGATCGGCACCCGGAGCGCCGATCGCGGGGCCCTGCCGCTGGTGGTGGGCTGGAAGCCCGCCGATCTGGAAAGCGGGCGCGAGATCGAGACCCTGGAGCTGGAAGACCCCCTGCCCGATCCGACGACCCCCTTCGGCTGGTTCACGACCGCCAGCCGGTCGCTGGACCATTTCCCCGGCTGGCGGGATCTGCCGCTCTGATCAGCCGCCCCGGTCGGCATCATAGGCCGCGATGGTGGCGTCGGCCCGGGCACGAACATCGGCGGCACTCATGCCCGGTTTGTAGAGGCTGGTGCCGAGACCGAAGGCGGTGATGCCGGCCCGGATATAGTCGGCGAAATTGCGGTCGGACACGCCGCCCACCGCGGCGATCACCAGCTCGGGCGGCAGGACCGCGCGGATGGCGGCGATGCCCTGGGGGCCGAGCACGCTGGCCGGGAAGAATTTGAGGCCGGTGGCGCCGGCGGCCGCGGCGGCGAGCGCCTCGGTGGCGGTGAACACGCCCGGCATCGAGACCATGCCGAGACCATGGGCGGTGCGGATCACCACCGGGTCGCAGTTGGGGGTGACCAGCAGCCGGCCGCCGGCCTGGTGCAGGCGGGCGACATCGGCCGCCGTCAAGACCGTGCCGCCACCGACGATGACATGCGCGGGCGCCAGTCGCGCCGCGATCCCGATCGAGCGGAAGGGGTCGGGCGAGTTCAGCGGGATTTCGATCGCGGTCAGCCCGGCCTCGATCAGCTCCGACACCACGGCTTCGGTCTCGTGGGGCTGGATGCCGCGCAGGATGGCGATCAGCGGCCGCGCCATCGGCGGAAAGGGAATGCGATCCATCAGGCAGGTCTCCGTCGGTGGGCCCGGTCAGGTGTGTGGCAGTCAGGTCCGGGATGGCCAGATGCTGCGGGCGGCAAGCGAGAGGCCGCCCAGCACCGCGGCATCGGCATCGATCACCCGATGGGTCAGGCCCGCTACGCCGAGGGCCTCGCCATAGAGCCGGGCAAGGCGGCCCGCGGCGATCAGCACCAGTTCGCCGCCGTCGGCGACATGGCCTCCGGCGATTTCGAGCCCGATCAGGCTGCCCGAGATGGTCTCCCGCGCGGCGGCGGCGCCCCGGCCGAACAGCAGCTGACCGCCGCGAACCTGGAACAGCAGGTTCGCGATCCGCGCCGGTGCGGCGAGGACCGCGGCGACGGCCTGGCGGAAGGCCTCCATATCCTCGTCGTCGGGGGCGTCGGCCACCGCATGGGCGAGGATGGTGTGGCCGGTGACGGCGGCAAAAAGCTCGCCGGTCATGAAGGTGCTGAAGGCGCTGAGGCACCCCTCGGCGACCCGGCCCCATTTCGAATGGGTGCCGGGCATGCAGAGGGTGGCGGTTTCAAGGTCATGGGCGGCAAGGGCGCCCAGGATCTGGGTCTCCTCGCCGCGGATGACGTCGGGGGCGGCCGGGTCGCGTCGGGCGATGCCGGGCAGGATGCGGACGTTGCGGGCGATGCCGGGCACGCGCACCGCGCCGGCCGCGATCCCGGCCAGCCGGGCCGGGGTGTCGACATAGCCGGCCTCGACCCAGCCCTGGCGGGCGCCGACCATGCCGCAGGCGAGCGCCGGCACGGTGGCGGGCACGCCCAGATCGGCGAGGTGGCCTTCGAGCACCGCCTCGAAACCGGTTGTGGCGGCCGTGGTCATGCCTTCGGCGCTGCGGCGTTCGGCGAGCACCCGGCCGTCATGGCCGATCAGCCAGAGCCGGAAACTGCTGGTGCCCCAGTCGAGGGCGATGAAGGCTGCGTCATACATCAGGTCACCATGCCGCTGGGTCAGGCAGGCAGGGCACGCGCCCCGACCCCCGGATGCTGACCCGTCCGGCCGCTCAACGGAAGCGGAAATCCTCGGCGATGATCCGGTCGGGGGCGAGGCCCTCGGCCAGGAACTGGCGGGTCATGTCGCGGACGAAAGCGGGCGTGCCGCAGAGCATGACGGCGATGCCGTCATCGAGCGGCCGCACGGTTTCCAGCACCCGGGCGGCGGTCAGCCGGCCGCGATCGGCGGTGGTCCACAGCTCGTAGTCGATCCAGGACTCGGCCTTGGGCACGGTCTCGCGGATCTCGGCATCATAGGGGGCATGGGCGGCATCGCGGGCCAGATACCACAGCCAGACCCGGCGGAAATCGTCGTTGACGGTTTCAAAGCGCAGCATGCCGAGAAAGGGCGTGATGCCGATGCCGGCGCCGATCCAGATCATCCGCCGATGCCGGCCATGGCGATGGGGCGAGAAGCCGCCGAAGGGGCCGAAGACATCGATTGGATCGTCGGGCGCGAGCGTGACCAGCCCACGGGTGAAATCGCCCGCCATGCGGATCGAGACCCTGAGATCGCGCTCTGCCGGCGAGGAGGAGATGGAGAACGGGTGCAGTTCCGCAAGGCCGGGCCGGGCGATGAACACGAAGGTACCCGGCTCGTAGATCATCCGCCGGGCGGTGGGGCGCAGCACCAGATCGAGCGTGTCGTCGGAGACCTGCCGCAAGGCCCGCAGCCGATAGGGGTAGCGCGGCGCCAGCCGCCGGTAGAGCAGCACCCGCCAGACCCAGGCCCCCGTGCCGGTCAGCACCAGCACCCACATCCAGAAGCGCAGCGGTTCATAGGCCCGGATGGTCGGGCCGGCGCCCAGGGCATGGGCGGCGGTGGCGATGAAGATCGGCCCCAGCAGGCCATGCAGCGACAGCCAGCGTTCGTAGCGCAGCCGGCCGCTATAGGCGAGCCCGGTCCAGAGGATCACCACCCAGAGGATCAGGGCGTTGAAGCCTGCGGCCCCACCGGACCAGAAGGGGATCAACAGCCCCGCCACCGAGCCGTCCGGCCTGAGTTCCGAGGGGATGTAGAGGGCGACATGCACCAGCACCAGGCCGATGGCGATGGGGCCGAGCTGACGGTGCAGCCGGACCGCGCGGTCCAGCCCGCCGAACAGCGGTTCTATGCTGCGGGCCCGGGCGGTGGAGAGCAGCAGCACCGCCATCAGGGTGATCGACCAGGCCGAGAGCAGCAGGCTGGGCGGCCGCCAGTCCGGCAGGGGCCCCGTATGCAGAAGATCGCCATGCAGAAGATCGCCGTGCAGAGGAGCGGCCTGGAGCATCGCCGCCCGCCCCAGCCCCCAGAGCAGGGTGGTGACGGCGAGGGCTGCCAGGGTCAGCCACCATCCCGGTGCCACGGCGGCCAGACGGCGCCGGACCTTTTTCAATCTGCCGCTCATTTCCCTCTACCCGTCTGGCCGTATCCCGTTTGGCCGTTTGGCCGTCTGGCCGTCTGGCCGAACGGAAAACGGCGGACACCAGGGGTATCCGCCGTTGCGTCAGGCCGGTCGCACCGTCAGCCGCGGGCGTCGGGCAGCATCCGGCCCAGCGGCCGGCCGCCGATCACATGCACATGGAGGTGCGGCACCTCCTGATGGCCATGGGCGCCGATGTTGGAGATGATCCGATAGCCGGTTTCGGCGACGCCGGTGATACGGGCGATCTCGCCCACCACCTTGAAGAAGTGGCCGACCACCTCGGGCCCGGCGCCGGCAGTGAAATCGTCGAGCGAGACATAGGCGCCCTTCGGGATCACCAGCACATGGACATCGGCAAGCGGCCGGATGTCGCTGAAGGCGAGCACATGCTCGTCTTCGTAGACGGTCTTGCAGGGCAGCTCGCCGCGCAGTATGCGGGCGAAGATGTTGTTCGGATCATAGGCCATGGGAGGGCGGCTCCGGATGGACGGTCTGAGGTCGGCCGCCATGTTCCGGTGTGCCGCCCCGGTTCGTCAACCCTGGCGGCCACCCCCGGCTCCGATGCCTTCAGTTCTTGCGGTTCTTCTTCTCGTCGATGCCCGAACGGCCCTCGCGGCGGCCGAGCGTGGTCATCACATCGGCCGGGTCGAGGCCGGCATCGGCCCAGAGCACCATCAGGTGGAAGAGCAGATCGGCGCTTTCGTCGATCAGCGCGTCCTTGTCCTGGGCGACCGCGGCGATGGCGACCTCGACCGCTTCTTCACCCACCTTTTGGGCCATCTTCAGCCGGCCCTTGCCCAGCAGCTTGGCGACATAGGAGCTGGACGGATCGGCCCCCTTGCGCGACCGGATGGTGGTCACAAGGCGGTCGAGCACGTCCCAGTCGGTCTGGCCGGCGGTCTCGTTCTTGGTCTTGATGGGTTCAGTCCGTCCGTCGGCCATACAGCGTCTCCGGGTCGATCTCTGGGGTCATGATGGTGGTGATGTCGCCGGTCTCCGGGTTCACCTCGTCGAAAAAACAGCTCCGCCGGCCGGTGTGGCAGGCGACGCCCTGCTGGTTCACCAGCAGCAGCACCGTATCGCCGTCGCAGTCGATACGGAACGCCTTCAGGTGTTGCATCTGGCCGGAGCTTTCGCCCTTGCGCCACAGCCCTTTGCGGGACCGCGACCAATAGACGCCGCGGCGGGTGGCCAGCGTCTCGCGCACCGCCGCCTCGTTCATCCAGGCCATCATCAGGACCTCACCGGTTGCGGCATCCTGAGCGATGGCCGGAACCAGACCGTCGGCGTTGAAATGGATGCGCGCCACCGCCGCGTCGAAACGGTCCGCAGCGCCGGTCGCGGCCGGCACGGTCGCATCGGTGTCGTGGGTGGAGCACATGGGATGCGGTTCCTTGGAACAACAGGGGGAAAATTATGACAGTTGCGATCTGGTTCCAACCAGATACGCATACCTTCATACGATATTCATGGAGAGTGGGCGGGCTATTGGCCCGGCAGGCGCACCGGGATGCCGGCCGCGGCCATGTGCTGCTTGGCCTCGGCGATGGTGTGCTGGCCGAAATGGAAGATCGAGGCGGCCAGCACCGCCGAGGCATGGCCCTCGCGCACGCCTTCGACCAGATGGTCGAGCGTGCCGACACCGCCGCTCGCGATCACCGGCACCGTGACCGCATCGGCCATGGCGCGGGTCAGCGGCAGGTCGAAACCCGCCCGGGTGCCGTCGCGGTCCATCGAGGTCACCAGCAGCTCGCCGGCGCCGTATTCCGCCATCCGGACCGCCCAGTCGACCGCATCGATGCCGGTGGGCTTGCGGCCGCCATGGGTGAAGATCTCGAAGCGGCCGCTGTCGCCCAGCTTGGCATCGATTGCGACCACGATGCACTGGCTGCCGAACTTGCCGGCGGCTTCGGCGACCAGTTCGGGGCGGGCGACGGCGGCGGAGTTGATCGAGACCTTGTCGGCACCGGCCAGCAGCAGGGCGCGGATATCCTCCAGCGCCCGCACGCCGCCGCCCACCGTCACCGGCATGAAGCAATGTTCGGCCGTGCGGGCGACGACATCCAGGATGGTGCCGCGGTTCTCGTGCGAGGCGGTGATGTCGAGGAAGGTGAGTTCGTCGGCGCCGGCGGCGTCGTAGAGCCGGGCCTGTTCGACCGGATCACCGGCATCGCGCAGGCCGACGAAGTTGACGCCCTTGACCACGCGGCCGTCCTTCACGTCCAGGCAGGGAATGATGCGGGTCTTCAGCATGGCCGGGTCCTTGGCAGGAAAGGGACGTCCGCGTGGGAAGAAGGCAGGGTCGGATCAGGCGCGGCCGGCAGCCACCGCCAGGGCCGCGGCGGGATCCAGCCGGCCGTCATAGAGCGCACGGCCGGTGACGACGCCGGCGACGCCGCGATGTTCCACCGCCTTGATCGCGCGGATGTCGTCGATCGAGGCGACGCCGCCGCTGGCGATCACCGGGGTGGTCAGCCGCTCGGCCAGGCGCGCGGTCTGTTCGGCATCATGGCCCTGCAGCGTGCCGTCGCGGCCGATATCGGTGTAGATGATTGCAGCCGCCCCGGCATCCTCGAAGGCGAGGCCCAGATCCACCGCGCTCATGGTCGAGGTCTCGGCCCAGCCTTCGACCGCGACCATGCCGTCACGGGCATCGATGCCGACCGCGACCTTGCCCGGGAACAGCCGGCAGGCCTCGCGCACCAGCGCCGGATCGCGCACCGCGATCGTGCCCAGGATCACCCGCGCCAGGCCGCGGGACAGCCAGTCCTCGACTGTGGCGAGATCGCGGATGCCGCCGCCCAGCTGCACCGGCAGATCCACCGCCTTCACGATCGCCTCCACCGCGGCCGCATTCACCGGCCGGCCGGCGAAGGCGCCGTTCAGATCCACCACATGCAGCCATGCGAAACCCTGGTCGCGGAAACGGGCGGCCTGGGCGCCGGGATCGTCGGCGAAGACCGTGGCACGGTCCATGTCGCCCTGCACCAGACGCACGCAGGCGCCGTCCTTCAGATCGATGGCGGGATAGATGATCACGGGGCTGTCGTCCTGTCGAAGTCGCGGAAGTCGGAAGGAAGCTTTGCCTGCAGATGCGAGGCCGGGCCGCTCAGGGCCGCCAGCGCAGGAAGCCGGCGATCAGCCTCTGGCCCACCGCCTGGCTCTTTTCCGGATGGAACTGGGTGCCGATCAGATTGTCGCGGCCGACGATCGCCGTCACCCGGCCGCCATAGTCGGCGGTGGCGAGCAGATGCGCCGGATCATCGACGGTCATGGCATAGGAATGCACGAAATAGACATGCGCCCCCGGCTCCACCCCGGCCAGCACCGGATGGCGGCCCGGTTCGAAATCGAGCGCGTTCCAGCCCATATGCGGGATCTTGAGCGCGGGATCCGACGGCGCCAGCGCCTCCACCCGGCCGCCGATCCAGTCGAGCCCGGGGGTGACGCGGTGCTCGAAGCCGCTGGTGGCGAGCAGCTGCATGCCGACGCAGATGCCGAAAAAAGGCGTGCCGCGGGTGGTGACCGCCTCGGTCAGCGCCTCGGCCAGACCGGCGGCGCCATCCAGTCCCGCCCGGCAATCGGCGAAGGCGCCCTGGCCGGGCAGAACCAGCCGGTCGGCCGCCAGGATGCGGGCGGGATCGGCACTCACCAGCACCTCGGCGGCGATCCCGGCCTCGTCTGCGGCATGGGCGAAGGCCTTGGCGGCAGACCTGAGGTTGCCGGAGCCGTAATCGATGACGACGATGTTCATGGGTGCTTCCGGGTAGAGGGGCCAGACTGGGTCGTGGCCGGATCAGACAGCCGGGCGGGGGCCGGCACAGAGGCCGAGGTCGCTTCCGGTGGGGGCGACCGGTCTGGTTTCGGGGCCCGGGCGCCGGGGCCGTCAGGCCCTCAGACGCCGAGGCCCCCGGCGTGGCCGAAGGCACCGGGCGCGGGGCCCCGCCCTCCCTGGTCGTAGCCGCGTGCATCGCGGCGGATGGCGGCGTCGCGATGCAGGATCGCGGCCTTGTACAGCGCCTCGTCGGCGTCATCCGCGGCGATCGGGCCGATCTCGCGCCAGCCCAGACGGTCGTAGCGCCGACGGCGAAGATCGTTGGCGACGACGCCGTAGATCGCATTCACCGCCACGGCGGCGATGGTGATCGTGGTCTCGCCCGCACCGATCACCCCCAGACCCCCCGCCAGCACCATGCCTGCCACCAGGATCGCTACGGCCGCCGCCCATTGCCGGTGCCAGAGCGCCCAGAGCACCCCCAGCACGAAGGCCGCCCACGAAAAGCCCTCGGCGACGACGCGGGCGCGGTCGACCGGGCTGACCAGAGGTGGGACATGGACCGAATAAATGCGCATGGGCTTCGGGATGGAAGGAAGTGTGTGACGGAAGACGTTCGGCGGGGCGGGACGGAAGGACAGGGTCAGAGCGAGCCGCCGAGCACGCCCTTGGTCGAGGGCACCGAGCCGGCCGCGCGCGGGTCGATCGAGATCGCCTGGCGCAGCGCCCGGGCCAGACCCTTATAGCACGACTCGACGATATGGTGATTGTTCTCGCCGTAGAGATTTTCCACGTGCAGCGTGACCCCGGCCGCCTGGGCGAAGGCCTGGAACCACTCCTTGAAGAGTTCGGTATCCATCTCGCCCAGCTTGTCGCGGGTGAAATTCACCTTCCAGATCAGATAGGGCCGGTTGGACAGGTCGAGTGCCACCCGGGTCAGGGTCTCGTCCATCGGGATATAGGCATGGGCGTAGCGGGTGATGCCGCGCCGGTCGCCCAGCGCCTTCGCCACCGCCTCGCCGATGGCGATGCCGGTATCCTCGGTGGTGTGGTGGAAATCGATATGCAGGTCGCCTTCGGCACGCAGGGTGAGGTCGATCAGGCCATGGCGCGAAAGCTGTTCCAGCATGTGGTCGAGAAAGCCGATGCCGGTCTTCACGTCGTAGCGGCCCTGGCCGTCGAGATCGACGGTCACGGAAATCCGGGTCTCACGGGTGTTGCGCGTGATCGTGGCGGTGCGCTCGCTCATCTCGTCTCCACTGGGGTCGTCGCCGCAGGTGCGGTGTAGATGTATGAAATTCCGCGGGAAAACCCAATTGAAATTCGTTGCGGTGCAAATTCGCAGGCAGCCGCAGGGCGCGCTATGATGCGGGTGACCCGTCTGCGATGCGAGACCCGCCCTTGAACGACCCGCTGAAAAAACTGTCCTGGGACGATCTGCGCATCGTGAAGGTGATCGGGGAAGCCGGCAACCTGGCGGCGGCGGCCGGCCGGATCGGCATCAACACCTCCACCGCCTTCCGCCGCCTGGGCGAGATCGAGGCCGTGCTCGACCGGCCGCTGTTCGAACGCCGGCGCAGCGGCTATGTCCCGACCCCGGCGGGCGAAGAACTGGTGGCCCTGGCCCAGCGGCTGGAGGTCGACATCGTCTCGGTCACCCGCCGGATCACCGGTCAGGACCAGGACGAGGCGGGCGAGATCCGGATCGCGACCAGCGACACTTTCGCAACCTGGCTGCTGCCGCCGGTGCTGGCCGGCTTCACCGCGCTGCATCCGGGCGCGCGGGTCGAGGTGGTGGTCGGCAATGGCGCGCTCAACCTTGCCCGCGGCGAAAGCGACGTGGCGCTGCGCGCGACCGACGACCCGCCCGAAAACCTGGTCGGACGGCGGGTGGCGCGCATCGCCTGGGCGCCCTATCGCCAGCGCCGCGCCCATGACGAGGCGGGCGGGCACATGCCCGACGATCTTGCCTGGGCCGCCTATTGCGACGAACTGGCCGGGCTGAAGGCCAACCGCCATCTCGAAACCCGGGTGCCGGCGGAACGGATCGTGTTCCGGACCAACACGGTGCAGGGCATGGCGGCGACGCTGGCTGCGGGGCTGGGCGCCGGCTGGCTGCCCTGCCTGGTGGGCGATGCCCTGCCCGATCTCGCCCGCCTGGCCCCCGCCGACGAGGCGCTGTCGGACGGGCTCTGGCTGCTGACCCATCCGGATCTGCGCAAATCCGGCCGGGTGCATGTCTTCCTGGAGTATTGCGCGGCGGCGCTGACCAGGCGCCGGCCGTTTATCGAGGGGCGTGGCATCGAGGGGCATGGCGCCAGCTCTGGCTAGCGGCCGACCAGGATCGCCGCGATCCGGGCCATGGCGGCATCGATGCGGGCGGGGTCGACGTCGGCGATGCCGAACAGCAGGCCCGGCCGGGGCGGGCCCAGATGGAAGCCCGACATCGGCTCGGGTCCGTAGCCTTCGGCGGCAAGCCGGCGGGCGGCGGCGGCATCGTCGGTGGCGGGGTCGCGGAACCAGCTGGCGAGCTGCAGCCCGCCCTCTGCCGCGGGGCCGGTTACCAGCAGATGGCCGAGGCGGGCCTCCAGGGCCGCCGTGACCGCGGCCCGGCGTTCGGCATAGGCCGGGATCATCCGCCTCAGATGGGCGCGCAGCCGGCCGTCGCGCATGAAGCGGGCAAGTGCCGCCTGGACATGGCCCGACACCGCGGCACCGCCGCGGCGATGGGCCTCTGCCAGCGCCGGCAGCAGGGCGGGTGGGGCAATCAGATAGGCGACGCGAAGCCCCGGGGCCAGGGTTTTGGAGAAGGTGCCGAGATAGACCACCACCCCGGCCCGGTCGATGCCCTGCAGGGCGGCGATCGGGTGGCCGGCATAGTGGAACTCGCTGTCGTAATCGTCTTCCACCACCACGGCCCCCGAGATGCGGGCCAGATCGAGCAGGGCCAGCCGGCGCGGCAGGGTCATGGTGACGCCGGTCGGATACTGGTGCGAGGGGGTGGTGTAGATCAGCCCGGGCGGTGGTGCGCCCGCGGCGGCGGCGACATCGATGCCCTGGGCATCGCAGGCGACCGGCACCAGCCGGGCACCTGCCGCCTGAAACACCGCCCGCGCCGAGGCATAGCCCGGCTCCTCCATCCAGACCGTGCCGCCCGGCGGCAGCAGCACCCGGGCGAGTAGGTCGACCGCCGCCCGGGTGGAGGGCAGGATCAGCACCCGTTCGGGCGTGGCCGAAACACCGCGCACCGCCGCGACATGGTCGACGATCAGGGCGCGCAGCTCCGGCAGGCCGGCGGTGCCGGCATAGCCCAGATCGGTGGCGCGGACCGATCGCGCCGCCGCCCTGAGACAGGCCGCCCAGTCGGCATAGGGGAAGGATCCGAGGTCGGGCACACCGGGCGAGAAGCGGCGGCGCGGCGCACCGGCCCCCGGCAGGGGGGCGATGGCTGCTGCGACGGCAGGTACGGCCGGACGCGGCACCAGCGCCGCCACCCGGGTGGCGGAGCCGGCGCGCCCCTCCAGATAGCCCTCGGCCTTCAGCCGGTCATAGGCGTTGACCACGGTGGAGCGGGCGACACCCAGCGCCGCGGCCAGCGCCCGGCTGGGCGGCAGGCTTTGCGGCGCGGTCAACCGGCCGTCGAGAATCCGGTCGCGGAGGCTGCGATAGATCTGCCCCTCCAGATCGCCGGCCGCACGGTCCAGCGCCAGCCAGGCCGGTATCGCCGCCATTGCCGCCCTCCCCTTCACGATTGGTCTGCTGGATATTCCAGAAGTGGACGTTTACATCGGACCTGTCGGCGGCGCAATTTCCAGAAACCGGATCATTCTGTGGAACGCTTGCGCCATGACCGCCACCGACCAGACCACCGGCCCCGACCAGACCACCGGCCCCGATCTTTCCGGCTCCCGCGATCTTTCGGCCTGGGCGGGCGTGCCGCGCCCCGACCGGGCACCGATCGAGGGGCGCTATGCCCGGCTTGAACCGCTGGAGGCCGCCACCCATGCGGCGGCGCTGTTCGAGGCCTCGGCCGCCCCGGGGGCGGAGGCGCGCTTCCGCTATCTGTTCGAGGAACCGCCCGTGGACGCGGCATCCTTTCAGGCCTGGGCAGAGGCGGCGCAGGCGAAGACCGATCCGCTGTTCTTTGCGGTGATCGACCGCGCGACCGGCCGCGCCGAGGGCCGCCAGGCGCTGATGCGGATCGACACCACCCATGGCGTGATCGAGATCGGCAACATCCTGTGGGGGCCGGCGATCGCGCGAAGCCGGGTTGCGACCGAGGCGCTGTTCCTGTTCGCCGATCTGATCTTCCGGATGGGCTATCGCCGCTTCGAATGGAAGTGCAATGCCGACAACGCCCCGTCCCGGCGGGCGGCCGAACGCTTCGGCTTCGCCTTCGAAGGCATCTTCCGCCAGCACATGGTGGTGAAGGGCGCCAATCGCGACACGGCCTGGTTCGGCATGACCGACGGCGACTGGTCGCGGCTGAAGCCCCGCTATCTGGCCTGGCTCGACCCGGCCAATTTCGATGCGGAGGGCCGGCAGCGCACCCGGCTCGGCGTCTCGTGACCACGGCGGCCGGGGCCGGAAGCCCGCGCACCGACCTTGCCGCCCGCGCCTCGATGCTGCTGGTGACGGTGGTCTGGGGGCTGAACTGGCCGGCGGGCCGGCTGGCGCTTCAGGACCTGTCACCCTGGGCGCTGCGCGTGGTGTCGTTCGGCTGCGCCGCCGCCGTGCTGATGGCGGTGGCCCGCAGGCAGGGCGTCAGCCTCAGGATCGAAGGCCGCCGCCAGCGCCTGGATCTGGCCATTGCCGGCCTGCTCAACACCGGCGGCTTCGGCATCCTCGCGGCCTTCGCCCAGCTTGGCACCTCGACCAGCCGCACGGCGATCTGTGCCTATACCATGCCGATCTGGGCAACGGCGCTCGCCTGCCTGTTCCTGGGCGAGCGGCTGGACCGGCGGCGGATCGTGGCCCTTCTGCTCGGCATCGCCGGTCTCGGCGTACTGATGCAGCCGCTGATGGCGGGTGGCCTGCCGTCGGGCGTGATCTTCGCGCTCGGTTCCGCCGTCAGCTGGGCGGCGGGGACGGTCTGGCTCAAACGGGCGCGGATCCAGGGCCACCCGATCGCGATCGCCGCCTGGCAGCTGGTGGCCGGCACCGCGGCGGTGACGCTGGGCTTCCTGCTCGACGGGGCGGATATGGGCGACGGGCTGCATCTGCTGCCGGCGCTGGGCCTTGCCTACAACACCCTGATCGGCTCGGCCCTCGCCTATCTGCTCTGGTTCCAGGCCGTGGCCCGGCTGCCGGCCAGCGTTGCCGGGCTCGGCACCCTGCTGGTTCCGGCGGTGGGGGTGGTCGCCTCGGTGCTGCTGCTCGGCGAGCGGCCCGCCGCCACCGATCTCGCCGGCTTCGCCCTCATCTCGCTTGCGGCCCTGGCCGCCCTTGCCCCCGCAACCCTCCCCTCCCGCTCCCGTTCGAGGCCCTGATCCCATGACCACGACCGATATCGTCATCCGGCCGATCGGGCCGGCCGATCACGCCGCCTGGATGCCGCTCTGGCGCGGCTATCAGCGTTTCTATCAGGTCGATATTCCCGACGAGGTCTCGGCCGTCACCTGGGCGCGGCTGCTCGACCCGGCCGAACCCATGGGCGGCGCCCTCGCCTGGCAGGGCGATCGTGCGGTCGGGCTGGTCCATCACATCCGCCACCGCTCCTGCTGGACCACCGGCGACTATTGCTACCTTCAGGACCTGTTCGTCGCCGCCGACATCCGCGGCAGCGGTGCGGGCCGCCGGCTGATCGCCCATGTCTACGATATCGCCCGGGCCGCCGGCTGTGCCCGGGTCTACTGGCTGACCCACGAGACCAACACCACCGCCATGCAGCTCTACGACAAGGTCGCCGACCGGTCGGGCTTCGTGCAGTACAGGAGGAGTCTTCAGGTCTAGCCCCTCGCCGGGCGGGCGCTCCGCGCCCTTGGCCGCCGCCGCAATGGCGGCTGGCACCCGCACGAGGTGTGCGGATGCGGCCTCTTCCGGAGGCTCTTGAACAGACGGCCCGCGCCTCGGATTTCGGGGGGCGGGCCGTTTGCGTTCGGGCAATGGGGGAGCGGGGTTCGACGGCATTTCTGCAAGGATCGTCTTGCAGCATCGCAATTTGCAGTTTCATGCCATCCGGCTATTCTGAAGACACGGAACGACGACGAGACAGACCCGAAGCTGAAACAAAACCCACGCAGACTTCTTCCGGGACTGCCTCTCGCACAGAAGATTTTCGATCCCGACCGGCCGGGAACATGGCCTGGACTTCAGGGATCTGGCCTCTCCGCTCAGCGAAACATCATCCAGGTCATGCCCCCGGCCGCAGAATCTTCACGGCCGCAACGGGACCGGTCTGCGCTTCTTCAGGGGAAAACGTGTCATGCCCAGCATCCTGACCCGCGACAATGTCGAGATCCACTACAAGGATTGGGGCCCGAAGGACGGGCCGGTGGTGATCCTGAGCCATGGCTGGCCGCTGAACGCGGACAGCTGGGACCGCCAGGCGATGTTCCTGGCCGATGCAGGCTACCGGGTCATCGCCCATGACCGCCGCGGCCATGGCCGGTCCAGCCAGCCCTGGGACGGCAACGACATGGACCACTATGCCGACGACCTCGCCCAGCTGATCCAGGCCCTGGACCTGCACGAGGTGTCGCTCTTCGGCTTCTCGACCGGCGGGGGCGAGATCACCCGCTATGTCGGCCGCCACGGCACAGGCCGGGTTGCGAAGCTGGGCCTGATTTCGGCGGTGCCGCCGCTGATGCTGAAGACCGACGCGAACCCCGGCGGCCTGCCGATCGAGGTGTTCGACGGGATCCGCGCCGGCAGCCTGGCCGACCGGTCGAAGCTCTACCAGGACATCGCCTCGGGCCCCTTCTTCGGCTTCAACCGGCCGGGCGCCACGCCGTCTCAGGGCATGATCGACGCCTTCTGGTTCCAGGGCATGACCGGCGGCCACAAGAACACCTTCGACTCAATCAAGGCCTTCTCGGAAACCGATTTCACCGAAGACCTGAAGAAGTTCGACCGGCCGACGCTCATCGTTCATGGCGACGACGACCAGATCGTGCCGATCGACGCCGCCGGCCGGGCCTCGAAGCGCCTGGTGCCCCATGCGGAACTCAAGGTCTACGAAGGCGGCCCTCACGGCATCACCGATACCCATGCCGACCGCCTGAACCACGACATGCTCGCCTTCCTGCAGAGCTGACCTCCCATCCGGCCCTTCCCGACCCTTATCAAACAGAAAAATCAGGAGACCACGGTCATGTCGAACGCGAAGCTCGAAGTCCTCACCCCGCAGAACAGCCAGCTCATCTTCATCGATCAGCAGCCGCAGATGGCTTTCGGCGTGCAGTCCATCGACCGCCAGGTGCTGAAGAACAATGTCGTCGGCCTCGCCAAGGCGGCGAAGGTCTTTGGGGTGCCGACCACCATCACATCGGTCGAAACGCTGGGCTTTTCGGGCCACACCTACCCGGAACTGCTCTCGGTCTTCCCCGAACAGCCGATCCTGGAGCGCACCTCGATGAACTCCTGGGACGACCAGAAGGTCCGGGATGCGCTGGCGGCGGCCGGGCGCCGCAAGATCGTGGTCTCGGGGCTCTGGACCGAGGTCTGCAACACCACTTTCGCCCTCTCGGCGATGCTCGACGGCGGCTACGAGATCTACATGGTCGAGGATGCATCGGGCGGGACCAGCAAGGCGGCCCACGACTATGCCATGCAGCGGCTGATCCAGGCCGGCGTGGTGCCGGTGACCTGGCAGCAGGTGCTGCTGGAATGGCAGCGCGACTGGGCCCGCAAGGAGACCTATGACGCGGTGATCTCGATCGTGAAAGAGCATTCGGGTGCCTATGGCATGGGTGTCGACTATGCCTACACCATGGTCCATGGCGCGCCCGAGCGGGTGACCCACGGCCCCACCCTCGATCCGGTGCCGGCGACCCATGTGCCCGCCACCCCGTTCAAGCCGGCGTGATGCCCCCCGCGCCCGACGCCGCCTGACGCCCGATGCCGCCTGAGCCATCCCGGGCCGGCCGGAGCCTGCAAGCCCCGGCCGGCCCGTCTTCTTCCCGAAGGGAGACGGAGCCCATGACCACCACCCGGACCGACCCATCCGATGCGGCGGCATCGGGCGCCCCCGGCGCCTGGGCGCCGCTGCGCAACCGGGTGTTTCTGGCCATCTGGCTGGCGGTGATGGTATCCAATACCGGCACCTGGGTGCGCGACGTCGCCTCGGGCTGGCTGATGACCGAGCTTTCGCCCTCGCCGCTGCTGGTCTCGCTGGTCCAGGCCGCCACCACCCTGCCGGTCTTCCTGCTCTCGGTGCCGGCCGGCGCGCTGGCCGACATCGTCGACCGGCGCCGGTTGCTGATCACCGTGCAGTCGGGGCTGCTGGTGGTGGGCGCCGTGCTCACCCTCTCGGCCCATCTGGGGCTGATGTCGCCGGGGTTGCTGCTGGCGCTGATCCTGGTCGCCGGTGCCGGTGCCGCCCTGTCGGGCCCGGCCTTCCAGGCGATCGTGCCCGAAGTGGTCGGCCGCGCCGAGCTGCGCCCGGCCGTCGCCCTGAACTCGCTCGGGCTCAACATCTCGCGGGCGATCGGCCCGGCCCTCGGCGGGTTGATCGTCGCCACCGCCGGCGTTGCCGCCGCCTATCTGTTCGACGCCATCTCGTATCTGGCGGTGGTGGGCGTGTTCCTGCTCTGGCGGCGCCCGGCCCGGACCTCGGACCTGCCGCCCGAAAGCTTCCTGCCGGCGATGCGGGCGGGGCTGCGCTATGCCGCCGGCTCCCGCGCGCTCGGCCGGGTGCTGCTCCGCGCCGGCGGCTTCTTCCTCTTCGCCTCGGCCTATTGGGCGCTGCTGCCCCTGATCGCCCGGGAACGGCTGATGGTCGATGCCGCGGGATATGGCGTGCTCCTGGCCGCGATCGGCGCCGGTGCGGTGGCGGGCGCCATCGCCCTGCCCCGGCTGAAACTGCCGGGCCATGTCCTGGTCCTGGGCGGAACCCTGATGACCGCGCTGGTCACCCTTGCCCTGGCGCTGGTCCAGGATCGCTGGGCGGCGACCGGCGCGCTGGCGGTGGCGGGGGCGGCCTGGATCGCGGTGCTGACCACGCTCAACGTCGCGGCCCAGTCCACCCTGCCCGACTGGGTGCGGGCCCGCGGTCTTGCGGTCTATCTGATGGTGTTCTTCGGCGCGATGACCGCGGGCTCCACCGTCTGGGGTCTGGTCGCCCAGAGCGCCGGGATCGAGCCGGCGCTGGTGATCGCCGCCATCGGCGGCAGCATCGCCGGCCTCGCCCTCGCCCGGCTGGTGAAGCTGCCCGCAGGCACAGACGACCTCACCCCCTCTCACCACTGGCCGGACCCGGCCTCGGCCGCACCCGTCCCGGGGGATCGCGGGCCGGTGCTTGTCACCATCACCTATCGGATCGACCCGGCCGACCGCCGGGCCTTCCTGGACGCGGTTCGGGAGCTTGCCCGCATCCGCCGGCGCGACGGCGCCTTCGGCTGGCGGGTGCTGGAGGATGCGGAAGATCCGACCCGGTTCGAAGAGATCTTCTTCGCCGCCTCGTGGCTGGAGCATCTGCGCCATCACCGCCGGGTCACCCGTGCAGATGCCGGGCTTCAGGCCGGGGTGAACCGGTTCCACAGGGGCGAGACCCCGCCCGTGGTCCGGCATCTGGTGGGGGCGGATCCCCGGGACGAACCCCTGCCCGCCATGGGCCATGATCATCACGACTGACGGGGCCCCGGGCGGTTGCTCTTGACCGCCCGGTCGATCTCGACCACATGAGCGGGCATTCCGGCGGTGATCCATCACCGCCGGCCTCCCATCGAGGACAGGCTCTGCAGACGATGAGCAACGGCGAGACGACGACGACATGGCACGGCACCACGATCCTTTCGGTGCGCAGGGGCGGCCGGGTGGTGATCGCGGGTGACGGGCAGGTGTCGCTCGGTCAGACGGTGATGAAGGCCAATGCCCGCAAGGTGCGGCGCATCGGCGACGGCAGCGTGATCGTGGGCTTCGCAGGCGCCACGGCGGATGCCTTCACGCTGGTCGAGCGGCTGGAAGCGAAGCTCGAACGGCACCCGAAGCAGCTGGCGCGCGCCTGCGTGGAGCTGGCCAAGGACTGGCGCACCGACCGCTATCTGCGCCGGCTGGAGGCGATGATGGCTGTGGCCGATGCCAAGGTCTCGCTGGTGCTGACCGGCAATGGCGACGTGCTGGAGCCGCAGGACGGCATCATCGGCATCGGATCGGGCGGCACCTATGCGCTGGCCGCCGCCCGGGCGCTGGCCGATATCGAGGGGCTGGACGCCGAGACCATCGCCCGCAAGTCGATGAAGGTTGCGGCCGAGATCTGCGTCTATACCAACCACGAAGTCGTCGTCGAGAGCCTGGAGACCGCGTGATGGACACCCCCGCCTTTACCCCGCGCGAGATCGTCTCGGAACTCGACCGCTATATCGTGGGCCAGGGCCAGGCCAAGCGCGCCGTGGCCGTGGCGCTGCGCAACCGCTGGCGCCGCCAGCAGCTGCCGGAAGGGCTGCGCGAGGAAGTTCTGCCCAAGAACATCCTGATGATCGGCCCGACCGGCGTCGGCAAGACCGAGATCGCGCGCCGGCTGGCCAAGCTCGCCAACGCGCCCTTCCTGAAGGTCGAGGCGACCAAGTTCACCGAGGTCGGCTATGTCGGCCGCGACGTGGAACAGATCGTCCGCGACCTGGTCGAGGTGGCGCTGGTCCAGGTGCGCGAGCAGCGCCGGCGCGATGTCCGCGCCCGGGCCGAACTCGGCGCCGAAGAGCGGCTGCTGAACGCCCTGGTCGGCGAGACCGCCAATGCCGACACCCGGCAGAAGTTCCGCAAGATGCTGCGCGAAGGCACGCTCGACGATCGCGAGATCGAGATCGAGGTCGCCGAGGCCTCGGTCGCGGCACCGGCCTTCGAGGTGCCGGGCATGCCGCCCGGCCAGATGGGCATGGTGAACCTGTCGGACATGATGTCGAAGATGTTCGGCGGCCGCCAGGCGCGACGCAAGCTGACGGTCAAGCGGGCCATGGAGCTGCTGCTGACCGAAGAAAGCGACAAGCTGCTCGACCAGGAAGAGATCACCCGCACCGCCCTGGCCCAGGTGGAGCAGAACGGCATCGTCTTCCTGGACGAGATCGACAAGATCTGCGCCCGTGAAGGCCGCAGCGGGGCGGATGTCAGCCGCGAAGGCGTGCAGCGCGACCTGCTGCCGCTGATCGAGGGCACCTCTGTCGCGACCAAGCACGGCGCGGTCAAGACCGACCACATCCTGTTCATCGCCTCGGGCGCCTTCCATGTCGCCAAGCCCTCGGACCTCTTGCCCGAACTTCAGGGCCGCCTGCCGATCCGGGTGGAGCTGGAAGCGCTGTCGCGCGACGATCTGGTCCGGATCCTGACCGAGCCCGAGGCGAGCCTGGTGCGCCAGTATGCCGCCCTGCTCGGCACCGAGGGGGTGACGCTGGACTTCCAGACCGACGGCATCGCCGCCATCGCCGACATCGCCGCCGAGATCAACCGCGGTGTCGAGAATATCGGCGCCCGCCGTCTGCACACGGTGATGGAACGGCTGCTCGACGAGGTCAGCTTCGGCGCGACCGACCATTCCGGCCAGACGGTCGCGATCGATGCGGCCTATGTGGAGAAGCAGCTGGGCGGCATCTCGCGCGATGCCGATCTCTCCAAGTTCATCCTCTGATCCCGGGGATGGCGCCGGCCGCAACCGGCGCGTAATATTCCGGACCCGAACGGCGCCCGCATCGAAAGGATCGATGCGGGCGCTGTCATATAAGTGTCATATTTTTGCAGAACTTCCGTCGCGATCCGCTACCATTCTCTGGCTCACCGGCACTCCCCCGGCGTTGCCGCCGTCTTCAGGCTGCAGATAAGAACAGGATCGCACCCGCATGCACCGTCGCACGCTCAAAGCTGCCGTTGTCGCCGCCTTCGCGGTGTTCGGCGCTGTCATGGCGGCCGAGGCCGCCCCCCGTGATACCCTCGTGATCGGCATCCAGCAGGAGCCGACCTCGATGGACCCGACCTCGGACGCCACCGCGTCGATCGACACCGTCCTGACCCGGAACGTGTTCGAGACGCTGACCACCGCCGACGAGACCGGCACGGTGCAGCCGCTGCTGGCGAAGTCGTGGGAGGTGTCGCCCGACGGCAAGGTCTATACCTTCAAGCTGAACGATGGCGTGACCTTCACCGACGGCAAGCCGCTGGATGCCTCCACGGTCAAATTCGCCTTCGAACGGGCGATGGCGCCGGACAGCACCAATCCCAGCAAGACGATCTTCGCGCTGATCACCGGCATCGAAACCCCGGACGCCACCACCGTGGTCATCCGGCTGAAGGAGCCCGACGCCTATTTCCTGGCCAATCTGGCGATGGGCGATGCCGCGATCGTGCATCCGGACACGGCGGCCAACAACAAGACCACGCCGGTCGGATCGGGCCCCTACAAGGTGAAGGAATGGGTGCGCGGCGATCGCGTGGTGCTGGAGCGCAACGACGCCAACCGGCTGGCGGCGAAGGCGAAGCTGCGCGAGGTGAGTTTCCGGGTGATCCCCGATCCCAACACCGCCGCGGCGGCGCTGTTCTCGGGCGACATCAACGCCTTCCCGGTGATCCCGGCGCCCGAGACGCTGGAGCAGTTCAAGCAGGACAAGCGCTTCGTCGTGGTCTCGGGCACGACCGAGGGCGAGGTCATCCTGGCGATGAACAACGCCAAGCCGCCTTTCAACGACATCCGCGTGCGCCGGGCGATCAACCATCTGCTCGACCGTCAGGAGATCATCGATGGCGCGATGTCGGGCTACGGCACCCCGATCGGCAGCCATTTCCCGCCCCACAACCCGGCCTATGTCGACCTGACCGGCCGCTACCCGCATGACGTCGCCAAGGCGAAGGAACTGCTGGCCGAGGCCGGCTTCCCCAACGGCTTCGAGACCACCCTGCAGCTGCCCCCGCCGCCCTATGCCCGCCGCTCGGGCGAGATCATCCGTGAGCAGCTGGCGGAAGGCGGCATCCGCGTCCAGCTGGCGAATGTGGAATTCCCGTTCTGGCTGTCGGAGGTCTACAAGAAGAAGCTCTACGACATGACGATCATCGCGCATGTCTCGCCGCGCGACCTGTCGAACTACATCAAGGGCACGGAGTACTTCTACGGCTATGACAGCCCCGAGTTCCGCGCGATGTACGACGATTTCCGCAAGACCGTCGACCCGCAGCAGCAGATCGAAAAGCTGAAGGGCCTGCAGACCAAACTGGCCGACGATGCCGTGCACGGCTTCCTGTTCCAGCTGGCCCAGGCCGGCGTCTACGACGCGAAGCTGCGCGGCTACTGGAAGAATGCGCCGGAGCTGATCACACCGCTGACCGACATGTATTGGGCGGATTGAGGGCGTCCCTCGGATCCGTGCCGGACGGGCGTTTTACCTCCCGTCCGGCGGCCCCGCCGGATCAGGCCGGATCGATGTCGACCATCACCGGCACATGGTCGGAGGGCTGTTCCCAGCCGCGCGCCTCTTTCAGGACCAGGGCGCCGCGCACCCGGGGCGCCAGGGTCGCGTCGGTCCAGATGTGATCGAGCCGGCGGCCGCGATCGGCGGCGGCCCAGTCGCGGGCACGGTAGGACCACCAGGAATAGAGCTTCTGTTCGGGCGGGATGACCTGGCGGACCACGTCGACCCAGGCGCCGGCGGCCTGGACGGCGTCGAGCTTTTCGACCTCGACAGGCGTGTGGCTGACCACCTTCAGCAGCTGCTTATGGCTCCAGACATCGGTTTCGAGCGGCGCGATGTTGAGGTCGCCGACCATGATCCGCGGCGCGGTGCTGCCGGCGATCTCAGGTCCCCAGGCGGTCAGATCGTCCAGGAAGCGCAGCTTGTGGGCGAATTTCGGATTGACCTCGGGGTCGGGGACATCGCCGCCGGCCGGCACGTAGAAATTGTGCACGACCATGCCGTCGGGCAGGCGGGCCGAGATGTGGCGCGCATCCTCGACACCACCCCAGAAGCGGTGGCCGGCGGGTTCGATCGGCCGCTTCGACAGGATCGCGACGCCGTTATAGCCCTTGTCGCCGCGGAACGAGACATGGGCGAAGCCCAGCGCCTGCACGGCTTCCAGCGGAAAATTGGCGTCGTCGACCTTGGTCTCCTGCAGGCAGACCACGTCGGGGCGGGTCTCCTCCACCACCCGGCCCAGCAGCGGCATGCGCAGCCGCAGCGAATTGATGTTCCAGGTGATCAGGCGCAGGCGGTCGGTCATCGGCGGCGTCTCCGGCGGGAACGGGTCGCCGATCTTCGCGGACCCGGCTGCCGGTGACAAGCCCGGCTGCCGGCGATCTGGAGTTATGCCGCCCTGAAGGCGGCGGGTGACCGGCCGGTCATCGCCTTGAAGGCACGGGTGAAGGCGCTGGTTTCGCTATAGCCCAGATGCAGCGCGATCTGGGTGACCGGCATCCGGGTTTCGGTCAGCATCGCCCGGGCGAGGCGCAGCCGGACCCGGTTGCGCAGATCGGCGAAGGCCACGCCCGCGGCGTCGAGCTTGCGCTGCAGGGTGCGCGGGCTCATGCCCAGATCGGCGGCGAGGCCGGCCAGCTCCACCGGCATGCCGCGATGCAGCGCCTCGACCATCCAGGCCTCGATGCCGGCGGTGAAATCGATCCGGGCGGTGTGGCGGGCCATCCGGCGGGCGAGATCGTCTTCCACCCGTCGGCAGCGGCCGGGATCGGCGGTCGGGATTGCGGCATCCAGCCAGTGGGCGGGGAAGAGCAGCGCGTTCTCGCGCGCACCGAAGCGGACCGGGCAGTCGAAATGATGGCGATAGTCGGGCACGTCGCCCTGGGGCTGGTGGCGGAACTCCACCCGGCTCGCCCGGAAGCGCGGCCCGGCCAGCCAGGCCACGACATGATGCTGCAGCGCCAGGGTGAAATTGGCGTCCTGCGCCCGTTCATGCACCGTCGGATCCTCGATTTCGTAGGACAGCCGGGCCAGATCGCCCGAGACCTCCAGCCGGACCCGGGTGTTGTCCTGGGCGGTGGGCAGATAGCGGCAGAACTTCTCCAGCGCGCCACCGACCGTCAGATCGCAGTGAAACACCTCCCCCACCCCGCCCAGCCGGCGGATGTCGAAGACCCGGCCGTAATCGAGCCCGAAGGTGGTGGAGCCGGTATCGGCGGCGGCGGCTTCCAGGGTGGCGGTGAAGCTGGCGAGCGGCAGAACCTCGGCCCCGCCCGGCTCGGGCGGCAGGCCGATCCGGGCATAGACCTCTTCCGGCCTGCCGCCCTTCGACCTGATGATCGAGGTCAGTCCGTCAATGGCGCCCGAGGTGATGGTACCGAAGTGATGGGGCGAGATCATGGGCCGGACTCTCGTTTTACTCGGAGTCGGGGGCCCCTTCGTCTTGCAAGATGCGTACCGTTATTTCGAAGAGCGAAAGAGCGGCCCGGTCTGCGGGATAAAACCGCCGGGCGGGGCCGGTTCTTCGGCTTTGTCTGCCCTGTTTTTAGTCAATCAGAATGATTCCAGGAATCATGCATCTAAAACAGGCAGATTTCGGTGAGCAGGGCCGGCGGCACCGCCAGGGTGACGAGGCCGATCAGACCCAGACCGACACCCGCCGCCAGCCGCAGCCGTGGTGCGCCGTGGCGGGCCCGGGTGATGAGCCCGCCCGCCCCGAGTGCCGCGGCGGCGACCGCCGGCATGGTGCCGAGGGCGAAGCCCGCCATCACCAGCGCGCCGCCGGTGGCGGATCCGGCGAGCAGGGCGGTGAGCAGGGCGGCATAGACCATGCCGCAGGGCATCAGCCCCCAGACCGCCCCCAATGCGACGGCGCGGACAGCGGGGCCGGCGGGAACCGGCTGCGGCAGCAGCCCGGCTGCGGCGGCACCCGCCCGGCGGGCCAGGCCGTCGAGCAGCCGGGGGCCCCGGCCGATGCCGGCCAGGGCAGCCCCCACCCAGAGCAGGTTCAGCGCCGCTGCAACCCTGAGCAGCTGGTTGGCGCCGGCCAGATCGAGCAGCCCGGCGACCCCGGCCGAGCCGGTCCCGGCCACGGCGCCGGCCAGGGTGTAGGTGAGCGCCCGCCCCGACTGGATACGCAGCAGCGCCCCGGCCCGGCCGCGGGCCGTGGCGGCGGGCCGGGCGGCAAGCAGGGTGGCCGAGGCGATGCCGCCGCAGATGCCGGCGCAATGCAGGCTGCCGGCCAGCCCCAGCAGCAGCCCGCCCATGAAGGTCGGCAGCACGGCCATGACCCTCTCCTCCTCCTTCTCCCCCGTCTTGCACCTCAGGCCGAGGCGTGGGCGCAGCAGCTGGCGGCGTTGGTCTCGGGCGCCATGTCGATGCAGGGATTGCCGTTGAAGAAGCCCGACGGCATCAGCTTGAAGCCGGTCATCACGCAGGGTTGGACGGGGAAATCCTCGATCCGGACCGGGTGGTGCAGGCCGAAGACATGCCAGAGCACGATGTCGGCATTCTCGATCGGCCGGTCCTGCTTCACGAAATCGGGCAGGCCGCCGGCACCGGTCGAATGGTTCATATGCTCGCCCGCCGGGAAGCGCTCTTCCGGATCATAGGCGGTGACCCAGACATGGTTCTGCACGAAGCCCGCCCGTTTTCCCGAGGGGCTGTCGGGATGGACGAAGGGGGTGACGCAATGACCGGGTTCCAGCTTGTAGGCGACCGGCGTGCCGGCATGGTTCAGCCGGCCGGGGTTGATCACCTTCCAATAGCGATGGCTGGCGGGATCGATCCGCCGGCAGGCCTCCAGCTCGGTCTTCAGCACCGTCTGGGCCTCGTAGAAGGCATTGCCATAGGGGTTGTCGGGGCCCGGCGCCTCGGCATAGGTGTTGCACTCGACGAAGCTGTTGGCGTCGCCGTCGATCGCCATGTCCAGCCGGGCGCAGAAAATGTGCTGATGGATATGGCCGACCACCCCCGGCGCCACCTCGCGGCCGTATTTGGGCGGCTGGCCGGGGATGCAGGCGGCGGTGTTGATGATGCCCGTCGCCTTCATCTCGAACTCGATCGTGCCGTCGATGTGGAAGTACCAGTAGAGCGCGTATTCGTAATTGCCGACCGTGCAGATGCACGACACCACCAGCTTGCGCGCCCGGCGCACCTCGGCCCGTTCGGTGCGGAAATCCCAGTGCTTCCAGAGCAGGCCGGAATCTTCTTCATGGATGCAGATCGCCTTCTCGATGGTCATCACCTCGCCGCTCATGGTGGCGAGATGGACGTCGAGATATTCGATGGCGCCCAGGCAGTCGCAGCCGAGCTTGAGCGAATTGGCGAGCTTGCCGATGCCGTATTCGCCGATGTCGAACACGTTCTTGCGGAAATGGCCGTTGTCGGGGCTGCCATAGGGCACGACCATCTCGACCAGCGAGGCGCGATGGATGACCGGCCGTCCGTCATAGCGGATGTCGTGGAGGGTGAGCGATTCGCGGGCATTGAAGCCCACCACCAGCGACCACTTGTCCCAGCTGAGCACGGGGCCGTCGAGGCGGAAGCTGACGCCTTCGGGCTGAACCACGTTGAGCGGCTTCAGCGCCGGGCGGAAGCTGTCGCGGAACTGGGATTCGTAATTGTGCTCCCCCATCGGCACCGGCACGACGCCGTAATCGTCGACCCGGATGACCTCCTGCGTCTTCAGGTCGACCACCGCATTCACGCCCTCGATCGGATGGGCGTAGAAGTTCTCGTTTTCGCGCAGCCGCAGCCAGGCGAAGGTGTGGCAGAGATGGCGGTCTTCCTCTCCCGGCACCGAGAAATTGCCCGCCGACCAGGGGTCGACGCAGACCATCGCCATGTCGGTGATGCCGCGCTTCGCACAGGCGGCGACGAAATCGGGGCTCGCCTTCACGATGTCCTCGATCGCCATGAACTGTTCCAGCTGGATCATCGGCCGGGCATCCGGCGCTTCGGTGACCGCGGTGACGGCGCCCGCATCCAGGTCGACCACGGTGCGGGTGACGCCCAGCCGGTGCAGGCTGAACAGGTTGACCCGCGCCTCACGCGGGACCGGGCTTCCGGCCCGATAGGCGGCCTTGTCGGGCTCTTTCAACTCGACGGTTTCGATGGCGAGCCCGGCCAGTTCGGGCCGGGTGCGGACGATCGAGACCGCCTTGCGGATCTCCTCCGGTGACAGCGGACGCAGCGGGTGCAGCACGTCGAGGGTGCGGGTGGCCTGGCCGTGGCAGCAATCCATGGGGCGAACTCCTGAAGGCGGGACGTCTGAAGAGGATGCGGGGGCAGGTGCGGGGGCCGGAAGGATCGGTCAGGCGATCTCTTCAAAGGCCTTGCCGATGCGGGCATAGACGGCGGGCCTGCGGGCACGCAGGCCCAGGGCGAAGGCGATGCCGAGGGCGCCGATCGCCAGGATCAGCAGCGGGAAGGCGGCGACCAGGCTTGAATCCGATCCGCTGACCAGCTCGACATTTGCGATCACCAGCCAGAGGCAGACGGCGAGACCCAGCCCCGAGAGTGCCGGCGCGATCGCCCGGTTCCAGAGCCGGACGCCGCGCGCATCGCTGCGGAAGAAGCCCAGCACCGACAGCGAGACCAGGATCTGCATCACCAGAATGCCGATGCTGGCGAAGGTGCTCATCCAGGCGAAGACCACGGCGAAGGGGTCGAGACCCGAAAGCGCGAACAGGATGACGGCAGCCATGGCAAGCCCGGTCTGCACCAGCCCTGCCACATGAGGAGACTGGTGATCGGCATGGGTGCGGGCAAGGCCGGCCCAGGCCAGACCTTCCCGGCCGATGGCGAAGAAATAGCGGTTGATGGTGTTGTGGAACGACAGCGCGCAGGCGAACAGGCTGGTGATCAGCAGCAGGTTCATGATCGTGGTCACCGCCGGGCCGAGCAGCGCGTCCGAGGCATCGAAGAACAGGGTGGCGGTGTGTTCGGTGGCGGCGGCGACGATATGGGACGGGCCGTAATACTGGGTGATCGCCCAGGTCGAGAAGGCATAGAAGCAGGCGATCACCACCACCGCCACATAGGTGGCGATCGGGATGGTCCGCCGCGGATCGCGGGCCTCTTCGCCGAAGATGACGGTGGCTTCGAAGCCGATGAACGAGGCGACGACGAAGACCAGGCCGATGCCCAGCCCCTCGCCGCCGATGGTGGCGGGGGCGAAACTGGTGGCGGTGAAGCCTTCGGGGCCGCCGCCGGTGGCGACGATCGCGAGGTCCAGCACCAGCAGGATCAGGATTTCCGCCGCCATGCAGATGCCGAGCACCCGGCCGCTGAACTCGATCCGGCGCATGCCGCAGACATGGACGGCGAGACCCAGCGCCAGCGCGAAGGCCCACCAGGGCAGCAGGCCGCCGGTGGTGTCGGCCATGAAGAAGCCGAACAGGCCGAAGACCGCGATGTCGATGGCGTTGTAGGTGGCGAGCGCGATCAGCGCCCCGCCCACGCCGACCGGCTTGCCGAGGCCGGCGGCGATGAAGGGATAGAAGCCGCCGGCCGAGCCGACGAAGCGGTTCATGGCGGTGAAGCCGGCGGCGAACAGCAGATAGAGCGCGCCCACCAGCAGATAGGTGCCGGGCACGCCGGCGCCGTTGCCGAAGGCGAAGGCCGCGGGCGAGGCGCCGACCACCGCGGTCAGCGGCGCCGCCGCGGCCAGCACGAAGAAGACGATGTGCGAGACGCCGACGGCGTCGCGGCGCAGCGCGCCGGCCGTCGGCGCAGCCGGGCCCTTGGCACCGGTTGCTTCCGTGATCGTGGACATGAGACCCCCGTCTGCGGCCCGGCGACCCGCTCCCCGCGTGTCCCGTGCCACATGCCATGCGCCGTGGTCGGCGTCGTTTGCGATGTTCATCCACGAGCCTGGGGCCTTCGGCGCCCGGTCACTTGACATCGAGCGACAATTTGCCGCGCTGCATCATGAACGCGAGGGTCGGACGGGGGGCGATGCGGCTGCGCCCGGGGGTTCAATCTGCCCCCGACTTTGGTCCATCGGCGGCAAACTGTGATTGAAGCAACTTTACAAACGGCGGATCTGTGCCCAAATGCCGCGCGGGCGCGTGACCTGAGCGGTGTCGGGGGGATGCCGGGGGCCATGCACCCGTCCCGCATCGAGGAGAGCCGGAACATGCCGTCCACGACCACTGAGACCGTCAAGCCCGTCGCCCACGAAGTGGTGTTGATCGAAGGCGACGGGATCGGACCCGAGATCGCTGCAGCCGTGCGGCTGATCTTCGAGGCGGCGGCCGCCCCGGTGAGATGGACACCGGCGATCGCCGGCGGCCGCGCCTTTGCGGCCGGCGTCGCGACCGGCGTGCCGGCCGAGACGGTCGATGCGATCGAACGCGCCCGTCTGGTGCTGAAGGCGCCGCTGGAAACCCCGGTCGGCCATGGCGGCAAAAGCGCCAATGTGACGCTGCGCAAGCTGTTCGAGATGTATGCCAACATCCGGCCGGTGAAGGAACTGGCCGGCATCACCACCCCGTTCTCGGGCCGCGGCATCGACATGGTGATCGTGCGCGAGAATGTGGAAGACCTGTATGCCGGCATCGAGCACATGCAGACGCCGGACACCGCCCAGGCGCTGAAGCTGATCACCCGCCGCGGCTCTGCCAAGATCGCCCGCGCAGCCTATGAACTGGCCCGGCGCGAAGGCCGCAGCCGCGTGACGGCGGTGCACAAGGCCAATATCCTGAAGCTGACCGAGGGCCTGTTCAAGCGCACGGTCGAGGCGGTGGGCGCCGGCTATCCCGACATCACCACCGACCACATGATCGTCGATGCCTGCGCCCACAAGCTGGTGGTGGCGCCTGAGCAGATCGACGTCGCGGTCATGACCAACATGAACGGCGACATCCTGTCGGACCTGGCCGCCGGCCTGGTCGGCGGCCTGGGCCTCGCCGCCAGCGCCAATGTCGGCGACCATGCGGCGATGTTCGAGGCGGTCCACGGCTCGGCCCCCGACATCGCTGGCCGCGGCCTTGCCAACCCCACCGCCTTCCTGCAGGCCGGCCTGATGCTGCTGCGCCATCTGGGCGAGACCCGTGCGGCGGCGCGGATCGAGGCGGCGCTGGCGCTGACCCTGTCGGAAGGCAGGGTGCTGACCGGCGATCTGGCCCGCGGCAAGGTCGAGGCGGCATCGACCATGGCCTTCGCCGAGGCGGTGGCCGCCAATCTGGAGCGGGTCGACCCCGCCGCCCTGCCCGAGGTGGCGGCACCGGCCTGGGCGGACACAGCTTCCGCCCAGGCCTCCACTCCGACCCCTGCCCTCCCCGACCGCATCACCGTCACCACCCGTGACGATATCGGCTTCGACCTGTTCTTCGAGGTGGAGAACGCGGACCCTGCGGAACTGGGTGCCGAGATCACGGCGCTGGCCGAAGGCTCTCCCTTCCGGCTGAAGCACCTGTCCAACCGCGGCACCGCGATCTGGCCGGGGGCGGTGTCGCGCACCGAACTCACCCCTCACTGGCGCGCCCGTTTCGTGCGCCGCGCCGATGCCGCGGCCGGTTTCGACGATGCCGCGGCCCTGGCCCTGATCGGCAAGGTGGGCGCGCGCCATCGCTGGATGCATGTCGAGAAGCTGCTGGTGACCGATGGCGCCGACGGCTTCAGCCGCGACCAGGGCGAAGCCTGATCCGGACCCGTGCAGGGGGCGCCGTCCCCTGCACGGGGCGCATATCCGCCGCAGACGAAAACACCCCGCCAGGGCTGCCCTGGCGGGGTGTTTTTCTGAAACTGGAGCGGGCGATCGGGATCGAACCGACGACATTCAGCTTGGGAAGCTGACGTTCTACCGCTGAACTACGCCCGCGCGGTGCAGGCAAGATAGCCGGGCGCCCCGCCGCGATCAAGGCCGCAGATGCGGCCGAAGCCCACGGGGCCCATGGTTTCTGCATGGTTGACCTTCCGGCCGTTCCGGGCGTGTATGGGACCGAAGCTGGAAGACAGATGATGCAGGAGGGCCCCTGATGCCGCAGATCAGCCGCCACCTCGCCGTTCTGGCCCTGCTGGGGCTTGCCGCCTGTGCGACGAAGACGCCGGTGGCATTCCTGGCGGATGAACCGGTCCGGCCCTTCGACGGGCCGGTGACGCTGGCAGGGCCCGGGGCTGAGACCGAACTCGACTGCCGGCTGGCGATGCAGGCGACGCTGGATCCGCGGATCGGCGCGCGGGAAAGCCGCAGCGAGGGCCCGGTCGGGGTTGCCTATCACCCCCTGGAAGACGGCGCGGTCCGGCTTGCCGCCGCCTTCCGCAACGCCTCGGTGGGCGCGCGGATGGTGCCGGCCGAGGGCCGGGTGGTGGTGCGGATGGATGGGGATGCCGATCGCGACCCCGCGCTTCGCCCCGCCTATCTGCTGTCGGGCTATCTGGGCTTTCTGGGCGGGGCCGGCGTCTATGGCCGGCCGCTCGACCAGGGCGACGACCTGCCGGTGCCGCCAGATCCGCCGTTGATCGCCCTGTTCCAGCAGGCGCTGGTGGCCGATCCGGCGCAAAGCGTCTATGTGCGCCGGCCCGACGCCGCCGAACGCAGCCGGGTGGTGGCGGGCGGCATGGAGATCGACGGCCGCCCGGCGGTGATGATCCGCACCGTGTCGCATCAGATGACCGAGGTGGCGCCCGGGGTGGTGCGCGCGGGCTATCTGTCGTCGGACTATGTGACGGAAGAGATCTACGACACCGCAACCGGCCTGCCGCTGCGCCAGCAGCTGGACCTGACCATCGATGCGGTCGATGGTGCCGAGCGGACGCGGATGGTCCATCACGTCTCGACCATGACCTGTGATCCGGCGGGCGGGCCGGCGGGCGGAGATGCGCGCACGCCGACGTGATTTGTGCGTCCGCCGATGATCCGGCATATGCTTGAGACGACCGACAGCCTGGAAGGGGATGCCGAGGGATGACGCTGTGGATGCGGATCGGAGGACGGGTGGCCCTGGCGGTGGCGCTGGCCTGGGGGGCGGCGGCCCATGCGGCCGGGACCACGGCCCCCGCGCCGCAACCGGCACCGAAGCCTCAGGGGGCCCAGCTGCGGGCGCAGACCGACTGGCAGGCGGTGCTGGACGAGGCCCGCGGCCAGACCGTGCGCTTCAATGCCTGGGGCGGTGATCCCGACATCAACGAATTCATCGAACGCGTGGCGGCCGAGACCGAGGGCTGCTGCGATGTCGTCGTCGAGCTTGTGAAGCTGGCCGATACCGCCGAGGCGGTGGCCCGGATCAAGGCCGAGGCGGCGGCAGGGCGAAAGACCGAGGGCGGCTCGGTCGATCTCATCTGGATCAACGGCGAGAATTTCGCGGCGCTGCGCACGGCGGATCTGCTCTGGGGGCCGATGCTCGACCGGCTGCCCAATGCCCGTTTCATCGATCTGGGGGCCAATCCGGCACTTGCCCGCGACGGGTCATTGCCGGTCGACGGCTACGAGGTGCCCTGGGGGCTGTCGCAGTTCGGCCTGGTCTACGACCGGACGGTGACGCCCGAGCCGCCGCGCAGCCCCGCCGCCCTCGCCGACTGGATCGAGGCCCATCCCGGCCGCTTCACCTATCCGGCGCCGCCGGATTTCATCGGCAGCGCCTTTCTGAAGCAGATGCTGATCATGCTGCTGCCCAAGGAAAAGCGCCCGGCCCTGGCGCGCCCGGTGGATCCGGCCAAGGCGCCGGGCCTGACTGCGCCGCTCTGGGCCTGGCTCGACCGGATCCGGCCGGCGATGTGGCGCGAGGGGCGGGCCTTCCCGCCCAACGGCCCGGCGCTGGAGCGGATGCAGGCCGATGGCGCGGTGGATCTGGGCTTCACCTTCCATCCCGGCCAGGCGGCCTCGGCCATCGCCTCGGGGCTGATGCCGGCCTCCACCCGGGTGATCGGCTGGCAGGGCGGCAGCATCGCCAATGCCCATTTCATCGCCATTCCCGCCAATGCCGATGCCAAGGCGGGGGCGATGGTCTTCGCCAACATGCTGATCTCGCCCGAGGTTCAGGCCGCCAAGCTGGATCCGCAGATCTGGGGCGACATGACCGTGCTGTCAGCCGGGCGGCTGTCGGCAGAGGACCGGGCGGTGTTCCGCGACATCGATCTGGGCCCCGCCTGGCCGAGCGAAGAGGAGCTGGGCTCCGCCATCCCCGAGCCGCATCCCAGCTGGACCGACTGGCTGGAGGCCGAATGGGCGCGGCGCTATCTGGCCGGCTGAGCCGGGCGTGACCGGGCAGCCGGGTGCCGGAGACTGGCGGCCGGCGGCGCCGCCCGCGCGGTCGCCGCTGCTGGCCGCCGCCCCCTGGATCGCGGCCGCGGTGCTGGCACCGCCGCTGGCGGGCGGGCTGGTCGGGGCGGTCGCCGCGGCCCC
>MDTG01420908.1_pt1 | contig 77830 bp, 74 predicted proteins | sample 811421 | NCBI WGS metagenome assembly MDTG01 (sample SAMN05326645, study PRJNA326480) | marine metagenome | isolation source: seawater | place: Pacific Ocean: South East | collected 2011
CACATAATATCTAATTATAGAGAATTCACCGTAGTTCCGGAATAAATATATCTGTTTAATGTCAGCCAATTTGATGGGATTCAATTATGAGTATAAAAGATCCGCTCTGGGCAATTAACCTTTATCTAAACTGCTAGCTGTATTCTTCCGCTATTCACTCATTGGAGTCTAAAACAGCCACTACTGAGACTGAAAATGGTCAGGAGCGGAGACTTCGGTAAAGTCTACCAACTCACTTTAGAACTAAAAATTTTGATAAAGAGATCATCCTCACCACCAACACAGACGAGCACCGAAGTCGCGAGTCCAACCAACTTGCTGGCGAATGTCGCAGGCTTTGATATTCACGATATTATTGCCCGTTTGCAATCGCTTGTTTAATAATTGGTGCCACAGTTTCTCGGGTAATGCCACGCTCAACGCAGAATTTAGTTTGAAGCCAAACCGAAAGCTGTTTTTGACCTTTGCTTGCATTGCAGCCACGACAACAAAGACATATATTTTCTCTGGTGATTATTGAAGCATCATTGATGATGTGTTCCCAGCTTGCAGAAGCTTTTGCAGATTCTTTGTGTGATAGAAACTCGTTACCGCAATAAACACATGACTTATCACGTTCGCGAACTTCCTTTTCTATCTCTGCTGGAATATTCCAATTATTCGCCATAGCTCTATTCGTCCTTTTTACGCATAGCAATTTACTATAGAGAATTAACCGTAATTCCGGAAGAAATAAATTAACGTGGATTCAAGTATGCGTTTAGAGGGTCCGCTATGGGCCATTAACTTATATTTAATCCGCTAGCGATTTTCATCCGCTTTTCGCTCTTAGCGCTAATTTTCCTCTCATTGCGATTCATCATACTGAAAGAACGAACAGCTCCGACGCGATGCATGCAAGTGTATTTAAACCAGACCAGAACGATACAGCTGTTTTCGATAGACTCTAAATGATTGAAGCAGGGAGGGTTTTGCTTTACTAAAAACAAAAACGGGATCTTTAGATCCCGATTGTGTTATTAGCCGATAACGATGTGAGGCTTTAGTAACTGTTCAAGTCGTTACTCGCTGGCAACCGGGCCGGTCGGCACCAGAGATGTCACCACAAACGACGGAATAAAGATATTCGCACTGGCAACAACACGCTGCTGATCTACCGCGACGATACGCGCATTTACGTTAACTCCACGGGGTAACTCAACCAATGTACCGGTAAGGATATGGTCCATCTGCAAACGTTTAGCCAGTCGTTGGCCTTCTCTTGTCAGCGCAAGGTCGCCGCGCTCGGTCACATCCAGTGTGCGCGATAGTTTAAAATCGACAACACCTAACCCATACTGCTGCAGCTCGTGGATCAGGTATTCAGACAACTGATTACCCAGTATCGTTGATTCACGCAAAGAGTGGTTGAATCGCACAAAACTCGCTACACCAATCAGTTCTTCGGTGTTAAGCAAAACAGCGCCGTCCATAAGCGACATCGCCAATTGTTCGGCGTAGTCGTTGAGTGCTTTGTGGGTAATATCGGGTGTATAGCCGGTTTGAAGCGGGTCCTGGTAGCCGGGTGATGGCAACCTGTCGCGGTACATTTCAATATCGCGCGAGTCCGGGCGATATTCCAGCCCGCTGCCCTGAGGCGGACGCACCTGCTCTCGCACAGACGGTGGCGCATCTTCCTTACCAAACCAAAAATAGCCGGAGTCCGACTGACTCGCACAGCCGGTCAATCCGCTACACACTATTGCACCTAACACCCATTTGCGCATGACTAACCCCGGCTTAATTTAACACCATCCCGCATTCTGCCGCGCTCACTTCCATCACTGGGAATCAGCGCATCGGCTACATAGAACGGAATAAGCATTTGTGCACTGGCTACAACCGCACGAGATTGAATGCCTATAATGCGTGCATTCACCATTACCCCGCCCTGATGCTTTGCCATGGTGCCCGTTAGCACATATTCCATGGGCAAACTGGCGTCTAACTCGAGGTAATCCCGGGTGAGCACAAAGTCACCTTCTTCCGTTATTCGAATAAAGTCCGTGGCTTTGTAGTCAATCACCGGAATGCGAAACTTGTGCAGCTCATGAACGAAGGACTCAGCCATTTGCTGGCCCAGCAAGTTCGTTTGCTGTAAATCAGAATCCAGCAGCGCAAAGTGCGTCACACCGACTGGCGTTTTATTGCTCACGTATTCCATGTTGGCGATCAAATCCTGGGTGAGCGCCTTCACGTAATCGCCAATGTGTTTAGTAAGCGGTCTGCCCTTATAGGCGCCCTGAATACTTGAGTACAAGGGCGGCTGGCCAATTGCGCCAAAGCTATCAACTTCGTCTGCTGCCATGGGCGCTCGTGACATGCGATCAGCGGCGGTAATATCAACAACATTCATCGATGTCGCCATCACGGGTTCACTTGTGCCAGCCATGTCCTCATCGGTGCTCATGCACCCACTCAAGGCACACGCTGCCAGTAAACTGCTTATTTCCAATACCTTACGCATGTTCGTTACCCTTTGTTCTCAGTTCGGTACAGCCGGCCATTGCGGGTGGTGACCTGCTCTTGCTGCCAGAATAAATCAGCCGGAAAAAACCGCGTTGCGGCGGCCACAATGTCCCGTGTGCGCGCGTTAATGATGCGAGCATTTACCATCGCCCCGGCTTCCTGGTACACCAATGTGCCGGTAATATAATAGTCTACCCGGTCGAGTGCAGACAGCTGGTCGATGTCGCGCGTAAGCACTCTGTCGGCTTTATCACTGATTATTATATCGTTCGAAAGCTTAAACTCTTGAGCGACAAATCCACGTTTTGTGGCTTCGGTAAGCATGCCTTGCTCTAATTGATGACCTAAAAGTTGCAGCGGATGCTGGAAAGTCTCGTCGTATTCCATAGAATCCACCGGCACGAAACCGGCTACGGCATAACGTGCCTGACGCGCTGGTGCGACGTTTGCGAATAGCTCGTTCGCCAGCACATAGGTGTGATACTCCACATTACCAAGGGCAGGCAATGGCACCTGCTCTGAAATCAGTTCCATATTAGGTTCAGGGGAGTTGGAACAGCCGGTGAGACCGGTCGTCGCCAACGCCAGAACTGCCAATACTGACCGCCAGGTTATAGCAGTGTTTAAAGGCTTTTTTGAACGGAAATAAACAAGCATGGCTAAGCACTCTGCAACAAAAAATAAACGCGTTTAGCCGGGATTTGCAATAATTACACCAAGAATGGGATTAGCGGGAATCAATTTGAATTATTGGTAAGTTATCCGCAGTCAGGCTTGCTGAGTAAGCCCAAACGCGGGCGCTGCGGTATACAGATTACATAGCAAGCCCGCAACGGAGAGGCCTAATACGCGGTAACGTAGGAATAAGGTTTCCCTTTTCACCTGTGCGCGAGGCGAAAGCGGCAATAAACTGCCACTATTGATACGGGGTAATCAACTGCTGCCATAATGCGGTTACAGCGGACTGGTCTTCCCCTTCTAGTTCTTTGTTTTCGAACGCGGCCGATAAGCTTGCCTGCATTCGCTCGTTTAACAACTGGGCACTGGCTTGCGACTCCAGTTCGAGTTTCCGCGCCTGAACCGCAAAATGCCCCTGCAGGTAACTGGCTATAAATAATGCGTCATCGCTGCCGGTGTCTACCACGTTATCCAGCGCGGCATCTATATCGTCAACCAGTTGTACAAATGACGCCGGGGCTTTAACTTGTTCCTGCATATCTGAGTCTCTGTTAAATAGGTTATAAAATCGGGTAGTACACTTTGTCCTGGTACCCTGTGATCACCGGAATAATACCGGCCAGTGCGCTGTCCAGGCTTTCGTCACCGGTATCCAGACGCAAAGGCCTGCCATCGAGCTGCTGAAGTTTTTGCTTGGTTGCCACCAACCAGATATTTTCCCGGCCAATAGCACGAATAACTGCCGGACTCAGCTGTTGATTACCCCGGCCAAACACATGGCCCTGACCACCAATAGCCGTTATTACCAGCCTTGCCGGCGTCTTGCTGACAGCTTCAAGCAACGCCTGAGCTGTTACATCTGAGGCAATGACCTCGCCGTTCTTAACAATGTCTACGCCCAGTAGCGTGTTCGGCAAACCCAGGGTATCCATAACCTGATTCACTGTGGACCCCGAGCCCATGACAAACAATACGTCAGGTTCGTCGTCCATTAGTTCGCTAATGTAGTCGGCAATATCATTGAGGACCAGGGACTCGTCTTCACGGCCGCCCATTTTAACCGATTGCACGTAGCTTAGTTCGTCAGGGATCTGCATTTCGCCAAAATGTTGCGACTGTACTTTGCCTTTTCGAAACGCCTGCTCGTCGATGTCACGGACTTCGGCTTGCCGCACGCTGACTAATTCGCCGCTTAGCATGCGTTTAACCACTTCACCTGCTGCATTGGGGGTGACAGCATACACACCAGAATGAATTTTGCAGCCTGCCGGTACGCCCAATACAGGCACCTTATCGCCTACAATGGCACACACGTTTCTGGCTGTGCCATCACCACCGGCGAACAAAATTAAATCCACACCAGCATCAACCAAGGCGCGTACGGCCTCTTCGGTGTCAGCGGCACTACTGGGAGTTTGACGTGGTTGGTAGATAACCTCCACCGGCAGATTTAACTGCTTGCAACAGTCCTCCCCCATTTCGCCGCCAGCGGTAAGTACGGTGAACCCACCCGCGTTTTGCACAACGCTAAGTGCACGGGCCATTTTCTGATTGGCGAGCTTTTCCGCCCCCATTGCCAGCGCTTTGTCGCGAATGTCAGCGCCATCACTGCCTTTCAGGCCCACGCTGCCGCCAATACCGGCATAGGGATTGATGACGACACCAAGTCGGAATGTGTTATTCATCAGGATACACCTCATCCAGCCACTGTGTGGTGAGTATCGGACCGTTAAACTCAGCGCGAAGCGCGTCAATAAACATCTGGGCCCGTTTGGGAAAACCGGTTTGCAGGTAGGTTACGAGTTGCGCCCTTACCCGACGGGTAAATCCGTGGCGGTCTGGCTCCACCCCGTTCAGGTTGTCGGTACTGACCTGAAAACGGCGGTTTGCGGCAATGGTCATGGCCCATTCTAACGCCTGGGGTTTCACTTCTACCTGCTCAAATTCACGTTGTTGTTTTTCATTGCGGCCATCGGGGCAATACCAATAGCCATAGTCTTCCAACTGCCGGCGTGCTTCCCCGGCAACACACCAGTGTGCTACCTCGTGTAGCGCACTGGAGAAATAACCGTGCGCAAAAACAATCTGATGATACTCGCACAGTGCCTTGTTGGCAGAATTGAGGGCTGCACAGGGACGACCAGCGGGCAAGTACACTGGTTCATCACCGCCTAGTACCAGCTTGGTTGCGTAAGCGTCGGAAAACGTGTCATTAAAGAGCTTAATAAGCACGGGCACCTGCTGATCTGCATCAGTGTGCGGCGTCTCATCGAATTGTAATTCACACGCGGTATTCATGTCGCTGACTAAGGTGTACTGCCGGGATAAAATGTGCCGCGGAGGATACCAAATACAGCGCCCTGCCACCAGATTGTATTGCTGCATGAAGCCAGATATCATGACCTTCCCCTGTAAATGAAAGGTGATAGTACGTGGTAGAGTCCTTAATTGCCCATCTCCGCCAGGTTAATGCCAGACGGCAACTGGCACAGCAAATAGGCATTCTGGAGGACATTCAGGCTGTACAACGCTGGCAGTGCAAGCGACTGCTGACCACGCATGCCCACATGGCCGACCAGGCTGAATACCATGATGCGATTACCTTTTTTGTAGATGAGCTTTACGGTCCAAAAGATTTTAGTCAGCGCGACGCAGACTTGATTCGCGTGATCCCAAAGCTCGCCAAAGCCTTACCGAACAAGGCAATGGTGGCGCTGGATAAAGCGCTAATGCTCAACGCCCTGTCGTTTGAACTGGATATGGCGATTGCCCAGCAGTTAAATGACGAACCGCTCAACCGCGACAGCTACGCAGTGGCGTATCGCACGGTGGGCAGAGCCGAAGACCGGGCTACGCAAATTGCTATTGTGGCTTCGTTAGGAGAACAATTGGCTGACGTGGTAAAAATCCCCGGCATTGGATTGATTATAAAACTGTCGCGTCGCCCCGCCAAAATGGCGGGATTACTGGCCTTACACGACTTCCTCTACCGCGGTTTTAGCGCGTTTAAAGGGCTGGGAGATGTGAGTGCGTTTATTGAACCTGTGATTGCGGCAGAATCTGAATTAAACGACGCTTTACTCGACGAGCGCGTAAACTTAACCACGGATAACCCTTTACCCGATGTCTGATTCTTCGCCCTGGCAGTACCCCGCCCCGTTTGTTGTGTCCTGGAAAATTCAGGAACAAGACATAGACCATTATCAACATGTTAATAACGTGGCTTACCTGAGCCAACAGGAAAACGTCGCATGGCAGCACTCGCAGTCACTGGGGCTGAGTTTTGAGGACTATAAAGCCCTGGACCGGGCCATGGTGATTGTCCGCCACGAGCTGGACTATGTTAAACCGGCTTTTCGCGAAGATGAGTTACTGTGTGCGACCTGGATTGTGGCCTGTGATGGGCGTTTACAGCTTACCCGGGAATTCCAGTACATACGAGCGAACACAGGCGAAACCCTGTATCGTGGCAAAACCCGATTTATCTGTGTTAAGTTATCCTCAGGTCAGCCGGCAAGAATGCCGCGCCCCTTTGCAGAGGTTTACCAGGGAGCGGTTATCCCAGCCACACAAGGACAGTAATTTACTATGTCTCGTTACGCTCAGTTAGTCACGCTTGCGTTGCTGTGTTCAGTTGCACTCAATGGCTATTTATTGCTGGATAACATCGAATCGGCCGACGCCGCTTTAGCTGAGCAAGAACTTGCGCTTGAAACTTCAGAGCCCCATGCTGAGCAGCGCAGGGCAAGGGCGCCGCAAACAACACTGAGTCAGCAATCAGGCACGTCAAACACCCCCGACTCGCAAGGTAGTTCGTCAGTATCCGATACTGCAACCACTGCAGTAATGACTGAATTAAACAGTGAGTCAATTAGTCAGGCAAGAGCATGGTTAGCAGCCGGTGAGTACGGCAACGTCGAGGCATTTATACAGCGCATGAGTCGGGAGCACTTCGACAATCCGGATTTATTACTTCTGGAAGCGGACTGGTTGCTGGCAACACAACCGTTGTCTCTGGCACTGACGCACTTTTACGGCCTGCTGGATGATAACGTGTTACCCGCCGACCAACAGGAAGTACTGGCAAGCCGCGTTGAAAGTCTGCGAGACGAGGCTATTCGCGCACTCTACGAAGGGCACGAGTGGGATATGCTGGCCCAGTTTATTGAGCCGTTGTTTCAGCTATTTCCGACCGACCGTTCGCTGATTTTACTGCTGGCCGAATCCTACGCTCAGCAACAAAAGTACATTCTGATGGAAGATACGCTCGCCAGTTTACCGCCAGACCACCCTGGCGCTGAGAAGCTGCGCAGTCGCATGCAAACCGCGCAAACCGAGAACAATAACGAAGACACTTTTGACAATAGTCTGCCCGACAAAACACTCACTTCCCGGGTAAGCCTGGAAAAATATGGCGAACACTACCTGGTAGATGTGAATATGCAGGGTACAGACACCAAACTGCTATTGGATACTGGCGCCAGCAGTACAGCCATAAATCGCGATGTTTATCGCCGGCTTCAACGCTTTAACCGGTTGCAAATGCTAGGTTTGTTTGACGTAAATACAGCGGGAGGCCCTATTCGTGCACCGTTGGTCAGAATAGAGTCGCTAACACTCGGCCCCTACACATTGAAAGATGTAGGTGTATTGGTTTTACCGCGCACTTTTTCAGGTAACAACGACGGATTATTAGGGATGAACGTACTTAAACAATTTCGTTTCCAGCTCGATCAGGACAAAGCCGAACTCGTATTGGCAGCCAGGAATTAACGGTATTTCCTGACTGCCCGTTATGGCGTAGCTAGAGTTTTAACGCGACCTTTGTGCCCTGTGCAATCGCACGTTTGGCATCCAGTTCCAGCGCTTCATCAGCACCACCAATCAAATGGTGGGGAACAGACAGCCCTTCGACCAGTGCGCGCTGCGGCTCTTGCCCGGCACAGATGATCACGTTATCGACATCGAGCAGCTTTTGCTCTCCGTCGACGGTAATGTACAAGCCTGCATCATCAATTTTGTCGTACTGCACACCCGGGATCATTTGCACCCCTTTCATTTGCAATCCCAAACGGTGCGCCCAACCCGTAGTTTTACCCAAGCCAGCCCCAACTTTTGAAGACTTGCGTTGTAGCAATACAATCTGCCGAGGTGATGGTTCTGGTTGTGGCTTCATGCCCTCAACCCCACCACGTGCTTCAAGGGTCATATCAATCCCCCACTCGCGCATGAAGGCTTCAATATCCTGGCTAGGTACAGATTTGCCGTGGCTTAGGTACTCTGCAGTATCAAAGCCAATACCACCTGCACCGATAATGGCGACCTTGCCACCTACCGGCTTTTTATCGCGCAGTACGTCCAGGTATGTCAGCACTTTGCTGTGTTCAATACCTTCGATGGCCGGGGTCCGCGGCACAATACCGGTGGCCAGCAGCACAACATCAAACCCGCCTTCGTTCAGTGTTTCTGCGGTAACCGGCGTATTCAATCGTACATCGACACCCAGCAACTCGAGTTGTTTGCCAAAGTAACGCAAGGTCTCGTTAAACTCTTCTTTACCCGGGATTTGGCGCGCAATATTAAATTGCCCACCGATTTTATCAGCGGCATCAAACAACACCACCTTGTGTCCGCGCTGCGCGGCCGTCGTGGCTGCCGCTAATCCTGCAGGACCAGCACCAACAACGGCAATGGTTTTTACCGCTTCTGCAGGCTTCATAGTGATCATCAGTTCATGGCACGCATAGGGGTTTACCAGACAGCTGGTTAATTTACCGTTGAATACGTGATCCAGACACGCCTGATTACAACCAATACAGGTGTTAATTTCATCTGCGCGTTGTTGCTCGGCTTTAATTACAAAATCAGGGTCCGCCAGGAACGGACGCGCCATCGACACCATATCGGCGTCGCCGCGAGCAATAACCGACTCCGCCACGTCGGGCATGTTAATTCGGTTCGAGGTAATCACCGGAATAGACAGATGTTTGCGGAATTTGGCGGTTACCCAGGTAAACGCCGCGCGCGGCACCTTGGTGGCGATGGTGGGAATACGCGCTTCATGCCAACCAATGCCGGTGTTAATGATAGTCGCACCCGCCGTTTCAATGGCTTTGCCTAATGTCAGGATCTCATCGTAGCTGGAGCCCCCTTCTACAAGGTCAAGCATAGATAAGCGATAGATAATAATAAAGTCTTCGCCTACGGCTTCGCGAACGCGGCGCACGACTTCCACCGGCAAACGCATGCGGTTTGCATAATCGCCGCCCCACTCGTCATCCCGATGGTTGGTGCGGGCAGCAATAAACTGATTTAGGAAATAGCCTTCTGACCCCATGATTTCAACGCCGTCGTAACCAGCGCGCTGAGCCTGCGTAGCAGCAAACACAAAGTCATCGATTTGCTTTTCAATTTCGTCGCTCGTCAGCGCTTTCGGTTTGAAGGGGTTAATAGGCGCTTGCAGTGCAGACGGTGCGACCAGTTTTGGGTTGTAGGCATAACGGCCGGTATGCAGGATCTGCATACAAATCTTACCGCCATTGGCGTGCACGGCATCGGTTACCTGCTTGTGATTAGCTACCGCTTCGTCACTGTCGAGGCGTTTGGTCTCGGCGTGGGTTGCCCCTTCGTCATTCGGCCCAATACCGCCGGTTACGATAAGTGCGACTCCTCCGGCTGCGCGAGCGCCGTAAAATGCCGCCATGTGGGCATGACCGCCCGGCATTTCTTCAAGGCCGGTGTGCATGGAGCCCATCAGGATCCGGTTTTTAAGTTGAGTAAAGCCTAAATCTAACGGCTCGAACAGATGTGGGTACAGCGGGTGTTTTTCTACCGCAGTTGCCTGAGTCATGGGTGCCCTCTTTTATTGTTTTCTTTTAAAACTAAACAGTGTCAAGATAGGCTTATAATTTGACACTGTCAAGATTAACATTATGCTAGCAGCAAGAATGCTTATTACGGGATAATTCATGCAGCAGACCACCGGGCGTGGCAATCAGACGTATCACCATGGTGACCTGCGCGCCGCACTACTTGAAGCAGCCGCGCAACGTATTGAATCACAAGGCGTTGATGCCCTTTCATTGCGAAAGCTTGCCGACGACGTGGGCGTGTCTCGTTCTGCGTTGTATCACCATTTTCGCGACAAAAATGCGTTGTTGAACGCGGTAGCCGCGCGGGGATTCGAGCAGTGGATAGCGATTTCAAAAGCCAGGGCCAACTCGCCTGACATGACACCCGAAGAACGCTTAGGTCAGTTTGTGCATGGCTACATCCACTGGTCGGCCAGCAACCCTCAGTTATACGATTTGATGTTTGGCCGTCCTATCTGGAAAACGGGTCAGGCTGACGATCAACTGAAAGAAATCGCCTATCCCGCTTTTCAGTTTATGCTCAATAAAATCACCCAGTGGCAACAGGAAGGTATTATTGCTCAGTCGATGCCCGCACTGCGACAAACCCAGGTCATCTGGGCGACCTTACACGGACTTGCACGGCTGATTATTGATGGTGTCTATGCCGATTCAGAGCACATCGACGATATGTGTGATTGCACGGTTGCCATGTTATTGAAGCGGGGGTAGGTCCCGCTTCCAGGCAATTACTCTTGCGCCTGACGAATCCATTCCGCTGCCCGCTCGGCGATCATAATGGTTGGTGCGTTGGTATTTCCCCCAACCAGATCCGGCATTACCGACGCGTCCACGACCCTGAGCCCGGCAATATTTCGTACTCTGAGCTGTGAATCTACCACCGCCATAGGGTCGTCATCGGCCCCCATTTTACAAGTGCCAACCGGGTGATAAATACTTTCGGCCTGCTCGCGAATGAATCCGGCGATCTCGTCATCGTTGCCAAAGTCCACCTCGCCGACAGCCGGTTTGCCTTTGAATTTGCTGAACGCTTTGCTGTCTAAAATGGCTTTAGCTTGTTTAACCCCGTCTACCATCACTTTAATATCGTCTTCATGAGACAAGTAATTTGGCTCAATGGCCGGATGATCTGCAGGATGATTGCTTTGCAGACGAATTTCACCGCGGCTTTTAGGGTAAAGATTGCACACGTGTACCCCATACCCGTAACCAAAGGAAAACTGTCGACCATGGTCCTCAAGGATGGCAGGCAAAAAGTGATATTGAATATCGGGGAAGTCACCCGCCATACAGGACTTAACAAAGCCGCCAGCTTCCGCCACATTGGAAGAAAAGATATCGTCGCGTTTGAAGGCATAACGGAATGTCGCGCGGATGTACTGAGGCAATGCACCAAATGCAATCGCGTAGCCGGTTCGCACTGAGGTTCGGTATTGCACAATGGCATCGAGATGGTCCTGGAGATTCTGGCCTACGCCGGGCAGATCTTGCTGTACCAGTATGCCCTTATCCTGTAATGCCTCAGCAGGTCCGATACCTGATAGCATCAACAGATGAGGCGAATTTATCGCACCTGCGCTTAACAGTACTTCTTTATTTGCCATCAGGCGACGCGCTTTCCCTTTCACTCGGGCCTGCACACCAATGGCACGTTGCTGTTTAATCAGTATCCGCTCAGCTAAAGCGTGGGTAAGCACCGTTAGGTTACCCCGCTTTTTCGCTTCGGTGAGATACCCTTTAGCCGTAGAGCAACGTTGACCACCGCGTTGCGTAACGTGATACATGCCGAGACCAACGCGGTCATGACGGTTGAAGTCGTGACACTGCGGCAACGAAACATGTTCAGCTGCTTCGACAAAGGCGTTAGACAATTCAGAGGTATAGCGCAGGTTATCGACCCCCAGTGGCCCGCCAACACCGTGATATTCATCTGCGCCATTACAGAAATCTTCAGCTTTTTTGAAGTACGGCAACACACTTTTAAAGTCCCAGCCTGTCGCGCCGTTTGCCGCCCAGCGGTCGTAATCTTCGACCTGACCACGTATGTAGCACATAGCATTAACAGAGCTTGAGCCTCCCAGTGTTTTTCCCCGGGGCCAGAATAGCTCACGGTTATTCAAATGGGGCTGAGGCTCAGTATTGTAACCCCAGCCAATATTGTCGAACTGACTTAACAGCGACAAGCCAAACGGGATATGAATAAAAGGGTTTGAGTCGGGACCGCCCGCTTCTAACAAGCATACGCGTACCAGTGGATTCTCTGTTAAGCGAGCCGCTAACACCGCGCCTGCCGAACCTCCACCAACAACAATGTAGTCGTATTGCTCTACCGGGATTTGCATAACCTGTTCCTTGCTAACTCAATAATGACGGGAAAGACACAATGGTCATACCAGTTAAATAAAGGCTAACGCAATTGCGTTTTAGCTGCAAAGTATTTATGTAAAAAAATAGTTAATCTCAGTCAATAAATCGGTGCATTTAAACAATAGGATTCAATGGCCAAATGGGCGTGATGACAACGGGTTGTATATCAGTACTCGCGCTCCGGACAATGCGGGATGGTTTTGATCAGGAAGAACTAAAACTAGCTCAAGAGCAGAAACTCATGGTCTGCAGTATCACAGAATGCATCGAATACACGCTGGCGCTGACTGCAATGGGGTACATAAGCGCAGCAAGGAGACCCGGCTGGCATTTCTTGCAAGTCATACCAAATACCGTTGAGGGCTTCTACGCCATTTGCCAGAAACGTCTCGCCCCATGACGTGGAATAGATCACTACAACATCTTCCACGGTGGCCTTTAAACGCGACGTAGTGAAGTTAAGCACCACCAGACAGGCTTCAATTTTCTGCGGTGAAATCAGCGCGGTCCGTGGCAATGAGTTTACTTTCACCGGCGGAAACAGATTTACCGCGTGTTTCACGAACTGGTACAGGTCACTTTCAGAAATCGGGTCTGTGTCATAATCCAACAGGATTTCCGAGTTGGCATCGATAACCCGGTTACAAATACACCACAGCATGAGTCTCACAAGACAAGCAGCGTTAGTAATGCGGGTTTTCTCCACGCTCTTATTCAGTTTACCCAGTTGATCGCCTGAGTACATGGTCCAAAGCGACGTGCCATTTTTGCGTCGGGTCAACTTTAAGGTAACCGTGGGGCAGTACACCAGCTCATCCATACCGCTGCGCAAAAACTCAATTTTATTCGGCTTTTTGGAGTAAAACGTATCGAGTCTTCTGCCCAAAACGGTCATGTCTTCCTGGCTAACCAATTGGTTGTCCTTGGGCATTTTTCCGGACATGCGTCGGTAACACAGAATCAAAAACTGATGAATTCGGCGAAACAGCTGGATTTTTTCCTGAAACGACCAGTTCTCCAGGTTGTCTAAATGCATCAGGTCATTGCGACTCCAGCCCCAACGTTTGGCGTAGCCAATCATAATACGCCGCTTGAACGAGGCCTCATTGTCTTTCGCGGCTTTGCTGAGCTCGCAATCGCATTTAATGTAAAGGCACTGACGAAGCAACAACACAACGTCGTCATCGCCTTTTGCCTCATAGTGCGCAATCACCTGATCAAACATCAGCGCGTATGGATCTATCGTCGCCACGTTACCCGGTGCTTCATCGCCATTATGCACCCGCTTTTTCAGCAGGTTACACAGGGGCTGTTCGTTCTCGGCATTTTCCAGAAACACTTCCAGCTTGGCCATTTTAATCACAGACTTAAACGATGAGTCCATGGCCTTACCCAATTGCCAGATTGCGGCACCAAACAGTTCATTTGGATCGAGCCGCTCAATATGCCCCAGATCCATAAACCAATCCGGATCCGGTGAACCGCCCTCATCCAGATGTTCACGCAGAGCATAATACTGCTGCTGAGTTGTCGATTCCGGCACCAGCCACCAGAATGGGGCTTTTCCCGCCACCAATATATTGGTGGTATAAAACTCGGACTTTAACAGCACCGCCTGTGCTGAGCCCGCGCTTTCACCTTCAGCAATACCAAAATCGTTATTGCGAACTTTGTCTATTTCCGACAAAAAGAAGTGTACTTCTATGTTGTACTGATCTTGCACCCACTGTTCAATGGCGGTGAGCTTTTCCTGCAGCAACGACAACGCTTCAGGGGTGTGGGCCTTGCCGTCGACGCATACCCAGTAATCGAAATCTGACTCATCTGATTGCGCTATAGTGCCAATACTCCCCATTAACAATAACGCATCGATTGCACGCTGACGCGGCCAGATCTGCTTGATGTCTTCAATCAATACGTGCTGCATGGGAAAGAAATCCATCAGGGCGTTTTTGATTTCATCGCGAAAAGAAAAGTTATTCAGACCAATTGGCACATTGCTATTGCTAACATAGCCGGGGAATTCAGGGTGATTGATATGCAGCAGAAACGGTAGCACCTGAAACAGGGGTTTGTGCTCAGCAGGCAATAACGCCATAGCCCGCTCGATCCGCGCTTTGTTATACCGCAGTACCCGTAGCAAGCGAATTGTCAGGTTTTGATTCACTGTTAACGATTGCCGCGAAGCCATTAACGCCCTGTCAGAAGTCCTAATACTCCTACAAGAATAACCGGTTTTATCAGGAAGGTGTATGCTACTTATAAATAAATCACTATTCTGAGATGGTGAGAAGCGTTCGGTCTGTTAACATAGCGCTCGCTTCAACGTATTGCAGAACCCCGAAGCAGCTTTCACCCTATGCAGAGGACAGGTAGTTGGCATTATCGCAGTTAAACTGGCAGGACAGACTTCACGTACTGGTAGGGTATTGTTTACTTAAAACCGGTCGCCTTACCTTTGATGCCTTCACTGAAGCTGAATTAAACGATATCGTTCGCCCCCACTTTCCCATAAAAGTCCCCCTGGAAGTGCCCATCGGCGAAGGCTATTTTGAGTGCTTAGAAGGTCAGTTAACCATGCCGCTCAGCACCAACCGGTTAACGTTACAGTTGTTTTGTTCGGTTGAAATTCGCGCACTGGGTACCACCATTTACCGTGCTCATGTTGCAGTGTCTGTGAGTGCTTTACCTAATTATTTCCCGGCCAGTCGCACCTTGCGATTTACCGATGTGCGGGTCGACGTGGTGCACTTACTCAATGACCGCTACAGTTTGCTAAAAGATACACAGTTCATCATAGATAAACTGTTGCCCGGACCGCTGTCGGGCCTGTCATCTTTGCTAGGCCAGCCTCTGCGCTCGGCGCTAAGTATTGTCACCGCAGGCTCTACCGAACAAGCATTGGCTTATTTGCGCTTATATTTGCAAGGCAATACACAACGCATTCTGGACTACCACAAACCTAAAATTGAACAGCAATTACTCATCGAGCTGGAGTCGCGGGCCATTGGCTACACCCTCAGTGATGAGGTATGGCGGGAATTCTTGTTTGCCCGCTGGGGTAAACGCGTTGTGGTAGAAGACAAAAGCCTGCGGTTTTATTTTACCGAGTAAATATCTTTCATTATTGCGAAATACGCCTTGTTCGCTAACGGCGCACTGCGTTAAGGAATTCTTAAAAGGTGTTGTATGTGGATTTGCGAATTAAACTGCCGTAGTCTGTTGTGTGGACGCAGTCCTCATTACAACTGCATGCCCACAACTGCATGTTTATTAAGGCAATCACTATGCAATACGCGGCTCCTGTACTGTGGTTAACATCTAAATGTCTGGATACAATTTCCAGAGAAATACAATTGCATTTGCCTCTTCGTACTGGCGGGACGCTTTTAGGGCAAGGTGTTCACACCAGAAGTAAAGACATCACGCACGCGATCACCGCTGGGCCGCATGCTATCCGCACGAAGGAGACATTCAGGGCCGATGACGCTTATCAGGCAGAACAAATCAACGCATTATTGACTCAGGAAGCTTCCGATACTCAGTACATTGGAGACTGGTTTTATGATCCTGATGCAACCTACTTCTCACATTCAACGTACCTGAAAAGCATGAAAGAAAGAGCACATTCTGGCTCTGAGCCCTTTGTTTGTAATAATCCTGTACTGCTGTTGGTAACTTACAAGGATGATCAGCTCAAATTTTACGGTTTTCAGTATTCTCATTCTGAGGCAATCGCCCCTTCCCCGGCTCATGGCTGGCCATTCGAAACGCAGTTTGAGGCCTATGATTCTATGGACTATCACGAGGTTCGAATTTATGGCAGACGATAAAGCGCGCGCTCAAAGCCATCGGTGGGATCTGACGTATCCTTGTCATTACTACGACAGTGGAACTACCTTATGACCGCCTCTTTCGAGTGGGAATCAACCCATCAGATTCGAGCGATACATATTGGCCCAAAGGGATACCTGATTTATTCAGAAGCAGGTAGCGAAAGCCTGCGGGCTATCCGCTTTGAAGTGTGGTGCTTTCATTTATCGGTAATTGACCCGTCGCTGTCTTTTCCGGTGTCCGGTAGCACAGTCACGTGCAGCCAATTAAGGACCAACGGCCTGTTCTTATTAGCCATTGCCAACAATGCATTCACTCTGAAACTCAACATTGCCGCTGAACCAACAGAAGACACCACAATTACCGAATTTCCAGCTGGGTTATCGATAGCACACCCGGAAGCAAGCCGTGCTACTGCAACAGAGATAGAGATTCTACTTGATTGGTTAATCACCGCGCACGCTGAAGTGAAAACACCGCTTCCCGGATTAACAGCAATCGATCTTGTATCTGATGCTATTTATCAATATTTAGCGTTGCCCAACCGTATGGAAAATCGAAAGGCATGCTCACGACTGAAAAGCCTGATAAACAAATTTATGGACTATGATTTGACGGCACAGGGATATGTGAATGCGTTGATTGCGTTAAAAAAGACCGCGGTTGCATACTGAATCATGAACAGTGAACTCACTCTGGACAGCGTGATTAAAGCGTATCCGTTACCCGAAACAGCCTTTTCTCAGGATTTCTGGAAACTGGCACTCAGTGCCAGACACCAGCAATCGCTGCTTGAGCGGGAAGGCAATGCCGACGAGGGAATGGCAATTAATAACGCACTGTATTTGCTGCTCAGCAAATACATTCCCAAAGCAGAAATTTCAAGTGACTCCACCGTTTACCTGAAGAATTTACTTTCTGCCATAAAACAAGCCCGCTATGAGTTTTCTGAAGTCTGCTATGCAAGTGATTACGCGAGCGACGTATTCCAGGCGTTTTATGCGTTCGTCCTCAGTGAATTGGCCCGGGTTGAAAACAGTATCCAAGCGCCAGCGAAAACGCTTGAACCGTCACCACCCTCCAATGCTACGAGCACTGATGATGGTCAGGACAACAAGCACAGCCCGGAGAGTCGTTCCGGACGGCTAATCAAACTGCTTAGAAAGGCGCTCGTATCACCACTCGTGACATACCTATTTTACCTGCTGCCAGCCGGGTATTTTTTTATCCAAATACCGTATCTTATTCGCTACGTTGCTACCGCCTATTTTATTGCCTACTGTATTCACGTGTTTCTGATGGCCAATGACCCTGATGATAAAAAGGGGATTGAATTAGTTATCATTGCGGGGATTTATGTGTCAATCACAGGGCTATTTATACCCTTTGTGTAAAGCAAAGTGAGGCGATGAGCGAATTGCCCACCGCATTCATCGTTTCATGCCTGGCAAAAAACTAAAAGATACATTTGTTGCCACGACAAGGCTTGAGTCCGTTATTGTTGTCATTGTCGTTGGTAACTACAACCTCGTCACTCCATGCGGTCCAGTCTGAACTTCCCGCGCTGTTCAATGCGCGAACGCGATAGCGATAAGTCCCCTTTCCGCTGGCATCAACATACGCTTGCGTATTTTCCCCCAACGTTGCAACGATGGTGGTGGCTCTGAAACGGCTCACGTTGAACTGCTTTTCCCGTTCAATTTCAAAGCTGGTTTCGTCGTCGCTGTAATCTATCCAGCTGAGCAATGCCGTGCCATCCTGTCCGTCAGTGACCACAAGCTCACCGGGCGCTTCTGGCACGGTTGTTTCAGGCGGCAAGTCTTGGGTGATGGTGCACATCTCAGCAGAAGCCTCGGTAACATTACCAGCAAGATCCCGCGCGCTTACCGTAAAGCAATACTCACTTGATGGTGATAAACCGCTTGCAGTAAACGCAGTCTCAGTCTGCCACTCACTGTTCTCACATCCCACGTCACCATAGGTACAGCTGAATAGATAGGAAACCACGCCACCGCGGTCATCGGTTGCAACCACCGACTCCATGGCTATCTCGGTTGCACTTGAAGAATACGGCTCAACAGCAAACTGCATTGGGTTAGGGTCTGGTGGCATGGTATCCGCTGCGCTCACGGTGATCTGCCCGTCAAGATAGTAGTGTCCCTGACTGCCATAATCTGTGGCATACAGGCTGTCCGAACCATACACTTCCAGCACATACAGACCTTCAGACACTGACGTTGATAATGTCGTGCTGGTTTCATAACTATCGGCGCTTTCTACAAGCAATGTGCCTTGGGCATCGTACAAACGTAAGCCAATATCGAGGTTACTGCCGCGACGCCCTGTTCTGGTGAACGCATGCCAGGCGGGCGTGGCAGTAATGGATAATGTGCCAGTGCCGGCAGTAAACTGAAACCAATCCGTGTCGGCTACCTGAATACTCCCCTTGTTATGGTTGCTGACATTACCTGGGTCGATTTCCCGGTTGGTGGCACTGAAATTTCCATCATCATCGATAACCAGCGCAACCGGGCTATCAATGGCTCCCGAGGTATCTGCGCTGGCGCCCAACTGTGCGCGAAGAATTGCAATATCATCCTGGCGTTGATTCGCGTCCGGATAATCGCCTTTACTCCACTGGGTCACATTTTTGTTGTAGCCAACGCCCATGATTGGTGCCCAGCTCGACGGATCGCTGTCTCTTCCCAAGCCACGAAAATAGCTGGTCGTGGAGGTACCATCGTGTGCCAGACCAAAGTTGTGTCCCATCTCGTGAGAGCCGGCCTCGGCCATGTAGGTGGCCACGCCGCCGCCCAACTGGTTGTAGTAGACCAACGCAGGCTGATAGTAGGTATAGTTGCTTCTGCCCCACACACCAATATAAGCCACACCACCAGCGCCCTGACTAGGCATGGCATTGCCGTTTTTATCGCGATCCTTGGTAAACAATAACCAGCCGGTGTTGGGACCAAACTCATCCGGCGCTTCAGTTGTTACATTCACATTGAACGCGGCAAAATCGTCGGCAATCCGCGTCCATATTTCATGAATGCGGGCCCGCTCTGTATCGTTAAAACTTGTAGGGTTGCCATCCAGATCGAAAGGTTGGGTATCATAATAGGCTCCTGCTCCCCACGCTCTGCCACTGAACGCACCACCGTCAAAGTCGAGGAAAATAGTGTTGTCTGCAAGCGGGTTAGAATGCAGTTTAAGCACGTCAATGTCAGGCAACACCATGGCTGTGGCTGGTGTTTCATCTGACGCCAGCGCGGCGTCTGCCACCAGCCCTTCCTCCACGTAAAACAGCTCGCCGCTGTTATCAGCGTTCATAAAGCGCTGGTCAACAGCGGGAATACCCAGTGCAGATAAACGACGTAATGCACGATCTCTGGCTGCCTGAGGCATGCCGATCAACGCCTGTTTCAACTTGCCCTCCGGCACGTCTTTTAGCGCCTGAGGCGGCAGGTTTTCAGAAAGTTGAGGTAATGGCTTTGCGAAGCTGGCCGTCGCAACAAACGCGCTCATACAGCCTGCTAAAACACTGAGTGTTAAGTGAGAAGAAAATTTCATTGTTACTTGCTCCAAACAGATATAACAAGGTCATTTGGAACGGAAAGTTAGCCTGAGCACGGGTCCCTGATGCTAACTGGCCAGCAATCCCGCTATCGTAGAGTATGCACTCCTTAGACCGGTGACTTTGCGTCCCACGCTTTCGCGTGGTTTGCCCAGTTGTGTTATTCACACACCAACAGCGTATCAGGTGAGCAGCTCTGTCACTGTATATAGTTCAATCGGGATGTGTCGGCAGGCATACTTTTTGGCAGGGATATATCGGCTTAAATACCACTCTGGCATATTGCGCTTGAATCAAATTTGTCTTGATAAACAATGAATAATTAAATCTGCAGTTCAAAACAACGCAGTGACTGGTGACGTGGAGACCAGAGACCGAAAATCAAAGAAAGCCACACTATACATTTAAAGCACAAGACTTCGTCAGGTGCGTAACCGGCTTTTGATACTTACTGTGTTATTGACGTTTGAATACGCGAATAACGAAATCGGCTGTCACGGTGAAGTCAGCATCCACCAGCGACTGCGCCTTGTCTTGGGGTAAACGCCAGTAGTAAGGGGTCATTTCCATTAATGCCTGGCGCATAGCGGCGTTGCTGAAGTTTATGGGAAAAGACAAAGCGTCTTTCACCACCAGCTCAAAGCCAGGCATAACCACGTCTTTGTCTTCATGTTGACGGGGCGCGTCGTAGATGGCTTGTTTTATTTCCCACAAGTGGTTTGGACCGGGGTCGACCATAATGCACAGGCCGCCCTCAGCAATTACCCTTGCATATTCCGCCGCATGACCGGGTGCAAATACTTGCAGCACTGTTTGTAAAGACTGGTCTGCAACCGGCAATCGGGTGCTGCTGGCAACGGCAAAATGGCAGGATTTAAACCGCTTCGCCGCGATATCGACCGCGTGCTTGGCAATGTCACTTCCCCAGGCAACTGCCTCAATATCTGCGGCTTTTAATGCGTGCTGAATAACACCAAGATAACTGCCTTCTCCACAACCTGCATCGTACAGGTTAAATACCGGCCACTGTGCAGATTGCGTATGTTGAATAATGTGGCTGGTGATCGACTGCATGAGCGGCAAATAGCCTTCGCCGTCGTGGAAGCAACGACGGGCATTCAGCATGGTTTTATCATCGCCAGGCTGTTTTGAGTTTTTGTGTTGAACCGGCAGCAGATTCAGATAGCCAGATTTGGCTTCATCAAAACTATGGCGGTGTTCGCAACGCCAGGTTTTACCTTGCTGAGATAGCGGGTGCTGGCATAAGGGGCAGTGCCACATAGACGGCTCCGATACAAAAAGGCGCTATGCTACCCCTAATGCGGCTAGGTGTCACTAACAATGGAAAGTGGCACTTCGTCTACGTGTTCCCCTATGTCATCAATGTTCAGTGACGGATCGTCGATACTGGCCTCGAGCATATCGAATGCTTCCTGACAATATTGCGCAAGCGGTTGCAGCGACTTTATGGTTTTGTTGCAACACACCATGCCAATATTGGCGGTGCCATTATAGGTCATTAATGTGATGTTCACCCCGCCCCCAGGCGTCATCGTAGAGATAGGGTAACACCCCAACAACTCGCTGTCTTTAAAATACTTAGCATGGGTAGGACCTGGCACGTTAGAAATCAGAATATTCGCAATAGGACGTACCCAGTTAGAAATACGCAGCCACTCAAAGACCAATGCGATTGCCTGTATACCAATAGTATAGGCACTAAAAGCGGCAGGTCTGGCGCGTTGCGCTGCGTGTTTCACAACCCGGTGGTGATAAATAATTTGCCGTAATCTCAGATATGGGTCATGTTCAGCGTGTGCTAACTGCACAGGCACTATGGCAATTTTGTTTCCGCCGGTTTTTTCTCCGGGTTTGCGCAGGTTAATGGGCATATTGGTGTAAAGCGCTTGCTTAAATATATGACCGTGGTCCTGCAGCAATCGGTGAACACCAATATCAAATGCCGCTAATAACACTTCATTGGCCGATGCCCGGGTACGTCTGGCCAGTGATCGTATTCGGCCAAAATCCAGGTCGAACGTTGCAACAGCCCTGCCCGCCTGTACTTGCCCGGTGAGTACGGTTCGCGTTCCTGAAAACGGCACCGGCATATAGTGACGATTAATGCGCAGTAGCCGCAGCAACAGCCCCAGCAGGATCACCAGCACATCTTTGGTGGTCATGAGAAATTCCCAAACACCCAACCAGATGCGCTTTATCCGTTTGTACTGCTTAACCGGCGTATGCCGCAAACGCTTAATGGCCCAAACAGGCGTAAAGCCAGTGTTTTGCGGCTCATCCAGATAGCCCGCCTGAAACCAACGAACGAGGGTTGCGCCATCGCCATACAAGTGATGCACCCTGGCATAAATGGCGAAGGTATGATGTGTCGGATCATACAAGAAATGGTATTGCCACAGTGGCTTTTGTGGGTCGAGACGGGTTTCATGCATGCGGGCAATAAAACGATCCAGTGCTTCTCTGTCATCAATATTTTCAATCTGATGACACTGCACATGATAATCCATTTGCATATGTTTAACGGGCTGTAGACCCAGCGGCCAGATACCAATAGCTTTTACCCGACAGTTAAACGGCGGACACGCCCTGGCAAAGCCCTGCATTTCCTTGTGCAGCGCAGTCACATAGGTTTTCGGATCCTGCCCTTCCGGAATAGACAGTAATTGCAAACAGGCTACGTGCTTAGGGTTAGCCTGTGATTCCGTGATCCAGAATGACTTGTCAAGAAACGACAGCTTTCTTGCCATACCCTTTACCCCTCCAGTACATCGTTACCAGTCAGGTTTGCCATGGAATGGTGTTCTATGGCGCTTTGCAGCTGACTGAGGGTCTGTTCATCCAATGCAAATCGTGGCAGCAATGCCGTCATGATGAGACTTAGTGCATGAAACTTCTGTGACGTAGGGTCATTCACGGCCCGCAAATCATCGTATTGACTGCTTTGGGTCAGTATCATGCTGATTAGATCCACCATCATGCGTTGCTGTGCAGACGTCGCGGCAAGTTGTTGCTGTGCAGCAAATCGCTGCAGCAAACCGTACAAACCTGCCTCTAATTGTTTAATTAATGATTTGTGCAGGCGTTTGGCGCGAGGGTATTTTTCGGCAATGTCTGCCGGACTGCGATATAAAAAACGAAACACCTGTAGCTTGTCGATCACAATGGCCAGAAAATAGAAAAAGTCTTCAACGGTGACTTTATCGAGGGTGGCGGGGCGAAACAACTGTTGCATTTCTGTGTTGTGCCATTCAATAAGCGCATCCACGATGAGCTCTTTGCCCTTAAAGTGGTAGTACAGGTTACCCGGGCTGATATCCATTTCCATTGCAATATCGACAGACGTAACACTGTTTTCGCCATGTTCATTAAATAGCGCAAGTGCGGTGACTAAAACCCGTTTTGCGGTTTTCCCAGCCATGGTGTTTATCCCAACATCAATAAGTACAACTGCGCAAATCCAGCCGCCATGCCCAGAATCGCCCCGGTAACAATGAGTTTCCATTCATCCTGTTGATAAGCCGGCCTGAGCACACCTTCAAAATCTTCCGAGCTCAGCGCCTGCATACGCTCACACAAATCGTCCCCTACTCTGAGCGCTTCGTTTGCGTAATCAAAAGCATAGTACAAATATTTGTCTGAATCCTCGAACAAGCGTTTTACGGCCATCGATTTCATTTTGAAGTAATTCTCAGAACCCACGCCCAGTGCGAAATATGGCTGAGCAATAGCCACATAGCGTTCTATGGCGTCGTTAACATGCAGCTCGATGAGTTCCAATAGCTGGGCGGACCCGGAACCGTGCAGGATCATATGGGTGATGTTTTTCGGGTTAATGAGCTTTTGCTCGATGATGTCGGCGTACACCCGGGATACCTCGGTTTGCCGTTTCAGGAACATGCCCTGAATGGTTAAACCGGCAAAGCGTATTGGCTGTTTGGGTTCGAAAATAATTTTAATTGCAATCCAGTTAGTCGCGTACCCTACCAGCAAGCCGCCTAACGGGAGGATCCACCACGCCTGATAGAAATACCAGAGCGCCATGGTTGGCAGGCCAAACAAAAAGCCGAAATAAAAGCCAGACTGAACGATGAAAGGAAACTCTTTTTCACCCGAGCGCAGGAAGATCTCGTTAATAAGCTCCGGTGAGTTAACTAACTGCTCAACCACCAGCTCTTTAATATCGAGGATTTCATTGACGTTGTGCTGGAAGTCCTCGACCATTTTAGACACCACATAAGGAATGTCGTCTTCGATACGGCGATAAACCAGGTTCTTGCCCTGCACCGGTAACGCAGCCCACACCGTGGGTGCTGAAGACTCCATAACCTCGTTTACGATTTTGCGTACAACCTGGTGCAGCCGGTGTTCAATGGCTTTGGTGAGGGCTTCAGGTTCAAGTCGATTGGCGAGCTCTTCTACGCTCAGCAACTTGCCTAACACCAACTCTACCTCGATTTCTGCCATTTGCTTTCGCTTGGCAGGAATTAGCCCCTGCCAGCCAAAAACTGGCGGAATACCGACGAATTTCAGCGGGTAAAACATCATTTTTACCGCCAGGTAGTTTGTGCTCCACCCCACCAGCGCACTGATAAGCGGGATAGACAGCAAACTCAATGTTTGTAAATTCCAGTCCATGTTGGTGCTACGTATCTTGTTTTTAGTATTTGCCGTACTCAGGCTACTGACTGCTGACGCATGGGTCAACTTAACTTTATTTATAGATGAAATAAATCATGTAAACCCTGATTAGTTCAAAAAAATCGTAAAAATGCAGTTAAATTGAACGAATTAGCGCTTTCGTGGCTATAAGTTACAAATTCACATACACTTTACAAATATAAGTGGGTTTTACTCATATTGGGTAGCGGATTCTAATTTTGCTACCTACACTGCCAGTAAACAGGTAGTCCCAACGCCGGGGAGGAAGTATGTCTCTGTTTTCTACACAACTTTCGGATATCGAAAAAGCGCTCGAGCAAGCGAGCAGCTACGCCGAGTACCGCGATGCCTGTTTGGCACACGACGCCTTGTCCGGCGCTAATGAATGGAAAGCTAAAGATCCCTGCCGGGACTATGACTACCGGTTAATTCGCAAACGCGTGCAGCGCATCAAGCTGGCACAAAGCCAACACGATATCCCTGCCCTTATGTCTATTTTGCACGAAGGACTGCATGGCAACCTAGGTAATATCGCCAATCCCGAGCTACTCACGCACAGTAAAATCGGTACCAAGCACCTGATTCAGGAGTTCATTGACCAGGTTGTCAGTGCCCTCGAGCAGATATATACCGCCGACGAAGACGTTGTCGACTTTTACGATAAACTCACGTTCTTTGAAGAAACCGCTCACGCCTATGGCCGCAGCTGTCTGATGCTGTCTGGCGGTGCGGGGTTAGGCTTTTTCCACTGTGGAGTGGTGAAGTCGCTTAATGAACAAAACCTGCTGCCTTCAGTCATTTCTGGCGCCAGTGCAGGCTCAATCATTGGCGGCATGCTGGCAACCCGAACTCACGACGAACTGCTGGAGTCACTGAGTGCTGAGTTCATTTACGAACACTTCAAGAACTGGCGTTTATGGGGCGGCCTTGGCAATAAGAGTCTGCTCGACAGTCGGGCACTGGAAAATACCCTGATCGCGTTGTTTGATTTAATGACGTTCGAAGAGGCCTATGCCAAAACCGGACGCCACGTTACGGTAACCGTATCACCCGCTGACCTGCACCAGTATTCGCGATTGTTAAACGCCAAAACATCACCCAATGCGTTAATTACCCAGGCCGTTCGCGCGTCTTGCGCCGTGCCCATGTTGTTCACGCCAGTGCAACTGAAAGCCAAAACGGCTGATGGTGACATTGTTCCTTATATTCCCAACCGCCGGTTTGCCGATGGCTCCATTATGGCTGATTTGCCGTTTCAGCAACTTGCGCGTTTGTACGGGGTTAACCACAGTATTGTGAGCCAGACTAATCCACTGGCAGTGCCGTTTCTTACCGGTGCACGTTCACATGCGAAAACCCTTACCAGCATGACCCTCAGGCATATTAGCCAGCTGGCCAAAGCCAACAGTATTTTTGCTTTCGACATTATGGAGCAGTTGGTGCCGAACCGCGGCGGCAAGCTCGCCATTCACAAAATTCGCTCAGTGATCGACCAGCAATACGTAGGCAACATTAATATTCTGCCAGACAAGCAAATACGCAACCTGATGCAAGTGGTGGCTAACCCGACGCTGGACAGCATCAAAACGCTTATTGAGAGTGGCGAACGTGCAACATGGCCTCAGCTTGATGTAATCAGGCGCAACACGCTGATCAGTGAAACCCTACGCAACAAGTTAAGAGCGTTGAAGCAACGCGAGGCCCGCGTGTTTGAGCACGAGCCGGTTTAAATAGCTCCCTGATATCGCTGCGCGATTCAGGGACGACGGTAGTCGAATATCGCTGCGCGCCTCAGGGATAACGGTAGTTTAATATCGCTGCGCGACTCTAGGAAGACAGAAACTGGATGATTCCAGACTGACGAAAACGCTGTTGCACTGGATACTTAGGCAACGCTTGTAAATAAAACCGCATTTAATGATCACTGCGTAATTATTGTCGCCCCGGAAAGTACGCAGTACTGATCCGGGGTTTATCTAGTTTAATTCGGTATAATTACTTCAGGCACGTCAGTAAAAGGCTTGATGCCAAACTCCGGGTAGACTTCCGATGGGAAATAGAATTTACCTTGGGTTACCACCATGGCCATGGATTTCAACGCAGCCAGGTCGGCGGTTGGGTCGCCGTGTACCAGGAAAAAGTCCGCTTCTTTGCCTACCGAGACCGAGCCACGCTCTGTATGACCGAGATATTCGGCCATATCATAACTACCACGCTTGAGCGCTTCGGCAGGTGTCATTCCGATTTTTTCAAACAGCGCCAACTCCCGGTGAAGATAGAATGCCCCGCCCATGTCTGTGCCGGGTACCAGCAGAATGCCACGTTTGTGCATAAGTGACAGCGTATCCAGAATCTTCTGATAAGCTGTGAGATAAGCCTGGTCTTCCGCGTCATCTGCCACGTTAAGCATGGCAGACTTCGCTGAGCGCTGCTCGCTGACCGGCATGTGATCAATATAGTTAGCCACGGCTTTGTTGGTGATGCCATTACGCCCAGTCATGGCATATTCGTGGATAACCATTGTCGGGTCGTGTGCAATGTTGTTTTCTACCATCAGGTCCAGGGTATGTTTTACCGCTTCACTGTTCAGGTCTAAGTCCACAAAGCGCTTCATGCCTGTTATCCGGAACAAAGTGCGGGTATCTTCTTCAGGTTTTAACACCCAACCCAACATAATCTGATTGATATGCGTCAGTTCGTCGTAACCGCCCTCGATCATTTGGTCGGCGCGGTAAAACGCAGGCACGTGACCAGCAACACGAAGGCCTAATCGGTGAGCTTCTTTAGTCATGTCCGGCACCCAATCGCCATTCATGGAATTGTAGATTTTAATTTGCCAATAGCCCTTTTCGGCATAATCGCGAATTAGTGCCAGGGCGTCTTCTTTGGTAGGTGCCAGCTCTCCCGTTGCGGCGCTGTAGTCACTCACACCCTCAATGAACCCACTTTTGGTGATTTTAGGGCCAATTAAAATGCCGTTGTCGATTTTATCGATCAATGCCGACAGCACTTCATCTTCGTTACCCATATCGCGAATACCGGTCACTCCCGCCAGCACATTCAGAATTGCCCTGTCGTCGCCCACGTGTCCATGCATGTCGTAAAGACCGGCTACCAGCGTGCCGCCCTCACCGTCTATAAACACTTCGTTTGCATCCGGCGATGATTGCACCGGCTCAATCGCGGTGATCTTTCTGCCTTCAATAACGACCGATGACGCCTCTGTTAAAGCCAGTGTTGCCGGGTCGAAAATTCGCACATTGTTTACCCGAACAGGTTTGTCATACTGATGGGTAACGTTTTTAGCAATATCTTCATAACGCTCCGTGTTAAGCGTCGCCGCGAGTTCGCGTAAGCGCTTGTCTTCCGATTCCAGTCCTTCGCGAAGCAGAGCGAAACGTGGCGACACCACAGCCACAAACTGCTGCTTGTCGTCTAAAATCACATAACTTGGATTCAGATTAATGCCGCCAAGTGCATACAAGGTGGCTTCTACCTGATTTTCCCCACTTCCGAGCGTTAACCGGCGCTTTTCTGAAACGGTAACCTGACCGGCTGGCAGCGCTGGATAAGGGGCACCGCCGGCATCAAGTACCGTTTTGGTGTACAGATATAATGCATAAGGACTGGGATTTTGTGCAATGTAAATGGCATCCCCTGTCACGTCTTCTTCACCTGCTCCCGCTGCGGCCTTCCAGCTTGCAACCCCGTCTTTTAACTCATAGGTTTCGTTTACTGCATTTCCAAATGTCGTTTTGCCCTCAATAGACCAGGAAATGGGAATACCGGCTTCAGACAGTAACAGCGTTTCCTCACTACTCGCGCCACGGCCGTTATTGCTAAAGCCGTAGTTAATGTCGATCACCGGGCCATTTTGCGTGATAGTCATATCACCCACATCGGTGCCACCAAACAATACGTTATATTGCTGTGTAACTGATGTTGTCGATACTTGTGATTCGGTCGTCGTTGATGTGCTGGTTGGCGCTTCACCGCTGCAAGCAGTGAGTCCGGCTACCATTAAGCCAATTAAAGACAGGCGCATAGCAAAGTCCTTGTAGTATTTGTAATCGTTATTATAGAAAGTCTGTGAAACGCTATAGAGCGTAGCAGTATTCAGCTTCACAGGCGAGTATTCACGATGAACACGCGCATTTACCCGAAAATCAGCAACCATTGCCGCTGCGCCGTTAAACTTTTTATTGTGCTGTGCGTAACTGAATTCAGGTAACCTTTAACCAGAGCCGGATATGCAAGACAGTGATATTGTGACGCTATTCACTTACCGTTTTTTGATTGATGAACCACAGCCACCGCATAATTTCACTCAGGATATTAAGGACTTGCAGCAGTTCCCCGAGCGCTTGTCGTTAAGCTATATTGATGAATGGAAAAGCGATATTAAGCGGTACATGAGCAAAAACAATCTGACTATAGATGATTTGGAAGCGCTTAGCACACAGCTAACCGAACCTGACACTGCGCAGCAATATGCGCCCTTGAAAGACATTGTAGTCAGGGCACTACAAATTAACAGCAGTGACACCGTGAGCATCATTGAGACGCCGTTTAAACGCTACATAGACAAACTGGTGAACAGTTAGCAGTGCGGTAAGAAAAACAAAAAACGGGCCGAAGCCCGTTTCTTATTCATAAAGATTTTCAGTCTTGCTTGGGAGGCGTCGTTTTCGCCTTCGAAGCAGCTGGTTTTCGCGTGGTTGTTTTACGCGTCGTCGTGGTTTTCGCTGCAGTTTTCGTACCTGACTCAGATGCAGTTTTACTGGCTGCAGGCTTACGTCGGGTCTTCGGTGCAGGCTTGGCGGCTGCCGCTTCGGCTTTGGCTGCGGCTTGTTTAGCTGCGAGCAAAGCCACCTGCTCTACCAGCAAATCCACTTTGTTCGACAACACGTCCAACTGAGCAGCACGTTTCTGCTTCGGCGTGGTGAAGCTTGGCATCCAGTGATGAAGTGGTGACTGACGCCACACTTCGCACCATTGCGCCGGATCCACCGCTTTTCGCAGTTGAGACTCGACCTGCTCTCCTCGAGAAGCAAACTCGTTAATCGTTTGCTGAGAATCGTTCAGTGTTTGCTGCACTTGCTGATTTGCCTGTGTAACCTGATCAGCCACTAATCCTAACCCCGCTTCAAACCAGGCAAACAGCGGTGATGTGGGCTTTTTATCTGACATAATCATTCCTTACCCAAAATCGGGCAGCATGGCTGCCCGCAGGGATTTATTTATTTGCAGCCAGTTTTGCAACGGCTTCGGTCAGGGCGTCGATTTTAGCTGACAGCTCGTCAATGCGCTGATCAGTATCGTCTGCATCCAAACCTAACTTTTTACGCACTTCAGACACGCGGGTTTCAACTTCAGAGGTGGTTTCCTTGAACTTGTCTTTCGCTTCTGTCTCCAGTGTTTCGCCTTTGCTTACCAGGTCGTTAAACATTTTGCTGGCTTCAGTGGTCAGTTTTTCATACTGGCCCTGCGCTTCGTCAATACTTTTGCCGTAGGCACCTAAACCTGCTAACCAGATTTTACGTGCAAAGTCTTCGGCTTCATTGATTTTGTTTTTGATATCGTCTTTAGTCGTCATGGTGAACTCTCCTTTAAACTGTCTGAATGTAGTGTACGAAGTGCAATTAGAAATCGCATACTAAAAACAAATATTTTTGCATAAAAAAACGCCGGATTAAAAAATCCGGCGTTTTTCAAACAGTTACTCAATACGATTTAGTCAACTAAATCCTGCGGCATGGTATCGCGGATGTCCATCCACACCTTACCACTCTCGATCCCGTATTCGCGGATAACAGCAGGCACGGTTTCGTATTCACCGTTTTCAGCCACAGCGAGTAATTTGGCGTAGAATGCCTTTGCCACGTCGCGAGCCTGTTGCTCAGCAAAGAAGAAACCACCGATACGTGAATACAATCCGCGGAAGCCGTTCATCATCAGCACAAATACTTTGTTTCCGGATGCCAGCGCCAAATCATGGTTCAGCTGATAATCAAACTGTGCGAACGCCTTGCCGTCTTCTTCCACGTCTTTATAACGTGCAATGATTTCAATAGACTCTTGAGGATTGTTACGAATAGCACTGCGAATAAACACGGCACTTAAATTGGTACGCGCTGCAAGCAGGTTATCCACCAGTTCCGGAATGCCGTCCTGGTCTAAACGTGCCAGCGTTTCCAGAATGTTCAAGCCGCAGGTTTCCCAGAAGTTATTTACCTTGGTAGGCTTGCCGTGCTGAATGGTTAGCCAGCCATCACGGGCCAGGCGCTGTAACACTTCGCGTAAGGTTGTGCGGGTAACACCGATTAATTCAGATAGCTCTCGTTCAGCAGGTAAAATGGTACCGGGAGGAAAACGCCCGCTCCAAATTGACTCAACGATATACTCTTCGGCAAAACCAGCCGGACTTTGTGCCTTATAAATCATATTTGCTCGCCTGCTGAACATCTTTTTTCTTTTAAACTGATTGTACCAGATGCATTTTCATTAACACAATCAATAAATATAACGAATATAGCCTCGTCTTTATCGTCTACGACCTTTTTACGGCTTCCTGTCTTACCGATTATCGGTTAGTCTTTGCAGGCTTAGGCGATACCTACGTGTATTCACTGAATACCAGAAGTAACATATATATTGATAAAAACAAACTTTCATCGTCTACTATTACTCAGAGAACAACAAATTAAGCCTGTGATAAAAAAGGAAATTACTCGATGCAGACCTCTATGACCATGGCTATTTATAAGAACTTTCTGGGGCATGCTCCGGACTGGTATAAAAAGACCATCATTGGGTTTTTAATTGCTAATCCCCTGTTATTCATGCTTGACCCATACCTTGCTGGCTGGGTTTTGATTATCGAATTTATTTTTACACTTGCCATGGCATTAAAGTGTTATCCACTGCAACCTGGTGGTTTACTGCTCATTGAGGCCTTATTTATCGGCATGACCACGCCAGACCATGTACTTCATGAAATCGAAGTTAACCTAGACGTGTTATTACTGCTTGTCTTCATGGTGGCTGGTATCTACTTCATGAAGGACTTACTGCTATTCCTGTTTACCAAACTGGTCATTCGGGTAAAAAATAAGACGATATTGTCGCTGTCCTTTATTGTTGCATCTGCATTCCTTTCTGCATTCCTTGACGCCTTAACGGTTGTGGCGGTTATCATCGCGGTAGGCCTGGGTTTCTACACGATTTACCACAAAGTCGCGTCAGGTAAAGAGTTCCATCACGACCATGACCACACCACCGACGATACAGTTCAGGAGTTGGGTCGTAACGATCTGGATGATTTCCGCGCCTTCCTGCGTAACCTAATGATGCATTCCGCTGTAGGTACGGCGTTAGGTGGCGTAATGACGATGGTGGGTGAACCACAAAACCTGATCATTGCCGACAAAGCAGGCTGGGATTTTGTTGAGTTCTTTATTCGCATGTCACCTATCACCGTTCCGGTGTTTATCATGGGTGTACTTACTACAATTATTTTGGAAAAAACCAAAACCTTTGGCTATGGCGCCAAGCTGCCACCTGCAGTTCGTAACATCTTAGTTGATTACGACAAGCACATGGACGAAGCTCGTTCTGTGCGCGATAAAGCTCGTTTGGCCATCCAGGCGCTGATTGGCGTTTGGTTGGTTGTAGGCCTGGCCCTTCACCTGGCGGCGGTAGGCCTGATTGGTTTGTCTGTAATTATTCTTGCCACCTCAATGAGCGGTGTCATTGAAGAGCACGCGTTAGGTAAGGCGTTTGAAGAAGCGCTTCCGTTTACCGCTTTGCTTTGTGTGTTCTTTGGTGTGGTTGCGGTTATTATCGACCAGGGCTTGTTCGCACCTGTGATTCACTGGGTATTGTCATTTGAGGGTAAAACCCAGTTAGTGATGTTCTATCTCGCGAATGGTGTGCTGTCGATGGTGAGTGATAACGTATTCGTTGGCTCGGTTTACATCACAGAAGTCACAACAGCTCTGCAACAAGGACAAATTACTCGCGACCAGTTCGATTTGCTGGCTGTAGCAATCAATACAGGTACTAACTTACCCAGTGTTGCAACGCCAAATGGCCAGGCTGCCTTCCTGTTCTTATTAACGTCTGCAATTGCACCGTTATTGCGTTTGTCATATGGCCGCATGGTGGTTATGGCACTGCCTTATACCATTGTGCTGACGCTGGTTGGCCTGGGCGCCACCTATATTGGGCTGGTAGACGCTACCCAATGGCTGTATGACATGCACCTGATTGAACATCATTCTGCGTTGCCTACCGGCAATAGCGGTCACTAGGAGCGTCACTACGGATGAAGTTTATCCATGGATTGAGCCAGTGGGCAGAGCAACGCTCTGCCTGGCTGGTGTTGTTTATAACGTCTTTTGGCCTGGAATGCGCGGCGTTGTATTTTCAACACGTAATGGGGTTGGCCCCGTGTATTATGTGTATTTATCAACGTACGGCCATGTGGGGCATAGTACTGGCCGGATTACTGGTACTGCTGTTTAATCATGCCGTCACGCGATTCTTAGCACTTGGCCTGTGGGCGTACAGTGCTGTTCAGGGGTTTCTGGTCGCATCAGAGCACATTGAAATTATTGAGGCGGACGACCCGTTTTTTGCAACCTGTGAAATCTTTCCTAATTTCCCGAGCTGGGCACCGCTTCACGAGTGGTTGCCGTCGGTATTTGCAGCACCGGGTGACTGCCTGGAAAACAGTTGGCAGTTTCTGTCGATGGGCATGGCGCACTGGATGCAAATTATCTTTGCCGCCTATTTTGTCGTCTTTGCTGCGGTGCTTCTTGCGCGTCTTATCGACAAGAAAGCCTTTTGATAGACCTGAGCACCGTTCCAATTCGACTCGCCCCTATTCGCACTGATGCGGGGCAAATTCATCTTATCCGCGCTAACAGTAAATATGCCGATAGCGTTGCCGAAGCCGGCAAACTGGCACTGGATACAGTAAAACCCTGGATGGGCAGCAGCCTGGTTCCCACGACGCCCCGCACCGCTAAACAGCTACTTGATACCTTGGAAGAACAACGCAAAATTGGCTATGGCGTGTGCTATTTACTCATATGGCAAGAGCAGTGCCTCGGCATGGGCATAGTTAACTATATTCACCCTATTCACAAGACCGCTAACATGGGGCTCTGGCTGGTGCCAGAAGCGCGTGGCAAGGGAGTGGCATATACCCTTTGCCAACGACTTATTGACCTGGCTACGCAGCCATTAAAACTGAACAGATTGGAATACCTGACGCTGCCCGACAATCACGCCAGTATTAAACTGGCACAATCGCTGGGCGCGCAAAAGGAAGGATTATGCAGGCGCAGGGTGTTTGGACAGGATGCGCTGTTATTCAGCCTTCTGATTTAACCCAAAACCGCCAAGGCGATCAGTCGATGTCTTCCAGTGGCCAAATCGCAATATAATCTTCAAACCTGTCTAAATCAGCATCGCTCTCGGCGACCGTTTTCCCTCTTACCGACATCCCGGCTTTATGCATCGCGGTTTTCTTATTGCGATTGAGCAATGGATGCCAGGAGGGTAGTCCCCGCCCTTCATGCAGTCGGCGGTAGCTGCAGCTTGGCGGCATGAAAAAGATGTCTTTCAGGTTTTCCTGGGTCAATTGCACACAGTCAGGCACGAGTTCGGTGCGCTTCGCGTACTGAGTACAACTGCAGGTTTTGGTGTTCAGCAAGTCACAGGCAATATTGGTAAAGTGAATCACTTCACCGGCCTGGACATGGGCGGTAGTCGTGGCTTCATTTACGGCCTCGTCGTCAATGAACTTGTGCAGGCAGCATTTGGCGCAGCCATCACAAATTGACTCCCACTCAGACCGACTCATTTCGTCGAGGGATTTGGTTTCCCAAAAGCGTTCCATATCAGTTCCCCACTACCCGGGTATGAATATCGAACCAGGGCGACATCGACAGCGTTAGGGTGTCATCAGGTTGTAAAGGCCCAACACCTTTGGGCGTCCCCGTCAAAACAATGTCTCCCGGAACCAGCGTAAACACCTCGGAAATAGCAACTAGTAAGGATACGGTATCCCGCATCATCATGTGCGTATTACCGCGTTGTCGAACCTGGCCATTGATGGTCAGCGAAAAGGCCAACGCCTGTACATCGGCCACTTCGCTCATGGGGGCGAATGCACTAACAGGGCAGGCATTATCGAACGCTTTTGCACGTTCCCATGGATGGCCATCCTGCTTCAGTTGATCCTGCAGATCACGAAGCGTTAAGTCGAGCGCGAGCCCTACCCCTGCCATTGCAGATTTGGCTTGTTCGGCACTGGCATTAGACAACGGTTCACCAATGAGTATAGCCACTTCCAATTCGTTGTGACACGCCCCCCGGTTTGTTGGAATACTGATGACGTCATCGGCATGGCACAAGGCGGTAGCAGGCTTTAAAAACAATAGCGGTTCACCAGGCACTGCATTGTCAAGCTCCTGAATATGATCCAGGTAATTACGCCCCACACACACCACTTTGCCGGTAGGTAATCCAAAAGGTAGGCCTTGTAAATTGCGATGCTGATACATTAGTGCCCTCGCTTAATCCGCTCTGACAAATAGCTCACCGACACACCAAAATAGCTGCTGCGGTTCCATTTCATTAGCGTATGAAAGTTTTGATAAACCAGATACAACCGGCCCTTTTCACCGTCCGGCATGATAAACGACGCATTGATGGCAACATCAGGTAAGTCGCGACCATCGTATCGCCTTACCCCTTGCGCTTGCCAGAATGACAGTGGCTTAAACTTCGCTTTATCGAGCCCTGCCAGCGAATAATCAAAATCATCAGTTACCGATACCTGTCTGCCCCACGTGCCGTCGTTTACCCAGCCTTCAGACGAGAGGAAATTCGCAATTGAGGCAAACACGTCGGCGGGCGTGCCCCAGATATCTTTTTTACCGTCACCATCGTAATCTACTGCGTAGTTTAGGAATGAGGTTGGCATGAACTGGCTTTGCCCCATGGCCCCCGCCCATGAACCATTGAAATCTTTCAGCGAAATATGGCCTTCCTGCAAAATGGTTAACGCCGCCAACAGCTGTTTCTTAAACAGCGCTTCACGACGCCCTTCAAAAGCCAGTGATGCCAGCGCAGATAACACCGGGTGTTTGCCCTGAATTTTACCAAAGTTCGATTCATTCCCCCACAACGCGACAATAAACCGCGGTTGCACACCATAGCGCTGACCTATTTCCGTTAACAGAGGCTGATGTGTTTTCATCAGATCTATTGCCTGCTTCACTTTCCAGTCAGGTACCCGGGTAGTGAGGTAGGTGTCCAGGGTAATTTTCTTTTCTGGCTGATTATTGTCGGCTTTCACTACGGTAGGGCGATAAAACACCGTCGAGAATACGTTATCAATAAACTGCTTGCCAAACCCTTGCGCGACCGCTTCTTGCTTCAATGCGGCTTTATAGGTTTCAAACTCTGCTTCTTTACTGTCTGCGGCATAGCTAATGGCCGACACCAGCATTGCACAACACACAATGCCGAATTGCTTAATCTTGTTCATAGCGGCTTTATGCTTGTGATGGTTTACTGTCCAGGCCAAGGCTTTCCCGGTGTTTCTCGAGTAAGTTGTCTTCTTTAGGCGGCATTTGCAAATAGAACCCCTGCTCATTCATCGCTTCAATTAACCTGGCTTTGTCTACGCCGGCAAGCGCCTCACGCTTTTGAACAGGTAACATCATTACCAATTGAGGTTTGCCAAACTGCGCCATCAGCGCTTCTGGGACCGCTGAAAAATCATCTTTTTTCGCCACATACAGGTACATGCCTGCTTTTTTGGCGGTTTTATATACTGCAATTAACATGATTTACCTATTCTTTTCAGTTAAATACTGCCTGAGCGACAGGCTCAAAATACGTCGCTCGCCAACCAGTCAGCACATCGGGTTTTAAGCCCTGAACCCGGCATTCATCAATATCGAACCAATGCCATTTTATAAGTTGGTTAAGCTGCTTTTTGGACGCAATGACTTCTTCGCTCACGCCTTGTTCTACTGCAATTTCCGCCGCCGCATGCTTAAGTCTGGCCAACGTTTGCTTGTAATGCGGAAAATCTATCAGCCGCTTTATGCGCGGAATATGAGCCTCTGACGAGGTATTGTCAAATTCCTCGAGTCCTTGACGAATGATGTCCAGTAGAATTTCAGGCCGCAAACGTCGTTCTTGCGGTGTTAAACAATGAATACGCGACAGCGCGCCCTTAGACTGCGGCATACGTAATGCCAATTCAAACAGGTGCGCTTCTTTGAACACAAAATTCAGGGCCATGTCTTTTTGCTGCGCACGGGTGAGCCGCCATGCAGCCAGATGCTTCAGCACGGTGAGTTGCTGAGAAGAGAGCTTCCAGGCATTTTTGATTTGCAGGTATGCATACTCCGCCGGCATCGTCGCTTTTTTCTTCTCGCTCAAGGACGCCGACTCGGATAAGACCCAATCCAATTTCCCCCGGGCTTCAACCATATCGTAAAGTTGCTCAAAAGCCGGCAGCAGATACAACACGTCATCAGCAGCATAACGACACTGATTATCAGACAACGGCCTGGCCAGCCAGTCGGTGCGGGACTCCCCTTTTTCCAACGTGATCTCAAGCAGCATTTCAATCATGCGCCCATAACCCATAGTCGTGCCTAGCCCCAGAAGACCTGCAGCAAATTGCGTATCGAAAATAGGCCTGGGGACTAACGAGAATGTCGCCAGGAAGGCTTCCAAATCTTCTGAACAGGAATGCAGGACTTTAATCACATCCGGATTTACCAGTAACGACGTTAATGATGATAAATCGTCAATCGCCAGGGGATCGATAAGCGCAAGCTGATGCCCATCGAACAGCTGTACCAAGCCCAGCGCAGGGGCGAGCGTGCGTGTGCGGACAAATTCCGTATCAATAGCGATTGCTTTGTGACGGGCCGCTCGCGCACATACCAGATCGAGGGTTTCCTGGTCCTGTATAAAAATATAATCCATAAATAAAAAAGCCGGCTTAACGCCGGCTTTTATCAGGTCTTTGCATCGTATTAATTACGAAGCTCGCGACGCAGAATCTTACCGACGTTTGTTTTAGGTAATTCTTCTTTGAATTCTACGTGTTTAGGCACCTTGTAGCCAGTAAGATGTGACCGACAGTGCGCAATCACCGCTTCCGCGGTTAACGAATCGTCTTTTCTGACAATGAAAAGCTTCACTACTTCACCGCTGACTTCATGAGGTACACCGATAGCCGCAGCTTCAAGCACTGCGTCGTGCATTGCTGCCACTTCTTCAATTTCGTTAGGGAACACATTGAAGCCCGATACCAGGATCATGTCTTTCTTGCGGTCCACAATGTAGAAATAGCCGTCGTCGTCAGCCCGGGCGATATCCCCCGTGGCCAGCCAGCCGTCGCGAATAATTTCGTCGGTAGCTTCAGGGCGGTTGAAATAACCTTTCATGACCTGCGGGCCTTTTACCCACATTTCTCCCGACTCACCGGGCGCTACTTCATTACCGCTCTCATCCATCAGCATAATATCCGTCGACGGCACGGGCATACCGATCGAGCCTTTGTAAGCATCGAGCTGCGGCGGGTTCACCGTAACAACCGGTGCACATTCTGTCAGGCCGTAACCTTCAAGTAATACCGTACCGGTAACCTTCTGCCAGCGCTCCGCCACCGGGCGTTGCACGGCCATTCCGCCGCCTAACCCAAATTTGAAGTTGGTGAAATCCAAATCGGCGAATCCAGGGGTGTTGAGCAATCCGTTAAACAGGGTATTGACTCCCGGCAGAATCACAAACGGGTACTTACTTAATTCTTTCACAAAGCCAGGCATATCACGGGGGTTCGTGATCAGCAGGTTCGGACAACCAAACTTCAGGAATAACAAGCAGTTCGCTGTTAATGCAAAGATGTGATAGAGCGGCAATGCCGTTACCACCAAGTCTTTTCCTGGCGTTATCACAGTCGCCAGAATACCCGACACCTGTTCCAAATTGGCTATCATATTGCGGTGGGTCAGCATAGCGCCTTTTGATACACCCGTGGTACCGCCGGTATATTGCAAAAATGCCAGACTTTGATTGTCGATCTCGACCTTTTCGAACCCCAGCAGACTACCTGCTCGCAACGTTTCCATGAAGGGCTTGGCTTGTGGCAAGTTAAAGTCCGGCACCATTTTCTTCACGCGCTTCACAACGAAGTTCACCACCCAACGCTTCGGTGCAGGCAACATGTCACCCAACGAAGTCAGCAGCACTTCCTTAACGCCGGTTTCTGCGACAACCTTCTCCAGGGTGTGTGCAAAATTCTGCACAATCACAATGCCCTTCGCGCCACTGTCATTTAACTGGTGCTTTAGCTCCCGGGCCGTGTACAAGGGATTAACGTTCACTACGGTCATACCTGCACGTAAAATACCGAACATGGCTACCGGATACTGCAGCAGGTTAGGCATCATGATGGCAACGGCATCACCCGGTTCAAAACCGGCGTGCTGTAGGTATGCAGCGAAATTTTTAGAATGCGTATCGAGCTCCGAAAAGCTCATTTCCTGACCCATGTTAATGTAGGCCGTCTTGTCGCCATATTTGGCAACAGATTCGTCAAGAATATCAACGATTGACGCGTAACGGTCCGGATCGATTTCCGGGGTTACTCTCGGGTCGTAATGCTTAAGCCAGTTTTTTTCCACCAACCTCTCCTGTCAACTTTACTTTGACGATGATTGTTCACAAAAGTCCACGCCACAGCCTCGGCATACGCACAAAACTGGTCCGATTTGTTGCAATAGTATCGGATGTTCGCAAAAAGATAAATGACGTTGTTTACATTTCCTCAACAAAGCGGCGAATCGCAGTGCTAACTGCTGAAGGTTTAACCATATGAAAATGATGTCCTCCTGAGAATAGTTCAAGCTGACTGTTTTTCCACCATATTTTCCGTTTTGAATAAACCGATTCAACGTGCTTGAAACTGTCCGTAGCGCCGCCAAACCAGACCGGACACTGAATACCGCCCATCAGATTTTGTGCCTGATCTTCGGTCAGACGCAGCGTTGATTTGGTACGTAATCGAGGGTCACTGCCCCACACTTTTTTACCCTCGTCGGTGTCTGTCAGGTTACGCAATATAATGGTTTCTGCATGTTCAGCATTAATATCACTGATTTTGCATCTGGCGGTTACCGCCGCTTTCACATCCACTTCTCGCGGTATATTTGTCGTGCTTTTCTTCGCTAACCGGCTGAGGACAGATTCCCTGATCTGGTCCACACTCGTGTCAGCCTCGAGCGTCAATGGGCCACACGCGTCTATAGACACAACCTTAGCCACACGTTCGGGAAAGACTGCCGCATAGAGTGTACTTAAGATGCCACCAAGGGAATGCCCAACCAGAATGATATCCCGCCAGTCATTCACTTCTACCAGTTCATGTATATCCTGGATAAAGTCCAGTTGATGGTAATGCGCGCCTGGCGAGCGATGGAAACTTTTGCCATGTCCGGGTAAATCGATGGCGATAAACTGGTAATCATCGAAATAAGGGAATAAACAAGCCAGACTGGCCGCATTGTCTAGGAATCCGTGTAACCCAAGAATCAGTGGCCCTGATTTGCCATTAGTCAGCCCCTGGATGTTGCCTTGAGACAACGCGCACTGCCATGCTTGCATAAATGTATTTCCAAATACCAAAACGAGAGAAACCCAGTGTAACAAAGTTACGGCATGAAACTCTATGCCGCTATTATTGGGGCGCACCATTAAAAAAGCGGCAAACTATTGCCGCTTTTTCGTTAGTTAAGGAAATACACTTCCTTTTTACAGGCGGGTTATTGCCGCTATCTTTCGTGTCTGGTTCGAATCACTTTTGTTTCGTGAGCCTGACTACGACTGCGAACAGTTGAATTGCTGCTTCCAGATCGATAGGTGCGCTTGACCTGCGTTTGATTAGCGCCATTGTCTTTGATACGAATGACCGGACGAGGGCGATTTTGGTTGTAGTGATAGAAACTGAATCCCGCTCTGTAGCCCGGATGGTAGAGTCCCCATGGACCCCAGTAACGTGGATAGAAGGGTGAATACCAGCCACCGTAGAAATCAAAGAACATGGAGTTCGTATTATACAACTGCTGATTGCGCCACAGGTGATAGTCCTCAACCATTAAGGCCGGGAACATATAGGGTTGCTCACCAACCATACCAGCAAGAGGTTGAGAAACCGTACCAACAAATGTTGCTAACCGTCCTTCTGAGAAGACTATCGGGTCAACAAAATTATTGATCACCGCCTTAAAGCGACCAGGCGTTTGCTCGGTGGTAATTGGCTTGGCGTAATGATTGAGTGGAAAGTACACCATCTCGATGGTGGTCTTGTTGTCTTTGTTTTCGACACTGGTAATAATGCCGCCCCAACGGGCCTGCTTACCGATTACCTGCTCTCCTGCAACTACCGCTTTAGAATAGCCAACGAGAGATTCGTCATCAGAGACTTTGATAGGATCGGGAACAATAGCACAGCCAGACAGGCTTAACACGGCCGCTATGATAAGTGCGCGGTAGAACATAAAACACCCCTTGTAGTTGTGACGAATAATAAGGGAAGTACCAGATAAATGCTAAATTAAACTGGACTTAACACGCGTCTGTCAGAATAACTCAAGCGTCACCTTTCAGACCCCTTCCCTGTTTACCCCCGTCAATCCTTTATCGATCACAGATATTAGTCCCCTTGGAACAATGGGGCCTAATACGCATTGTTAATATTATCTGAAAGTTAGCTGAATGAAAGCTGAATTAGACTTTTGGTTTAAATGTGAATTTTTTGTAACTAAAACTGAAACTGGCGTCGTTAAGCGTATATATCCACGCCCATCATTTGACGGACAGAATCGCGTTTAGTTTCACGCTCAAAGCTCAGGTATTCACGAACGGCTTGCTCTGCGTGAGGCGCAGGTTTGTCGTAGCCCGCTTTGGTACGAAATGCCTCTGCTTTTGCAAAAGAAGCCTCGTCGCCGCTGATGACAACCGCATTGTCTTTCTGATTAGCTGACTGTTCAGCTTCAGGGATAATGCGCTTGACTGGCTTCGGCCGGTTGTCACTGCGATCGATTACCGGCGCCTGGGTTGAATGACGAATGTCCATCGGGTTAAGTCTGTCGGTTGTCCAATTTAGCCTGAGTTAAAAACACCGACGAGATATCGGCACGTTTGCAATGATTCAAATAACGATTGCTGTATTTCAAATAGCGCTCGAATTAATTTGAAAAACAAATGCAATTTTCAGGCCTGACTATTCTCTGCCTGGTAGCTTTTTCCAGGTGACGGTGTCGCGCAAATACACCGGCGTAATGGATTCCGCAGTCATTGTTTCTCCGGCCTCGTAAGCTCGCTCAACGAGAGGCAGCATGTGTCTGGCATAAGGATATGTCACGGATACCACGGCTTCGCCCTGTACCTCAGTCAGTGCCGGGTAAGCCTGCCACCCCGTGCCAGCGAATACGCTGGTTTGTTCGGTAACCTGAGTCGCCGCTTGTTCAGGCGGCAGTACCTGTTCCTCACCCAGCAATTCAGCAATGCCATTGATGTTTTGATAGCGCGCAAAATACACTTCGCTCATGCGGGCATCTATCGCTACGGCAACATTGTCTGCGGACTGGCTGGAGATAACCTGTTGCGCCATTGCGTGTAACGTACTCACACCAACTACAGGCAGTTTAGCACCCAGCGCCAGCCCCTGAATGATACCCGTAGCAATACGCACGCCAGTAAAACTTCCAGGTCCACGACCAAAACCCAGAACGTCCAGCGATTTCATTTTTGCGCCGGCTTCCTGCATAACCTCATCTACCATCGTCAGAATCTTTTGACTATGCTGCTGCGGGCAAACCTCATAACGGGTATACACTTTGCCATTGTACTGAAGTGCAACAGAACAGGCTTCAGTAGCCGTATCTATGGTTAACATGTTCATGATTTGGTCTTCTTCTTATCGCTTTGACGATGTTGGGTTTTAACTAAAAAAGATTCTACTTCGGCAAGATCACGTGTGCGCTTCATTGGCGGTAAGCTGCCCAGGAAAGTCTGCGCATAAGGTTTAGTGACCAGGCGATTATCGCAAATCACCAATACACCGACATCTTCGGGATCGCGAATAAGTCGCCCTGCGCCCTGCTTCAATGTGATAACCGCCTGCGGGATCTGAATACTGCCGAATGGGTTACCGCCGTTCTTTTTACAGTCTTCCAGACGCGCTTGCAATAAGGGATCATCGGGCGCTGCAAATGGCAGTTTATCGATAAGGACACAAACGAGATCGTCGCCCCTTACGTCGACGCCTTCCCAAAACGCCCCTGTGCCGAGTAACACCGCTTCCGGGTCAGCCAGGTACTGGGTTAACAACGCCTGTTTGGAGGTGCTGCCCTGTACTAAAATCGGGTTGCTGATTTTATCTTGCAGCGCAGCCGCCACCTCTTGCATAGCCTTATGACTGGTAAACAGTAGAAAGCAACGCCCGTTGCTGGCTTTCACGAGTCGCTGGCTAACTTCTACCAACGACTGACGCATAGCTGGTTGATGCGGTTCAGGTAAGTACCGGGGAACACACAGTAATGCCTGTTTCGCATAGTCAAACGGACTGTCCAGCATCAGTGTCTTAGCACTCTCCAGTCCCATACGTCGCTGGAAATGGGTAAATTCGTTATTCACCACCAGCGTAGCGGAGGTAAACACCCAACCACGTTCTTCGCTTTCAACAAAACGACGAAACTTAGCTGCGATAGAAAGCGGCGTCATGTGCAGCACAATATGCCTCGGAGTGGTTTCATACCACAGGCTCATGCCATCGTGTTGGTCCGTGGTAAACAGTGCCAGCTTCTCACGGACCTGCACAATCCGATCAAACAGGTTGTCGAGATCTTTGTCGCGGCCAATGTGCAGTTTACACACGTCGTATACCACGCCGACTGCATCTTCTAAACGCGACATTTGCGTACGGACTTCTTCGCGCTCCAGGTGTTCAACCCAATTGCCTTTGGCAGGTTTATCCGCAAACAACAGACGTAAATCTGCCGCTTGCATTCGCATCTTCTCGCCTGCTTTTTCCAGTTGCTCTGCGTCTTTTAAGACCGTGCGATACAAAAGCGTAATTTCTTTACTGATATCCTGAATTTGTCGGGTTGATACGGCTTCACCAAAGTACTCACTGGCAATATCAGGAATTTGGTGAGCTTCATCGAAAACAATGCATTCGGCATCGGGGATCAATTCGCCAAACCCCGTGTCTTTCAATGCCATGTCGGCAAAGAACAAGTGGTGATTTACCACCACAATATCTGCGTCCATGGCTTTTTTACGGGCTTTAACCAGATAACAATCTTCGTAATCCGGGCAGTCTCTGCCCAGACAATTGTCTACGGTTGAGGTCACTAGCGGCAAGACTCTGGCGTCTTCAGGCAGGGTTTTAATTTCCCCCACATCACCGGTTTTCGTGGTATTGGCCCACGTCCTTACGATGGATAACTCATTGAGTACGTCACTTTCTACCAGCGTGGAGTTGCCACCATGCTGACCAAGACGATGGGTACAAAGGTAATTGGCGCGACCTTTAAGCAAGGCAGTTTTGCGGTTGCTGGCCAGCGCTTTTTTAATGACCGGCAAATCGCGGTGATAAAGCTGCTCCTGAAGGTTTTTAGTACCAGTGGAGATTATGGCTTTACCTTTTGCAAGCAACACTGGCGCCAGATAAGCGAAGGTTTTACCGGTTCCGGTACCGGCTTCTATGATCACGCTATGCGATTGGTTAATAGCACTCGCTACGGCTTTCGCCATATCTGTTTGTGCCTGTCGGGGCTTAAACCCGTTTATCGACTCTGCTAGTAATCCGGTGCCCGAAAACACTTCACTTAACGTGGGCATAGCTTCTCTGTGTGATGTACCAAAACGGGTATTATGCCAAATAATTTAGAAAACGTCTGTGTTTAGCCTGACAGGCGGTTAAACCGTGAACGATTGTATTGTCAGCTTAAATTTTGGGCATCGCTGCACTGAAGTAAATGCGGTAACCCCATGGCGCCAGACTGAGTTCACTGCCAGCTTTCAGTTCTTCAATGCTTTCATTAGCTAACTCAAAGTATTTGCCTTCAAACAGGCGTTCGCTGAAGTTCACTGTTACGGATTGAGCTGACAGGTTTAATACAATAAACACTTTACCGCTGTCTTGCATGCGCACGAAACTGAACACCTGATCAGGTTTTGAATTAGGCACCTGAATCATAGTTGCGCCAAACGGGCCATTCCATAGCGCGGGCAGCCGCTTTTTGAGTCGAATCAATTTGCGGTATAACTCGCCAACAGGATGTGGTTGCCAATCAATAGGATCGCGTTCGAAAAATGCCAACCGCTTAGACTCGCCCGCTTCCTGACTGTTGTAAATAAGCGGCATCCCTTCTCCTAGCACAGACAACACGATCGCCGCTTCCAGGCAATCGCCAAATTGCTCATGTTGCGTGCCGTCCCAGGCATTTTTGTCGTGATTGCTCACAAAGGTCATTCGGTATGCACTGCGAGGCCAGGCACGTTCATTCCACGAATAGTACTTTCTGAGCCGATTGACACTGGCTCGCCCCATTGCAATATCATGCATGGTTTCGTTCCAGCTCCAGGCGTAGGACATGTTGAACGCCTGCTCGTGTAAGTCGCGATTCTCCCATTCAGCCAGCATAAAGACAGGTTTTATGGCATCCAGTGCCTGACGCAACTGCTGCCAAAAGTCATTAGGCACATAGCCAGCCACATCGCAACGAAAGCCATCGATATTAAACTGTTTAACCCAGTAGCACATGGCGTCAATCATGTACTTACGAAGTTCAGGATTGCTGTAGTCAAATTCAATAATATCGCTCCAATCCCACCAGGGAGACGGCCGGAAATCGCCTTTGTAGTCTTTGGCATACCAGTCTGGATGCTCAGTAACCAGTGGGTTGTCCCAAGCACTGTGGTTCGGCACCCAATCAATAATGACCTTTAACCCTAGTGTGTGTGCTCTGTCGACCAACGCCTTGAAGCTGGCCTCATCGCCAAATTCGGGGTTAATCGACAGGTAATCTTTTACTGAATACGGGCTGCCAAGAGCGCCCTTGCGGTGTACTTCGCCAATAGGATGAACAGGCATCAACCAGATTATAGAAGCACCGAGTGACTGGATGTCAGCAAGTCGCTGAGTAACGGCTTCAAATGTGCCCGCCTGGCTAAACTGCCTGACATTGATTTGATAAATAACGGCATCCTTACTCCACTCAGCCTGTTTGACCAAATACCGATCATTCGGTGCGTAATCATTTGCAGGCATATCAAATCCTTTGTTAGATAAGATGTCGACAATCATATCAGTCATCGCCACCCAATCGTATATTGAAATATAATACTACGACTAAAGATCTATACCCTTACTTGTCTGTAAGTGCCGCAAACACAACAAAAATCCCACTTACCGACACTGCTCTGATGAGCTAGAACAAACTGGCGAGCCCCAGTAAAAGTACCCAACCTGCAAAAAACACTTTTACCTGACGAGGCGAAAACCACAGTACCAGATGCCGCGCTAACCGCCCGCCAACGATGGCGCCCGCCCCTGCAAACAGAACAACACCCCAAACTACCGCTTCGGTAACAAAAATATGGTAGTAGATTCCGCCCCACACCGAGATAGCAGAAAGTATGACCGCAGCGGCAATTGAAAAAGTAACGCTAAACCCTCGAAAAATAAGGTAAACCGCAACAAGCTCACCCACTCCGACCGACAAATACGCCGTTACAATCCCTCCGAACCCACTCACAGCCAACAACGCCAGCAAGTCAGTAGTCGTCAATTCGGTGCGCATAGAGACACGCTTTAAATACAAAATAGAGGCAAAGATCCCCAGTGCCAGTAAAATCGAGAAAATCCCAAACCCAATATGTAACTGGGCGCCAAACTGGCGAAATGACATAGCTGGCAACGACTCACTAAGGCCATATTGAGTCAGCCAGATACCACCTAATGAGCCAAAAGCCGTAATGCCTACAACACGCATTAATAATGGCCATTGCGAATTCGACACTGGTCCATGCCTGAAATACTGCTGCCAGCTAATCGCCCCTGCGGTCATACCGCAACACTGAATGGCAAAGCTGGTTGCGATCACGGCTTCTGCCGTAAACTGCAATTGTTGAAAAAAAGGCACGAACACCACCCCGCCGCCAGCACCTGTCGCATTGGCAAATATGGCACCTATAATGCCAAGCAACATGAATGGCCCGAACTCCGGAATGACCGTTGGAAACGAAGGATGGTTGCCGATCAGGACGAGCCAACCAACTAGCAAGACCCACCACACCGGACTAAAAACTACCTGTTTTAACACTACGTCGTCTTCTTTATCGTTATTGTGACCTGATACTAAGACAGTAAATAAAACGGTCAATGCTTTGACATAAAAAAATCACGCTCTCCTCACCCATTTTTTGAAAATTCTGATGCTATTACGGCAAAGTTCACCTTGTTTCCGTTCACGAAGATTCCTATAGAGGCATTGCTTCTGTTCCGATAGCATATGGCAAACGTCATGATATTCTTCCATCATTCGCCTAATTCGCTCACTCCAGCATTTCGCTATGAATTTGAACCCGGCCTTCTCTGAATGCTATTGTGAAGATCAGCCAGTATGAAGTGGAATTGCTCGAAGGATGAATGGCTATGTTCGAAATTACAAAAGCTCACATAGCCCATGCCGAGCGCATTCAGGCCTTGTTAGTTCAGCTCGGCTACAATGCTTCCATTGCGGAGGTAAAATCCGGTTTAGATTCCCAAGACCTGCATTCCGACCTTTACGTAGCAACACTCGAAGGCCGGGTCATTGCCTTCATGTCGCTGATTTACTTTTATTACTTCCCAATTCAAAAGCAGAATTGCCGAATAACCGCTATCGTCGTTGACGAGCAGGTCAGAAAAACAGGCGTAGGCACGCAATTGATTCAATATGCTCAGGTAAAAGCCCGGCAACGTGCATGTGCGCAACTAGAGGTAACTACATCTCTGGAACGAAAGGCGACACAAGCCTATTACGAGCACGCTGGCTTTATCAAAGCATCTTTCAGGTACTATTTAAATCTTTCGAACAAGGCTTTCAACATATAGCGATGATCCAAGCACTGATAACACACATACTTTACAGGTGTGAAACGTATTCTTCGATGCTCACTATTAAACTAAAAGACAACCGGTATTTCACTCAGACCTTGCTATAGTTAAGGCACAGCACAAGCTGGATGAACACTTCCGGGCACTCAGGTAGGGTATGGTTACCGTAAAACATCACGCACATTACACGTTGGTTACGCTAACACCCAACCGTTCAGCAAGCTGGCGAGACAGCAAATGGCTGATGTGGCTAATGGCAAGTGTTGCATTCATCATTGCCGTTGTGTGGGCCATTGTCGGCGTGTGGTTGGTTTTTCCCTTTGCGGGCATTGAAATAGGTCTATTTTGTTTTTTGCTTTATCGGGTAAATTTACTCACTTATAGCAACCAGTCCCTCTCTATCGAAAAACATCAGATTCACGTGCAATCCAGTAATAAAGCGGTGAAATCCGTTTCCCTGTCCAGAGAAGATACACATCTGGAGTTGTCCGAAAGTCCTCAGGACTGGTACCTGCCTCAACTCAAGCTGGTGTCAGCTGAAAACAGTGTAGCCATTGGTGACTTTCTGAATAAAGAAGACCGGCAGACTCTATACGAAACCATCAAAGAACTGGGCATACCGGCGTGGCGACATCATTGGTGGAAGCACTAACAGGTAATGCATCCATTTCTCTGGTTTTAATAATAAAATCGGTCATTGCACCAGCTCGTGATAACAGATAGATTGTGTTTTTTGTTATTACTGTTGGAAGTTAATGCGTCTTCTCGTTTCGTTCTGTTTTTTAGTTTGGTCATTATCTGGTTACAGCGCGTCAGTTTGGAAAGTGACTCAAGGCGAGCGCACACTTTACATTGGCGGTACACTACATCTGCTCAGCCCTAACGATTTCCCGCTCCCAGATGCCTATGCAGAAGCCTACAATGAAGCGTCTAAACTGGTATTTGAAACCGACATCGCGGGTCTTAATTCGCCGGCTTTTCAACAGGATACCCTATCTCTACTGACCTATCAGGATGGAACCCAGTTAAGTGATGTGCTGAGTCCTGACACGTATGATGCATTGGCATCACATCTCGCTTCCCGAGATTTATCAATCGACGCATTTGCAAGCTATACCCCTGCACTGGTTAGCGTAACGTTAAGCATTGTTGAGCTCAGAAACCTGGGGTTAACGAGTCAGGGCGTCGACGAATTCTATTATTTCAAAGCCATGATGGACAACAAACAGTTGGACTGGTTTGAAACACCTCAACAGCAGCTTACCTTTATTCAAAGTATGGGCGACGGCGATGAAGACCAAATCATTCGCTACGCGCTGGAGGATGTGAAGAAAATCAAAGAGTCCATTGGCGACCTTAAAGTGTTCTGGCGCGAGGGCGATATGAATGCCATGGAAGAAACGTCAATGAAAGAGTTCGAAGCCTCTTTTCCCGACGTATTTAATACCTTACTGACAGAAAGAAACCAAAACTGGCTTCCCATGCTAACCACTATGATGAACTCGCCTGAAACCGAATTTGTGCTGGTTGGCACTATGCATTTGGCGGGAGACAAAAGTGTCCTGGCCTTGCTAGCAGAACAAGGCTACCACATCGAACAACTTAACTGAGGTTAGTTACTTCGGGTAGCGGCATCGGCTTCACGCTTAACCAACATAAAGGTTAAATACATTTTGGTGGGCAACGACATTATCATGCCTACCGCTACCAAACAGGCACTAATAACAATGCCCGTGACGCCCATCGCTTCAATGGTGTCGCTGTACATGTGGCAGTACACCCCAGCCAAAATCAGGCAAATCCCCAGACTCATTATTATTTTCAACAGTAAGATTAGCTTTTGGTCTGACATGCCGCACCTCCCCGCTTATTACATATTAAAATTCTAATATTAATAGCCTTTTCGTGTGTTGATCTAAATCACCGAGAGCCGTAGTGATAGCAACATGTCAGATGTTTTCTAAATTGAAAACTAAGTATCCAGACCAAATTCAACTTTATCTTTAATAAATAAAAAAAGCCTTTTATATCTTTAGGTTACAATGTGCGCAGCGATGCAGACAAACTGGCATCGCGCTTGCTATTCTAGTCAGCAGAACAAATACGTACGACATAAAACGGGTTACTGTGCCTTCAGTAATACCGTCAATAACAATAGGTATAGAGGTTAGGTGAAAGTATGAAGCTCACTGCAAAACAAACAACAGCAATGATTCTCTCCTTAATTGCTACATTTCCCACACTCGCACACACAGGTCATGACACACTTCAAAATGCTTTGGCTTCAGGGTTATTGCACCCGTTAATGGGCATGGACCACCTTATTGCTATGCTGGCGATGGGATATTGGGCGGCCAGCTTTGTGGGTAATAAAGCAAAAACGCTGTTGGCTGCGTTTTTCGGATTATTACTATCTGGATTTATGCTTGGCCAGTTAGGCTATCAGTTCGCATTGATGGAAGCTGGCATTGTAATGACGTCGGTCATCACCGGATTATTAATTGCACGACAAAAAAATATCGCTCAGGGCCTAGCTGTTAGCCTTGCCTCGTGCTTCGCTTTGTTCCACGGTTTAGCTCATGGTTTAGAGACCACCAGTTCCGTCCCTATTCTGTTTGCTTTAGGTTTCATGGTGACCAGCGCCACACTGGTCACCCTGGGATTTGCTGCCTCGACGTTAGTTGCGCGCAGCAAACCTAATGCAAATAGATTAATTGGACTGGTTATAGCAATGATGGGAGTATCGTTGTTTTCAATTTAGGCTGACCCACAACCAAAATTGATAATCATGAGCGAGAATCGGGCCCTTGCCCGATTCTTTTTTGGCCCCCACTGTCCTACCAAACCTTCATCCTAAGCACGGCTACTCATCATTGCTCCAGCTCGCTCTAGGGGCAAATCAAATACGTCATATTTCATCATGTATGCATTAGTAAATTCAGGTTATAAATCCACCGAATAGAATTTACTGAAAAACCAATACAATACCTGTGCTAACCTGATAATATGACTAAAATAAGAAACAACATATTGTAAATATTAAATATTTCAATTGGATTGCTGTATCACTGAATGGAGTTGTAGTGAAGAATATTATCCTGTTATTTACGTCATTTCTGTGTCTGTCTTCATGTGGAGGCAGCAGTGAAAGTACCAAGCCAGTTACACCAACACCGCCTCCCGTTGTTACGACACCACCACCGCTTACTGGCTATTTTCAGGACGTCTCAGGATTACATTACAACACCTCGTCAGGTCTAACCGGCGTGACTGAGGAGGATGGTGCATTTCAATATAATGACAATGACACTGTGCAGTTTTTTCACAACAAATTGCGCTTCGGTGAGCTAAACGCTAAAAAAGATATCAGTATTTTTTCTTTTAAAAATCCTGCGCTGGTTGCTCAGGCGCTGTACGTTCTGGATCTCGATCAATCTCCCGCAAATGGCTTTCAAATCGCTTCTGACGCAGAATCACAAGCGCTTTTTACTTCACCTCGCCTGACAACGACCAATGATGATGAAGTTTATGACTTTGATACCCTGGACCCAACTTCCGAGTCATACGCTTCACTGGTAGCGCTTTATGGGGACAGTATTGTCAGCGCTCAGAACGCAATAAACACCGAGCTATACTTCGCACTTCGCGAAGCGAGCCTGACTGAAAAACGGTTCTATAAATATATCTCTGGTGATTATGCCATCCCACCTGGCACCCGATATGACCACCCATTGGTTAAGGAAGCCCAGGAGGACATCAATAACCGCATAAAAGTCATTTCCTACATGAATAACTTTATGTTGTTAAAGGCTGGGTTATCTCATGGATTCAGCCGCGATATTTCAACAGTAGAACAAAACTACAATGGCTTTCTCGAATATACCGCTGAACAACTTTCCAATGTGGAACGTGTAAAGGCAGTATTGACCAGCATTGGCGATTTCAAATCGTTCCAAAAAACGGTGAGCTATGAAGTAGTGAAATACGCCATTGAAGCAAGAATTGAAGAGGCTAAAACGGCTCTGGGTGAAGGAGTCTACTCTGACATTTTAGATGCCCAGTCAAAAATGCTGTTGGGCTGTATCGAATTGGCGGAAGAAAATGGATTGGTTAATTGTGGTGTTGACTTCACTCAGGCACAAATAGAAACACTACTAATAGCTCAGTTAGAACACTCACCCGTACTCAAAGAGCTTGGTGTGGGTTTAACCGAAGTTGCCGCCAAGAATGCCAAGTTATACATCGCTTGCCGAGAAGTCTTTGCACTGCGCGAGGTTGACCTGGGACCAGTGATCAGTTGCCTAAGTAAACCCTTCGAGGATACATATCATTATATGGCAAAAATCATGGCCGCAACCAACGGCGTGATCAGCATAGCCAAACACGAGACGGAATTTTACTCGAAAGATGTGGCATATAGCCTCATTCAGGACCTTGCGTGGTTCGGCAACTACAGTAACGTCGCTCAGTTTCTCGACGTCGAAGACGCATTCAATGCCGCTGAAGCGCCCTACGGCACCATGGCTGTATTACTGGAAGCAGAGTTAAAAAACAATCATCCTGACATTTATGAACAGATAGGCGTGCTACGGAAATATGACGCTGAATTAGCCCAGAGTACTTATATTGAACTCCAAAAGCAGCAAAATAAATTTCGTAATTTTTATACTGAAAAAACCGAGTATCAACGTCTGTATGAATATAACAGCGACGGAGAAATTACGGGCATTTCAGACAGCTATAAAGATAACTATTACGCCAGGAACGTCACTGCCGCCATTGATGCACTGATCATTGCTGAAAACGCAGACCAATCAGCAACCCTTAACTTGTGTTTCACGATTCACAACAAAGGGAATAGAAATGTTAACGTGTCTGCCACCGAACTTAGGTTAAGCAGTACCGGGGGTGTACTGGTTTTACCCCTCCCCTTTGAAACAAACTTATCAGCCAGTTCTACCAGTCATTACGGAGAATATTGCCAAGCTGCCGAAATTTCGAAGGAAGACAGAAACCTGCTGGGCCGGGATTTTCTGGCAGAATATGAATTGGAATACCGTAATCTGGTACAAACTGTCGACGGTAATAGCTACAAAATAAAGGCCTATTCTCTTTATGAAGGTATCGACGGGTCCAAAAGTGCTGCCCCCTCCATATCTCTAAGTTCATATCCCCTGTCTGCGCCCAACGTCTATGTTATCGAATCGATTATCGATACCGATGGCAGCTATGAAGTGTCTTCTTACCACTATGATTGGACTGTGACGGGCGGGACTTTCGAGTTATTCAATGCTGAACCGCAAGGAATACAATTTGAACTTTTGGAAACGCAAGGCAACATAACACTTCGTTTAACCGATGCTAGCGGAGCCGATATTGCTGAAAAATCACTGCAAATTTACCAACAAGACCAAATGATTACGCCCCCCCTGCTGGCAGAAAACATTTATCGAACGATTGATAATCAAAAGCAAGCACTAATCACCCCTCGTATAACGGGTGGACAGCCGCCATACTCAATTAATTTCTCTGACTCATCGTCACCCAATTTAGTTGTGCAAGCACAAACAAATACGAGTATTACACTGCACGCCAACAATCAGGACGAAACGCAAACCAATGTCAGTATTGAATATACCGTTGTCGATTCTGCAGAAAACTCGGTTAGCGGACTTATTGAGGTTGTCATTCCACCAGTAGCCAATGCCGAAGTAGGTTTTATAGTTAGTCAGGATCTGCCCCGTACAACGCCAACCGCCCCGGCCCTGCTCGGTGTCGGAGAAACAGTTGTAAAACAATGGGGTTTAATCAATACCGGTAGAACAATCCCTCAAGCTTACTTAATTTGGGATGACAACAGTGCATCCTCGCTGGTTCACAATAGAGAAAACATCTCTGTAACGAACTGGGAAAACGGTGAAATTCGCATTTTTGAAGTGCCTGTGACGCGGCAAGTATCGTCTGAAGAAGCAGATCACGGAAGATGGTATTTATACCATGAAGTGAATGATACGCTACAAAAAGTCAGGTACAGCGAGTCAAAAGCACACGCGTACATCAGTTATACCTTTGCCACTGATACCGACGCAAACCGTCCCAGTTTGGAGGGCGGCGTATTTATTCAACCGCAAGCCTCGGGACTCGCTCTTAGCTGGCGAGTAGCGTCTGGCGAGGTTGAATATTATGAATTATGGCGCTCCACCCAAGCCGGCGTATTGGGCAGCCTGATCTATTCAGGTGAAGCAAACAATGCAACTGATACCGACCTTACCAATGGTACAACATACTATTACACCGCCAGAGCTTGTAACGAAATGGGTTGTGCCGACAGTAACCAGGATTACACCACGTATACTGTTGAACCTTCGCAAGACACTCCGGTTCTTGAAGGCGGTGTGTTTATTCAAGTAAACGCGACCGGATTTGACCTTAGTTGGCGGGAAGGATCTGGCGAGGTTGACTACTATGAATTGTGGCGTTCGACTTCAGTTGGCGTATCCGGTGAACTGATTTATTCCGGTGTTGCCACCAATACAACCGACACTAACCTAACCGAAGGCACAACTTATTATTACACCGCCAAAGCCTGCAACCAAAGTGGCTGTGGCGACAGTAATCAGGACTACGCAACCTACACAGTTGAGCCTGCGCTAGACGCACCAGAACTTGAAGTTGGAGTATTCATACAGACAACAACATCCGGATTTGACCTCAGTTGGCGAGTGGCAACTGGCGAGGTTGACTACTATGAATTGTGGCGTTCAGAGACCCAGGGCGTTCTGGGAAATCTGATTTACTCAGGCAACGCAACTGCAACATCAGATACCGACCTGGTCGATGGTGAGACTTATTACTACACCGCAAGGGCTTGCAATAACACTGGATGCACTGAGAGCAATCAGGACTTTGCTACCTTTGGCGCTGTTCAGATACCGGAACTGACAGGGGGAGTGTTTATTCAACAAACAGAATCTGGCTTTAATTTAAGCTGGCGTACTGCTACCGGTGATGTTGAATACTATGAACTATGGCGCTCAGAAAGCCCAGGAGACATTGGTAGTCTGGTTTATACAGGTGCCGATACACAGACTAGCGATCAGACTATTAACGAGGGCGCTACCTACTACTACACCGCAAAAGCGTGTAACAGCGCGGGCTGTGCTCAAAGTAATCAGGACTACTCGACGTTTGTCATTATTCGCATGCCTACTCTCGAAGGTGGCGTATATATTCAACAAACCGACAACGGCTTTGACCTTAGCTGGCGAACAGCTTCAGGGAATGTGGAGTATTACGAACTTTGGCGTTCAACAACACCGGGTATGACTGGCAACCGTATCTACAAAGGTAATGAGACAACCACTGTCGACAACACGGTGAGCGATAGTGTCACCTACTATTACACGGCTAAAGCTTGTAATGAGGCGGGCTGCGACGAAAGTAATCAGGACTTTGCCACTTTTATTGCACCAGAGCCTCCACTAGACAAGCCAACACTGAGCGGCGGTGTATTCATCGAACAGACCAATGCAGGCTTTGAGCTCAGTTGGCGTAGTGGTTCCGGGGAAGTAGAGTACTATGAACTTTGGCGTTCAACCTCTGCCGGTAACCTGGGTTCCAGAGTTTATTCAGGGAGTGCGACTTACACCTCAGACCGAAACCTTAGCGATGGTGTGACGTATTACTATACCGCAATGGCATGTAACGAATCAGGTTGCGATGAAAGCAATCAGGACTATGCCACATACACCCCGCTCAAAGCCCCGGCATTGGCTGGCGGTGTATTTATTCAACAAACGCGTTCGGGGTTTGATTTGAGTTGGCGTACTGCATCCGGAGAAGTTGACTACTATGAGCTTTGGCGGTCTACCAGTCAGGGAGCTACCGGTACGCGAATATATAGAGGTGGCGCCACCAACACTTCAGACACCAGTGTAAGAGACGGGGTAACCTATTATTACACCGCGAAAGCATGCAACGATGCCGGATGTGATGAGAGCAATCAGGACTACTCTACTTTCCATGCCCTCAAGGCGCCAACATTGGATGGAGGCGTCTTTATACAAAAGACAGCTTCAGGATTTGACCTTAGCTGGCGAACTGCAACAGGTGAAGTCGACTACTACGAACTCTGGCGCTCGACAACGGAAGGCGTGACCGGCTCACGGATTTATTCTGGAAACAGTACAAACACAAGAGATAACGACGTGAGTGAAGGGACAACCTATTACTACACGGCAAAGGCGTGTAACGACGCAGGTTGTGACGCGAGTAGCCAACATTACTCGTTGTTCGATTGAGGTCAGCAGTTTGCCAAAGGCATTCTCGCAATAACAGCCCGGTAAAGTACGATGCCAACCGTACTTTACTGGTTTTAGCAAATCCTTGGCAGTTGTTCTCCCACCAGCATATCCAGAATGCGCTCTCCGCCGAAATGGGTTTTCACCAGCACTCTGTTGTATTTTGATTCAATCACTTCACCGATAATGGCAGCGTCCTGCCCTGCAGGATGAGCGCGCATCGCATCCAGCACAGCCTCTGCTGCATCTGCTGGTACCGATGCGACCAACTTACCCTCGTTAGCAAAATACAACGCATCCAAACCAAGAATTTCACATACGCCGCGCACGGTATCACGTACAGGTATATGCTCTTCCTGCAATCGAATACTCACATTGGAAGATTCGGCAAATTCGCATAGTACGGTCGCTACCCCACCTCGGGAGGCATCACGCACTGCATGGATATCCGGGCAGACAGCCAGCATGGTTTGCATTAAATCATTCAGCGCCTGACAGTCAGTTTTGAGCTCAACGTCCAGCGCAAGATCGCCCCGGGCATTGAGGATTGCAGCGCCGTGATCACCAATCAGGCCATTCACAATGATTTTGTCACCCGGCCGACAATTCGCGGCGGAAATATCCACGCCTTCTGGAATAACGCCAATGCCACTGGTATTAATAAAAATTTTGTCGCCTTTGCCCTTGGGCACGACTTTGGTATCGCCGGTGACAATGGTCACGCCGGCTTTATCGGCAGCCGCTTTCATTGAGGACACAACCCGGCGTAACAAGGCGACGTCCACCCCTTCTTCCAGGATCATGCCACAGGACAGGTATTTGGGTATTGCACCTGACACCGCAATATCATTGACCGTGCCGTTGACGGCCAACGAGCCAATATCGCCGCCGGGGAATTCTACCGGGTCAACCACGTAGGAGTCTGTGGTAAACGCCAGTTTTGCACCGCTTTGCATTAAATCGGCTAACTCAAAACGCGCCTGATCTTCAAGTTGCTCCAGATCTTTGTTGGCAAATGTGCCCACAAAGACATCTTCAATCAGGTCGCGCATGGCTTTACCACCGGCACCATGCGCCATGGTAATGGTGGTCGCACGTAAGGTTCTTGTTGTTTTAGTCATACTGCTTACTCAATGATTTAAACGGCTTGGCGGATGTCGATTTTGCCGTAGCTATAATAGGCAGAGCACGCCCCTTCAGTGGAGACCATTAACGCGCCAATGGGCGTTTCAGGATTGCACTGTTCACCGAACAGTTTGCATTCCCAGGGCTTCAATACGCCTTTGAGTACCTCACCACACTGACAGGCTTTGGGGTCCGCCACATGAGCAGGCTCCACAGCAAAAATGCGCTCGGCATCAAAGCGGGCGTATTTTTCACGAATACGCACACCGGAGTGATCAATAGAGCCCAATCCTCGCCATTCAAAGAATTCGCGTAACTCGAAGACTTCCCCTACCGCTTGCAGTGCATTACTGTTGCCTTGCTCAGGCACAATACGCTTGTATTGGTTTTCCACCTGAGCACGACCCGCTTTAATTTGTTCCACCACCATCAGCATGGATTGCAATATATCCAGCGGCTCAAATCCCGCAATCACCAACGGCCGTTTGTAGTGACCGGCAATAAATTCATATGGCGCCGACCCTATTACCATAGAGACATGCCCTGGCCCCAAAAAGCCGTCGATCACCATATCCGGCGAATCTAAAATGGCTTTAATAGTAGGAATAATGGTGATGTGATTGCAGAACAGCGAGAAGTTAGTAATGCCTTCCCTGTCTGCCTGTAGCAGCGTCAACGCCGTGCTCGGCATGGTGGTTTCAAAGCCGAGTCCAAAAAATACGACGTGCTTGTGAGGATTCTTACGCGCAATATCCAGCGCATCCATGGGCGAATAGACCATCCGCACATCACAGCCATCTGAGTTCGCCTGTTGCAAGCTTTTACGTGAACCCGGTACCCGCATGGCGTCACCAAACGTGGTAAAAATTACGTCAGGCTGCTCCGCGATCGCCACACAATCATCCACGCGTCCCATCGGTAATACACATACCGGGCAGCCCGGCCCGTGTACCATTTCAATTTTGTCTGGCAGCAATTCTTCCAACCCGTAGCGGAAAATCGAGTGTGTATGGCCACCGCATACTTCCATAATTTGCAGAGGACGGTCGCGGGTAACAGGGATTTCTTCCACGACTGCATGAATGCGTTCCAACACGCGTTTAGCCATATCCGGGTCACGGAATTCATCAACATACTTCATGGTTACTTCTCCTCGGATGGCAAGGGGGCGGTTGGATTGTCTGCAAGCAGACTGTGCACCAGATCCCACAAAATGTGGTAACAGGCCAAATGACATTCCTGAATGCGGTGAATACTGTCACTGGGTACTTTCAGACACACGTCAGCCAGTTGCTTTGCAGCGATATCACCGCCTGACTGACCGGTAAATGCAATCACCCGCATCCCTATCGACCGTGCTTTTCGGCACGCTTCTACCAGATTGGCGGAGTTACCACTGGTGGAAAACACCGCCAGCAAGTCGCAGGAATTAGCCAACGCCGATAGCTGACGGGTCAGTACGTGTTCAACACCCACATCGTTACTAACCGCCGTGATCATGGCGGTGTCTTGCGACAAGTTGACCGCCGGTAGCGCTTTTCGCCCTGTGGTTACCGGGTGCATAAACTCAACGGCCAGATGGGCCGCGTCACAGGACGAACCACCATTGCCTGCCGTTAGCAGTTTACCTGACTGTCGATAGGCGTCGGCAATATAGCGGGCAGCCAGCAACAGGTCCGCGCTATGAAGTTTGAAAAACGCTTCTTTGACTCGAATGCTGTCTGTCGCCTTTGCTGTAATTGACTGTAACAACGCCGCATCAAGCTGTGAATTCCCGGCTTCATTGGGTGTATTCGCCGTCGCGGGTTTCTCAGCGAACGGATAAAGCGCTGCCAGAATCGATTGATTGGCTTCAGGGTGATTTAATTGATTGCTCATAATTCACTACTCAGACGCCGTGCTGCATGGCGTCCAGCTCTTCCTGCAACTCGCCAATTTCGGCAAGAATTTGCAGAGTACGCTGTGCTTCTTCTTCGTCGATAATGCTCATGGCAAAGCCAACATGGACTAACGCCCAACTGCCGACCAGCGACTGCAAATTGCCATCAGCCGGTACTACACAACTCAGGTTTGCCTCGCGTTTTACACCAGATACCTGCACAACACCGGTTTGCAACGCTTCGTCGGTAATCGAGACGATTTGCCCGGGAATACCTAAACACATACCAATTCTCCCCGCTTAATGCTGTTTACTTGGATCAGAGTCACCGGTTTTCTCGAGCTCATAGCGTTCAAGTTTAGAGCGCAAGCCAACCCGGGATAATCCCAATTCCAACGACGCACTGCTTTTGTTCCAGCGATGCCGAATGAGGGTTTCACGTAAAATACGTTTTTCCAGTAACTCCACCTTTTCTTTTAAGGTGCCTTCGAGTCCTGCAAACATGTCAATGTCGTCATCTTCGGCGTCTGGCGCTGCGCGCAGCACGCGTGGGTTTAAAAGATCCGCGGTCAACCATTCGCCTTCACACATCACCAGCATGCGACGCACCTCGTTTTGTAGTTCTCTTACATTACCAGGCCAGCTATACCGCTTCATACAGGCGATGGCCTCTTCGCTGAACCCTTTAACCGGTTTGTCGAACTGGTGCATGGCATTCTGCAGAAAGTTGTTAGCCAGTACCGGTATATCGATGGTACGGCGAGACAATGCGGGTAATTCAAGGGTAACCTCAGCAAGCCGGAAATACAGATCCTGACGGAAACGCCCTGCGCGAACTTCTTCCTCTAAATCCCGGTTGGTCGACGCCACAATGCGAACGTTAACCTGGCGACGTTGTTGTTCACCCAGCCTGCGAATTTCGCGTTCTTGTAACACACGCAGCAGCTTTACCTGAAAGGCCGGGCTGATTTCACCTATCTCATCAAGAAAAATAGTGCCGCCATCTGCTTGCTCAAATAAACCCACATGGTCGGTAATAGCGCCGGTGAACGACCCTTTTTTATGGCCGAATAATTCAGACGCGAGTAATTCGTCGGGCATCGCACCGCAGTTTTCCACCACGAAGGGCCGGTCTGCACGCAGGCTGTTATAGTGCAGTGCTCTGGCGAATAGCTCTTTACCTGCACCAGACGGACCAGTTACCAATACAGATACGTCGTAAGGCGCTATTTTTCCGACCTGATCGCAAATCTTGTTGAGCGGGCTTTGCGCATGGCGTTTGATTTCGTTGAGATCGAAACTGCTTCGCAATTGGGCTTTCTTCTCGACAACCTGCTGCTCAGCCTGGGTTTCCGTTAGTCGCATTTCCATATTCAGCAAGGCATTTTCGCTTTGTAACGCACACATACGGCAGGAGCTGCGAATAGTCATTAACAAGCTTTCCGGATGCCATGGCTTGGTGATGTATTGCAGGATCCCGGCTTCGTTGAGCCCCTTAATAATGTCCTCTGAATCGGTATACCCCGACAAAATAAGGCGTGCGACTTTAGGCCAACGCTCCCGCACTTCAGTGAGCAGTTCAACGCCAGTGCGATCCGGCATACGCTGATCACATAAAATCACCTGAACATCATTGTCTTCGAGAAGACGCAAAGCCTCCTGCGCACTGTTGGCAGTGAGTACATCAAACTCTTCATCCAGCGTGCGTTCCAGCGTTTCAAGAGAACGCACTTCATCGTCGACACACAAGACTACCGGGCGTGTTGAGGTAGGCATTACAAGATCGCCTTAAACTGTTCAATTTGCTGCTGCAGAATTTGAATTCGCGACTCAATAATGGATGCCCGTTTGTGACTGATCCAGTCAATCCACTGGTCCATTCCCTCTCCGCTTTTGGCCGACAGTTGGATGATTTTAATGTCCGGGTTAACGCGTTTTGCATATTCAATACAGCGCTCAACATCGAAATCCAGATACGGCAACAAATCCGTTTTATTCAGGATCATGAGTTCCGAAGCATGAAACATATCGGGATATTTCAGCGGTTTGTCTTCGCCTTCCGTTACCGACAAAATGGACACTTTGGCGGCTTCGCCCAGGTCAAACGATGCCGGACACACCAAATTGCCGACGTTTTCAATAAACAACACACCACCGGTTAAGTCGGAAAAGTTCTCCATGGCATGACCGACCATGTGAGCGTCCAGGTGGCAGCCTTTGCCTGTATTGATTTGCACCGCCTGTACACCGGTTTCGCGAATACGGTCGGCGTCGTTAGCAGTTTGCTGGTCACCTTCGATCACCCCCACGGTATAGCGGGATTTGATGTGATTAATGGTTTCTGTGAGTAAGGTTGTTTTGCCTGAGCCGGGACTGGACACCAAATTCAGCACAAACATCGACTGTTGCGCAAAGCGCGCCCTGTTTTGCGCCGCATACTGGTTATTTTTGCCCAGAATATCCTGCTCTATCTGCACCATTCGGCTTTGGCTCAGGCCCGCGACGTGAGCGTGAGCCGGCCCTTTTCCAAAATGAATATTGTCGCCTTCACTTTCAATTCCTGCATGGTCGTGCTCATGATGGTGATGTTCGTGACCGTGAGTATGCTCACCGTCATGATGAGTGTGGTGGTGACCATGATGATCATGGCCATGAGTATGTGAATGAGCATGGCTATGGGAGTGATCATGCTCGATGCTGACTTCACCTTCTGAACAACCGCAAACTGTACACATGGTTAAGCTACCTCTAGTTCTTTTATTCTCATTTCATCGCCCTGCGTTATCTGTAAGTGATAACTGCCACAAACAGGGCAACTGTCATAGCGCTGCGTGACCGGGACGGTATCCAGACACTGTAAGCAAAACGCTTTTCCGGGTAATTTGATAATGTGCAGACTGGCGCCTTCTGCCAGGCTCTCTTTTATCACTACGTCGAAACAGAAAGTCAACGCGTCTGTTTCAATAGCGGCTAGGGGGCCAATTTCCAGCCACACTGCCTTCACTTTCTCGAATGACTGGCTCACAGCCTGTTCTTCGAGAACTTGTAAAATGCCTTCTGCAATAGACATCTCATGCATGAATCACCTCCAACTGCCAGGGTACACATGGGTCGAGCAATGTAATCAGTATTTCACTTACCGGTTTAACCTGTTCTCGCGGTAGCGTTAGCCCCGATAACATGGTTTTCAATGTACCATGCGGGTGAAAGTTCCACTCTGTCGGCGCGATAATCTGATAATGTTTTACTGTATTATTTTCAGATAGTTGAACCCGATGGAACAAGGTTCCTCTGGCGGTCTCCACTATAGCGCACCCTTTACTTTTGACTGAATCGACCTTTTTATCACCTTCAGAGATTATCGATTCAAAACGCGCTTCAGCCTGACTTATTTCGTCAAACAACGTGCGAACTCGCGCAGTTACATTCTTACCCTTTTGTTTTCGCGATGCGGTGTTATTTGTTTCCTGACGTCTGGCCCAACTGCCCGTTTCCTGTGGCAGTCCTGCTACCGTTGGTTGCAAACAAAACGCCGTAGCCGAAGGCGCATCCAAAGCGTGAATGACGTCAGTAACCACATCTTGATTACCCAATAGTAACCTGTTTGCGGCAACACCAAACGGGTATTCATCGCACGCGGCCAATAATCCGCAACGTTCAGAAGAAATCCCCAGCTTGGCCAACGATGAATTTTTTTTATATTTTAAAACAAAGTGTTGCATTGCTTCTCGCAAGTGCAACTGTAATTCATCCAGCACTTGCTTTGGGTCGAGCTCCGAATCTTCTGACCCCTCTCTTACCTGAGGGTCAACTATCAGACTCCAGTCAAGCCTGCGTTTGCACGTATTAAACCAGTCCACTATATGACACAGCTTAGACTTATTCTGCGGTGTCCAGTTGATCACCCAACTGAACACCTGTTCTCGCAACGATTCCGCCATGAGCAACGCCTCTCGCGCTCTGATTACTTCAGTTGAAACCGGCTTATTAAGCGCACTTTCAATTGCTTGCAGCGCGGCAACGAGCTGACCTACACCACAGACGTAAAACAATGACGGCATGAGCGCCAATACTTGCTCAACGCTTCTGCCAACAAAAATTCGACTCGCAACCATTGGGCGGGAATTATGTATCAGCACATCGGTAATGCGGTCCCGCAAATAGACCACCTGAATGTTAAGACCGCCGGTTTTCGGCTGAGCCGATTCAGATTTGGTGTTGCTATTGGCTAACTCTGCAGCAATGTTCACGATTGCCCTGCCTCACTTCTGCGAAGCCCGCCGGTTAAAAATGCACGGCGATTGAGTCCCTCTGGCAACTCATTTGGTTGAACTGAAGAATCAGATTCTCCCGTATCCTTTGCCTGTTTGGCATCTTGCTCTTCCAGTATTCGATGCTGTTCAGCCACTACCTTGCGCGTCTGATGCCGCTCAGATTCAGACTTGTGTTGTTCGTCGAATAACGCAGACAATACTGCGATTGCAGTTTCCATGGCCACGGTCTGCTCAGAAAACTCAAACATGGGGGAAAACACCGAGCAGGTCGCATAGTCGCCCAGACGTTCATCATAAGCGCAAATGAATTCATATTGCCCAGATGGAAACTGCAAATAAAACGTCTGTCCTGGTTCGAAAGCGTGCGATTCAGCAGAACCGGTGGGTAATAACAACACATTCATACACCAGGGTGTGACTACCACCCCAATATCATAGCTATCCCATTTTCTAAACGCGGTAGCATCAATGGATAACTGTTTGTTGTAAACCGGCAGGTCAACCATTTTGCCGTCTACTGACCGATAAAACGCGACGACTGCAGCTTCGTGATCCACCACTACTCCTCGATTACCATAAACTGGTCACGGTCACCGTCACATTCGGGACAGCGCCAGAAATCGGGAAGTTTCACAAATGGCGTACCAGGTGGTACCTGCCAGACTTCATCGCCTTTCAGCGGGTCATACACGTACCAGCATATTTTGCATTCCAGTTTGGCATCAGCTTCAATCCGACTATCATCGCCAAGGTAACTACCTTCAAAACCCTGAAAACTCATAACACTGCCTTACATTAACGCGTCGCGGATTTCTTCCAAACGAATAGCGGAATCAGCCAGGTCCTCGGGAGCTGCGCAAGCAACGGCCGGAATTGCCACAATTTCCAACGTATCCAGAATCAGTTGATCCGTACTGTTGTAATACTGCACCCGCCACAGGCCATCTACCTGGGTTGACGTGATGCGACAGTTTCCGTAGCCACGCGATAAAATGGTAACGCAGCCCGTGCCTGTAGTAGTGGTGAGGCTGTAGTGATCTTCGGGTGAAAAAGGCAACAAAGACAGGTTTATCACGTGCGACGCCATGTCTGGTTGTTGTTTGTATTGTTCTGACGTTTCTGCAATTTCTACCAATACCGACGGCGCATTAAGCAGTCCCTCAGGCAAGGCCTCGATGCGTTCAGTAAGATTTATTTTTGTCGCAAAAGCTTGTTCGCGCACGCACTCCGGAATTTCAGCTACTTCAATCGCTTCCGACAGCACGTTGCCCTGCTCATCAAAGGTGCGCAGTCGCCAAATGCCTGCCATTACCGTTTCCTGAATACGAACCGGGCGATCGCCTTCGATCAGGACACTGACCTCACCTTCACCCAATATCTGGTTTAACAGATTCAAATCCGCGTCAGGCAACTCAGTTAAGGTAAGGATACTGGCCTGGCCGTTATCGTTAATCTGAGCCAGCATTAACTGGATATCCGCCAGAATGCCCATCGCTTGCGGGCAACGCTCAAGTTCGCTTTCTTCCGGGAAAGACGGCATGTCGTAAGTACTCATCTCGGACGGCATTTTCATGTAGTCCAGTACCATATCCCCTTCTGGCTGACTGCCCGGGCCTGCAGGCACGTTGACGATGTTTATACTAATGTCACGCATATTAAATCCTTACTGTCCGCAGGGTTTGCTAATGGGGTTAAACACTACCGGAATACCGATACCCGGGTCCGGGCGCGGCTCGAGCGTTAAAATACGGCTGATTTCACGCACATAATCATCCCAGTTTTGCACTTTCGTAATGGCATCCAGATACTGCCCGTTTTTCAGAAACACCAGTGCCGGCCAGGCCATAAAGTTGTATCGCCCTCTGCAGGCTGTCTGAATATTCGTCGACACAACAGCCGGGGTAAGCTGGCCGAAGCGCTTAATCAACTCAGGCAATATCACCGCGACATCCAGACTTTCAGGGAAGCGCTTCGGGTCTTCCGTTAGAAACAAGACGCTGTAGGGGGTGTTGTTAATAAAGTCTTCGAAATTGTCATCGTCGAGCACCGGGTAGCCCAGTTCGTCGACCAGTCGGTCTATTAGTGGTGAAGTCATGTTGTTCTCTTATTTTAATAATGGTTTTAAATGGTCGGGTAACTCAGGCTCTTTGTGAACCAGATCACCAAAGCAGTCGTCGAGGTTTACTGATTGGCCAGACATCACGCGTTCTATGGCACTAACGGCCTCTTCAACCTGTTTGGCGCGCTCGGGGCTCAGTATTTCTCGCGCAGCATCCAAAAAGATCAGCAGCCAGGCACCCGCTTCAACTGAGCCAACTAATGAGGTATCCACCCAACGAATGTCTTCACCGCGCTGACAGCGAGCACGATGCTCGGTGGTTTCAAGTACCTGGTACACAAGACCAATACACATCAGTCCGTTCCTTCAGGCACTGATGTTGCTCCTGCAATGACGCGAATATCACCAGTACGACAGGCTGACGCCTCGTCCGGACGACCTTGTTCATAATCACTTAGATTTAACTGCCCGGGTGAAAGCGCTTGTGCCTTACCGGCCTGGCGTGTTGGTTCGACGCCAAACTTAGCGAGATAATCCAATGCAATGTCAATCGCTGGCTTAACCTGGGCTTTGACTTCAGGGCGCAAACTCCCTCCAAAGTCTTCCAGCTCAACAGGCTGACACCCCACCAACAGTAAATCAGCCGGGTAATTACCGGTGAACTCGGCCATGGCGAGTACTTCCTGAAAGCCGGTTTGATGCAGGCTCATTCGTTTGGCGCCCATGAATTTGGGTACATCTTCGTTGTAGATTTTTTTCAGCGTACCCGGTGGTAATCCATAGTCGATGGCATCAAACACCACTAACACATCGGCTTCCTGAACATGTTGAACCAGGTAAATCCCCTGCGTACCACCATCGACCATGTTGACATTGTCAGGGAATACGTAGTCCTGATTAAGTGTTTCTACGCAACGTACACCAAAGCCTTCGTCAGCCCAAAGAATATTGCCAATGCCTAAAATAAGTACTTGTTTTTCATTCATTAGATTTTGTTCTGTACAATCTGGTTAGTTGGCTTCGATTGGCCAAATTACAATTCTTTTACATTTACTGATAAATACAAAGACCATGCCAACATCCGGAATCTGGGCTGGGGCCCATGTCACGGGGTGTAACGGGTAGTGTTACAAGTACCCACAACGTAATTATGGTCAAAAACTTTCCAGTTTAGATAAAAAATGGAAAGTTTAATTTCAAAATAATCAAGACTTATGCGTGGCGTCGTACAATTCCCATAGCAACTGCTTTTCCAACCAGAACATGGGCGTCGTTTGAAACTGGTGTGCAAGGCGCAGTGCTGTGTCGGCAGAAATAGCGCGCTGCCCATTTATAATTTCATGAACACGGCGGCGGGATACCCCGAGCACGCGAGCCAGTTCAGATTGGCTCATACCCAGAGGAATCAAATAACAACGTTCCAGAAACACACCTGGATGTTCAGGTTTTCGACCGGTAAAACGAAGCCCGGATGCAGGCAGATTGACGTTTCGAGATTCCGGCATGCGCATTTCAGTTATTGAGTGAAAGGAATGGGGGCGCAGGCAGGTCGACAATTCCACCCGCACCCCACTGAGGAGCTTAGTCTGGCTTATCGTCTTTAAACATCCGCCAGCCGCTGATCATGGTAGAGATCAGGCTTTGGCGCGACATGATGTCTTCGCGAATGGCCACATAAACATGGATCATAATAAACGTGATCAGATACCACATACCCAGTCTGTGCCAGGTATGAACATCCTGACTCTGACCAAACAGCGGGATCACCCAGCCGAATAACGTATCCTGCCAGCTGCCCTGCCCGGCACCTTCGCTATACAACGCAAAACCGGTTACGATCATGAAAATCATTCCAAGGATAAAGAAAAAGAACATCCCCAACTGTGCAAGCGGATTGTGACCGATGTACTTCTTGGGCGTTTTTTCCATAAACAGGTACCAGCGCATCTCGTGCCACACTTCTTTCCACCAGGCTTTCACAAAGAACTTGGGAAAGAACAGTTCGCGGGAATGATGGTTACCCACCAGCGCCCAGTACAGACGGCCAATAAAACCGATGGTCACGATATACGCTGCCGCAAAGTGGGCAAACCGGATATAACCCATTAAAAAGTTATCGCTGGCTTCACCCGGTAAGGTCGGTAATGGCTGACCAATAAAATAGCCTGTGATACACAGGGTAATGATGGAAAATACCGTTACCCAGTGCCACAACCGCACCGGCGCTTCGTACACGTACACCGCCGTTTGACGACGGGTAATGACCTTCTCTTCACCACTGTGGTGGTTGTCGGTCAGGTCTTTTCTCTTAACTGACGTAGACATAGTTGAGTCTCCCGTGAGCGCAAGCGCTTAACGAATTTTCACGTTGGTCAGCTCCTGACCATCTTCGCTCATAACGTGCGTCGAACAGGCTAGGCAAGGATCAAAGCTGTGTAAGGTTCGCAGGATTTCAACCGGCTCGTCAGGACGTTCCATTGGCGTGTTAAGCAGCGATGCTTCAAATGCCCCAATATTGCCTTCAGAGTCACGAGGAGAACCATTCCAGGTGGTTGGTACCACTGCCTGGTAATTCTCGATCTTGCCGTCTTTGATTTTAATCCAGTGACCCAATGCTCCGCGCGGCGCTTCGTTGGTTCCTACCCCTTTCGCCTCTTTCGGCCAAGTTTTTGGATCCCATTTTTCAACGTTAGCCGTAGAGGTATCACCGTTTTTAATGTTATTTACCAATTGATGCCAGTCGTCCAGCATGGAATCCACGCACAGTTCAGAACACAGTGCACGGGCCAGCGTGCGGCCAAGTGTTGATGGCAGAAATTGCTTAAGACCCAGATCCATGCCTGTCGCCTGATTAAATGCCGACAGTGAACGGTCTACCTGATCCTGAACATATTCTTTGCCTGACGCGTAAGCGACGATATAGCGGGCTAGCGGCCCTACTTCCATGGCGTGGCCTTTCCAGCGAGGCGCTTTAATCCAGCTGTATTTGGCGCTTTCGTCCAGCTCTTTGATATTGGTTTTGGTGCCCTTGAAGTTTGGCCCCAATTCGAATTTTGCTTCTGTTTCACCATCCCAGGGATGCAGGCCTTTCGCCCCGTTAGCGTACTGATACCAGCTGTGATCAACGAACTCCTGAATTTCATTCGGGTCGCGTACATCAACCGGATGGACTTCATCCCAGTTGCCATTGATAATGGCACCGGCTGGTAGCAAGTCGGTAGATTTGTCACCCGGCACCACGGTATGAGTGCCGTAACACAGTACGTTTGATGCGGCCAGACCACCACCGTGCAGCCAGTCTTTATATAGCGTGGCAATGGCAATGACATCCGGGATATACACATTTTTAATAAAGGCTTCTGCTTCGCGAATACGCTCCAGTACAAAGTTCAGACTGGTCATGTTCACCGGCGCACCTGAAGATCCTGTGCCGTCCAGATTAATCGCACATGGCACACCACCCACCATAAAGTTCGGGTGTGGGTTTTTACCGCCGAAGATCGTATGGATCTTGACGATTTCTTTTTGCATATCCAACGCTTCAAGATAATGCGCAACGGCCATCAAGTCCGCTTCTGGTGGCAGTTTATAAGCCGGATTACTCCAGTAACCATTGGCAAACAAGCCCAACTGACCACTTTCGATGAACTTTTTAATACGCGTTTGTACATCACGGAAGTAACCAGGGCTCGACAAGGGATGCGATGAAGACACTTTCTGTTGCAACGCTGAGGTTGCTTTCGGATCCGCTTTTAGTGCATTTACCGGGTTTACCCAGTCCAACGCATGCAAATGATAGAAGTGCACTACGTGGTCATGGATGTTCAGGGTTTTGTCCATCAAATGACGGATAAGGTGTGCGTTCAAAGGAATATCGATGCCTAATGCATCTTCTACGGCCCTGACGCTGGTCAGCGCGTGACAACCGGTACACACCCCGCAAATACGTTCTACAAACGCCCAGGCATCACGTGGATCGCGGCCTTTCAGGATGACTTCCAGGCCGCGCCACATGGTCCCCGTTGAAACGGCATTGCGGATGATATTGTTGTCATCCACGTTCACTTCACATCGCATGTGACCTTCGATCCGGGTAACCGGATCCACCACAATGCGGCGCCCTGAACTGTCTAATAATTTTGAATTTAACGGCGTATTCATTATTCTTGTTCTCCCTTATGCTGCGCGCGTTTTATCGCACTAACGGCAGCATGTGCAGCAATGGCCGCGCCTACACCACCCGCAACGGCGGTGCCTACTTCATCGGCATTCGATTCAATGCCAAACTGATTAATGTCGGTTAAGCGGTCGTAGAAGGAGCCCTTGTCCCAGAAACCGTCTTCCGAACAGCCGATACAACCGTGCCCAGCCTGAATAGGGAATGATGTCCCTTCGTTCCAGCGCACCGTTGAACAGGCGTTATACGTAGTTGGTCCTTTACATCCTACTTTGTAGAGGCAGTAACCCTTACGAGCACCTTCGTCATCCCATTGCTCCACAAACTGTCCCGCATCGAAATGCGGACGGCGGTAACACTTATCGTGAATGCGCTGGCTATAGAACATTTTCGGACGCCCCTGGCGGTCGAGTTCAGGCACTTTGCCAAAGGTCAGCATATAGGTAATAACACCGGTCATTACCTCTGCAATGGGCGGACAGCCCGGGACTTTAATAATTGGCTTATCTTTAATCACCTTGTGGATGGGTACAGCCTGCGTCGGGTTGGGACGCGCAGCCTGTACACATCCCCAGGATGCACAGGATCCCCAGGCAATGATTGCGGCAGCGTCTTTTGCTGCGTGTTTTAGCTGGTCCAGAAACGGCTTACCGCCAACAATACAGAACATGCCATCTTCGTTAAGCGGCGGATTACCTTCCACTGCCAGAATGTATTTGCCTTTGTACTTCTGCATGGTTTCTTCAAGAATCGCTTCCGCCTGATGACCGGCAGATGCCATCAAAGTATCGTCGTAATCCAACGAGATCATCGACAAAACAACATCTTTTACGAGGGGATGGGCGGAGCGAATAAACGATTCAGAACAACAGGTACATTCCAGACCGTGCAACCACAGTACGGGCGTCCGTTCTTTGGTTTCCATCGCATGTGCGATTCGAGGTGCGAACGCGGGCCCAAGCCCGAGAGCAGCAGCCGTCAGGCTACAGTATTTCAGAAAACTACGACGGGTGATCCCCTGTCGACGCATAACTTCATAAAAGGTCTCTAATTGGGACATCTGGTCCTCCGGCAGTGATACCCGCTGAAGAAGCACTTACGCCAAATTTGCACGGCCTGTGGAGCCTGATCTTGAGTTCTGATGTAAGCAGTTTCAGCTATTATTGTTTTAATGTTCCTGCGCTACACTGCAAACAACAGACCAAAAATAATAACCGTTAAATAACAGCAACTTAACACATACCAGAGAGATTAAGTGAAAAGCTAATTCACCTTAGGAAAGAAAAACGGAAAGTGTGTTTACACCTGGTTAACTCGCTAAACAGACGAAACTTGAGCCAGTGCGACTAATGCCTGACCAAAAGCAATCCCCCCGTCGTTGGCAGGTAAGGTGTTGTGGGTGAGGACAGTCAACCCCTGAGACTCCAGGCCAGTCGTCAGCCCATGAAATACGCGTTGGTTTTGCATAACACCGCCCGACAGCGCCACCGTATCAAATTCATAGGTTTGTCGGAGGTGGGCAGTCATAGTAAGCAGCGCTGCCACAAACCCACTGTGGAATGCAGCAGCAATACTGGCTTTATCCCGGCCACCTGAGAGATCGTCCAGCAGCGCTAGCCATAGCAAGCGGGTGTTTATGACGTTATCTTCGATAGTAAACTCGTAAGGGGCTGGAGTGTCGGGACATTGCCCGGCCAACGTTTCCAATTGAATGGCGGCCTGCCCCTCGTAGCTGATATTGTCAGCTGAACACCCTAACGCCGCTGCAACGGCATCAAACAAGCGTCCGGCAGAACTGGTCATGGGCACGTTCAGGCCCTTTTCCAACATCATGTCAAACGTCTGACACACCGGTGAACCCAGTTGCGGGATGAGATAGGCAAAAGCAGCGATGTCCGTTGCAGAGTAATGCTGACGAAGCTGCGCATACAGAGTGCGCCAGGGAGATTTTATTGCCTGCGCACCGCCAATAAGAGGAAACGGCGTGATTGAACCCACACGTTCTATAGAATGGTAGCCGCCGAACAAAAATTCACCTCCCCACAAACTACCGTCTGTGCCATAGCCGGTACCATCCAGACAAATGCCTAACACCTTCGGAGCGGTTAACGGGTACTGATTGTCCCCCATGCACGCGGCCATATGTGCATGATGATGCTGAACTTTACACAGTGTCTTACCTTGTTCAGCCAGACTTTCTGCGTGTTTGGTAGACAGGTATTCCGGGTGCATGTCACAGGCATAGCGCTGGCTGTGAATATCGTATAGCGACGTAAACAGTGTTTGAGTATGCAAATACTGGTCGTAGGTACTGGCATCGTGCAGGTCACCCAAATGCTGTGTCACGATGGCTTTATTGCCCTTCACCATACAAACCGTGTTTTTTAACTGCCCGCCAAGTGCAATAAGCGGCTCATCCGCTCTAAATCCAGGGGGCAATGGCAGGCTTGTCGGTGCGAAACCTCTGGCGCGTCTGAAAAACTGAACGCCCCTACTGTCCGCCAGTACCACAGAATCATCCAATCTGTTGTGAATTGGCCTGTTGTGCAATAGCAGCAGGTCTGCAATGTCCTGCAGTTGCTCTCTGGCATCGTCGTTACTGATCGCTTGTGGCGAACCAGACCGATTGCCGCTGGTCATCACTACGGGCACGTCCAGTTGCGCCATGAGCAACCAGTGAATGGGCGAATAAGGCAACATAAACCCAAGCATGCCCGTGTCGGGTGCGACGGACCGTGCTATGGCATGAAATGACGGGTCTGAATTGCGTTTTGGCATTAACACCACAGGCGCCGCAGGGCTGGAAAGCATGGCTTCTGCATGCTCAGACACATTGACGTATTGTTTAATGGCCTCTGTGGAATGCGCCATCAATGCCAACGCTTTTCCGGGACGGTATTTGCGTTCTCTCAATTGTTGAACGGCCTGCTCATTGGTGGCATCACACACCAAATGCACTCCACCAATGCCTTTCACCGCAACAATCTTGCCGTCTTTGATTGCTGTTGCCAGTACGGCAAAGGGGTCAGAAGCTTGAATAACCGTACCGTCTGATGATTCGAGTACGCATTTAGGCCCGCAGTCCGGGCAGGCATTGGGTTGGGCGTGAAAGCGTCTGTCGGCCGGATTGTCATATTCGCGCTGACAGGCCTCGCAAAGTTCGAATTCTGCCATTGTGGTTGACGCTCTGTCATACGGGATGTGTTTAATAATACTCAGCCGCGGCCCACAGTTTGTGCAATTTATGAAAGGATAACCGTAGCGGCGATCGTTACTATTGTGAAGCTCTGACAGACAGTCAGTGCAAGTTGCAGAATCCGGTGCACAACCGGTACTCACCTCACCGGCTTGTGATGCAACAATATGAAAGCCACTAAATTCGGTGAAGCTCGCAGGCTCCGAGGCCACAGACTCAATGACAGCCAAAGGCGGATGTTCATTGCAGAGCCGTTCAACAAAGCGTTCAGTCGTTGCTGCGTTAGCAAGAATATCAATCGTTACGCCCGCGGCATCGTTAAACACCTGACCCGTTAGTGCCATATCATTGGCTAATTGCCAGACAAATGGGCGAAATCCAACGCCCTGCACCACGCCACTAACGCGAAGCCTGCTTCCATTACAATGTGACACTAATGCACCGTACAGGCCATACAAGGATCAAATGAGCGGACAATGTGCTGAACTGACACCGGCGTTTTCTCGCCTTCCAGCACCGGCGCCCCCACCACTGCTTGCTCCAACGCTCCCGGCTGGCTGGCTAAATCTCGTGGCGAGAAATTCCAACTGGTTGGCGCAATAATCTGATAATTAGCAATTTTACCCTGCTTCACTTCAAGCCAATGACCTAAAGAACCGCGAGCCGCTTCAACAAGGCCAATGCCGGAGGCTTCGGAAGGCATCTCACCGTGATGACAAAAGGGCGCACCAGGATCGATTTGCTTCACCCATTGCTCCATTTGCGGCACCACAATGGCGATTTCCAGCAGTCGGGCAACAATACGCGACAGCACATTTGCCCCACTGCGGCTTACCAAATCCTTCGCCAGTGGATGCCCGTTTATCACTTGTCGGGCGAGCGGGCCAACCTCCACGACCTGTTGATTCAAGCGCGGAGATTTACACCAACTGTAGCCTGCCTCGTTGTCCAGTGACGGGACGGTCACGCCTTCGGCAGGAAAATGGCTTTTCTCGGGCTCACTCATCCAGCTGTAAGCATGGTCTTCCATAATGTCCTGGGTGTCGAGCGGTACGGCGGTACCGCCCAGAACACAGCCTTCTTTCCACAAATTCTTACCGTTAATTCGATAAGCACCGTAGCTTAGAAGCTGATCAGTGGCGCGTCCCAAGCTCTGTAATTCCAATGAACGAGCAACGTGTAAAAACCGTCTGAAGTCGCTGGATTGCCAGGGCTGCTGTTCATACCAGTCCCAAAGGTCTTTTTCGCTGGAAAGCTGCGCAACCGTCGTCAGCTCATCGCCAAACAAGGTGGTTTCCAGAAACCGTTTAAAACTGCCGATGATAGCAAGTAAGCGGATCCGCTCTTTTGCTTCAATCGCCTTGGCAACCCCGCCCGGCTGAAGACTCAGCGTATGTGGCCATTTGCCGGCCATAATACCCATCAAATGCAGGAAATCTGCCCTTGCTGGCAGCATTTGTGCAGACGCGGTACCAGAAGTGGATTTAAATCTTGCGTGGATTTCACCGAACCAGTCCTGTTGCGCGTAGACGTCGCGGGCAAAGTCAGGCATAAAAAACAAATAAAAATGCGTGAGCAGGTCAGTGATATTTTCGTTGGCCAACACTAAATTCGTACACAACTCACCGTTTAGCGGCATGCTCAACTGCATAGCGTCTGCCAGGGCCCGGGCACTGGCAACAGACTGTGTTACCGAGCAAATACCGCAGATTCGCGGTGTATACACCAGTGCATCCATGGGTTTGTGGCCTAACAGGATGCGTTCAAAACCGCGATAAAGCGGCGAATTCACTTCGGCACTGACAACTTTATTTTCGGTAATATCCAAGGTGATTTCCAAATCCCCTTCAACCCGGTTAAACGGTCCGGCAACAATTCGGCTCATAGATGGCTCTTAGTCTTTGTGCTTGTGAATAGTAGGAGGGTAAATTAATTGCTCAGAGATGGCATTCTTTTTTAACCGCTCCGGCGTAGCCGCTTTCGACAATGACGCTAATGCGACAAACCAGGCTTTGGGCATATCAGTGGGTAAGCCAACCGGAATACCGGCTACCTTAGGTGTTTGGCAGAAACTGTGCCCCGGCTCTTCAAACTCCGGCGCAGTGCAGTTAATACAGGGGTAACCGCCGTTGGTACAAGAACCCTGCCCATTCCAGGGCCGGGTATTGCAATCCGCATGAGCCTGCGTGCCTTTGCAGCCCATATTTTCCATCATGCAGCCACGATCGCCCATGTCCACGGCACTGGCTTTGTATTCGTAAAATTCATTGCGGGAACAGCCATGATGAACCAGGTGATCTGCATACATTCGGGGACGGCCAAATTTGTCGAGGTTGTCATCCTGGTGTTCGCCCAGTGCAATACTCATCAGGGTTTCCGTGACCCAATCCGGGTGAGTTGGACAGCCGGCGATGTTCACTACCTGCTGACCGCTGCCAGAGACAAAATCTTTACCTAACAGGCCACCACGTATTTCACCGTCATACTGTAAGCCGGTGGCATCAGTATCATTCGAGCCTGCTGCGGTAATACCGCCGTAAGCAGCACAGGAACCTACGGCGACCGTGTGAATTGCCTTTTCTGCCAGGGCCTGCACCCATTCAATCATGGGCTTGCCGGTACCGCCCATGATGTGAAACTTCCCGGTTCCCATTGGGCCGGTCATCATTGACCCTTCAATACACAGGATGTCCAGTGCAATCTCGCCTGCGAGGATCCCCTCCAGCATCTCGATACATTCATGCCCACTCGCCTCACTAAGCGAAGGGTGCCACAACAGGTTTATCCCGGCGTTTTCAAACAGGCTGAGCAGGTCCGGAGACTCTGCGTTTAACAATGACATGGAACAGCCGCCGCAACCGCCGGATTGCAGCCACAATAAATTAAGCAAGGGCAGGCTCCTGGTTAGGTAAATACAATCTGGCCACTGCGCCGCCTTCCGGCCGGTTGTCGACACTCAGCTCGCCGTCATGTTGTGACACAATACCATAACTGATTGATAATCCTAACCCTGTGCCCATGCCCACCGGTTTTGTGGTGTAGAAAGGCTCAAAAATTTGTGCCGCATCGTGGTCACTGATCCCCGGTCCGGTGTCGGATACGACCAGGGCTACGCCCTCTTCGCTAACGTCCGCACTCAGGTATAACTGCCTAACGCTGCTGTCGGCCATCGCATCAATCGCGTTTTCGATAAGGTTCACCACAACCTGATGAATCTGACCGGCATGGCCATAAGCGTTAAGTGGGTCTGGTAAGGCATCCTGAATGTCTACCGTAAATTTGGTTTCTTTCATTATCCAGTGTAACGCAGTGTGCACCACATGGCGTAAATCAAATAAGGCTTTCTCGGAAACCTGCGTGGAAGAAAACTGACGCAAATCATTGACGATTTCTTTCACTCTGTCGGCGCCTTCCATCGTGCCATCTACCAGTGAGTTCAGGTCCTTAATGGCTTTGTCGAGTCGCAGTTGCTCACGCATATCGCGCAGGTTATCACGACTTTCGCCCTGCGCGACCGCATCAAAATAAGCGCTAAGTTTGTCGGTATAGCGACGTAAAACGTGCATATTGCCGTAAACAAAGCTAATTGGGTTGTTGAGTTCGTGTGCGACACCAGCAACCAGGCGACCTAGCGAGGCCATCTTCTCAGACTGGATAAGGCGCTGTTGCGCAATTTGCAGCTCGGCGTGGGCGGTATTCAATTCTTTATAGGCGCGTTGCAATTCACCCAGCGCCCTGCCAACCAACACCATACCGACGCTCTTACCGCGGTGGTTGAGCCTGGCCGTGCAATTCACCGACAACGGCACCTTGCCGTCTTTGCCCTGAATTTCTATTTCGAAATCACGGATCGGTTGGACCTGCAGGCGGGCGCGGAAAGACTGGAATTTCTCGCGGTAGTCCTGCTCAATAAAGGTCAACAAAGAGCGGCCAATCAATGCTGGTTGGCTTTCACCCACTAATTCGGTGAGAGCCCGGTTTACCCCTTCAATCACACCGTCGTTATCACACACAATCAGCACATCGTTCATTGCACTTTGAATGCTGTCGGAGAAGCTTTTGGCCTCTTCTAACTCTACATTCTTTTGCTCTACCTCTACCTGGGATTGCACCAGTTCTGCGTAGGCTTCATCCATTTTCTGGATGACGCTGACCCAGGCGTCTTCCCCCTGGATGCTTTGCAATGACAGTGTGTTCAGTGAGTCACTCATACTGGCATGGTGTGGTTGCGAATAGCCGCACTATACCGTCTCTTGCTTGTGCGAGTAAACCTGTGCGATGTGAATACACCGTGCGCTTAAAACAAAAAACCCGCCATAAGGCGGGTTTTAAATGTGTTAGCGTAATCTGAAATTACTTAGCGGCTTTACGCGCTTTTGCTTCTTCGATTACTTTGTCAGCTACGTTCTGAGGACAGTTCGCGTAGTGGCTGAACTCCATTGAGAACTGACCACGACCAGAAGTGATAGTACGCAGGTGACCAATGTAACCAAACATCTCTGACAGAGGTACGTCAGCCTTGATGCGAACGCCAGTTGCGCCAGCTTCCTGGTCTTTGATCATACCACGACGACGGTTAAGGTCACCGATTACGTCACCAACGTTGTCTTCCGGAGAGAATACGTCAACTTTCATAATAGGCTCAAGAAGTTGCGGGTTAGCCTTTGGAATTGACTGACGGAATGCACCTTTCGCTGCGATTTCGAACGCGATTGCTGATGAGTCAACTGCGTGGAAACCACCGTCGAACAGTTCAACTTCAACGTCAAGTACTGGGTAACCAGCAAGAACACCCTGGTCCATCATAGACTTAAAGCCTTTTTCGATAGCAGGGAAGAATTCTTTAGGTACGTTACCACCAACAACGGTAGAGGTAAACGTGAAGCCTGAGTTTTGCTCGCCTGGCTTGATGCGGTAATCGATTTTACCGAACTGACCAGAACCACCAGACTGCTTCTTGTGCGTGTAGCTATCTTCTACCGGCGTAGTGATAGTTTCACGGTAAGCAACCTGTGGTTGACCTACTTCCAGCTCAACGCCGTAAGTACGCTTCAGGATGTCTACTTTGATGTCTAAGTGCAGCTCACCCATACCTTTC
>MDTG01213130.1_pt1 | contig 77782 bp, 65 predicted proteins | sample 811421 | NCBI WGS metagenome assembly MDTG01 (sample SAMN05326645, study PRJNA326480) | marine metagenome | isolation source: seawater | place: Pacific Ocean: South East | collected 2011
AGCGCCGCCGTGCGGTGACCGCAGACCGAGCCGAGCCAGGCGAGTGTCGCCGGATGGCCGTCGATCACCGTGATCATCGTGCAATGGGCCGGCAGCGGCGAAAGCAGCCGTTCGATGTGGCTCATGGCGCCGCGGCTGCCGCGTTTGCGCATGCGCATCGCCGCGTGCCAGCCGGCGTTGAGCCGGTCGGCGGAGGTCACGGCGAGCACGCCGATGTCGCGCCGGTCGGTGCCAATGCGCCCCGCCGCCTCGATCGCTTCCGGCCCGACGACGCCCTGATAGGCGATCACCACCTCGCAGTTGGGTCCGGGCTCGCGCAGCCAGTAGGCGCCGTCGATCACGCCCTGGCGGAAGGCCTCGTCCTCGCGCCGCGCCGGCTGTTCCAGCGCCTGGGTTGAGAGCCTGAGGTAGACCGAGCCGCCGGTCTCGTCGCGCAGCCAGGTGCGCTCGTCGGGATCGCCCTCGCCGTCGCGCTGCATGTAGTCGAAGCTCCAGTCCATCAGGATCGACAGTTCGTCGAGCCAGGCCGGCTCGAAGGAGGCCAGCCCGTCCTGGCTCATGCCGATCAACGGGGTTGCCACCGACTGATGCGCGCCGCCTTCCGGCGCCAGCGTCACGCCCGACGGCGTGCCCACCACCAGGAAGCGGGCGTCCTGGTAACAGGCGTAGTTGAGCGCATCGAGCCCGCGCGAGATGAACGGGTCGTAGAGGGTTCCGACCGGCAGCAGCCGCTCGCCGAAGAGCGAATGCGACAGGCCGGCAGCACCCAGCAGCAGGAACAGGTTCATCTCCGCGATGCCGAGCTCGATGTGCTGGCCCTTGGGCGAGAAGCCCCATTTCTGCGTCGAGGGAATGCGCTGGTCGCGGAAGGTGTCGGCCATGTCCTCGCGCGAGAACAGTCCGCGCCGGTTGACCCAGGGGCCGAGGTTGGTGGAGACGGTCACATCCGGAGAGGTGGTCACCACCCGCTCGGCCAGCGGATGGTCCGATTTCGCCAGCGCGTCCAGGATCTTGCCGAAGCCGGCCTGGGTCGAAAGCACCTTGTCGTCGAGAAACTGCGGCCCCGGTGTCTTCACATGCGGCGAGCCATGCCGGCGCACGCCCTTGGCGAAGAACGGCGTCTGGCGGACGAAGGCGTCAAGCTCGGCCGGCGTCATGTCGAGGCCTTCGGCCGGGTCCCATTCGTGCCCCTCGCGCACGCCCATGGTCTGGCGGAAGCTTTCCATCTGCGCCGGCGTCATCAGCCCGGCGTGATTGTCCTTGTGCCCGGCGAGCGGCGTGTTCCAGCCCTTGATCGTATAGGCGAGGAAGGCGACCGGCCGGTCGTGTTTCGCCTGTTCGGCGAAGGTCTCGCTGAGTGTTTCGATGCAATGTCCGCCGAGGTTGGTCATGAGTTCCAGAAGCTCGGCGTCGGAGCGGCGCTCGATCAGCGCCGTCACCGGACCCTGGTCGCCGATGTCGTCGAGCAGCCGCTTGCGCCACGCCGCCCCGCCCTGGAAGGCGAGCGCGGAATAGAGCTGGTTCGGGCAAGTGTCGATCCAGTTGCGCAGCTTGTCGCCGCCCTTTTCCGCGAAGGCTTGCTGCTGCAGCGCGCCGTATTTCAGGAGCACCACGTCCCAGCCGAAGGCGCCGAAGATCGCCTGGATCCGGCCGGCGAGGCCCTCGCGGACGACGCCGTCGAGGCTCTGGCGGTTGTAGTCGATGATCCACCAGGTGTTGCGCAGCCCGTGCTTCCAGCCCTCCTGCAGCGCCTCGTAGACGTTGCCCTCGTCAAGCTCGGCGTCGCCAACGAGCGCGACCATGCGCCCCTCGGGGCCGGGCTTTGCCCAGTCCTTGGCGCCCAGATAGTCCTGCACCATCGAGGCAAACGCGGTGATCGCGACGCCGAGGCCGACGGAGCCGGTCGAGAAATCCACGTCGTCGACGTCCTTCGTCCGGCTCGGATAGGACTGGGCGCCGCCATAGGCGCGGAAGGCTTCCAGCTTCTCGCGGGTCTGGTTGCCGGCGAGATACTGCATGGCGTGAAACAGCGGCGAGGCATGGGGTTTCACCGCCACCCGGTCCTGCGGCCTCAGGCTGGTGAAATAGAGCGCGGTCATGATCGAGGCCATGGAGGCGCAGGAGGCCTGGTGTCCGCCCACCTTCAGCCCGTCCGGGCTCTTTTCGCGCAGGTGGTTGGCGTTGTGGATCGTCCAGCAGGCGAGCCACAACAGCTTCTGCTCGATCTGCTTCAGCTGGGTCTTGGCGGGCGTCGTCATGATAGGTCCTCTCGTGCGTCGCGACCGGTGGCGCGGCATCTCGTGCACCGCGCGTCGTTGGTCCTGACGATAGGGCGGGATCTGCGCAATTTCAGGCCAATTTCGACGCGTTTTCGATCAATATCGCCAAATTTTGTTCCAGAATTTGGCGATATTGCAAAGCATTTCCCGAAATTACCTCGATCTGGCGGATCAGGCGGCCTGCGCGCGCAGGCTGTCGAGCGCCGCCGAAACATCCGCGAGAATGTCGGCCCGGGTCTCGAGACCCGCGGACAGGCGGATCAGCCCGTCGGGGATATCATGGGCGGCGCGCTCCTCCGGCGTATAGGTCGAGTGGGTCATGCTGGCCGGATGCTGGACCAGCGTTTCGGCATCGCCCAGGCTGACCGCGCGCCGCGCCAGCGACAGGGCGTTCATGAAGCGGATGCCGGCCGCCGTACCGCCGGTGAGCTCGAAGGCGACCATACCGCCAAAGCCCGGCATCTGCCGTGCAGCAAGGTCGTGCTGCGGAAAGCTGGCAAGGCCCGGATAGTGCACGGTCGCTACGGCGGGGTGATCGACCAGAAGCTCGGCGATGGCAAAAGCATTTTCGGAGTGCCGCTCCATCCTGAGTTCCAGCGTCTTCAGCCCGCGCAGAACCAGATGCGCCGTGAGCGGCGCCATCACCGCGCCGGTCATGTCCTTCAGTCCGACGAGCCGTACCGTCTGCATGTCTTCCGCCGATCCGGCGGCGAGGCCCGCGACCAGATCGCCATGTCCGCCCAGATACTTGGTGGCGGAATGCACGACGATGTCGGCGCCAAGCTCAAGGGGCCGGGTCAGCACCGGGGTCGCATAGGTGTTGTCGACGACGACGCGCGCCCCGGCGGAATGGGCGACATGCGAGACCGCCGCGATGTCGACGAGCCGCATGTTCGGATTGGCCGGGCTTTCGAAATAGACGATGCGGGTGCGCTCCGAGATCGCCGCTTCCAGGGTCTTCGGATCGCGCAGGTCGACATGGGTGACGGTGATGCCGAATTTCGCCAGCCCGTGGCGGAAGAAGGCGAAGGTGCAGCCATAGAGCGTTCTGTCGACGATGATCTCGTCGCCGGGGGAGAGAAAACTCCACATCACGGCGGTGATCGCGCCCATGCCGGAGCCGAAGGCGACGCCGGCCTCGCCGCCTTCGAGATCGGCGATGCGGTCTTCCAGCAGCGCCAGCGTCGGATTGGAGATCCGGCTGTAGACATGGCCCGGCCGCTCGCCGGCGAAGATCTCGCCGCCCTGTTCGGCCGTGTCGAAGGCGAAGGTCGAGGTGAAATGCACCGGCGGCGTCAGTGCGCCGTCATGGTCCATCGGGTCATAGCCGTGGTGGATGGCGCGCGTCGCGAAACCGAGGGGGGCGTTTGTCAGCATGGGTCAGATCCTCACCGCACAAGAGATGGTCCCGCCGACCGGCGGGCTTTCCTGTTGCGACGTTAGGGCTTGTGGGCTGCGCATTTCTGGCGAATTATGCCACTTGAAGGTCATATTTTGGCAGATCCTGCCAATTATTGGGGATTGAATGGACGAAACCGACCGCAAGATCATCCGCGCCCTGCAGCAGAACGGGCGGCTGAGCAATCAGGACCTGTCGGAAAAGGTGAACCTGTCGCCCTCGCCCTGCCTGCGCCGCGTGCGCAATCTGGAACAGGCCGGCGTGATCTCCGGCTATGCCGCGATCGTCGACCAGGAGGCCTACGGCCTGCCGGTCACCGTGTTTTTGCAGGTGCGTCTGGAGCGTCACGCCGAGGACAGCGTCGGGACGTTCGAGGCGGCGGTGGCGCGCATCGACGAGATCATGGACTGCTACCTGATGGCGGGGGACCGTGACTATCTCCTCAAGGTGGTCGTTGCCTCGCTTGCCGACTACGAGGATTTCATCCGCCGGCGCATTCACAAGATCCCCGGCATCGCGTCGCTGGAGTCGAGCTTCGCCTTCGGCGTCGTCAAGCGCAGCCAGGTGCTTCCCGGCTAGCTGACGGCCGGCTTGGGATCGGGCAGGCCGAGATCCGCCCGCTGCTTGCGCGTGAGTTTCGCCGCGATCAACTTGTGCGCCTCGACGACATAGGCGCGGATATCGTCATCGCTCAAGGCGTCATTGCTGCGGACCTGCACCCATTTCGCCCGCGCCAGATAGGGGGCCGGCCCCACGCCGTCGCGCTCGCACAGCATCTGGTAGGCGAGGTCGGAGCATTTGAACGCGATGGCATCCGCGCTTGCGGGGCCCCAGTTCGAGCAGATGGCGAAGATCTTGCCGCCCACCTTCCAGACCGAGGCGTCGCCCCATTGAACGACATTCGTCGTGCCGGGAAGCGCGCTGCAATGCGCGTCGAACTGCGCCCGTGTCATCATGTCTGCCTCTCCGTCTCAGCCCTTGCACTGGTCAACACCGGTTTCCTGTTTATATCAGCCGGTCAGGAGATGTTCGGCCCGATGTCGAACCCGAAAGACCTGACAACACATTGAGGTGTTCATGACGAACGTTCGTATTCTGACCTTTTCCGGCTCCATTCGCAGCGGGTCCTACAATACGAAACTCGCCGAACTCGTGACGCGCCGCGCCGCCGACGCCGGGGCCGAGGTGACACAGGTCTCCCTCGCCGACTATCCCATGCCGATCTATAACGGCGACCTGGAAAAGGACGAGGGCGTGCCCGAGGCGGCAAAGGCGCTGAAGGAGGTGATGCAGGCCCATCATGGCATCTTCATCGCCAGCCCCGAGTACAATACCTCCGTCTCCCCCTTGTTGAAGAACACACTCGACTGGGTGTCGCGTCTGGCCGCCGATGGCGAGCCTCCGGCGGCCGCCTTCAAGAACCGGGTCTTCGCGCTTGGCGCCGCCTCTCCCGGCGCATTGGGCGGCATTCGCGGGCTGATGGGGCTGCGAACGATCATGGAAATCGGCTACGGCGCGCTGGTCATCCCCGACATGGCGACGGTTCCCGGCGCCGCCTCCGCCTTTGACGACGATGGCGCATTGTCGAATGAGCGCGCCGCCGGACTGCTCGACGCGATGGTCAAGCGCCTGATCGACGAAGCGGCTCTGAGGGCCTGATCGGCTCTTCCTCCATGCAGGATCGATATGGAATTCCGGACCGCGCCAGCGGGTGGCTTGCAGGCGCGGTCCGGACCGTCAGTCGCCGGAATTCTATTTAAACGTGTATAAATTCAAAAAGTAACTTTGACGATTTTCGCTCCGCCTTGATACGGTGGCCCGGCACGTCAGCGGTCGCGCCCTCATGCGCCAGACCGGACTGAATGAGCGCGTCTTGCGCGGAACCAGGCTTTTCCGGGGTCTCGAATGTCTATCAATCCTGCTGGCGGGACGATCATTGTCGACAACTACGATTCCTTCACCTTCAACGTGGCGCAGATGGTTGCGGAAGCGGCCGGAGAAGAGCCGGTGGTTCTTCCCAATTCGGTTCCCTGGCGCGAGATCCGCAAGATCCCGCATCGCCGGATCATCCTGTCGCCGGGGCCGGGCACGCCGCAGCGCGCGGCCGATGTCGGGTCCTCCATGGATGTCCTGCGGTATGCGGAGTGTCCCGTTCTTGGCATCTGCCTGGGGCATCAATGTCTTGTCGCGCATTTCGGTGGCGATGTCGGGCGGGCGCCCGAACCCTTTCACGGGCGCATCAGCCGCATTCACTGCCGCCCCGATCCCCTGTTCGCAGGCTTGCCGGCCGCCTTCGACGTGACGCGCTATCATTCCTTGATCGCCCGTCCGCCGCTGCCCGCCTGTCTGGAAAGCATTGCCGAAACCCGCGAGGGGCTGATCATGGCGGTGCGCCATCGCAGCCGGCCGTTGCGGGGAGTGCAGTTTCATCCAGAATCGATCTGCTCCGAACATGGCGCCGCGCTTTTGGCGAATTTTGTCCTGCCCGCCGGTGCCCGTCCCGCCGCGCGGATGGGGCGGGTCGCGCCCGCGCATCTCGAGCCGGAGGGGGTCTGAGATGGCTGACGTGATCGATCCGCCCGAGACCGCGGACACGCACAGCGGCGCGTTCGAGGTCGTTTGGCGCAGCCAGGCCCTCTCGGTCTCGGCGGAGGCCGCGTTCGTCCATCTCTTCGGCGCTTCCAGAGAGGCCTTCTGGCTCGATAGCAGCCTCCTGGTTCCGGGGCTGTCGCGGTTCTCCTTCTTGGGCGATGCCACCGGTCCGCATGCCCGTTCCGTGATCTTTCGCGACGGCGGCCAGTGCGGCGAGATCCGGACCGGGTGCAACGGAGCGCCCCGGCCGATCGGGACGTCTGTGTTCGATTATCTGGACGGGGATCACAGGGCGCCCGTCCTTGATCCGCCGCCCGGTCTGGACTGCCCCTTCGTCGGCGGGCATGTCGGTTATTTCGGTTATGAACTCAAGCGCCTGACCTGCGGTGCGGCCGCTCATGAGGCGCCGACGCCGGACGCAGCCTTCCTGTTTGCCGACCGCCTGCTGGCCTTCGATCACCGTGACGGCTGCGTCCATGCCATCGCCCTGGCCGGCCGCGGTGATCCGGCGGATCGCCGTGCCGCGCAGCGATGGGTGGACGAGACGATTGACGCGCTCGGGCGGGTTCGCGAACCGGCGCCGCCCGCGGCAAGACCGGCGAGACAGGCGCCGCAGTTCCGCCTGCGTCATGACCGCGACGCCTATCTGGCCCGGATCGAGGAATGTCTTGAGGAAATCGCCGCCGGCGAGAGCTACGAGATCTGCCTCACCAACACCATCGAGGCGGATGTGGATCTCGATCCGCTCGATCTCTATCGCATCCTGCGCCGCCGCAACCCCGCGCCCTATTCCGCCTTCCTGCGCTTCGGCGATCTCGCGATTGCCAGTTCTTCGCCTGAGCGCTTCCTGCGCATCGATCCGGACGGAACCGTGGAGACCAAGCCGATCAAGGGCACGGAACGGCGCGATCCCGATCCGGCCCGCGACGCGGCGATTGCCGAAAGCCTGCGGCTCGACGAGAAGAGCCGTGCGGAAAACCTGATGATCGTCGATCTGATGCGCAACGATCTCGGCCGGGTGTGCGAGACCGGTTCCGTGCATGTGCCGAGCCTGATGCATGTGGAAAGCTACAAGACGGTGCATCAGCTCGTCTCCGTCGTGCGCGGACGGCTTCGCGCCGACGAAAGCCCGGTGAGCTGCATCGCCTCCTGTTTCCCCGGCGGCTCGATGACCGGCGCGCCAAAGGTGCGCACGCTCGAGATCATCGACCGGCTGGAGGGCGCGGCGCGCGGCGTCTATTCCGGTACCATCGGCTTTCTGTCGCTGACCGGCGCGGTCGATCTCAACATCGTCATCCGCACCGTCGTCTGCACGCCGGGCCATGTGTCAATCGGCTGCGGCGGGGCGATCGTCTATCTCTCCGACCCGCAGGCCGAGTTCGACGAGATCCTGCTGAAGGCGCGTGCGCCGATGGCCGCCGTTGCCGAGGCGGCGGGCGCTGCGGCCGAAAGCGCCCCGCAGGTGGTGAATGCCGGTGCCACGCCCCCGGAGCAAGCCGTCACCGGGGCAAGGGTCCGCCGGCCGCGCAAGGACGAGGCCGGCGCCGTGGCCGCGGCCGTGGAGGCGCTGCTGCGCGAGCTCGGCGGGCCGGGGCCCCAGTTCCGCGCCGGGGCGACCCGCGCCGTCTGCGAAGGCTTTGCCGAGGACGAGAGCCTCGGCTTCATCCGCGTCGCGGAAACGGAGGGCGGCGCCATTGCCGGCGTCGCGCTCGTCTCCATCGTCCGGGCCGCGCGCACCTCGGGGGACTATGCCGTGCTGCAGGAACTCTGGGTCGACGCGGGTGCGCGCGGCGGCGGTGTCGGCGCGGCGCTGCTTGCGGCGGTCGATGAGGACGCGCGACGGCGGGGCTTGCCGCTGGTGGAAGTGTCGCTGCCGAAGCCCGGTCATCCGCAGGCTGAACGGCTGCAGGCGTTCTATGCCCGCGCCGGATATGCCCCGGCCGGCCAGCGCATGCGGCGGAGCCTTGCATGACGCGGCCCGACCTCCTGATCTTCGACGTGGCGCATCGCGCCGAACCGCGGGGCGCGATCCGCACCGCACGCGGCACGCTCAGGCCGTCCAACGAGGTGGCCGAGCGCACCGCGCGCATTCGTTCCGGGATCCTGCGGGCGACCGGGGCTCGGGCGCGCGGCGCGGAGATCTCGCAGGGCACGACCCGCATGCTGCGCAGCCTCTTGCCGCTGGCGCATGACCCGGCCTATCTGGCGTTTCTCGAGCATGGGTCGCATCCGGCCGTTCCCGCGATCACGCCGCAGGGCCGGGTCTTCGCGGCGCCCGGCGTCGAACAGGACACGCCGGTGGCGGCCGATTCTCCAGCCCGCGCCCTGACCTCCGCGACGGCGGCCGTTGCCGCCGCTGTCGCGCTCGGACGCGGGGAGGCGACCCATGTCTATGCGCTGTGCCGTCCGCCCGGACATCACGCCGGGCGGCGGTTCTTCGGCGGCTATTGTTTTCTCAACAATGCGGCGCTCGCGGCGCTGGCGCTGCGTCGCCAGACGCGGGCGCGGGTCGCGGTGATCGACATCGACTATCACGCGGCAAACGGCACCACGGATTGTCTCGCCGCCCATCCCGACATCGCGGTATTCAGTTGCCATGCCCCGGGCGAAGTCGCCTTTCCGCATCAGCCGGACCTGGCGCCGGCCCTTCCCGTACATGTGTTTCATGCCTTCGACGCGCCGCCGGATGCGCAAGCCTATCTGGCGGTGGTGTCCCGTCTCGTGGAGCAGGCCGTGGCAACCGGCGCCGGGATGCTGGTGCTGTCGCTCGGCTACGACGTGATCGACGGCGATCCGCATGGCGGCTGGCACCTGTCGCCGGAGGTCTTCGCCGGGGTGGGCGGGATCCTTCGTCAAAGCGGGCTGCCGGTCTGCGTGGTGCAGGAGGGCGGCTACCTGCTCTCCGCGCTGGAGGACTGCGCCGCGCATTTCACCAAGGGTCTGATCGGGCTTGAGGTCGATACAGCGCCCGACACAAGGGAGAGCGGAACGGATGACGGCCGACACGCAAAGCCTGCTGGCGCCCTATCGTGACCAGCTGAACGCGATCGACGAGAAGCTGGTCACGCTGGTGGCCGAACGCCTGACGATATGCGCGCAGGTGGCGCACACCAAGCGGCGCCATGGCATTGCCATGATGCAGCCCGACCGGGTGGAGGAGGTGAAGAGCCGCTGTGCGAAACTGGGCGCGGACCAGGGGCTCGATCCGGAGTTCGTCCGCGCGCTCTACGGGCTGATCATCGGCGAGGCCTGCGCGCTGGAAGACCGGATCATCGAGCGATGATCCGCTTTCACACGCTCGGCCCGGCGGGAAGCTGCCACGAGCATGCGCTGAAGCGGTATCTCGCGTTCCAGGGGGTCGAGGAGGCAGACATCGCGCTGTGCGACGATCTGGTCGCGGCCGCCGCCCGCGCGGTGGAAGAGGGCAATTCCTATGTGCTTCAGTGCAGCGCGCATCTGAACGTGCATCAGGTGACCGAGCGGTTTCTCGGCCGGCTCCATGTGGTCGACACCTTCATCCTGCCGACCCAGGAAATGGCGCTGGTCAAGCGCCGCGATGTCGCCAGGCCGCAAACGCTGGGCGTGCCGGAACCCGCGCTCGGCTATGTGAACGAGGCCGACTGGCGCGAGATAACCTTCGAGACCACCAAACCGGTCGTGGAGGAGGGGTTGCTCGCCGGGCGCTACGAGGCCGGCGTTGCCTATACCCGCTCCGCGCGCGACCATCCCGAGGCGCTCGAGATTATGCGGGTGATCGGCGAGGTGGTTACCACCTGGATCGTCTATGGCCCGAAACCGCGCTATTGCGGGAATCTGATGGGGAATCCCTATCCAGAGTTGCATGCGGGGTGAGGGTGTGATCGTCTGGCCGGCGACCCTTGCGACACCTGTGCAGACGGAGCGACATGAGCGGTAGCGGATCGAAGACCCTGCGCGGCGCCTCGCACCAGACGGTGCTGCTCGCGGCGCTGGGCGTGGGCGCGGTGGCCATCGGCATGGACACCTTCGTGGTGATCGGCGTGCTCAACGAGATCGCCGCAAGCCTGGAGATCCCGGCGACGCGCGCCGGGCAGCTCGTGTCGGTCTATGCGCTCTCCTATGCCGTCTTCGCGCCGCTCAGCGCCTGGCTGCTGCGCGGGCTCGACCGGCGCCGGGTGATCCTGCTGGCCATCGGTTTTTTTCTCGCCGGCAATCTGGCCTGCGGTCTGGCGACGGGCTTTTACCAGATCGTGGCGGGCCGGATCGTGTCGGCGCTGGGGGCTGCGATCTTCACGCCGGCGGCAACCGCGCTTGCCTCAGATCTGGTGCCGCCGCATCGCAAGGGCGCCGCCCTTGCGGTGATCTTCGGCGGCATGACCGTCGCCCAGGCGGCCGGCATCCCGCTTGCGACCCTGATCGGCCAGATGTTCGACTGGCGCTATGCGTTTTATTTCGTCGTCGTGCTCGGCCTCGTCGCGCTGGCGATCCTGATGCCGCTGATGGGGCGTTTGCCCGTCGGCGCGGCTGCCCCGGCGGCTGCGAGCGCCTCGCGCGCGCTGACCCCGGCAACCGCCGGGCTCTTGCTGGTGACCTTCCTGATCGTGCTGTCGGAATTCGTCGTCTACACCTATGTGAGCGTGATCCTCGACGGAACCACCTACGCCGGCGCGCCGATCCTCCCGGCGGTGCTGCTCGCCTATGGCATCGGCGCGCTCGCCGGCAATTTCGCCACCGGGATCCTGACCGACCGGCTCGGACCGCTGCAGGTGCTCGTCGGCGCGGTGGCGGCGCAGACGACGCTGCTCGTCGCGCTCGTCGTCTGGCGCGATGCGGCGCTTCTGACGGTTGCCGTCGGCTTCGTCTGGGGCGTCGCCAGCTACATGTATCTGGTGCCGATCCAGCACCGCCTGCTCAGCCATGCCGGCGGGGGCGGCACGCTGATCCTGTCGCTGAACAGCTCGCTGATCTATATCGGAATTTCCGCAGGCGCCTGGGCCGGCGGCGCGGTGCTCGACCGCGCCGGCATTGCGCCGCTGGCGCTGGTCGCTGGCACGCTCGGCACCGTGGCGCTGGTTGCGGCGGTCGTCTTCATGCGACGGCCGGTTCCGGGCTGAAACAGCCGGCTAAGTTTCCCTGGTCGTCGCCTGCGCCTCGCACAGGCGCGTCATGTCCGCCACCGTCAGCGCCTTGAAGGCATCGGCGGCGGGAACCGAGATTCCGCTGCGCTGCCGGATCAGGTCGATCACGTCGAGCATCATCAGCGATTCCCCGCCAAGCTCGAAGAAATTGTCCTGGGGGCCGACCGTTTCCGCGCCGAGCACGTCCTTGAAGCAGGCGGCGACCATGGCGGCCAGACCGTCGGCGGCCGGCTCCTCCGCCGCAGCCGTGGCGCGCGCTGGCACCGGTGCACGGTCCTGCGGCGCGGCCGCGCCTTGCGGCGAAGGCGGGGCAGGGCGCGACGACGCGGTGTCGGAGAGCCCCGGCCTGTCGGCGAGTGGCACCGTCGAAATCGCGTGCTCGCCGGCGCCGGCAGCGGCTGCAAGCGCAAGCACGGCCGCGCCCTCCGCCGGTTCGATCGCCCAGTCGGCGCCGCCCGCGCCGATGGTCTTCTCGCGCGACGGCACGTGCCATGTGTCGTAGTTCACCGTGATCCACGCGGCTTTCGACCGGCCCGCGAGCCTTTCGCGCAGCGCCACGGCATCCATGTGGCGATGGCCTGCGGCATGCGCTCCGTAGCTCAACCCACCGACGAAACACGACAGGCTGGAACACAGAAGCACCTTGCCGACGGGCGTTTCCGCCACCGCATCGGCGAGCGCGCGCATGCCCGCGACATGTGGCACCAGGAGGTCGGCAGCAAGTGTTGCCGGCGTGTCGCGGATGAACTTCAGGTGATCGGTGTCGACCACGCCGGCGGCATGGATCACCGTGTCGATGGCGCCGCCCTCCGCCTGCGCCTTGCGCAAAAGCTCCGCCACCGCGCCGCCATCGGCGAGATCGACGGCGTGCAGCGAGACATGCGCGCCGCTGTTCAAGAGCGCCGACAGCGCCTCTGCCCCGGCGTCGCGGACCCTGCCCGAGCGCGAGGCGAGATAAAGCCGCGCATCGGGTGCGGACCGGGCGATCTCGCCGGCAAGCGCCAGCCCGACATGGCCGGTTCCCCCGAAGATTACATGCGCGCCGCCGCCGCCCCACAGGCGCATGCCCGTCGTGGCGGAGGCGTCCGCGTCTGTTGGCCTCGCCGGCGCCAGTTCGGGCACGAAGCGCGCCCGGCCGCGCCAGGCGATCTCGCGCTCGTCACCGGGATCGTGAAGCTCGTCGCGGATCCAGCCGATGGCGCGCGCGCCCGCATCGGGGGTTTCATTGAGGGATAGGGGCAGGTCGAGTGCGCGGGCGTCGAGCGTGCGGTGCTCCTGCGCGATCACCCGAGCCAGCGCGGCAAGCGGCGCGGCCTCGACCGCGATGGCTGTGTCGCCCGGCAGCTGCTGCGCGCCGCGGGTGACGAACCACAGGCGGCTTTTGTCCTCTCGCCCGCCAAGCGCTCTTGCAAGCGCCAGCGGCCAGAGCACGCTGGCCGAAAGGTCCGCGTCGGGCGCGGCAGTGTCGCACCACAGATAGAGCAGGTCGCGCCACACCACCCCGTCGCGCTCCAGCGCGTCGAAGAGCCGCTTGTGGGAGGCGGTATCCGAGGGATCGATGGTAAAGCGGTCCTCGCCGTGGCGTTCATAGCCGGTGCCGGGTCGGACCTCGATCACGCGGCCCTTTCCCGCCTGTCGCAGGGCGGCGGTCAGCGCCTGTTGCCATGGCGTGTCGCGGAGGAAGACGATCCGCGCCGGTGACGTGGTGTCTTCGTCCGGCCGAACCGCGTCATGCGGCGCGGGCAGGCGGGTCGCGCGCCAGCGGCGCTGGTGAAACCAGTCGGCGATGTCGGCCTGCTTGCGAGGCCTTGCCCGCGCCTCGACGGGGGCTGCGGGAGGCGCCGGCGCGGCCGGCTTCGATCCGCGACCGGCGGCAAGATCGGCAAGCCCGTAGGTCTTGCGCTCATAGGCATAGCCGGGAAGCGGCACCAGCCGGGCGTCCGGCGCTTGCGGAACCGCATCGAGGCGGACCGGGGCGCCCGCCTGCCAGAGGCGTGAGGCTGCGGTGAGCAGATGGGACACTGCGTCCGGTCGATGGGCCGCGCGCGGTCCCGCGGTCGGAAGGCTGGAGACGGTCAGCGGCAGGGTTGCCGGGGTGGCCTCGATGCGCAGGAGGTCGGAGAGGAACCCGTCCGGACCGATTTCGATCACCGGTCGGCCCTGCGAAAGACACTGCGCGGCGAAACTCGTGACCGGGGGGCGGTGCTGCGCGCGCTCGGGCCCGGCCTCCGCGCCGCTTGCTGCCGGACGCGGGGAGGTTTGCGCGATGCCGCCGGTTTGGCTCGCTGCAAGGCACAGCGCAGCACCCAGCGCGTCCAGGCCATCGCCCCCGGCCGCAGGCGCCGTATCGGCGAGGTCGGCAACGACAGCCGACCAGGTCGCGGCATAGGGGGGCTCTTCCGCCAGCTCCGCCGCCGCTCGGGCAAGGCGCGCGGCGCGGTCGGCGCCGCCTTCCACGCTGGCCGCGAACAGGTGGCGGGCGAACAGCCGTCCCGGCCCGGTGCCGACACAGGCGCCGGGAAGAACCCCAAGATCGCGCCACAGGCTGACGAGCGCATGGGCGAGCACGAAGGCATCCGCCGGTTCCGGGGCGATCCGCGCGGGCAGGGCGGCGCGGGCTTCGGCGCAGGCGTCGCGAAACGCCGGAAACGCGCTGAACAGGGTAAGCTCTTCCGGGGCCTCCTCGCCGGCACGGCCTGAGAACACGAACAGCGGTCCGATCCAGGAGCCGGACGACGTTTGCGGCAGGGCAAGCGCGGAAAATCGCCGTGCCGCCTCCGCGGCATCGGCTGCAACGACGGCCGCGCGATGGGAATGGGTGCCGCGGCCCTCTCGCAGCGTGCGCGAGGCGTCGCGCATGTCGAGCGCGGGGTCGGCGGCGAAGGCCGACCCAAGGGCCTCGACCATCCGTTTCAGCGCGGTCGCGGTCTTGGCGGAGACCGGCAGGACTGCGGGGGCGCTCGCCGGCCGTCGCTCCGGCCGTCGCGGCGCTTCCTCCAGAATGGCATGGGCGTTGGTGCCGCCGAAGCCGAGCGCGCTGACGCCGCCACGGCGGGGAGCGCCGGGGCTCTTCCAGTCTTCAAGCGCCGTTGCAATGCGAAAGGGGGTGTTGGCGAAGTCGATGGCCGGATTGGGCGTTTCGAAACCGGGGGCGGGCGGGATCTTGCGGTGGTGCATCATCAGCGCAAGCTTGATGGTGCTGGCGACGCCGGCGGCATGCACCGTGTGGCCGATGTTGGCCTTCAGGGAGCCGAGTGCCGCGATCCCGGTCGCCTGCGTCTTCAGCCGAAAGGCGCGGGTCAGCGCCTCGACCTCGATCGGGTCGCCGAGAAGCGTGCCGGTGCCATGCGCCTCGATATAGGACAGGGTCTCGGGATGCACGTCGGCGAGCTCCTGGGCCAGCGCGATGGCCTCGGCCTGTCCGTCGATGCCGGGCGCGGTGTAGCTCATCTTCGACGCACCGTCGTTGTTGATCGCGGAGCCGCGGATCACCGCCCAGATGTGGTCGCCGTCGGCCAGCGCGTCGTCCAGCCGCTTCAACGCGATCACGCCGACCCCGTCGCTGGAAACCATGCCGTCGGCGCGGGCGTCGAAGGGGCGGCAGTGGCCGGACAGCGAGAAATGCAGGCCCTGCTGGGTGCGGTAGCCGAATTCCTCCGCCGTCGCGACGTTCACCCCGCCGGCAAGCGCCATGTCGCTGCTGCCGGACAGAAGGCTCTGGCAGGCCATGTGAATGCCGACGAGCGAGGAGGAGCACGCCGTTTGAACCGCCATGCTCTCGCCGCGCAGGTCGAGGCGGTAGGACACCCGGCTCGGCGCATATTCGGCGTAGTTGGAACTGTAGGCGAGGCTGCGTTCCGCCGGCGAGCGGACGATCCGTAACAGCTGTTCGTGATAGCGGTTCTGGCTGCAGGAGGCATAGACGGAGATCGCGCCGTCGAAACGCGCCGGGTCGCAGCCCGCGTTTTCCAGCGCCGCATGACTTGTTTCCAGGAACAGCCGGTGCTGCGGATTGAGATAGCAGGCTTCGCGCGTGGGAATGCCGAAGAAGGCCGCGTCGAACCCTTCCGGCTCGCTGACGAGGCCCCGCACCGGCTGGTAGCCGGGTTCCGCCCGTGCCGGATCGCGATAAAGCGTGTCGCGCCCCGCGCAGAGCATCTCCCAGAAGGACGCAAGGTCGTCGGCACCGGGAAAGCGGCAGGCCATGCCGACAATGGCGACGGAGGTTTCCGGCCAGCCGCCGGCGGTTGCATCATGTGTCACGGCGGCTCTCCGGCAGGCGGACGGGACGGGTGCGGGCGCGCAGGCGGCGGTCAACGCGCCGGCGCAAAGCCGTGTCCCCGCCAGCGCCTGCATTCACGCGGCTCGCCGGAGTCGGTCCATCGCTTAGCCGGCTTTGAAGATGCGCGGCGAGATCCATCAGGCGCGGGTGGTCGAAGAGGGCGGTGACCGGGATCTTCGTCTCAAGCTCGTTTTCCAGCGCCGTTTGCACTTTGGCGAGCAGCAGCGACGTGCCGCCGAGCTCAAAGAAGGTTTGGGCGCGGCTGCATTCGGTAAGGCCCAGGCAATCGCACCAGATCCGCGCAATCCGTGCCTCCATGCCGGGACGGGGCGCATCGCGCGTGCCGCCGGCGGTCAGGCGGGCGGCCGTATCGAGGTCCGGCAGGGCAGCGCGGTCCAGCTTGCCGTTGGGGGTAAGCGGCAGGGCGGGAAGCGCCACAAACAGGGAGGGGATCATGTAGTCCGGCAGGCTTTGCGCCAGAAACCGCCGCAGCTCCGCCGTGGTGGGGGTGGATCCCTCATCGGCAACGAGATAGGCGCACAACCCGTTCTCGCCGGACGGCAGCTGTTTGAGCGCCGCGGCCGCCTGCCGCACCATCGGGTGGCGCTCCAGCGCGGCATTGATTTCCGGCAACTCGACGCGGTGGCCGCGCACCTTCACCTGGTCGTCGCGGCGGCCGAGGACATCATAAAGGCCCTGCTCCGTGCGCCGCGCCAAGTCGCCGGTCGCATAGACCTGCCGCGCGGGATCGTGCGGATGCGGGCGAAACGCCGCCTCGGTCAGCTCCGGGCGGTTGTGATATCCGGGGGTAAGGCGCCTGCCGGCGATATGCAGCACGCCGGTCTCGCCATCGGCAACGGGCCGACCGTCGTCATCGACGATGAAGAGCTCGTCGCCGCCGATCGGGTGGCCGACGGGAATGCGCAGCGCATCCGCTGCGAGATCGCGCGGCACGCGGTAGCAACAGGTGAAGTCGCTGTTTTCGGTCGGGCCGTAACCGTTGATCACCGTGATGTCGGGAACCGCATCATAGAGCAGGCGCACATGGTGCGGCGACAGCGGTTCCCCGCCGAGGACCAGCTGGCGAACGCCGGCAAAAATGCGGGGATCCTCGGCGGCGATGCCGTTGAACACCGACGGGGTCAGCCACAGCGTGGTGATGCGGTGATCGGCGATCGCCGCGCCGAGCGTCGCGGCCGTCGGGATGCGCTCGCGGTAGAAGACGAGCTCCGCGCCGTTCGCGAGCGCGCCCCAGATGTCGAAGACCGAGGCGTCGAAGGCGATCGGCGCGGTCTGCAGGAAGCGGTCGCCCGGCCCGGCCGCGTAATAGTCGTTGCCAAAGAGCAGCCCGTGCACGCCGCGATGCAGGATCGGAACCCCCTTCGGCCGGCCGGTCGAGCCGGAGGTGTAGATCATGTAGACCGGATCATCCGCGCCAATCGTCCGCTCGGGAGCGGATGCCGCCGGTGCGGATGTCGCGTCGGCGGGCGACAGGCTCAGCACCGGCAGGCCGGGGGCGTCGAGGGGGCGGCTGCCGTCGGTGAGGATCGCGGCGCACTGGCTGTCGTCCAGCATGAAGCGGATGCGCTCGGCCGGATAGGCGAGGTCGACCGGCACATAGACCGCGCCCGCCTTCATCGCGGCCAGCATGGCGCAGACGGCGACCGCGGAGCGTTCCAGCACCAGCGCCACTCGGTCGCCGGGCCGCACGCCGAGATCGGCGAGCGCGGCGGCGGTCGCATTGGCCCAGGCGTCCAGCTCGCGGTAGCTCAGCGAAAGCGCACCGTCCCGGATTGCCGGGGCATCGGGGGCGATCCGCACATGGTCCTGGACATGCGCATGCAGCGGGCGGGGCCGGGTCGTGTCGCGTGGCAGGCTCTCATGGTGGTCCATCGGATCGTCCTCCGGTTGGGATGCGCTTGCGTCCGGCTTCAGGCGACGCCGGCCGCAAGCGCCCGTGCCGGCGCCCTGCCTGAGCGCTCGCGCGGGGCGACCCGCTCGGCGAGCAGCGTGCTGCACACCAGGCGAAGGTCGCTGGCGAGCCGCTGCAGGAAGGCGTCGCGGGCGGTTTCGAGGAAAAAGAAATGCCCGCCGGGAAAGTCGGTAAAGCGAAACGCCGCGCGCGTGTGCACGCCCCATGCCCGCACCGCCTCGACGGGTTCGGTCTCGTCGGCCTCGCCCGCATAGGCGAAGATCGGGATGTCGAGCGGGGCGCCGTCCTCAAGCGCGTAGGTCTCGCAGAGTTCGAGATCCGCGCGGAGCGGCGGCAGGATGCGCTGCAGCAGGGCCGGGTCGTCGAGCAGGTCCGGCGGGGTTCCGCCCCAGGCGCGCAACTGGCGCACCAGCGCCGCATCGTCGAGGGCGTGCAGTCCGCCGTGCTGCTTTGCCGCCAGATGCGGCGCGGCGTGACCGCAGACGAAGAGCGCGACCGGTCCGACCCCGTCCTCGCGCTTCAGGCGCCGCGCCAGTTCGAAGGCGATGAGCGCGCCCATGCTGTGGCCGAAGAGCGCCATCGGCCGGGGCGGCCGCGATGCGATGCGGTCGACGAGTTCGTCGAGCAGGCACGACAGCCCTTTCGCCGGCGGATCGTCCGCGCGCAGGCCGCGCCCGGGCAGTTCCAGCCCCGTAAGCGCGATGGCCGCCGGCAGGGCGGCGCCCCACGGGCGGAAGCTCTGCACGCTGCCGCCAGCGAAGGCGAGGCAATGCAGGTCGAGAAGCGTGTCGTCGCCGGCCGCGGCCTGAAACACCGTCGGCGGCAGCGGCGACGCCGGCGTGCGGCGCTCCGTCATGCGGACCTCACGTAGTGGTCGGTCGCCGCGATGAACCGCTCCAGATCCTCCACCGTGTTGTAATAGTGGACGGAACAGCGGGCGACGGCCTCCAGGTTGCGCCGGTCCATGTCGAGGCGCACCAGGTCGCGATCCGAGACGCCGATGTTGATGGTCCTTTCGCGCAGATGCGAGACCAGCGCATAGGGCGAGCCCCGCTCGAGGTCGAAGGTCACGGTCCCGCATTGCCGCGAACCGGTGTCGCACAGGCGCACGCCCGGCAGGTCGGCGAGCATCTCGCGCAGCACCACCGACAGCTCGCCGATCGACGCCTCGATGGCATCGAGTCCCCAGTCCAGGGCCTCGTCGACGGCCGCGCCGAAGGCAAGCTTCGAGGCAACGCATTTGTCCCAGGTCTCGAACCGCTCCGCCTCGGCATAGATGCGGTATTCGTCGCTGCCGCTCCAGAAGCCGCTGCGCATGTCGAGAATCCGCGGCTCCACCGCCGCTGCCAGGCCCGGTTGCGCGCGTCGCACATAGAGAATGCCGACCCCGCGCGGGCCGCGCAGGAACTTGCGGCTCGTCGCCGTCAGCATGTCGCAGCCGAGCGCATCGACGTTGACGTCCATTTGCCCGACGGTCTGGCAGGCATCCACCGCAACAAGCGCATTGGGCGCGAGCGCGCCGGAGCCGCGCGCCTCGCGCACGATCCGCGACAAGGTCTCGACCGGAGAGATCGCGCCGTTGTTGGTCGCGACATGGGTGAGCGACACCAGCCGGATGCGCCGGCCGTGACGGTCGATCAGCTTGCGCAGCGCGTCGGCGTCCGCCGTGCCGTCCGGGCCCGGCGCGATGACCTCGATCTCGATGCCGCAGCGCCGCCGGGCCTGAAGCATCGACATGAAGTTGCTTGCATATTCCCCCTCGGTCGTCACCACGACATCGCCGGGTGCCAGGTCGAGACTGGCGAAGAACAGCGCCCAGGCCCGTGAGGCGTTTTCCATGATCGCGATTTCGTCGGGCGCGCAGCCGAGGAGGGCGGCGGTGGAGCGATAGACGGCGAACATGCGCGCCTGCGCCCGGTCGGCCGCCTCATAGCCGCCGACGACCGCTTCAAGCCGCAGGTGCTCGATCGCGGTGTTCAGCACCCGCTCCGACATCAGGGCGGCGCCGGCGTTGTTGAGATGGGTGATGTTGGCAAGGCCGGGCGTCCTTGCCCGCGCCAGATCCACATCTATCTTTCGCGACGGGCTGAGGGGCGGCGGGGTAACGGGGCGCGCGTCGAGCACACGGCCCGCCGGCGTCCTGGTCGGTTGAGCGTCCATTTGCAAAAGACAAACCTCGGCGTCCTGGGTGTCACTTGTTAGAGTGCCTCGAAGTCAAGAAACGTATTATTATTAATGATGATAATATTAATTGGTTGTATGTAAGCATATTTTAAAACCAAAGATTGTCAATGCGGATCATCCGAATTTTCCGCGCTGCAGCACGAGGGCCGCGCGGGAGGCTGGCTGCGGCCGCTGCAAGGCGCCGGTCCTTGCCCTGCCGCCGACCGAATGCGCCGATCGATCTGGACGGCTCAGTTCCGGACCGCTAGGGTCCGGCAATGCGCATCAGGGCGTGTGCTTTCAATTTTTTTCGCCTTTTGATTATTCCGTTCCGGAGATCTGAATGAGGCCTGCAACTCCCCTTGTCGGCATCGGCCTGATGGCCGCCGCATCGCTCGCCGTTCCCTTTGTCGACGGGATTGCCAAACACCTGAGCGCCGAGCACTCGCCGTTCCTGGTGGCCTGGTCGCGCTATTTCGGCTCCGCGCTGATCGTCTCCGTGCTGTTTTTCGGCCAGGGTGGAAACCTGCGCGACCTGGGCAGGGGGGCATTCGCCAACACGGTCCGCACCGTGTTCATCGTCGGCGCAATGACGACATTCCTCTTTGCAATCGTTGAGATTCCGCTTGCCACCGGCCTCGGCGGCTACTTCGTCGGACCGATCATCGCATCGGTGCTTTCGGTGATCTTTCTCCGCGAACGCCTGACGCCGAACCGTCTGATCGGCGGCGGTCTCGGAGTGATCGGCGCGTTGCTGATCATCAAACCGGGGGTGGAGGTCGAGTTCGGCTCCCTGCTGGCGGTAATCAGCGGGTTGCTCTTCGGCGGCTATCTGATCGCGACGCGGGCGGCGGCGACCACCGCTCCGCCTCTCGTCGCGCTCTATTTCCAGGTCTGTGTCGGGACGCTTCTGCTGACACCCTTTGCCATTGCGACGTGGTCCTGGTTTTCCGCATCCGAGCTGCTGCTGGTTGCGGCGATGGGTCTTGTCTCCACCGCCTGCCATTTCATGGTGATCGCCGCTTTCCGCCACGCGGAGGCCTCGGTGATCTCCCCGCTGGCCTATCTGGAACTGATCAGCGCCTTCTTCATCGGATACTTCGCCTTTTCGGAAATTCCCGGAAGCGTCGATGTAATCGGCATTTTCTGCATTCTTGCCTCCGGACTGGTGATTTCCCTCTACTCGCGAAAACCGTGAAATATCTCTCCGGGACCGTTTGCAGGACGGCCGGCAGGGCGGGCCGGTTTGCAAACGCGCGCGCTGGGCTTACATAGGCGGAAACGGTCTTGCCGGTGATCCGTCCCGGCAAGGCAGGACAGGCTGGAAAGGTGAATGATGCACTCGCAGGACGATCCCACGGGCTGGCACGGAACGACGATCGTGAGCGTGCGCAAGGGCGGACGCGTCGTGATCGCCGGCGACGGCCAGGTTTCGCTCGGCCCCACGGTCATCAAGGGCACCGCGCGCAAGGTGCGCCCGCTCGCCAAGGGCGAGGTGATCGCGGGCTTCGCCGGTGCGACGGCGGATGCCTTCACGCTGTTCGAGCGCCTCGAGGCAAAGCTTGAGCAATATCCCGGGCAGCTGATGCGCGCCTGCGTCGAGCTTGCCAAGGACTGGCGCACCGACCGCTACCTGCGCCGGCTGGAGGCAATGATGCTGGTCGCCGACAGTTCCATTTCGCTGGTGCTGACCGGAACCGGCGACGTGCTGGAACCGGAAGGCGGCATCATGGGCATCGGATCTGGCGGCAACTACGCGCTGGCGGCCGCCCGTGCGCTCGCCGACAGCGACCTGGGCGCGGAAGAGATCGCCCGCAAGGCGATGAAGGTCGCCGCCGAAATCTGCGTCTACACCAACGAGAATGTGACGATCGAATCGCTGGAGAGCACCGCGTGACGACCCCGGCGGGCGAGGCCTGGACCGCAGACGAGATGACGGCCCGGCTGCAGCGCGCAGAGGCGGCCGGCATCGTGTCCGCCGATCAGGTGCAACGGATGCAGGAGCTGTGGCGCTCGGAGGAAGAGGCGCGCACCGGGGTTTCCGTCGCGGATGCGGAGGAAGTCCGTTTCGCTCGCGGCTTTCATGACGTTTTCCTGTCCATCGGCATCGTCATGCTGTTGTTCGGTCTTGCCTACGGTCTGGGGGCCGTGCTGCCGGAAGCCGGTGTCGCCGGGCTGTTGGCCGCTGTCATCTGGGCGCTGTCGGAGATTTTCGCGCGGCGGATGCGGCTTGCCTTGCCATCCTTCGTGCTCTCTGTCGCGTTCACGCCCGTGTTTCTGTTCGCGGTTCTCGAGGCGATGGCCGTCGGGCCGCTGGTCTCGGGGTCGACAGGGCTGTTCGAGGCCAGTGCCGCCGCCGCGATCGTGCCGGCCCTGATCGGCGTTGGCGGTGCCGTCATGCACTACTGGCGGTTCGGCGTTCCCGTGGGTGCGATGGGTATTGCCGGCAGCCTGCTGTTCCTGGCCGCGATCCTGCTGGACACTGCCCTTCCGGGTGTCCTGGAGGCGCATCTCGCCTGGTTCACGCTGGCGGCCGGGGCCGCGACCTTCATGGCTGCCATGTGGTTCGACAGCCGCGATGTGGCGCGGGTCACGACCGCGAGCGACAAGGCTTTCTGGCTGCATCTTCTGGCCGCGCCCTTGCTGGTGCATTCCATCCTGACGCTGGCGACTGGCGGTAGCGGCGCGCAGAGCGGAAGCGATGCGCTCGTCAGCATCGCGCTGTTCGTCGCGCTTGCGCTTGTCGCGATCATCGTCGACCGCAGGGCCCTTCTGGTCTCCGGCCTTGGCTATTTCGGCCTCGCGGTGGCCTATCTGATGGGCACGGTCGACCCGTCCGGCGAGGCCACGCTTGCCGGAACGCTGGTCGCGCTCGGCTGCTTCATCCTGCTCCTGGGCTCGGGCTGGCGCCGTGTGCGCCGCGTCGTGGCGAGCCCGTTCCGTTCGATGACGGCCTTGCGCTATCTGCCCGCCGTCGACTGACCTTGTCTTCAAAGAGAGATCCCGTCATGACCACGCTTTCTCCCCGCGAGATCGTTTCCGAACTGGACCGGCACATCATCGGTCAGAAGGATGCCAAGCGCGCCGTTGCCATCGCGCTCCGGAACCGCTGGCGCCGTCAGCAGCTCGAGGAAGGGCTGCGCGAGGAGGTGATGCCGAAGAACATCCTGATGATCGGCCCCACCGGCGTCGGCAAGACCGAGATTTCCAGGCGGCTCGCGCGGCTTGCCAATGCGCCCTTCGTCAAGGTGGAAGCGACCAAATTCACAGAGGTCGGCTATGTCGGGCGCGACGTCGAGCAGATCGTGCGCGATCTGGTGGAGGCCGGCATCGCGCTGGTGCGCACGGCCAAGCGCAAGTCCGTCGAGGCCAAGGCGCACCTGCAGGCCGAGGAGCGCGTGGTCGAGGCGCTGGTCGGCAAGAATGCAAGCCCCGCGACCAAGGACAGCTTCCGCAAGAAGCTGCGCGCCGGCGAACTGGACGACAAGGAAATCGACATCGAGGTGCGCGCCCAGCCGCAGATGCCCGGCTTCGACATGCCCGGAATGCCCGGCGGCAGCATCGGCGTGATGAACCTCTCCGACATGCTGGGCAAGGCGCTGGGCGGAGCCACCAAGACCCGCCGGGTCAAGGTGAGCGAAAGCTACGACATCCTGCTGGAGCAGGAGGCGGACAATCTGCTCGACGAGGAAAAGGTGATCGAGGAGGCGATCGACCTGGTGGAAAACGCCGGCATCGTGTTCCTGGACGAGGTCGACAAGATCTGCGCCCGCAGCGAGCGCACCGGCGGCGACGTCTCGCGCGAGGGCGTGCAGCGCGACCTGCTGCCGCTGATCGAGGGTACGGTGGTTTCGACGAAGCATGGCCCGGTGAAGACCGACCATGTGCTCTTCATCGCCTCCGGCGCCTTCCATGTCTCAAAGCCCTCGGACCTCTTGCCGGAACTGCAGGGCCGTCTGCCGATCCGCGTCGAGCTGAAGGCGCTGACCAAGGATGACTTCCGCGCCATCCTGACCGACACCGAGGCGAGCCTTATCAAGCAGTATGTGGCGCTTCTGGGAACGGAAGGGCTGACGCTGGAGTTCACCGACGACGCGATTGAGGAAATCGCCTCCATCGCGGTCGATCTCAACTCCACGATCGAGAACATCGGCGCGCGCCGCCTGCAGACGGTGATGGAGCGCGTGCTCGACGAGGTGTCCTTCACCGCGCCCGATGCCGGCGACAAGACAATGGTGATCGATGCGGATTATGTGCGCGAAAACATCGGGGAGCTGGCCAAGAATGTCGACCTGTCGCGCTTCATTCTCTAGCCGCGTCCGTCGCGCCGTGTCGGGTGGGACAGGATGGCGCTTGCCGCATGACGTGGCCGGTGGCAGCATGCGCCCATGGTAGCGATCCGTAAAAGTTTCGAGGAAGGTCACCGCCGCAAGTTTCTCGTCGTCGTCGACGAGACGTCGGAGGCCGACCGGGCGATTGTCTATGCCGCAAAGCGCGCGGAGCGCACCAACGGCATTGCCACTCTGCTCTATGTCATTGCGCCTGGCGATTTCCAGCACTGGCTGGGCGTGGAGGACATCATGCGTGCCGAGGCCCGCGAAAACGCGGAAAACTGCCTTGAAAAGGCGGCCGACCGCGTGCGGTCCGTGGCCCGGACCGAGCCCGAGCTCGTCGTGCGAGAAGGCAACCGGTCGGATGAGATCCTCGCCCTGATCGAGGAGGACGCCGACATCGCGATCCTCGTTCTTGCCGCCGGCAGCGGTTCGGAAGGGCCGGGGCCGCTCGTTTCGGCGATCGCCGGCAAGGGCGCGGCGAGCTTTCCCATCCCCGTCACCATCGTTCCGGCGACGCTCGACGACGAATCGATTGCGGCCCTTGCCTGAGCGACCCTTGCGGGGCGTGTGAGATCCGCTGGCGGGTCACGTTGCGTAGATCCTGCAAGACCGAGACACGAAAACGCGGTAAAACGCCACTCTGGAACAATTCCAATCTGGAATTCGCGGCCGCGGCCCTCTATACTGTCCAAGACAGTGCGCGGGTCGTCTCGTCGCAAACGGCTGGCAAAATGACGACGAGCGCGCGGCGTTGCCTCTCGACCTCGACACGGTTGGACAGGGGTGGCGCCACCAGCGACAAAGGAAAGAGCATCATGTTCATTCAGACCGAGGCGACGCCGAATCCGGCGACACTCAAGTTCCTGCCCGGCCGTGTCGTGTTGCCGCAGGGCACGATGGATTTCCGCAAGTCCGAGGATGCGGGCGCATCTCCGCTGGCGGAAAAGCTGTTCGAGGTCGAGGGCGTCGAGGGCATCTTCTTCGGCCATGACTTCATCTCGGTGACCAAGGGCGATGCCGAATGGCAGCACATCAAGCCGGCGGTGCTGGGTGCGATCATGGAGCATTTCATGTCGGGCGCGCCTGTTACCCGCGACGAGATGGCCGAGGAAAGCGCCGAGGAGTTCTTCGAGGCGGGCGACGAGACGACCGTCGGCACCATCAAGGAGCTGATCGAGACGCGCGTGCGTCCGGCGGTTGCCCAGGATGGCGGTGACATCACGTTCCGCGGGTTCCGCGACGGGGTCGTCTATCTGTCGATGCGCGGCGCCTGCTCCGGCTGCCCGTCCTCCACGGCCACGCTCAAGCACGGCATCCAGAACCTGCTCCGCCACTTCGTTCCGGAAGTGGAGGAAGTGCGCGCGATGTAATCGTGCCGCTGAAAAGCGTTTCGGCGGCCCGGCGCTTGCGCCGGGCCGTTTTGCGTCGGCGGGCGGTTTTTCGTTGATGGACCGGATCGAGGCCCGTGCGGGGCTCGCGATTTCGGCAAAGACCAGCTAGCAAATGGTCGGGTCGACGGATCCTGCCTCTATGGGTTTACTCGCTGCATGCGCCTCCTTGCGATCGATACCGCGCTCGACGCCTGTTCCGTCGCCGTCCTTGACGGCGAAGGGGCTTCCGCGCGCCTGACGGAGGCGAGCGAGGTGCTCAGGCGTGGCCACGCCGAACGGCTGATGGGCATGATCGGCGAGGTGACGGCGGAAGCGAGCATCGCCTTCAGCGAACTCGACCGGGTCGTCGTCACCGTCGGACCCGGCAGTTTCACCGGCTTGCGCGTCGGACTGTCCGCGGCCCGCGGGATCGCGCTGGTGGTGCATGTGCCCGCTGTCGGCGTTTCGACGCTCGCGGCCCTTGCCGCCCGGGCCCGGCGCGAGAGCGCCCCGGAGCGCAGTGGAGCCGCGATCTGGGCAACCATCGCCGGGCGCGGGGCCGACGTCTACATCCAGGGATTTTCCGCCGATGGCACGCCGTGCGATGCCGCGCGCGCGGTTGCGGCCGCAGCACTTGGCGACGAACTGCCCGAAGGGGCGTGTCTTGCCGGAAACGGGGCGGAGAAGATCGTCGCGGCCACGCAGCGCGGCGACCTGACCGTGCTTCACGCCCATGGCTGGCCGGCGATCGCGGATGTCGCACGCCTCGGCGCGCTGGCGGATCCCGGGACGTCGCGGCCCGAGCCGCTTTATCTGCGTGCGCCCGATGCCGCGCCGGCGCGCCGCGACGCGAGGCTTTTGGCATGACCTTCTGGTGGTTCTGGGCGCCGCCGCCGGTGATCGAGGAGGCGCGTCGCGAGGATCTCGACGCCCTTGCAGATCTGCACGACCGGTCGTTTCCCGTCGGCTGGGGCGCGGACGAGCTGGTCGCGCTGGCGCGCCAGCCAGGCGTCTTCATCCTGCAGGCGCGCCGCGCGAATGTGATGGGCAGCCGGGCGGCGCTGGGCTTTGTCATCGTGCGCGAGGCGGCCGACGAGGCGGAAATCCTGACGATTGCCGTCGATCCGCGCCAGCGGCGGCGGGGCGTCGGCGCACAATTGATGCGCGCCGCGATCTCCAGGCTCTATGCGGACAGGATCAAGGCGCTGTTCCTGGAGGTCGACGCCGCCAATGCGGCCGCGGTCACGCTCTACAAGTCGCTGGGCTTTCACACCGTCGGCACCCGAAAGGGCTATTATCAGGACAGCGACGGCGACGGCGGTGCGCTTGTCATGCGCGTCGATCTGGCGTAATCGGCTGGGCATGGTGGCGCCCGCTCCAGGCGGGTCGCTTCGACCGGAGCACGGCCGGGTCCGCCGGCCCTCGGGCCGGAACCGGCGACCAGAAAGAGGCAGGCGAGATGTCCGATCTCGGAAGTTCGCAGTCGCTGGAGGACGTGTGCGTCGCAAAGGGCATGCGCATGACCGAACAGCGCCGGATCATTGCCCGCGTGATCGAGGATGCCAGCGACCATCCCGATGTCGAGGAGCTCTACCGTCGCGCCGTGCTGAACGATCCGCGCATCTCGATCTCCACCGTCTATCGCACGGTGAAACTCTTCGAGGACGCCGGCATTATCGAGCGCCACGACTTCCGCGACGGACGGGCGCGCTACGAGACCGTGCCGGATGAGCATCACGACCATCTGATCGACCTGAAGAGCGGTCGCGTGATCGAGTTCCGCAACGAGGAAATCGAGCGCCTGCAGGAGGCGATCGCCGTGCGCCTCGGCTATCGTCTCGTCGATCACCGGCTCGAGCTTTACGGCATTCCGCTCGGCTCTTCGCCCGGGTCCGGCGAACGGGACTGACGCGATGTCGAGGCTGCGCGCCTTTGCCGTCCTCTCCGCCCTCACGGCGATCACCTTGCCGATGATCCCGGTGCAATGGGTGGCCCTGCGCATCCCCGGCGAGCTGAAGCGCCGGCTGCCGGTTGTCTGGCACCGCATGGCCTGCGCGCTCGTCGGCATTCGCGTCAGGGAGATCGGCCGGGCGGCGCGCGACCGGCCCCTGCTGATCACCGCCAACCATGTCTCCTGGCTCGACATCACCGTGCTCGGCAGCCGCATGCCGCTCAGTTTTGTCGCCAAGTCGGAAGTGGCCTCCTGGCCGGTGTTCGGGCTGTTCGCCAAGCTGCAGCGCTCGGTCTTCGTCGACCGCGAGCGGCGCAGCGCCACGGCGCGCACCGCAAGCGAGCTGGGCGCGCGCCTGGCCGAGGGCGATGCTATGGTGCTGTTTGCGGAAGGAACCTCGAACAGCGGCAACGAGGTGCTGCCGTTTCGCTCCGCCCTGATCGGCGCCGCGCGCCATGCGGTGGCGGGCGAGGGCGAGGACGTGTGGATCCAGCCGCTGGCGCTGGCCTATACGGACTTGCAGGGCGTGCCGATGGGGCGGCAGTTCCGCGCCCATGTCGCCTGGTACGGCGACATGGAGATGATCCCGCATTTCATGAATGTGGTGCGCAAGGGGGCCGTGGACGTGACCGTCGTCTGGGGCGGGCCGCTGCGCGTGTCGCCGGGCGACGACCGCAAGATGCTGACGCGCAGGCTCGAGCGCAGCGTCCGGGAGATGGCGGCCGTGGCACGCGCCGGCCGTGCGCTGCCGGCCGCGGGTACGGAATCGGATTCCGAGGCGGAAGCTGCTATTCTCAAAGCGGCAAAAAACGGGTAAAGCAGGCCCGATTTCATGATCGAGGATCCCTGATCCGAGATCCGCGACACACCACACGGCATCGGCCGAAAGGCCTGCCCGGGGATATGATGAGCGACGAACACACCAGCGTCACCCAGCCTGCCGACACGCCCGCCGACGCCGCCGTATCCGGCGCGCCGGGCGGCCGCCGCGTCTTCGTCAAGACCTATGGCTGCCAGATGAACGTCTATGACAGCGAGCGGATGACCGATGCGCTGGTGCCGGACGGCTTTACGCCGACCGAGACGCTCGATGAGGCGGATCTGATCATCCTCAACACCTGCCACATCCGCGAGAAGGCGGCGGAAAAGGTCTATTCCGAGCTCGGCCGGCTGCGCAAGCTGAAGCAGGAGCGCGCCGCGCGCGGCGTCGACACGATGATCGGCGTCGCCGGCTGCGTGGCGCAGGCGGAAGGCGAGGAGATCGCCCGCCGCGCGCCCGTCGTCGACCTCGTCTTCGGGCCGCAGACCTATCACCGCCTGCCGGATCTGGTGAAGCGCGCCGCCAGCGGCGAAAGCGTGGTCGAGACGGAGTTCGAGATCGAGGACAAGTTCCGCCACCTGGCCGAACCGTCCGCCGCGCAGGCTTCCAAGCGCACGGTCTCCGCGTTTCTCACCGTTCAGGAAGGCTGCGACAAGTTCTGCACCTTCTGCGTCGTGCCCTATACCCGTGGCGCGGAAGTGTCGCGCCCGGTCGAGCAGATCGTCGGCGAGGCGGAGCGTCTGGCCGCGCGCGGCGTGCGCGAGGTCACGCTTCTGGGGCAGAACGTCAACGCCTGGCACGGCGCCGGCGCCGACGGTCGCAGCTGGGGGCTGGGCGAACTGCTCTTCCGTCTGGCGGAGATCCCCGGTCTCGACCGGCTGCGCTACACGACGAGCCATCCGCGCGACATGGACGACGCGCTGATCGCCGCCCACCGCGACCTGCCGCAGCTGATGCCCTATCTGCACCTGCCGGTGCAGTCCGGCTCCGACCGCATTCTCAAGGCGATGAACCGCCGCCACACGCGCGACGATTATTTCCGCCTGATCGACCGCATCCGCGAGGCGCGGCCCGATCTGGCGCTGTCGGGCGACTTCATCGTCGGCTTTCCCGGCGAGAGCGACGCCGATTTCCGTGACACGATGGATCTGGTCGAGCGGGTCGGTTATGCCTCGGCGTTCTCGTTCAAGTACAGCCCGCGCCCCGGAACGCCCGGAGCCTCGCTGGACGAACAGGTGCCCGACGCCGTGATGGGCGAAAGGCTTGCCGAGCTTCAGGCGCTGATCGCGGACCAGCAGCGTGCGTTCAACCTGGCGATGGTCGGTCGCAGCTGCGACGTGCTGCTGGAGAAGCGCGGCCGCAATCCCGGACAGCTGACGGGGCGCTCGCCCTGGCTGCAACCGGTGCAGCTCGATCTGCCGGAAACGCGCATCGGCGAGATCGTTGCGGTGGAAATCACGGACACGGGCACAAATTCCCTGTTCGCGCGCCCGGTGAACGGGCAGGATGTTCAGGTCGCATGACCCGACAGGGACAGTCCGCGCAAGGCCACCAGGAGGCAGAATGCCAGGAGTAGCCGTTTGACCGGCGAGAGCCGGACCCAGAGCCGGGGCAGCAGCCGCGCTGCGGTCTCCGCCTCGGACATGACGCATGTCGTGCTCGCCTTCGATGACAATCGCCTTGTCGGCGACCTGTTCGGCCAGTTCGACCAGAACCTTGCCCTCATCGAACAACGTCTGGGCGTCGACGCCGTCGCGCGCGGCAATCAGGTGATCATCAAGGGCCGCCACGCGGCCTGTGAACAGGCGCGGCGCGCGCTCGAGGCACTCTATGCCCGGCTTCAGCAGGGGCAGGAGCTGCATCCGGGCGACGTGGACGGCGCGTTGCGCATGGCCATTGCCGAGGAGGCGCAGCTGGACCTTCCGACCATCGAGCCGCGCTCGCATCTGTCGTTCGCGCAGATCTCCACCCGCCGCAAGACCGTGCTGGCGCGCACGCCGGCGCAGGATGCCTATATCCGGGCGATGGACCGGGCGGACCTGATCTTTGGCGTCGGCCCCGCCGGCACCGGCAAGACCTTCCTGGCGGTCGCCTATGCGGCAGCGCTTCTGGAGCGCGGCGACGTGGCCCGGCTGATCCTTTCCCGTCCGGCGGTGGAGGCGGGCGAGCGTCTCGGCTTCCTGCCCGGCGACATGAAGGAGAAGGTCGACCCCTATCTGCGCCCGCTTTATGACGCGCTTTTCGAGATGATGCCGGCGGAAAAGGTCGACCGCGGGCTTCAGTCCGGCATGATCGAGGTTGCGCCGCTGGCCTTCATGCGCGGCCGCACGCTGTCAAATGCGATTGTCATCCTGGATGAATCGCAGAATACGACGGCCATGCAGATGAAGATGTTCCTCACCCGGCTCGGCGAGAATTCGCGCATGATCGTGACCGGCGATCCGACCCAGGTCGATCTGCCGCCTGGCCAGAAGTCGGGCCTGCGCGACGCGCTGTCGCTGCTGACCGGTATCGAGGGCGTGGCCCGCGTCGATTTCACCGAGGTCGACGTGGTGCGTCACGAACTGGTCGCGCGTATCGTGCGGGCCTATGACGCGGCCGGCCGGGAAGCCTCGCTTGCGGCCGAGGAAGCGGCGAAATCCGCGCCGGGGCCGCGCAAATGAGCGATGCCGCAGTGCCGTCGATCGATCTCGCCGTCGAGGCCGACGGATGGGGAAACGAGGACGATCTGGAGGCGCTTGTCGCGCGCGTGGTCGCCACCACCTGCCGGATGGCGCGGCTCGAGCTGGTGCCGGGCTCGGAATTGTCCGTGCTCTTGAGCGACGATGCCCGGGTGCGGGTGCTGAACCGGGAGTGGCGTGGAAAGGACACGCCGACCAATGTCCTGTCCTTCCCCGGCGGCGACGAGCACGAGCCGCCCTTCGGGCCGCTGCTGGGCGATCTGGCGCTTGCGCGCGAGACGGTGGCGCGCGAAGCCGACGAGATGGGTATTCCCTTTTGCGATCACCTTACCCATCTTGTGGCGCACGGATTTCTTCATCTTTTCGGCTATGATCACATGGATGATCGCGAAGCCGAGGAGATGGAAAGCCTGGAACGGCAGATACTGGCCGAACTGGGAATTGCCGACCCCTATGGGGATGACCTGGCGATACCCGCCGATATGGAGAGCGAGACGTCCCGTTGATCGGGGCGCATAAACCACATGAATGATGCAGAGGCCCGAAGTACCGACAAGCCGGCGCCGTCCGGAGACGAAGCCAGCTCCAAACGGAGCGATGACACCGCCGAGCAACGGTGGTCGCCGTTCGCCTGGGCTGCCGAGCAACTGAAGCGGCTTGCCGCGCTCAGGACCAACGGGTCCGTGTCGCTCCGGCAGAACCTTCAGGACGAGCTTGCCCGCGAAGCCGATTCCGGAACCAATTTCACCCCCGAGGAACGCATCCTCCTGTCGAACATCCTGCGCCTGCGCGAGGTCAGGGTCGATGACGTGATGATCCCGCGGGCCGATATCGACTCCGTCGAGGACAGCGTTCCGCTGGCGCGGCTGATGGAGATCTTCCGGGAATCCGGCCATTCCCGCATGCCCGTCTACCATGACGGTCTGGATGACCCGCGCGGCATGGTGCACATCAAGGACCTGATGGCCTATTTCGCCGCCCGCGCCACCGAGGCGGCGGACAGCCGGGCCTGCGATGCCGCGGATGCGGCCGCGGCTGCCGAAACCACTGCGCAAGCCGCGCCGCCGGCGAAGACCGCCGGCAGCGACGAAGACGCGCAGGCACCCGGCGGTCCCGCGACGGCGGACACGCCGTCGGGCGACGCGGAGGCGACGGACGGCCGGTCGAACCGTTCGGTCGGCTTCGACCTGTCGTCAGTCGATCTCTCCCTGCCGTTGAGCGATACCGGGCTCATTCGCCCGGTTCTCTTCGTGCCGCCGTCGATGCCGGCGACCGACCTGATGGCCAAGATGCAGGCGGATCGCGTGCAGATGGCGCTGGTGATCGACGAATATGGCGGCACCGACGGCCTCGTGTCGCTGGAGGACGTCGTCGAGACCGTCGTCGGCGACATCGAGGACGAACACGACGAGGACGAGGACGCGATGATCGAGAAGGTCGCCGAAGGCGTCTGGGTCGCCGATCCGCGTGTTCCGGTCGAGGAGATGGAAGCGGCGATCGGTGCCGATTTCGAGCTCGGCGATCTCGGCGAGGAAATCGACACGCTGGGCGGGCTGGTGTTCACACTGGTCGGCCGCGTGCCGGTGCGCGGCGAGCTGATCACCTCCCGCGAGCTCCCGCGTCTGGAGTTCGAGGTGCTGGACGCCGATCCGCGACGGATCAAGCGCCTGCGCATCCGCACGAAACGGCCCGACGCACGCCTCGTGGAGGCCCGGCGCCGGATGCGTCGTCCCGACACCGCGGCGTGATGCGCCGACCCGACCCGATCCGATAGACGATGAGACGGCCCGCGCGGCCAGCCGCTGCGCGGGCGCGCCCTTGACCGCGCGCCCGCCTGCGCGGATCGTCAAACGAAATCCGTGTGATTCGCCGGAAAACCCGGTGCCGGGGCGCATGCTGCGCCGCGCGGTCAGGCAGGAGCGGTTGCGGTGCTGCGCTTAGCGCAAGTTTTTCTTCTCGCATTCGGCTGGCGTCGTATGCTTCTGGCCACCGGCTGTGGTGCGCTTGCCGCACTCGCCATGCCGCCCTTCGGGGTGTTTCCCGTCCTTGCGATCAGCTTTCCAGGCCTTGTGTGGTTGCTGGACGGCGCGATCGGCGAAGGCCGGGGCGCGGTTGCGCGCTTCCGCGCCGCCTTCCTGCCCGGCTGGCTCTTCGGCTTCGGTTTCTTTCTCGCCGGGCTCTGGTGGGTCGGGCGCGCCTTTCTGGTCGAAGCGGATGTCTATGCCTGGATGATCCCCTTCGCCGTATTGCTGCTGCCGGCCGGGCTTGCCCTTTTCACCGCGTTGGGCGTCGGGGTGGCGGGAGTGTTCTGGAGCGATGGCTGGCAGCGCGCCGGCTTTCTCGCCCTCGGTCTTGCCGGTGCCGACGCTGTGCGCGGGCATGTGCTGACGGGGTTTCCCTGGAACACCTGGGCCTATGCCTTCGCCGCCATTCCCGAACTGGGCCAGGCGGCCTCGCTGGTCGGCATCTACGGTCTGGGCCTTCTGGTCGCGTTGATCTTTTGCGGGCTGGCCGGCTTTGTCGACCAGACCACCGGTGGCCGCCGGCTGACCGTGATGTCCGTCGTGCTCTTTGCCGGGCTTGCAGTCTTCGGCATCGCGCGGCTGTCGCTGGCCGGCGATCCGAAGTTCGAAGCCGTCGCGCTCAGGGTCGTGCAGCCCTCCATCGCGCAGGAGGAAAAATGGAAGCCGGAGAACCGCTCGCGCGTCTTTGCCTCCTATCTGGAAATGAGCAAACGCCCCTGGACGGGCATCGACCCGTCCGCGGCGAGCGACGCGGCGGCGGATAGCGACAATCTGCCGCGGATCGTCATCTGGCCGGAATCGGCCGTTCCCTTCTTGCTCACGGATGCGCCGGAAGCGCTGTCGGCGATTGCCGCGCTGCTTGGCCCCGCCGACACGCTGGTCACCGGCGCGGTGCGTGCCGATGCGGAAGGTGCCGAGCGGGTCTTCTACAACTCGGTCTATGTGATCGATGGCGACGGGGCGGTGCGGGACGCCTACGACAAGGTTCGCCTTGTCCCCTTCGGCGAGTATCTTCCCTTCAAGCCGCTGCTGGAGCGCATCGGGCTGACAAAGCTCGTGACCCTGCCCGGCGTGTTTCGCGCGGGCTTCCGCCACCGCACGCTCGAACCGCTCTCCGGGCCCGCGTTCCTGCCGCTGATCTGCTACGAGGCGATCTTTCCCGGCGCCGCCACGACCCGTGATGCCCGCCCCGGGTGGATCCTCAACGTCACCAACGACGCATGGTTCGGAGATACGCCCGGACCCCGGCAGCACTTCGCGCAAGCACGGATGCGGGCGATCGAGCAGGGACTGCCGCTGGTGCGCGCGGCCAACACCGGGATCTCGGGCGTGGTCGATCCCTACGGCCGCACTCTTGCCCGCAGCGACCTTGCGGCCGCGGTCGTAATCGACACCCGTCTTCCCGCCGCGATCCTGCCACCGCTCTATGCCCGTCTGGGTACTTTCGCGCCGGTTACGCTATTTTTGGTAAGTTTTGGCGTCCTTTTTGTAACGGGGTACTTGCGGAATGCGCGTAATGATTGACGACAGCCACCTTCGCGCTGCATCATAACAACCGTTCCCGTTGTCCTCGCCAAACGGGTTGTAATTGGCAATAATGACGAGGCGACGACCCCGGCGCCGGAGGTGCCTGCCGCGAAATGCGGGGCCCGACGGCACTGCCGGACAAAAAGTGAAAAACAAAGAAAAGCGGTCACAGCAACCGAACGAGCCAGAAAGAAGACCAAAAATGAACAGCAAGAAAGCACCGAATCCCATCGACGTGCATGTTGGCAGCCGGGTCCGGTTGCGTCGGATGATGCTTGGCATGAGCCAGGAGAAGCTGGGTGAGGCTCTCGGGATCACGTTCCAGCAGATTCAGAAATATGAAAAGGGCACGAACCGCATCGGCGCCAGCCGCTTGCAGCATATCGCGACCGTTCTCAAGGTTCCGGTTGCCTTTTTCTTCGAGGATGCGCCGGGAACGCCGGACGAGGCCAGCGGCTTCGGCGAGGCGAAACCCGCATCCTATGTCGTCGACTTCCTGTCGTCTTCGGAAGGCCTGTCCCTGAACAAGGCCTTCGTCCGCATCGAGGATGCCAAGGTGCGCCGCCGCGTCGTGGATCTCGTCCGCGCGCTTGCCGGCGACGAAGTGTAACGCAGCTGCCGCGTTCGGCTTGACGAACGCTTGCGTCCGCTGGCATGTGTCTTCGGCGGCGGCGAGGCTCCTCGCCGCCGCTTGTTGTACTCTTCCCAGAAGGACGGTTGATCGTGGCGCGTCAAGAATATCTCTTTACCTCCGAATCCGTTTCCGAAGGTCACCCCGACAAGGTGTGTGACCGCATTTCCGATACGGTCGTCGATGCCTTTCTCGGCGAGATGCCGGAAGCACGCGTTGCCTGCGAAACGCTGGCAACGACGAACAAGGTCGTGATCGCGGGCGAGACCCGCGGCCCGGCGACAATCACCAACGAATATATTGCCCACCTTGCACGCATGGCGATCAAGGACATCGGCTATGAGCAGGAAGGTTTCCATTGGGAGACCTGCGATGTCGACGTTCACCTGCATGCCCAGTCCCCGCATATCGCGCAAGGCGTCGACGCGTCGGACAACAAGGACGAGGGCGCGGGCGACCAGGGCATCATGTTCGGCTACGCCTGCCGCGAGACCCCGGCCCTGATGCCGGCGCCGATCTTCTACTCGCACAAGATCCTCGAGCTGCTGGCCGAGGCGCGCAAGTCCGGCAAGGAGCCGGCGCTCGGTCCCGATGCCAAGAGCCAGGTCACCGTGCGCTACGAGAACGGCGTGCCGGTCGGCATCACCTCGGTGGTGCTGTCGACGCAGCATCTCGATCCGAAGCTTTCCTCCGACGACATCCGGTCCATCGTCGAGCCCTATATCGTCACCGCGGTTCCCGGCGGCTGGATCTCCAAGGACACCGTCTGGCACGTCAATCCGACCGGCGCCTTCGTGGTCGGCGGCCCGGACGGCGACTGCGGCCTGACCGGGCGCAAGATCATCGTCGACACCTATGGCGGCGCAGCCCCGCACGGCGGTGGCGCCTTCTCCGGCAAGGATCCGACCAAGGTCGACCGCTCGGCCGCCTACGCCGCGCGCTACCTCGCCAAGAACGTGGTCGCGGCAAATCTCGCGGACCGCTGCTCCATCCAGCTCTCCTACGCCATCGGCGTCGCCGAGCCGCTGTCGGTCTATGTTGACCTCTATGGCACCGGCAAGGTCGACGAGGCCAAGCTGGAAACGGCGATCCGCCAGGTCATGAACCTGACGCCGCGCGGCATCCGCCAGCACCTGGGCCTCAACCGTCCGATCTACGCGCGCACCGCGGCTTATGGCCACTTCGGCCGCGATCCGGAAGACGACGGCGGCTTCTCCTGGGAGAAGATCGATCTGGTCCATGCGCTGCGTGATGCGGCGGGCTGACCCTTCGTCGTCACTTCACACATGAAAGACGAGGCGCGCGCCCGGTTGCGACCGCGGCGCGCGCCCCGCGGACAGTCATGATAGATCACACCAAGGGTTCCTTTTTCGGCCGTCGTGTCGGCAAGCCGCTGCGCCCGGCCCGGCGCGAGATCTTCGAGGCCGGCCTCGCCCGCCTGCAGCCGGATCTGTCGCAGGCCCCGCCCGAAGACCTGCGCGCCCTGTTTCCCCATACAGTCTCCGATGTCTGGCTTGAGGTCGGCTTCGGCGGCGGCGAGCACCTGCTGCATGAGGCCCGCCGCCTGCCGCAGACGGGCTTCATCGGCGTCGAGCCCTTCGTCAGCAGCCTGGCGAAGGCGGTGGCCGACATCGAGGAAGAGGGGCTGGAGAACCTGCGCGTCTATGGCGACGATGCGATCAAGCTGCTCGACTGGTTGCCGGATGCCTCGCTCGACGGTGCCTATCAGCTTTATCCCGACCCCTGGCCGAAACGGCGCCACTGGAAACGGCGGTTCATCAATCCGGTCAACCTCGACCGCTACGCCCGCGTGCTGAAGCCCGGCGCGACCTTACGCTTTGCCAGCGACATCGAGACTTATGTCGAGTGGACGCTGGCGCATCTGCGCGATCACCCGGCCTTCGAGTGGACGGCCCAAACGGCGGACGACTGGCGCAGGCCCTGGCAGCCCTGGTCGGGGACCCGCTACGAGCAAAAGGCCTTCAGGGAAGGCCGTCGCGGGTGCTACCTGGAATTCCGCCGCCTGTGAATTTGCTTGCTTTCGGCGCCGCCAGGCGTATTATGCAGGCACTAAATTCTCTAGCGGCTCGCATGAGCAGTCTGAGAGTGGGCCCCGCCAGGGACCCGCTCTTTTTGTTTTGGCCAAGGCCCATCGGGTGCCGGGGATCAGCGGACGAACCGGTCCGCGACCCGCGCGGTCGTTGATGTCGGATGCCGCTGATGGAACACCGTCGTCGCGCCGGGCGCGGACGGAACGAGACGAGGCCTCTTTGCAGGATCAAAACCAGGTGCAGGATCAGGACCAGGTGCAGGACCAGAACAAGGTGCAGGATCTACATGAGCCGCGGTTCGTCCGTGAGAACGGACTGGAAGCGCGGATTTCCGCGATGGTCGAGCCGGCGATCCTGGACCTCGGCTTTCGTCTCGTGCGGGTCAAGCTGTCGGGCCTGAACGGGCTGACGCTGCAGATCATGGCCGAGCGTCCCGACGGCACCATGTCGGTCGAGGATTGCGAGAAGGTCAGCCGGGCGATCGCGCCCGTGCTCGATGTCGAGGATCCGATCAACCAGGAGTACAATCTGGAGATCTCCTCGCCGGGCGTGGACCGTCCGCTGGTGCGGGCGAGCGATTTCGCCAGGTGGGTCGGCCATCTGGTCAAGCTGGAACTGGCCGAGCCGCTCGACGGCCGGCGCCGGTTCCGCGGCGAGATCCGCGGCGTCGACGGTGGCGATCTCATCCTTCGGCTTGAAGATCTTCCCGACGACGGCGTGCCGGATATTCCGCTGCCTCTGGCCAATATGGGCGAGGCGCGGCTGGTCATGACGGATGCGCTGGTCGAGGCCGCGCTGAAGGCTGAAAAGGCCGCGCGCCGCAAGGCGGCGAAGGCGGCTGCGAAATCCGATTGAGGTGTGGGCGGCTCCGGTGAGCGGGGAAGCCTGAACAATGCGACGTGTCTGCAGGCGGCAGGCGTGGTGAGTGGAGACAGCGCCGGAGTGAACCGGCGCGAGAGGAGTGGACTGAGATGGCAATCAGTGCGAACCGGCTTGAGCTGTTGCAGATCGCGGATGCGGTCGCGCGGGAAAAGTCGATCGACCGCGGCATCGTGATCGCCGCGATGGAAGATGCGATCCAGAAGGCGGCCCGGTCCCGCTATGGCTCCGAAACCGAAGTGCGCGCCGAGATCAACGGCCGCACCGGCGAGATCAAGCTTCAGCGCCTGCTGCTGGTGGTCGAGGAGCTCGACAATCCCGCCACCGAGATCGCTCTTGAGGACGCGCTTCGCCGCAACCCGGCAGCCCAGGTCGGCGACTATATCGCCGAGCCGCTGCCGCCGCTCGACTTCGGCCGCATCGCTGCCCAGTCGGCCAAGCAGGTGATCGTCCAGAAGGTCCGCGAAGCCGAGCGCGATCATCAGTACGACGAATTCAAGGACCGCATCGGCGAGGTCGTCAACGGCGTGGTCAAGCGGGTCGAATACGGCAATGTCGTCGTCGATCTCGGCCGCGGCGAAGCCGTGGTGCGCCGCGACGAATTGATCCCGCGCGAGTTGTTCCGCACCGGCGATCGCATTCGCGCCTACATCTATGACGTGCGCCGCGAGCAGCGCGGACCCCAGGTCTTCCTGTCGCGCACCCACCCGCAGTTCATGGCGAAGCTCTTCGCCCAGGAAGTGCCGGAAATCTACGACGGCGTCATCGAGATCAAGTCGGTCGCCCGCGACCCCGGATCGCGCGCCAAGATCGCCGTGATCTCCAAGGACAGCTCGATCGATCCGGTCGGCGCCTGCGTCGGCATGCGCGGCAGCCGCGTTCAGGCGGTCGTCGGCGAATTGCAGGGCGAGAAGATCGACATCATTCCGTGGAACCCGGATGCGGCGACCTTCATCGTCAACGCGCTCCAGCCGGCGGAAGTCTCCAAGGTCGTGCTCGACGAGGATGCGCAGCGCATCGAGGTTGTCGTGCCGGACGAGCAGCTGTCGCTCGCCATCGGCCGCCGCGGCCAGAACGTGCGCCTCGCCTCGCAGCTGACGGGCTGGGCCATCGACATCATGACGGAGCATGACGAGTCCGAACGGCGCCAGAAGGAGTTCGCTGATCGCACCCAGCTCTTCATGGACGCGCTCAACGTCGACGAGGTCGTCGGCCAGCTGCTGGCGTCGGAAGGGTTTGCCTCGGTTGAGGAAGTGGCGTATGTCGAGCGCGACGAGATCGCGACGATCGAGGGTTTCGATGAAGAGACCGCCGACGAGATCCAGGCCCGCGCTCGCGAGTATCTGGACGAGGTCGAGGCGAAACTCGACGAGGAGCGCAAGGCGCTCGGTGTTTCCGACGACCTGCGCGCGATCAACGGGCTGACGACCGCGATGATGGTCGCGCTCGGCAAGGACGAGGTTCGCAGTGTCGAGGATCTCGCCGGCTGCGCGACCGACGATCTGGTCGGCTGGACCGAACGCGCCAATGGCGAGACGGTTCGTCACGACGGCGCGCTGAGCGGGTTCGAGGTGTCTCGTGCCGAGGCCGAGGAGATGATCATGGCGGCCCGTCTGGCGGCCGGATGGATCACCGAAGACGATCTTCGCGCCGATGACGAGGCGTCCGCGGATGCCGAAGACGAGGACGAAGCCGAAGAGAACGCGGTCAGCGGCGTGGTCGCGACCGGGGTCGTTCACGAGGCTTGAGAACGAGCGCATCCTTCGCGGATGCGCGACTGGGAGACGGGAGTGCCGAGACAGAACGAACCTTTGGAGCGATGCTGTGCGTTGACCCGTGAGGTTCGTCCCGTCTCGCAACTGATCCGTTTCGTGGCGGGACCCGACGGACGTGTCGTCGCCGATCTGCGGCGCCGGCTTCCCGGTCGGGGCGTCTGGGTAACGGCGACACGCGACTGTGTGGCCGAGGCCCAGAAGAGAAAGGTTTTCGCGCGCGGCTTCAAGGATGCGGCCGTGCGCGTGGAAGGCGATCTCGCCGCCGAGGTCGATGCGCTGCTGGAACGTGCGGCTCTCAATGCCGTTTCCTTAGCGCGCAAGGCCGGCGAGGTCGTATCCGGCTTTGCCAAGGTGGAAGCGGCCCTGCGGGGCGGCGATCCGGTCATTGGGCTGATCCAGGCCAGCGACGGCGGAGACGATGGAACAGGAAAGCTCGCGGCAATCGCGCGGGCGCGATTTGCCGACGCCGGTGGATGCCGGATTGTTCGGACTTTCGAGTCGACTCAATTGGATTTGGCATTGGGTCGGTCAAATGTGATACATGCTGCACTGCTTGCAGGCCGCGCAGCCAAAAACGCCCTGGACCGGATCGCGGATCTGGAGCGTTTTCGGGCCGGCTTTAATGAGGCTTCACATGGCGGTGTAAGCGATGCGGTGATCCAGGACTGAAGGCGATATGAGCGAAACGAAGAATCCCGGCGACAAGACGATTAGCGTGGAACGCAAGACCCTGGGCCTGAAGCGCTCCGGCGTGGAACAGGGAACGGTGCGTCAGAGCTTTTCCCATGGCCGCACGAAGGCGGTCGTGGTCGAGAAGAAGAAGCGTCGTGTCGTCCTGCCGGGGCAGGAGGGCAAGCCCGAGGCCGAGCAGGACGCTCCGGACGCCGGTGCCGCGCGCGCCGCTGCGCCGCGTGCCGAGGTCGAGCGCCGTCCAGACATCGAGCGCGGATCCGACAAGGCCGACGTTGCGGCTGCCCGCCGCTCCGCGTCCGGCCAGCGTCCGCGCGGCGGCAACATCCTGCGCACCCTGACCAACGACGAGGCCGCTGCCCGACAGGCCGCCCTGCGCGAGGCGCAGGAGCGTGAGGTCGAGGACCGCAAGCGCCGCGAAGAGGAAGAGCGCCGTCGCGCCGAAGAGGATGCCCGCCGCAAGGCCGAGGCAGCCGAACGCGCCAAGCGTGAAGCCGAGGAAGAAAAGCTGCGCGCCGAAGAGGCCGCAAAGCGTGCCGCCGAGGCTCCGGCCGACGAAGGCAAGGAAAAGGTCAGCGCCGCCGATGCCGCCGCCGCGATCGGCGCGGTTGCACCGGCCGCCGATCTCTCGGCTCCGGCCGTGGACGAGCCGGCCCGTGCCGCCCGCAAGGCGCCTGCCGCTGCACGTGGCGACGACGATGCCGACGCCCGCAAGACCGTGAAGGCGGTGAAGCGCGCGAAGCCCGCTCCGGTGCGCACGCCGAGCCGGACCGGCGACGACCGCCGCAAGTCCAAGCTGACGATCACCTCCGCGACCGGCGACGGCGAAGGCCGCAACCGCTCGCTTGCCTCGCTGCGCCGTCGCCGCGAGAAGGAAAAGCGCGCCGGCCAGCAGGTCGTGCGCGAGAAGATCTCGCGCGAGGTCGTGCTGCCCGAGGCGATCACCATCCAGGATCTCGCGAACCGCATGGCGGAACGCGCCGTGGATGTGATCAAGCTGCTGATGAAGCAGGGGCAGATGCTCAAGATCAACGACGTCATCGACGCCGACACGGCCGAGCTGATCGCCGAGGAAATGGGCCACACCGTCAAGCGCGTGTCGGAATCCGATGTCGAGGACGGCCTGTTCTCCGAGGCGGATGCCGAAGACACGCTGCAGCCCCGTCCGCCGGTGGTGACCATCATGGGTCACGTCGACCACGGCAAGACGTCGCTGCTCGACGCGCTGCGCCGTTCCAAGGTCGTGCAGGGCGAGGCCGGTGGCATCACCCAGCACATCGGCGCCTATCAGGTCGATCTCAACGGCAACAAGATCACCTTCATCGATACGCCCGGCCACGCGGCGTTCACGCAGATGCGTGCCCGTGGCGCCAAGGCGACGGATATCGTGATTCTGGTGGTGGCGGCCGACGACGGCGTCATGCCGCAGACCAAGGAAGCCATTGCCCACGCGAAGGCGGCCGGCGTGCCGATCATCGTGGCGATCAACAAGATGGACAAGCCGTCGGCGGATCCGACCCGGGTGCGCACCGAGCTGCTCCAGGACGAGATCGTCGTGGAATCGATGGGCGGCGACGTCATCGAGGTCGAGGTCTCGGCGCTCAAGGGCACCAATCTCGACAAGCTGCTGGAAATGATCCTGCTGCAGTCGGAAGTCCTTGAGCTCAAGGCCAATCCCGACCGCACCGCGGAAGGCACGGTCATCGAGGCGCAGCTCGACAAGGGCCGCGGTCCGGTGGCGACGGTTCTCGTCCAGAAGGGCACCCTCAAGGTCGGCGACATTCTCGTTGCCGGTGCCGAGTGGGGCCGCGTGCGCGCCATGCTCGACGAGGACAGCCAGCAGGTGAAGGAAGCCGGGCCGTCCAAGCCGGTCGAGGTCCTGGGCTTCCAGGGCACGCCGGAGGCCGGCGACATGGTCGCGGTCGTCGAGAACGAGGCCCGCGCCCGCGAGATCGTCGAATACCGTCAGCGCCAGAAGCGCGAGAAGGCCTCCGTCGTGGCGACCGGATCGCGCGGCTCGCTCGAGCAGATGATGAACCGTCTGCAGGAATCCGGCCACCAGGAGTTTCCGCTGCTGGTCAAGGGTGACGTGCAGGGCTCCGTCGAGGCGATCGCCGGCGCGCTGGACAAGCTCGGCACGGACGAGGTCAAGGCGCGCATCCTGCATGCCGGCGTCGGCGGCATCACCGAAAGCGACGTCACCCTCGCGGCGGCGTCCGGCGCCCCGATCATCGGCTTCAACGTGCGTGCCAACAAGCAGGCCCGCGACGCGGCCGAGCGCGAAGGCATCGAGATCCGCTACTACAACATCATCTACAACCTGGTGGATGACGTGAAGGCGGCGATGTCCGGCCTGCTGTCGCCGGAACGCCGCGAGACGTTCCTCGGCAACGCCGAGATCCTGGAGATCTTCAACATCACCAAGGTCGGCAAGGTGGCCGGTTGCCGTGTGACCGAGGGCACCGTCGAGCGTGGCGCGGAAGTCCGCCTCATCCGCGACGACGTCGTCATTCACGAGGGCAAGCTCGGCACGCTGAAGCGCTTCAAGGACGAGGTGAAGGTGGTTCAGTCGGGCCAGGAGTGCGGCATGAACTTCGAGAACTACCAGGACATGCGCCCGGGCGACGTGATCGAATGTTACCGGGTCGAAGAGGTCGCCCGCACGCTGTAAGGCCAGGCGAAGACACATGCGATCGCCGGCGGGTCCGCTCGCCGGCGCTTCGCGTTTCCGTTTCGCTCACGCGCACCCACGTTTGGACACGATCATGGCATCATCAAACAGGACACCCGCCGGGATGCCGTCGCAGCGCCAGCTGCGCGTCGGCGAGCTCGTGCGCAAGGAGGTCTCAGACATCCTGACGCGCGGGACCATGGCCGATCCCGACCTCGACGGTACGATCATTTCCGTCCCGGAGGTGCGCATGACCCCGGACCTGCGCCTCGCCAGCTGTCTCGTCATGCCGCTGGGCGGTCGCGACGCCGACAAGGTGGTGGAGGCGCTGAACCGCGCCGCCAAGACCATCCGCCGCGATCTCGCCCGGCGCATGACCATGAAGTATCTGCCGGACCTGCGGTTCGTGCTCGACACCCGCTTCGACGACGACGACCGGATCACCAACCTGCTGAACAGCCGGGAAGTGCGCCGCGACCTCGACGCCGAGGATGCCGGTCCCGAGGACGACAGATAACCCTTATGTCGCGCCGCAAGAAAACCAACCGCAACCGCATCGACGGCTGGCTCGTGCTCGACAAGCCCGTCGGCCTGAGCTCGAACGATGCCCTGACCCGCCTCAAGCGGCTCCTGCATCCGCAAAAGGTCGGCCACGCCGGCACGCTCGATCCGCTCGCCTCCGGCTGCTTGCCGATCGCCTTCGGCGAGGCGACGAAAACGGTCTCCTTTGCCATGGACGGGCGCAAGGTCTACCGCTTCACCGTGCGCTGGGGCGTGGCGACGGAGACGGACGACACCGAAGGCGCGGTCTGCGAGACCAGCGACATGCGTCCGACGGCTGAGGAGATCCTCGCGGTTCTGCCGGAGTTCACCGGCACGATCTCGCAGGTTCCGCCGGTCTATTCGGCGATCAAGGTCGATGGCGCGCGCGCCTATGACCTTGCCCGCGACGGTGCCGAGGTGGAGCTTGCCGCCCGCGACATCACGGTTCACCGGCTCGACCTGGTGGAGTGTCCGGATGCCGATCACGCCGTCTTCGAGGCCGAATGCGGCAAGGGCACCTATGTGCGCGCCCTGGCGCGCGATCTCGGTCATCGCCTCGGCAGCTGCGGCCATGTGACCGCGCTGCGCCGTCTTCTCGTCGGCCCCTTCGGCGAGGACGACATGATTCCGCTGGAAACTCTCGAGGACTTGGGGCAGTGTGCGCCCGGCGAAGGCCTCGACGAGGACCATGCGTCACTTATTCTGCCTGTAGCGACCGCGCTGGACGACATCCCGGCGCTGGCCGTCTCCCGACAGGATGCCGCCCGCCTCAGACGAGGGCAGGGCGTTTTGCTGCGCGGGCGTGACGCGCCGCTGTTCAAGGGCCTCGTGTCCGTCACTTCTCTTGGAGAACTGGTGGCGATCGGCGAGGTCGAACGGGGCGAGTTGCTGCCGAAGCGCGTTTTCAATCTCGCGGCGGAGGATCCCGCCGCGGCCAGTCTCGAAAGGACCTGACCGATGTCGATTACCGCCGAACGCAAAGCGGAACTCATCAAGGAATACGCGATCAAGGAAGGGGACACCGGATCTGCCGACGTGCAGATCGCCGTCCTGACCGAGCGGATCGTCAACCTGACCGACCACTTCAAGACCCACGGCAAGGACAACCATTCCCGCCGCGGCCTCCTGAAGATGGTCAGCACGCGCCGGTCGCTTCTGGATTACCTGAAGAAGACCGACGAGCCGCGTTACCAGGCGCTGATCAAGCGTCTCGGCCTGCGCCGCTAAGGATACGGATGACGCGGTGCCCCCAAGGGGTGCCGCGTTTTCGTTGACGCAAGATGCGACGGTCATGGGGCAGGATAGCAAGGGGTTCGAAGATGCGTGTCATCGCTCGAACCTCTTGCTGTCTTGCCCGTGACGCGTCCTGACGCAGACGCGGGGCAAAAGGCTTCCGCGTCCCACTGAAGACAGAACGTACCGTGTGCCGTCATGTGGGCGGTTCACGCGGGTGACCGAAAGCTAGGATAAATCATGTTTGATATTCATCGTGTGGAAGTGGAATGGGGCGGACGCCCGCTGACGCTGGAAACGGGCAAGATCGCCCGCCAGGCGGACGGGGCCGTGCTCGCCACCTACGGCGAGACCAAGGTGCTCGCGACCGTCGTCGCCGCCAAGGAACCCCGTCCGGGCCAGGACTTCTTCCCGCTCACCGTGAACTACCAGGAAAAGACCTTCGCCGCGGGCAAGATCCCCGGTGGCTTCTTCAAGCGCGAAGGCCGTCCGTCGGAGCACGAGACGCTGACCTCGCGCCTGATCGACCGTCCGATCCGCCCGCTCTTCGTCGACGGCTTCAAGTGCGACACGCAGGTCGTCCTGACGGTCCTGTCGCATGACATGGAAAACGCGCCCGACATTCTCGCCATGGTCGCGGCTTCCGCCGCCCTGACGATTTCCGGCATTCCCTTCATGGGGCCGATCGGCGGCGCGCGCATTGGCTACATCAACGGCGAATACGTCCTCAACCCCTATATCGACGACATGCCGGAGTCCGAGCTCGACCTGATCGTCGCCGGCACGGGCGATGCGGTTCTGATGGTTGAATCGGAAGCCAAGGAGCTGTCCGAGGACCTGATGCTCGGTGCCGTGATGTTCGGTCACCGCAACCTCCAGCCGGTGATCAACGCGATCATCAAGCTGGCGGAAACGGCCGCCCGCCCGCCGCGCGAGCTGAACCTGCCCGACCACAGCGCGCTGGCCGCGCGCATCAAGACCATGGCCTCCGACGATCTGGTCGCGGCCTATGCGATCCGCGAGAAGACCGCGCGCAAGAACGCCATCGACGCCGTCAAGTCCAAGGTGCTCGAGACGCTGGCCGAGGAAGCCGGCGACGAGGGTGTCGACAAGGTTGTCGTCGGCGGCCTGTTCAAGGACCTGGAAGCCTCCATCGTCCGCGGCGCGATCCTCGACAAGGGCGAGCGCATCGACGGCCGCGACTTGAAGACGGTCCGTCCGATCGTCTCCGAGGCCGGCATCCTGCCGCGCACCCACGGCTCGGCGCTGTTCACCCGCGGCGAGACCCAGGCACTGGTCGTTGCCACCCTCGGCACCAACGACGACGAGCAGTTCATCGACGCGCTTGAAGGGACCTACAAGGCGACCTTCATGCTGCACTACAACTTCCCGCCCTATTCGGTCGGCGAAACGGGCCGCATGGGCTCGCCCGGCCGTCGCGAGATCGGTCACGGCAAGCTGGCATGGCGCGCGGTGCACCCGCTGCTTCCGCCGCACCACGAGTTCCCCTATACGCTTCGTGTCGTGTCGGAAGTGACGGAATCCAACGGCTCCTCGTCGATGGCGACCGTTTGCGGCACCTCGCTGGCGCTGATGGATGCCGGCGTGCCGCTGAAGGCACCGGTTGCCGGTATCGCCATGGGTCTGATCAAGGAAGGCGACAAGTTCGCCGTCCTGTCCGATATTCTCGGCGACGAGGATCACCTCGGCGACATGGACTTCAAGGTGGCCGGCACCGAGCAGGGCGTCACGTCGCTGCAGATGGACATCAAGATCGACGGCATCACCGAGGAGATCATGAAGGTGGCGCTGGATCAGGCCCGTGACGGCCGCGTCCACATTCTCGGCGAGATGAGCAACGCGCTGTCCGAGGCACGTGCAGAGCTTGGCGAACATGCTCCGCGCATCGAGGTCATGAAGATCCCGGTGGACAAGATCCGTGAAGTGATCGGGTCCGGCGGCAAGGTGATCCGCGAGATCGTCGAGAAGACCGGCGCCAAGGTCAACATCGAGGACGACGGCACCGTCAAGATCGCATCTGCCGACGGCAAGGCGATCAAGGCGGCCGTCAACTGGATCAACTCGATTGCGGCCGAACCGGAAGTGGGCGTGATCTACGAGGGCCGCGTCGTCAAGACCGTGGACTTCGGCGCCTTCGTCAACTTCTTCGGCGCCAAGGACGGTCTCGTCCATATCTCGCAGCTCGCCCCGCAGAAGGTCGCCAAGACCACCGATGTGGTCAAGGAAGGCGACAAGGTCTGGGTCAAGCTCATGGGCTTCGACGAGCGTGGCAAGGTTCGCCTGTCGATGAAGGTCGTCGATCAGGAGACCGGCAAGGAAATCGAAGCCGACGCATAAGTCGGCCAAGCCCGTCGCGCCGCGCGCGCCGGGCCGGAAACGGAAAAAGCCGGGCATCATGCCCGGCTTTTTTTATGCCCGGGGGTGGTCGTTGCCGGCGGTGGAGCGCAGCGCTCCAAGGTGGCCTTGGGCCCTTGAGGCTCTGGGTTCTTGTGTCTTGGGGCCCTAGAGGCAGGGGAGGCCTGGGAAGCCCGGGATCGTCAGGCCGTGCCGCCGACTTGCGCCCTGGCGGACGATCCGCGGCGCAGGACGTCGACGAAATCCGCCCCGGGCATCGGCCGGCCAAGATGATAGCCCTGGATCCGCGGGCAGCCGAGCGACAGCAGCAGGCGACACTGGCCGTCGGTTTCCGCCCCTTCCGCGATAACCTCGATGTCGAGACGCGCCGCCATGACCACAATCGCCTCGATCAGCGCCCTGTCGTCGCTGTTGGTCTCCAGATCGCGGACGAAGCTCCGGTCGATCTTGAGGGTGTCGATGGGAAAGCGCTTGAGGTTGCTCAGAGATGAGTAGCCGGTTCCGAAGTCGTCAAGCGACAGGCGCACACCGAGATTTTTCATCGCATGCAGCGTCTCGATCGGGTCGGAGGCGGTCTCGTCGAACATCACGCTTTCCGTGATCTCCAGATGCAGGCGGTCCGCCGGCATTCCGGTTCGCGAAAGCGTGTCGCGCACCAGATCGACGAAGTTGTCGTCGCGGCACTGGCGGGGAGACACATTGACGCTGATCATCGGCAGCGTCAGCCCGCGCGCGGCGCAATCCTGGTGGAAGCGGCAGGCTTCCTCCAGCACCCAGGCGCCGAGCGGAACGATCAGACCGGTGTCTTCGGCGATGGGGATGAACTCGGCCGGTGAGTAGGAGCCGGTCTCGGGGTCGTTCCAGCGCACCAGCGCCTCGCAGCCCAGGATCCGGTTTGCCGAAACGTCGACCACGGGCTGGTAGTGAAGGCTGAGGCCGTTCTTCTCCAGCGTCCGGCGCAGGGCGCTTTCGATCTTCATGTTGCGCGCGATATGGGCGTTCATCTGACCGGAGAAGAAGCGCAGCTTGTTCCCGCCCTCCGCCTTGGCATGATACATCGCGGTATCCGCCTGCCGGAGCAGCGTTTCATCGTTGTCGCCGTCATTCGGCGACACGGTCACGCCGATGCTGGCGGTTGTGAACACTTCCAGGCCATTTCCCACAAGCACCGGCTTCGCGACGGCCTTCAGGATGCGCGCCGTGCGCAGTTCCGCGTCCCACACGCTGCGCACCTCGGTCAAGATGATACCGAATTCGTCGCCGCCGAGCCGGGCGACGGTGTCATTGTCCTCGAGGACAGCGGTGATGCGCGTGGCGGTTGCCTTGATCAGTTCGTCGCCGGCGTTGTGCCCGAGACTGTCGTTGACGTTCTTGAAGCGGTCGAGGTCGAGGAACAGCAATGCCACAAGTCCGCCGCCCCACTGGGCGCGGGCAACGGCCTGCACCAGCCGGTCGCGGAACAGGTTGCGGTTCGCCAGGCCGGTCAGACTGTCGAAATTGGCCTGGCGAATGATCAGCTCTTCCTGGCGTTTGCGTTCGGAAATGTCGGCGATCGTGACATAGAAGGCGGCTTCGCCGTTCCAGCGGATCGGACGCACATGCAACTCGACCCAGAGCCGATCGCCATTCTTGCAAAGCCCGCGCGCCTCGTAGACGGAGGGCACCGAGACGCCCGAGAGCCGCGCCTTGTAATAGGCGAGAAGGCGTTCGTGTTCTTCCGGCGCGAACAGGTTGATCGCCGGTCCGCCGATCAACTCGCGCCGGGCGTCGGCGCTATCGTATCCGAGGATGTCGAGCAGGGCGTCGTTGACATAGAGGATCTTGCGGTTCGCATGGATGCTGACCCCGTGCAGGGAACCGTCGATCAGGCCGCGAAACTGCGCGTCGGTCTCCTTCAGCTCGTGAAAGGCCTCCTGCAGGGCGACCCCGAGTTTGTTGAATTCCTTCACCTTTCCGGGGTGGTAGGTCATGTCCGAGGTGCCGTGCCGGACCTGGTTGGCATAGGAGACGAGGCGATGCAGCGCGGGACTGGTGACGCGGTGCAGCGCATAGGCGGCAAACAGGGATCCCGCGATCACATAAAGCAGGAAGGGGGCGAAGAGGTCCTTGTAGGTGGACTGGATGTTCTCGATCGTCTCGCCCGGGCGGCCCGTCACAACATAGACCGGAACGCCCGCAACGTCGGCGGACAGGGGGCTGCGGATGTAAAGCCGGTCGCCGACCAGGGCGTGGCTCCGGTCGGCAAGGTCACTTTCCAGCTGCGTCAGATCGACGGCCTGCCGGATGTCGCCGACCGCGGCGATGATCTGGTTGCGGGAGACCAGCGCGAGGCTTTCCGCATCCAGAGCGCGCGACAGTTCGCCGAGCAGCGAGATGCTGTCGTTGAGGACGAACCCGCCGACGATGCGCCCGAGCACCCGTCCGTCGCTGTCATCCACGATCGGAATGGATTGCGCCGCGATCAGGGTGAGTTCGCCGTTCAGCTCGCCTGAATAGAGTTGCCAGATCCCGCTCGGCATCATCGCCCTTTGCCGGGCCGAGAGGATCTTGGAAATGTCGAACAGGGAGAAGCCGGCGTCGATCCAGTCGGCAGTTCCGTCGCGGTCGAGGAACAGAAGCTCAAGCCGCGCGCCGATCGGGTGGTGCGTCGTTTCCTCGAGAAGTTCGCCGAGGGCCCTGTTATCGGCATCGCGCACAGCTTTTTGCAGGGCGTTGTTTTCCGACAGCGAGCGTATGAAGGTGTCGAGCCGGCTCAGCGCCTGTCGGAAAACGAGATTTGCGAGCGCATCCTCCTTTTCGGCAAAGCGTTGCAACTCGCGATCCGCAATCGACAGGCTGCCGATGTAGCTGATGGAAAACAGTGCTGCGGACGTCGTCAGGAGGGCCACCGCAAACAGGCCAAGCACGAAGCGGTTGAAGCTGAATGCCTGTCCCTTGATCATTGCGAGTAACGGAACGCGCGGTTTTTCAGGGCGTCGATCTTCGCCGCGTCATGGGCCTGCGTGACGAGCGCGAATTCGCCGGAATAGACCAGCGGTACGTCGTCCGACCGGCCAAGCTGATCGAGCGCAATGGCCTCTGCCATGGCGACGCCGTTGTCGTCGTTCATCCGCATCACCGTGACGGCAAGACGGCCCTTGGCGATCTCCTCGAGCTCCTGGCTTCCCCCGCCCCAGCCGTTGGTCTGGACCTTTCCCTGCAATCCGAGGGTTTCGATGGCGTCGATCACGCCAAGCGCGATGTCGGTGGAGCAGGAGTAGATGAAGTCCACCTCGGGATTGCTCTGAAGCAACGAAAGCGCGGCGGTGCGCGCCTTCTCCCGGTCGAACCCGACGTAGTAGGACGCAACGAGGGACTTGTCCGGCTGTTCGGCAAGGGCCGAGCGGAAACTGTCGCCGCGTGCGCTGCTGACGTAGCCCGGCGGGCCGTAGAGAATCGCGAAGTCGGTCAGACCGGGTCTATCGTCCGCCAGGATATGGTCGATCAGCAGTCGGGTTCCCTCGGTATGGTCGAAGCCGACATAGAAGAACGGTTGCGCCTTGCCCCAGCTGCGCAGCGGCGTGGTGATGTTCTGCAGGATGACCTTGGGACGACTACCGGAAATCAGCTGTTCTACGATAACGCGGTGGCGGAAGGCGTCGAGGGTGAAGACGAGATAGTCCGGATCCTGGGTCAGGGCTTGCGAGATCAGACGCGACTGCTCCCGGATTTCACTGCCCGGACGGGTGAAATGCGAATCGATCTCATGCGGCACGCCGATCTCGCGCAGCCGTGACTGCAGCGAGAGAACGCTCCGACGCCAGTAGTCTGAGGCTTGCAGCCCGGGGTAGATCACGGCGATGCGCACGGGCTTTGCAAATGCGGACGGCGGCGATTCGGCCGAAGTGCCGACACGGTCTGCGAAGCGCTCCGCGATGACGGTCTCTTGCGGAAAGAGCGCCTGGTACTGCCTGAGTGTCCAGTAGTCGCCGGACACGCTGTCATCTGCGGCCGCATCTCCAAAAAGCGCGAACGGCAGGACAAGCAGAGCCAGTAATATATGCTTTGGATCGCAAATATTTTTTATTCTCACGTTGCAATTCCAAGCTTTGACTTCTGTCCTCAAGACTTTGAATGATCCCCTGCACCGTTTCAAGTATCATTCGCAGATTGAGGAATTATAAACGACCGCATACTCCCAATGGTTGTGTTGCCGAAGTTTTTCGTTCCAATGCCTATTGTAAAAATTACCGGCTATTCGGTTGGTTTTCTGCTTTTGTCTTTTTGCGGAAAGTGGTCGCCTTGTGCAGCGGGTTCCCGTTGCGCCGACCGATCAAGCTGTTATACCGCGAGCAACACTGACGGGAGTGACGGACCATGTCGAAAATGCAGCTTGCGGTGGTCGGCGCGGCGGGCCGGATGGGCGGGGCACTGATCCGCGCGATCACGGACCTGGAAACGGTCGAACTGTGCGGCGCGGTCGAGCGTCCCGGTGCGGCGGCGCTCGGCCAGGACGCCGGTGTGCTGGCCGGTCTCCAGCCGCTGGGCGTTTCGGTGACCGACGATGCCCTTTCGGTCTTTTCCGCCGCCGACGGCGTTCTCGATTTCACCGCACCGGCGGCGACGCGCACTTTCGCAGAGCTCGCGGCGCAGGCGCGCTGCGTGCATGTGATCGGCACCACCGGCATGAGCGAGGAGGATGTCGCCGCGATCCGCCCGGCCGCCCGTCACGCGCGGATCGTCAAGTCCGGCAATATGAGCCTTGGCGTCAATCTTCTGGCCGCGCTGGTGCGCCGTGCCGCCGCCGCGCTCGACGAGGATTTCGACATCGAGATCCTGGAGATGCACCACCGCCACAAGGTTGATGCCCCGTCCGGAACCGCTTTGCTTCTGGGAGAAGCGGCGGCAGAGGGGCGCGGGGTCGATCTCGGCCAGCGCTCGGTGCGGGTCCGCGACGGGATCACCGGCGAACGGGCCCGCGGCGATATCGGATTCGCGACCCTGCGCGGCGGATCGGTGATCGGCGATCACAGTGTGCTTCTGGCCGGCCCGCTGGAAACCGTGACGCTATCGCATCATGCCCAGGACCGGCAGATCTTCGCGCGCGGCGCCATCAAGGCGGCCCTTTGGGCCCGGGACAAGGCGCCCGGGCTCTATTCGATGGACGACGTGCTTGGCCTGACCGACTGATTGCAACCCACCTGACCTGTGTCCCGGAGACCTGACCTATGGATCATCTTCTCGTGCTTGTCCGTCACGGCCAAAGCGACTGGAACCTCAAGAACCTCTTCACCGGCTGGAAGGATCCCGACCTGACCGAGCAGGGCGTCGAGGAGGCCCGTGCGGCCGGGCGCAAGCTCAAGGACATGAAGCTCGACTTCGACATCGCCTTCACCTCCGACCTGTCGCGCGCGCAGCGCACGCTCAGGCTGATCCTGGAAGAGCTCGGGCATGAAGACCTGGAGACGATCCGCAACCAGGCGCTGAACGAACGCGACTACGGCGATATCACGGGAATGAACAAGGACGAGGCCCGGCAGAAGTTCGGCGAGGAGCAGGTGCACATCTGGCGCCGCTCCTTCGATGTCCCCCCTCCAGGCGGCGAGAGCCTGAAGATGACCGCCGAGCGGGTTCTTCCCTATTACCACAGCGAGATCCTGCCGCAGGTGCTCGCCGGAAAGCGCGTGATCGTCGCCGCCCATGGCAACTCGCTGCGCGCGCTGGTGATGGAGCTTGAGGGCCTGACGCCGGACGAGATCCTTCAGCGCGAACTGGCAACGGGCGCGCCGATCGTCTACCGGCTGACGGACGAGGGCACGGTCGCCTCCGTCCAGGATCTCGCCGACTGAGACAGTCGCGCGATGCCACGAAAAAACCCCGGTGCAGCATGATCCGCCGCACCGGGGTTTTTTCGTTTTGCAGCCGGCAAGACCGCCGGCGGGCAGGATCAGATCGCGAAACCCTGCTGCTCTGCGACCTGGCGCAGCGAGCGTTCGGGACGCGCACCGACGTGACGGATCACCTCGGCCGCGCACAGGCAGCCGAGTTCGGCCGACATGCGGTGGTCGTAGTCGCGCGACAAGCCGAGCAGAAAGCCGGCGGCGAAGAGGTCGCCGGCGCCCGTCAGGTCCACCACGTCGTCGATCTTTTCCGCGCCGACCTGAACGGTCTTTTCGCGGGTGATCGCCATGGCGCCCTTTTCGCCGAGGGTGAGCGCGGTCAGCGGGCAGTCCTCGCGCACGCTGGTCACCGCGGTGTCGAGGTCGGCGGTCTCGTACAGCGCCTTGAGCTCGTGCTCATTGGCGAACAGCACGTCGATGGTGCCGTCGCGCAGCATCTGCAGGAACTCGCCGCGGTAGCGGTCGACGCAGAAGCTGTCTGACAGCGTCAGGCTGACCTTGCGGTGATTGGCATGGGCGATTTCCGCCGCCTTGAGAAAGGCCTTTTTCGCCGCGGGCGGATCCCACAGGTAGCCTTCCATGTAGGTAATCGCCGAGGCGGCGACCGTCTCCGGCTCGATGTCGGCTTCCGACAGCTCCACGCAGGCGCCGAGATAGGTGTTCATCGTGCGCTCGCCGTCCGGCGTGATCAGGATCATGGAGCGTGCGGTGGGCGGTCCCTCGACCAGCGCGGGCGTTTCGAAATGCACGCCGGTGCCGCGCATGTCGTGCCGGTAGGCGGTTCCGAGCTCGTCGTCATGCACCTTGCCGAAATAGGCGGTCTGGCCGCCGAGCGCGGCGATGCCGGCGGCCGTGTTGCCGGCGCTGCCGCCGGAGATCCGGGTGGTCTGTCCCATCTTGTCGTAGAGCCGCACCGCCTCGTCGGTATCGATCAGGCGCATCGAGCCCTTGACCAGGTTTTCCCGGACGAGGAAGTCCTCTTCGACGTGCGAAAACACGTCGCAAATGGCATTGCCGATGCACAGGGCGTCAAAGCTTCTGCGTGTCATGTGATGGCGTGTCCTTGCTGTTCGTTCAGATTCCAGGTGTCGGGCGGAGCGCCCGGTTGGCTTCCGGCTCGCGGATCTTGTCGCGGAACGGATCGGCCCGGTAGACGCCGAGCAGCTTCAGCTCCGCGCAGAAGAACTCCAGCTCTTCCAGCGCCAGAGACACGGAGCGGTCGTCCGGGTGACCTTCCACGTCGGCATAGAACATCGAGGCGAAGAACTGTCCTTCGAGCTGGTAGGATTCCAGCTTCGTCATGTTGACGCCGTTCGTGGCGAAACCGCCGAGCGCCTTGTAGAGCGCGGCCGGGACGTTGCGCACGCGGAACACGAAGGTGGTGATCACCGTCGGCCCGTTGTTGGCAGCGCGCAGCGGTTCGCGCGACAGGATCAGGAAGCGCGTCGTGTTGTGCGCCGCGTCTTCCACGTCCCGGCGCAGGATTTCAAGACCATAGGCTTCCGCCGCCATTTCCGGCGCAAGTGCTGCCGCCGTCGGGTCGTTGCCCTGGGCGACGATGCGCGCCGAGCCGGCCGTATCCGCGCCGACGATGGCCTGAAGGCCGAGCTCGCGGATGATGTTGCGGCACTGGCCGAGCGCCATGACATGGCTCTGGACGCTCTTCAGGTCTTCGATCTTCGTGCCAGGCTTTGCCATCAGCTGGAAGCGGATCGGCAGGAAATATTCCCCGATGATCTGCAGCGAGGAGCGCGGCAGCAGGTGGTGAATGTCGGCAACCCGACCGGCGACCGAATTTTCCACCGGGATCATGCCAAGCTCGGCCTCCCCGCTTTCGATGGCGGTGAAGCAGTCCTCGAAGGTGGCGCAGGGGATCGGCTCGAAGTCCGGATAGACATTGCGGCAGGCCGTATGCGAATTGGCGCCGTATTCGCCCTGAAAGACGATCTTCTTGTTTGCGGTCATGGGCGGAAAACCAGGGTCATGAGGAAGGGGAGCGCCGGTGGCGGACGGCCTGACGGACGGCCTCCAGGTCTTCCGGCGTGTTGACATCCATCGGCGCGCTGTCGATCAGGCTGACATCGATGCGCATGCCGGCCTCGAGCGCACGAAGCTGCTCCAGCGTCTCGCGCGTCTCCAGATACGACGGCGGCAGGGAGACGAAGCGGGCGAGTGCCGGGCGGCGATAGGCATAAATGCCGATGTGCTGGTAGAGCGGGCCTGGCCCGGAGGGTGCGGTCGCGCGGGTGAAGTAGAGCGCGCGCAGCCGGCGCTCGCCGACCGGGGTTCCAACCGTCTTGACGTAGCCCGGATCGTCGCGCTTGGCCGCGTTACGGATTTCGGTGGCGATCGTGCCGATGTCGACGGCCTCGTCCTGGAGCGGGTCGAAGGCGGCGCGGATCGCGTCCGGCTCGATCATCGGGACGTCGCCCTGCAGATTGAGAATGAACTCGAAGGCGCCCTCGGGGTCGGCCGCCGTGGCCGCCGCATGCACGCGGTCCGATCCGCTGGCCAGCTCCGGGTCTGTGAGGATGGCCCGACCGCCTGCCGCTTCCACCGCCGATGCGATGCGTGTGTCGTCGCAGGCGACCACGATGGGGCCGATATCGGCGGCGCGCGCCTGCTCGAGCACGCGCACGATCATCGGCTGGCCGTCGATGTCGGCAAGCGGCTTGCCGGGCAGGCGGCTGGAGGCCATCCGCGCCGGAATGACGACAAGCGCGCGGGCCGGCGCATCCCTGCTCATGGGCGCCTCGCGCGCCCGGCTCGGCACGTCGTTTTGGGGAGAAGGGAAGATGCGATGTTTTGTATCATGGATTGCCCTTTTAAACCTATGGACACGAGCGTCAAAAACTTTGTAGTTTCCGGCGACTTTTTCACCACGCGCGGGGTTGCGCGGGGGGAGGCGCATGCGTGCCCCCTGGCAACCGATGGAGTTGGAGCCAGCGGGAATGAATTCTGCCAAGCTAAACACGATTGCCGGCGCCGTCCTGTTCGTCCTTCTCGTGACGATGGGTCTCGGCATGCTGTCCGATATCATTTTCGCCCCGTCCGAGCCGGAGAAGCCCGGTTACGAGATTGTCGTTGCCGAAGCCGGCGGCGAGGGCGAAGCCGAGGCGGCTGCCGAAGAACCGCAGGTCGAGCCGATCGGCGTTCGTCTCGCCAGCGCCTCTGCCGAGGACGGCGAGAAGCTGCTTCGCGCCTGCGCCTCCTGTCATGCCTTCGAGAAGGGCGGTCCCAACAAGGTCGGCCCCGTGCTCTGGAACATCGTCGGGCGTCATCCCGGTTCGGTCGAAGGCTTCCGCTATTCCGGCGCCATGCAGGAATACGGCGAAAGCACCGAAGCCTGGGCCTACGAGAACCTCGATGCTTTCCTCGCGGCGCCCAAGCAGGTCGTCTCTGGCACGTCGATGGGCTATGCCGGCATGCGCAAGCCCGAGGATCGCGCCAACCTGATCGCCTATCTGCGGACCCTGTCGGACGATCCGGTTCCGCTGCCGGACGCTGCCCAGTAGCACAGGCGGGAGACCGCCGGAATTTGAGGAAGGCCGGGTCTCGCCCGGCCTTTTTCGCGAGAGCGCGGCTGTTGGCGGGCTCCGAGCTAGCGGCGCGGGGCGAAAGCCCCACCGGTTGATCTAACGTAAGGGAATGTCGTGGAGTTGCAGGGCGCTGTGCTTGCACGTCGCGCATTTTCCGCTTTTGTTTACGTTGGTCTTGGCAGTTTTCGCGAGAGTGGACTGTGTTTCCTGATGCCATTCGTCTATAAAGCTTGCCGTGGCAAGGTCGAGTGCAGGGGGTGGGAACTATTCCGGCCGTTGAATCGGATTTCCCTTTGACGCGGACGGCATGGGGGCATCATGCGCCGCAGTCGCGAGGGGCGCGTTTGCGCGCGACCCATGCGCTCGTCCGCGCGCCGCGGGCGATTGCGCGAGGGCGGTCCCTTGCCTGCTTCTGGTCTGACCCTGCGGCCCGGCTCGTCGGATGGACGGTTGGAGCATGCCTGTGACCCGGGATATCGACATCCCCCATAACCGGTCCCGCGACCGACTGATCGTGGTCGGCGTGATCCTGATCGTGTGCCTGTTGGGCCTGGGCCTCACCCGATATGTTTCCGATCTCCTGCAGCAGCGTGCGGAAGAGCAGCAAAGGTCCGAGACCCTGGCGCGTCTCTCCGAGATCCGGGCCCGGCTCGAAGGCGAGGTCAGCGCCACGATCTACATAGCCCAGGGACTGGTCAGCTATGCTGCGATCAACCAGGCGGTGACGCAATCGGAGTTCGATCGCTTCGCCCGCGAGGTCGCAGCCTCCAATCCGGCGATCAGCATTCTGGCGCTCGCACCCGGAAATGTGGTGCGCTACATCTATCCTCTTGAAGGCAACGAACGGGCGATCGGTCTCGATTACACAAAGAACGAGGCCCAATGGCCGGCCGTCAAACGGGTGATGGAAGAGCGCCGCACGATCGTAGCGGGTCCGGTAAACCTTGTTCAGGGCGGTCGCGGACTGATTGCACGCTCGCCGATCCTGCTGGCCGACGAAGAGAGCGAGACGACCGAAGATCGCCGGTATTGGGGTGTCGCATCGGTCGTGGTGGATACCGACCTGTTGTTCGAGGGGGCGGGCATTCGTCCCGAGGTCGGCGGGTACAGACTGGCACTGCGCGGCGTCGACGGGCTGGGTGCCGCCGGGCAGATGATCATGGGCGACCCGGGCCTGTTCGAGGGCGAGGCCGTCACGCTTCCCGTCAAACTGCCGAGCGGCGAGTGGCAGATATCCGGACGTCCCGTCGACGGATGGATCGGCACCTCTGCGGAAAGCCGGTTCGCCGGGCTGGCGGGCGCGGGAACCACGGCGCTCCTGTCGGTCCTGTCGGCGCTCCTGGTCTATGCGCAACAGCGTGCCAAGGCCATGGCTCTGCATGACGCCCTGACCGGATTGCCCAATCGCCGGCTTCTGGTCGACCGGCTGGAGCAACTCGCCTCCCTGAGCGAGCGCACCGGGATCGGCTTCCAGGTGTTCTTCATCGACCTCAACGGCTTCAAGCCGATCAACGATACTCTCGGTCATGCGGTGGGCGACATGGTGTTGCGGGCAATCGGCGATCGCCTGCGCGAGGAAACGCGTGAATCCGACACGATCGCGCGCATCGGCGGCGACGAGTTCGTGGTCCTGGTGCCCGGTCTGATCCAGCACCGCAGCAGCGCCAACATCGCCGACAGGCTTCGGCAGACTTTCCACGAGCCGCTTCGGGTGGGCGAGCACGTGATTGCCATCCAGGTCAGCGTCGGCTGGGCCACCTATCCCGACGATGCGACAAATATTTCCGAAATTCTGTCTCTCGCCGATCAGCGCATGTATCGCGACAAGGCGGCTGTCGCCCAGGCGGTGGTCTCCTGAACAGGCCGGAAACGGCGCGACGCATGCCTGAGCCTTGCGGACATACGATCCGATTAAACTTTGGTCATGAAGCGTTTCGCCGCTGTCGGGATGGCATTCGGTTCCCTAATATAGTCATGATGGACGAAATACCGTTGCGCGCCGGCCCGTCGTTTTAACGGGACAGGCGCGCCAGCAAGGGACCCAAGCGATCATCATGCAGAATCCTTTCGTGCGACCGATCCTGCCCGCGAAGATCCTTCCTCTGGTTTTGGGCATTCTCGCCCTCGTGCTTGTGGACGCCGGCGGGAGCGCCGCACGGGCGCAGGAGGACCCCGCGTGGCGCCATGCCGGAGCGCTGACCGGCGAGCCGGGCTACCCGGAAGGCTTCACCCATTTCGACTACGTCAATCCGGATGCGCCGAAGGGCGGAACCGTGCGGCTGTCGGACCCGTCCGGGTTCGACACGCTCAATCCGGTGCTCTCCCGCGGCAATCCGGCGCCCGGTCTCGGGCTGATGTATGATTCGCTGCTGGAGCCCGCGCTCGACGAGATTAACATCAATGCCGAATACGGCCTGATCGCCGAGGCCTTTCGCTATCCCGCCGATTACGCCTGGGTGGAATACCGGCTCAATCCGAATGCGCGCTGGCACGACGGCACCCCGATTTCCGTCGAGGACCTGGTGTGGACCTTCGAGAAGCTGATCGAGGTCAATCCCAGCCAGGCGTTCTACTACCGCCACGTGGTCAAGGCAGAGGCCGTGGGCGAGCGGACGGTGCGCTTCACCTTCGATGCGCCGGGCAACCGCGAACTGCCGAAAATCGTCGGCCAGATGATCATTCTGCCCAAGCACTGGTGGACGGGCACGGGGGAGAACGGCGAGCCGCGCGACATCGCGTCGAGCACGCTGGAGCTGCCGCTCGGCTCCGGCCCCTATCGCCTCAAGGCGATCGAACCCGGCCGTTTCGTGGTCTACGAGCGGGTGACGGACTATTGGGCCAAGGATCACCCGACGCGGGTCGGCACCAATAATTTCGACGAGGTGCGCTACGACAGCTACCGCGACCAGACGGTGCTGCTGCAGGCGTTCAAGGCCGATCAGTATGACTTCCGCATGGAGAACAGCGCCAAGAACTGGGCGACGGGATATGATTTCCCGGCAGTGAAGCAGGGACGGGTCGTGCTCGAGACCTTCCCGGACAAGGCGCGCGGCATCATGCAGGCCTTCGTCATGAACCTGAGGCGCGAGCCATTCTCCGACCGGCGGGTCCGGGAGGCACTCAATCTGGTGTTCGACTTCGAAACCGCCAACAAGACGGTCTTCTTCGGCCAGTACAAGCGCATCCCCTCCTTCTTCGCCGGCACGGAGCTCGCCTCCAGCGGATTGCCGGAAGGACGGGAACTGGAGATCCTGGAAAGCGTGCGCGACCTGGTGCCCGAGCGCGTCTTCACCGAGCCCTACGAGAATCCGGTCAACGGCGACCCGGGTCGCTTGCGCGAAAACATGCGCGAGGCCGTCGCCCTCCTGAAGGAAGCCGGCTACGAATTGCGCGGTCGGCAGATGATCAACGTGGCGACGGGCGAGCCGCTCGAGATCGAGTTTGTCGACAATGATCCGAATTCGGAGCGGTATGTGCTGCCCTATGCGCGCAATCTCGAGCGGATCGGCATCAAGATGACCCTGCGGGTCGTCGACACGCCGCAATATGTCAACCGCATCCGCGAACGTGACTTCGACATGACGACGCTCGGCTGGGCCCAGTCGCTGTCGCCCGGCAACGAGCAGCGCGACTTCTGGGGCAGCGAGGCCGCCGACCGGCCGCAGTCGCGCAATTATGCCGGCATCAAGGACCCCGGCGTCGATGCGCTGATCGACAAGGTCATTTTCGCCGCCGACCGCGAGGAACTGGTGGCGGCCACGCGCGCGCTCGACCGGGTGCTGATGGCGCATTCCTACGTGGTGCCGCAATGGTACATCGACGTCGACCGAACCGCGCGCTGGAACCGGTTCTCGCATCCCGAGAACCTGCCGGAGTACAGCCACGGGTTCCCGTCGATCTGGTGGTGGGATGAGGAAAAGGCCGCCAAGGTCGGGAGGCAGGGATGAGCGCCGGTTTCGCAACGCCGACGCGGCGCGGGGTGCTCGTCGGGGCGGCCGCGCTCGCCGCGGCATCGACCTTTCCCTTCGCGACCGCGCGTGCCCAGGCACCCGGCGGACCGCGCCACGGACTGTCCGTCTTCGGCGACCTGAAGTACGGCCCGTCGTTCCAGCACTTCGACTATGTCGACCCGGCCGCTCCGGCGGGCGGGCGGATGGCCTTCACAGCGCCCTCCTGGGCCTTCAACCAGAACCCTCAGACCTTCAACACGTTCAACACCTTCATCCTCACCGGCGACGCCCCGCCCAGGATGGAAATGTGTTTCGACACGCTGATGGTGCGCGCCTTCGACGAGCCGGACGCGGTCTACGGTCTCGTCGCCGAGACGGTGGAGGTGTCGGGCGACGGCAACGCCTATATCTTCAACCTGCGCCCGGAGGCGCGGTTTCACGACGGGTCGCCGCTGACCGCGGAGGATGTGGCCTTCTCGCTGACCACACTGAAGGACAAGGGGCACCCGGCGATCCGCCAGGTCCTGACGGAAATGGCGGAAGTGCAGGTGCTGTCGCCGCATCGCGTCGGCATCCGTTTCACCGGGCGCCAGTCGCGCAAGACGCCGCTTGCAGTGACCGGCATGCCGATCCTGTCGAAGGCCTATTACGCGCGCTACGATTTTGAAGGCACGACGCTGACCCCGCCGCTGTCGTCGGGGCCCTACAAGGTGGGGCGCTACGAGATCGGTCGCTTCATTGAATACCAGCAGGTGGCCGACTGGTGGGCGAAGGACCTTCCCGTCTCGCGCGGGCATTTCAACTTCAAGACCCTGCGGATCGAGTTCTACCGCAACCGCACCGCCGGCTTCGAGGCCTTCAAGAAGGGGGCGACCACCTTTCGCGAGGAGTTCACCGCCAAGACCTGGGCGACGGAATACAATTTCCCGGCGGTCGACGATGGCCGGGTGATCCGGAGGGAAATTCCCGACGGGCGTCCCTCCGGCGGCCAGGGCTGGTTCCTCAACACCCGGCGGCCGGTCTTCGCTGACGCGCGGGTGCGCCAGGCGCTGGGCCTGGTGTTCGATTTCGAATGGACCAACAAGTCGCTGTTCTTCGGTGCCTATCAGCGCACGCACTCCTTTTTCCAGAATTCGCCGATGTTTGCCGAGGGCGAACCCTCGGCCGAGGAACTGGCGTTGCTGGAGCCGTTTCGCGACGAACTGCCGGAGGCGGTCTTCGGGCCGGCGGTGATGGCGCCGGTCTCTGACGGGTCCGGCAACGACCGCACCATGCTGCGCGAGGCCGACCGGCTGTTGCGCGCAGCCGGCTGCCGCCGGGACGGCGCGACGCTGCTCGCGCCGGACGGGTCGCCTTTCAAGTTCGAGATCCTGTCGAACTCGCCGACATTCGAACGCGTGGTTCTTCCCTATGCCAAGGGGCTGGCGCGGCTCGGCATCGAGGCGAGCTTTCGGATCGTGGACCCGGCGCAATACCAGTCGCGGGTCAACAGCTATGACTTTGACGTGGTGTCGCGCCGCTTCGCGCTTTCGGCGACCCTTGGCGAGGAAATCCGTCAGCTCTGGGGATCGCAGTCGGCGGAAACCCCGGGCAGCACCAATCTCGCGGGGATCCGCAGCCCGGCGATCGATGCGCTGATCGACAGCGTGCTGTCGGCGCCGTCGCGCGAGCGCATGGTGATCGCCGCGCGCGCGCTCGACCGGGTGCTGCGCGCGGGCTACTACTGGGTGCCGCATTGGTACAAGCCGGTGCACACCGTGGCCATGTGGGATCTCTTCGGCAGTCCCGGCGATCCGCCCGCCTATGACTTCAGTCCCGAGCTGTATTGGTGGATGGATCCGCAGAAGGCCGAGCGGCTGGGCATGGGCGGTTGACCGCAGCGCATGAGATGTCACGCTGGCGCGGCTGAGCGCATCGTCACGAGACACATCGTTACGAACAACAAGGACAGCTGAAACGATGGGCGCCTATATCCTGCGGCGGCTTTTGCTGATCGTGCCGACGATTGTCGGCATCATGGCGATCAATTTCGTCATCATCCAGTTCGCGCCGGGCGGGCCGGTGGAGCGGGTGATCGCGCAATTGCAGGGCACGGATGTGTCCGCGACCGCGCGGATTTCCGGCGGTGGCAGCGATTTCGCCGGCAGCGGCGCGGAAAGCTCCGGCGGCGATACGTCGGTCGGCTCCAAGTACCGCGGCGCGCAAGGGCTTGATCCTGAGTTCATCAAGGACCTGGAGCGCCAGTTCGGCTTCGACAAGCCGCCGCTCGAGCGATTCGCCACGATGCTGTGGGACTATGCCCGCTTCGATTTCGGCGAAAGCTACTTCCGCGACATCGCGGTCATCGACCTGATCCTTGAAAAAATGCCGGTGTCGATCTCGCTCGGCCTGTGGATGACGCTGATCTCCTACTCGATCTCCATTCCGCTCGGCATCCGCAAGGCGGTGCAGGACGGGTCGCGGTTCGACGTGTGGACCTCGGCGGTCATCGTCGTCGGCTATGCGATCCCGGGGTTTCTCTTTGCCGTGCTCCTCATCGTGCTCTTCGCCGGCGGGTCGTTCCTCGACTGGTTCCCCCTGCGCGGGCTGACCTCGGAGAACTGGGACCAGCTCTCCTGGCCGGCGCGGATCGTCGACTATTTCTGGCATCTCGCGCTGCCGCTGACCGCGATGGTGCTCTCCGCCTTCGCCACGGTGACGCTCCTGACCAAGAACTCCTTCCTCGACGAAATCCGCAAGCAATACGTCCAGACCGCGCGCGCCAAGGGCCTGTCGGAGCGCGAGGTGCTCTACGGCCATGTGTTCCGCAATGCCATGCTGATCGTGATCGCCGGCTTTCCGGGTGCCTTCATCTCGTCCTTCTTCGCCGGATCTCTGCTGATCGAGACGATCTTCTCGCTCGACGGGCTGGGGCTGCTCGGCTTCGAGGCGGTGATCAACCGCGATTATGCGGTGGTCTTCGCGACGCTCTTCATTTTCTCGCTGATGGGTCTGCTGGTGAACCTGATTTCCGACCTGACCTACACCTGGATCGATCCGCGGATCGACTTCGAGAGCCGGGAGGTCTGAGGCGATGGACCACGCTTCCCTGCAGCAGCCGAGTGCGGCGAACGCCGGCCACATCGACCGTCCGCGCGGCTTTCTCTCGCCGATCAACAAGCGCCGGCTGACCAACTTCAAGGCGAACCGCCGGGGCTACTGGTCGCTGTGGATCTTTCTCCTGCTCTTCGGCCTGTCGCTGATCGCGGAGTTCCTCGTCAACGACCGCCCGATCGTCGTTGTCTACAAGGGCGAGGTGCTGGCGCCGATCTTCGTGGATTATCCGGAGGAGAAATTCGGCGGCTTCCTGGCCGTGACCGATTACCGCGATCCCTTCGTGCAGGAAGAGATCAACGCCAACGGCTGGATGCTGTGGCCGCTGATCCGCTACTCCTACCGCACGGTCAACAATGAAATTCCCGTGCCTGCCCCCGCACCGCCCTCCTGGATGCTGGAAAAGGAGGAGCGCTGCAGCCGCTATCCTCTGGGCGCGGAGGATCCCAATTGCGTGGTCGGCAACTGGAACTGGCTCGGCACCGACGACCAGGGCCGCGACGTGGTGGCGCGCCTCGTCTACGGCTTCCGCATTTCCGTGCTCTTCGGTCTGGCGCTGACGCTCGCCTCCTCGGTGATCGGCGTCGCGGCCGGCGCCGTGCAGGGCTATTACGGCGGCTGGCTGGACCTGCTGTTCCAGCGCTTCATCGAGGTGTGGACCGCGATCCCGACGCTCTATCTGATCCTCATCGTCTCGTCGGTGCTGATCCCCGGCTTCTGGACCCTATTCACCATCCTGCTCGCCTTTTCCTGGGTGGCGCTCGTCGGCGTGGTCAGGGCGGAATTCCTGCGCGCGCGCAATTTCGAATATGTGACGGCGGCGCGCGCGCTCGGCGTCGGCAACGCCAAGATCATGTGGCGGCATCTCCTGCCCAACGCCATGGTGGCGACGCTGACCTTCATGCCCTTCATCCTGAACGGGTCGATCTCGACGCTGACGGCACTCGACTTCCTCGGTTTCGGCCTGCCGCCCGGCTCGGCGTCGCTGGGCGAACTGCTGGCCCAGGGCAAGAACAACCTGCAGGCACCCTGGCTCGGCATCACCGGCTTCATCGTGATCTCGCTGATGCTGAGCCTGCTGATCTTCATCGGCGAGGCGGTTCGCGATGCCTTCGACCCCCGCAAGAGCTTTGCGTGAAGCCCGCATGACCACGACAGATACCCGTCAGGACGCACATATGCCGCTCCTCTCCGTGCGCGACCTCTCCGTCGCCTTTACCCAGAACGGCGCGACGAACCTCGCCGTCGACCGGATCTCCTTCGACATCGACAAGGGGGAAACGGTCGCGCTTGTCGGCGAAAGCGGTTCGGGCAAGTCCGTCTCCGCGCTCTCCACGGTGCGGCTCCTGCCCTATCCGGCAGCGTCGCATCCGACCGGCGAGGTGCTCTTCAACGGCGAGGACGTCCTCAAGGCCGATGACGCCGCGCTCAGGCGCATTCGCGGCAACGAGATCTCGATGATCTTCCAGGAACCGATGACCTCGCTCAATCCGCTGCATCCGGTGGAAAAGCAGATTGCGGAAGTCCTCAAGATCCACCGGGGCATGAGCGATCAGGCGGCCCGCGCCCGCGTGCTGCAGCTTTTGAACCAGGTCGGCATCCGCGACCCGGAATCCCGGCTCGCCAGCTATCCGCACCAGCTCTCCGGCGGCCAGCGCCAGCGCGTGATGATCGCCATGGCGCTTGCCAACGAACCGGACCTGCTGATCGCCGACGAACCGACGACCGCGCTCGATGTCACCGTGCAGGCGCAGATCCTCCAGCTCCTGAAGGACATCCAGCGCGACACCGGCATGGCGATGCTGTTCATCACCCATGATCTCGGCATCGTGCGAAAAGTGGCCGACCGGGTCTGCGTGATGACCAAGGGCAAGATCGTGGAAAGCGGCCCGGTGGAGCGGATCTTCACCGCGCCCGAACATTCCTACACCCAGCATCTGCTCGCCGCCGAACCCAAGGGCGACCCGCCGGTCACCGACGACCGCAAACCCATCGTGGTGGAGGCGGAAGATCTCAAGGTCTGGTTCCCGGTCCGGCGCGGGTTGTTGCGCCGCACCGTCGACCACATCAAGGCGGTGGACGGCATCGATGTGACCGTGCGCGAGGGTCAGACGCTCGGCATCGTCGGCGAGAGCGGCTCGGGCAAGACCACGCTCGGCCTTGCGCTGATGCGGATGATCTCCTCCACCGGCAAGATCCGCTTCGGGTCGCGCGAGATTGACGGGCTGAACTCCAAGGAAATGCGCCCCTTGAGGCGCGACATGCAAGTCGTCTTCCAGGACCCCTTCGGCTCGCTCAGCCCGCGCATGTCGGTCGCCGATATCGTCGGCGAGGGGCTGGAGGTGCATTTCCCGTCGATCTCGGCGGACGAGCGCGACGCCAAGGTGTCGGCCGCGCTTGTCGAGGTCGGTCTCGACGCCAACACGCGTTTCCGCTATCCGCACGAATTTTCCGGCGGCCAGCGCCAGCGCATATCGATCGCCCGCGCCATGGTGCTGGAGCCGAAATTTGTCATGCTCGACGAGCCGACCTCGGCGCTCGACATGAGCGTGCAGGCGCAGGTCGTCGACCTCTTGCGCGACCTGCAGAAGCGGCACAATCTGGCCTATCTTTTCATATCACACGATCTGAAAGTCGTTCGCGCGCTCGCCAACGAGGTGGTCGTCATGCGCGCCGGCAAGGTGGTGGAGGCCGGCCCCGCCGCCAGCGTCTTCGACGCTCCGGAAACCGACTACACCAAGGCGCTGATGGCCGCCGCCTTCCGCCTGGAAACGGCCGGTGCGGGGATTGTGAGCGAGTAGGGGGAGAAGCGTTGATTGCTTCGAAAGAGCGATGGTTGTGCAAGGGTCGCTCCTGGATTACCCGCCTCCGGAAACTGGAACCAGCCTGTGTTAGACTATGAGGCGCTCCGGTTGACGCAGATTGGAACGCTTTGAGGGGGCTGTAATCGCGTTCAACCGGAAGAATGAATGTTCATTCGGTCGGATATTTCGATGCTATACAACATAAGATGCGAAAATTGCGGTGGCCATATGTTTCCTGCCGAGGTTGTTTGTCGACATTGTAAATTTGAGCATGATTTAAAAAAGAATTATCCGAAAGTTTTGATCATTATTGGGCCTTACTTTTTCTTTTTGATTTTATTGGGAGCTTTTTTAATATCTGTGAATTCTTCGCAAAGAACTGGATATGCCAGATTTGAAGTCGAAATCGGGTCCATCTCTTTGGAGTCGCTTACCCTGAGATTGTTCAATGACAGCTCGGAGATGGTCACACTGGTCGAGGATGTTGTGTGCTTTGTGCCCATCGCCGACCTGTTTTGGGCAGAACCAAACTTTCGGGGGCGCTTCAACGCGCTTTATCCGGGCTACAGCGACGCCGCAGATCAGATAGTCATCCTTAAGTATAGCGCCGTCGACGAATACACCGCTTATGATGTTCCGGTGGATAGCAATTCAAACCGGTTTTATGAGCGTACCGGATTGGAGTTTGATACTTTTGATCGAGGGTCGGTTCCTTCTGCAGATTGTTGGGTTATTTGGGATCGTGTCGACGGCATGAGAAGAGAGGCGAATATTCCTCTTTCAAGAGCCGATGTTGTGGAGATTTCCAAAACAGCTTCGCGTGAAGCGATGCCAGCCGGGTCTCGTTGAAAGCGCACCCCTCACTCCAGCCAGCAGGTCGCTTTCCGCCCCGCCTGTTCCTGCGCAGCCCCCAGGCTGCGGCGGGTCTTGAAGCCGATAAGGCCGTCGGCGCCGCCGACGTCGTGGCCCTTTGCTTCCAATTCGAGCTGGATCTTGCGCACCGCGCCGCGCGAGCGCGTCGCAACCGGCGTCCAGTCCTGCACGAAGCCCGTGTTGCTGCCGTAACGGTCGGCGAGATGGCCGACGAAGAGCGCATAAACGTCGGACTCATTGTAGGACTTCAGCACGTAGAAATTGTCGGTGGCGATAAAGGCCGGGCCGTATCGTCCGGCCGGCATCAGCAGGAAGCCCGGTTGCGTCACCTCATGCGCGGGGAAGGGGCGGTCCTTCACCCGTTTCCCCCCGGCGGCGACCCACTCGGAGATCGGACGGCCGCGATCCGGCCCCTCGTTGGTGCAGGAGACGGACGGCGGGATCACCGCCTCATAGCCCCAGTCCCGGCCGCGCACCCAGCCGTGCCACTGGAGATAGCGCGCGATGGAGGCGAGCGTGTCGGGCACCGAGGTCCAGATGTCGCGCCGCCCGTCGCCGTCGTAGTCGACCGCATGGCGCAGGAAGCTTGAGGGAAGGAACTGCGGCTGGCCCATGGCCCCGCCCCAGGAGCTTTTCATCCGGGCGCGGGAGATATGCCCTTCGGCGAGAATCTGAAGCGCCGCGACGGTCTCCTCGCGGAAGAGGTCGCGCCGCTGGCCCATGAAGGCGCGGGTCGCGAGCGTGCGCAGCGCGTCCTTGGGGATTTTTGCCGCCCCGTATCCCGATTCCCGCGCCCAGATCGCCAGCACGATGCGGCCCGGGACGCCGGTCTCACGCTCGATCCGGGCAAGGGTCGTCGCGTGTTGTTTCGCGAGGCGACGCCCTTGCGCAACGAGCGCGTTGAACTGGCTGTCGCGGAAATAGCCGGCCGGTGCGCGGAACTCAGACTGATAGTTGACGCTTGGCGGCGCCTCCGGTGCATCGGGGCGCCCGAGGCCGGGAAGCGAGGTATCCGGCGTCAGGCCGGACAGTTCGCGGGTGACGACGGATTGCGGAACGCCGGCGGAGATCGCGGCCGGGGCGATCTCGCGCTCGAGGAACTGGCGGAACTGCGCGTCATAGGGACCGGCGATCGAGAGCGCGGGCGCAATCGACAGGACGAGGAAAGCGAGCAGACAGGGCAGGGCGTGGCGCGGCATCGGGATCTCCGGCGGGTGGGGCGCCCGGCGATCCTAGCAATGAATGGCGTTGCTGCGAAAGGCGTGGCGCGGGGATCTCAGAAGGAGGTCCGTGCCTTGAGCGCCTGGGTCAGCGTGCCCTCGTCGAGATAGTCGAGCTCGCCGCCGACCGGCACGCCATGGGCGAGGCGTGTGACGCGCACGTCCATGCCGCGCAGCCGGTCGGTGATGTAATGGGCGGTGGTCTGCCCCTCGACCGTGGCGTTGACCGCAAGCACGATCTCTGACACCTCGCCGCCGGCGACCCGCTCGATCAGCTGGGCGATGGTGAGGTCGTCGGGGCCGATGCCGTCGAGCGGCGACAGCGTTCCGCCGAGCACGTGATAGCCGCAGTTGAGGGCGGCCGCGCGCTCCAGCGCCCACAGGTCGGCGACATCCTCCACCACGATGATGGTCGCGGAGTCGCGGCGCGGGTCGGAGCAGATGGTGCAGGGGTCGCGGGTGTCGACGGTGCCGCAGGTGGAACACACGGTGACGCGGTCCACCGCAACCCCCATCGCCTGGGCGAGCGGCACCAGCAGCTGGTCCTTCTTCTTGATCAGGTGGAGTGCTGCACGCCGCGCCGAGCGCGGTCCGAGCCCCGGCAGTTTCGCCAGGAGCTGGATCAGCTTCTCCACTTCCGGTCCCGCGACCGCCTTGTTGCTCATGTTCGGATCAGAACGGCAGCTTGAACCCGGGGGGCAGGCCGAGACCGCCCATCAATTCCTGGGTCTTTTCCTGGAGCAGGGCTTCCGACTTGGCCTTGGCGTCCTGATGGGCGGCAAGGATCAGGTCCTCGAGGATCTCAACGTCCTCTTCCTTGACGAGCGACGGGTCGATCTTGAGCGCGGTCAGTTCGCCCTTGCCGGTCATGGTGACGCTGACCATGCCGCCGCCGGCGGTGCCCTCGACGCTCACAGAGGCGATTTCCTCCTGCAGGGAGCCCATCTGCTCCTGCATCTGCTTCGCCTGCTTCATCATCTTCAAAAAGTCCATGACGGATCTCCTCGCGCGCAGCCCCTGCGGCCGGCGGGGCCTGGCCCCGGGTCTCAGATATCGGGTTCGGTTTCGTCGTCGTCCGGCGCCATGTCAAGGGGCGGGGTCATGTCCTCCGCCTCCTGGATGCGCACATCCACCACCTTGGCGCCGGGAAAAACGGAGAGAAGGGCTGCGACCGTCGGCTCGGACCTGGCATCGGACAGGAGCTGATGCCGGTTCGCCGTGCGCTCCTCATGCAGCGTTGGGCGTCCCTGCGTGCGCGACACGCTGACGATCCAGCGCATGCCGGTCCATTCGCTCAGCATGCGGCCGAGCTTTCCGGCAAGATCGGGATCGGCCTTCTCGGTCGGCTGAAACTCGATCCGGCCCGGCTCGAAGTTCACGAGCCGCATCTGGTGCTCGATCATGAAGAGAAGATGGAGATCGCTTTTCTTCCGGGCAAGCTCGGCGCAATCGGCGAGCGAGCGAAGCGCCACAGTGGGTTCCGGCTGGGGGACCAGGCGCGGGGCCGGATAGGGGGCCGTCGCGGAGGCGCTGCCGCTTCCGGCGCCGCCGCCGGCCAGCGCCTGAAACCGGCGCGGCGCGGGATCCGCCGCAATGGCGGGCGGCGGAGCCGCCGGCTGCGGGGAGGCGGCATCGACGGAGGCCGGTGCGCCCGGCGCCGGGGTCGGAGCCTGTGCGTGCGCCTGAGGCGAGGAGCCTCCAGGAGGCGCGTTCTGGGTGGCGGGCAGCGAGGCGGCAAGATCCGAGGCCTTGCCGTCGCGCAGAAGCTTGAGTGCCTCTTCCGGGTCGGGAAGATCGGCGGCATAGGCAAGGCGTACCAGAACCATGTCGGCGGCGAGATTGGGCTTCGGCGCCGCCTGCACCTCGGCGATGCCCTTCAGCAGGATCTGCCAGCTGCGCGACAGAAGCCGCAGCGACAGCCTGTCGGCAAGCTCGCGGCCGCGCAGGCGTTCCGTCTCGGTGACGGAGGCTTCCTCGCCGGCTTCCGGCACGATCTTGAGCCGGGTGACGAGATGGGTGAATTCGGCGAGGTCGGAGAGCACGACGACCGGATCCGCGCCGACGGCATATTGCGCCTTGAACTCCGCCATCGCGGCCGCGGCGTCGCCCTTCATCAAATGGGTGAAGAGGTCGATGACGCGGGCGCGGTCGGCGAGGCCCAGCATGGCGCGGACCGTCTCGGCGCCGATCTCCGTCTCGCCGTGGGTGCCGGCGCCATGGGCCATGGCCTGGTCGAGCAGCGAGAGCGAATCGCGCGCCGATCCCTCGCCGGCGCGTGCGATCAGCGCCAGCGCCTCGTCGGAAACGGCCATGGCCTCCGACTGCGCGATCCGCCTGAGCAGGCCGACGATGTCGTCGGCGTCGATCCGGCGCAGGTCGAAGCGCTGGCAGCGCGACAGCACCGTGACCGGAACCTTGCGGATCTCGGTGGTGGCGAAGATGAATTTCACATGCTCTGGCGGCTCTTCCAGCGTCTTCAGCAGGCCGTTGAAGGCCGACTTCGACAGCATGTGCACTTCGTCGATGATGTAGACCTTGTAGCGCGCCGACGCGGGCCGATAGCGCGCGGCCTCGGTGATCTCGCGAATGTCGTCGATGCCGGTGTGCGAGGCGGCGTCCATCTCGATCACGTCGACATGGCGGCCGTTCATGATCGCCTCGCAATGCACGCCGGGCTTGTCGAGATTCACGGTCGGCCGGTCGACCTCGCCGGGGATCTCGTAGTTGAGGCCGCGGGCGAGAATGCGCGCCGTCGTGGTCTTGCCCACGCCGCGCACCCCGGTCAGCATCCAGGCTTGGGCGATGCGCCCGGTCTCGAAGGCGTTGCGCAGGGTCTGGACCATCGGCTCCTGGCCGACGAGATCCTCGAAGGTCGCGGGCCGGTATTTGCGCGCAAGCACGCGGTATCCGGCGTCCGGGGTGTCGCTGCTGGGTGTCGGGGCGAGGTCATCCATGGCGGGCAGCTTAAACCTGCGGGGGCCGCATGTTGAGGGCTATTCCGTTGCTTTGCGCGTTTTCTTGTGCGTGTGCGAAGGGGGAACGGCAAACGCCCGCCTGCCGGCGCGAAAGTGCGGCACGGACGAACGTTTCGGAAGCTGAAGAGGAAGGGTGGGAGGCTGGCACGGTGACCCGTGCCCGACTCGTTGGGGCTGCTTCCTTCCGGACCTGACCCGGTTGGCGAGTGGCTCGTCCACCACCAACCTCCCGCGCCCTATATGTCGATTCCACGCTCCCGTTGCAAGGGAAAATCCGGCAAGCGATCAGCCCGCGTCCGTCTCTGCCGCCGCACGCTGCCTCAGGTCCTTGCGGATGATCTTGCCCGTCGTCGTCATCGGCAGCGTGTCGACGAAGGCGATCTCGCGCGGGTATTCATGGGCGGCAAGGCGGTGTTTGACGAACTCCTGCAGCTCGCGCGCCAGCTCCGCACCGGGCGCAAAGCCCTCGGCGAGCACCACATAGGCCTTGACGATCTCTGTTCTCTGCGGGTCGGGCTTGCCGACGACGCCGGCCATGCTCACCGCCGGATGGCCGATCAGACAGTCCTCGATCTCTCCGGGGCCGATGCGGTAGCCGGACGAGGTGATGACGTCGTCGTCGCGTCCGACGAAGCGGATCCAGCCGTCGGCGTCGCGCACGCCCCTGTCGCCTGTCAGCAGGAAGTCGCCGGCGAATTTCGCGGCCGTTGCGTCCGGGTTGTTCCAGTAGTGCAGGAACATCACCGGATCGCCGCGTCTGACGCCGATGTTGCCCTCCTGGCCGTCGGCGACGGGCGCGCCCGACCCGTCTACCACGCGCACGTCATGACCCGGCACCGCGCGACCCATGATGCCGGGACGCGGCGGCATGATCGCGGCGCAGGACGAGACGATCATGTTGCACTCGGTCTGGCCATAGAATTCGTTGATCGTCACGCCGAACACCCGCCGCCCCCAGTCGAGCAGTTCCGCGCCCAGCGTCTCGCCGCCGCTGGCGATGGTGCGCATCTCAAGGGGAAGGGCCGGGTCCGGATCGCCGTGCGCGCGCATCATCTTCAGCGCCGTCGGCGGCAGGAAGGCGTTGCGCACCTTCTCTTGCGCCATCAGCTCGAAGGCGGCCTCCGCGGTGAATTTGGCGAAGCGGCAGGCGACGACGCAGACGCCGTGATGCAGGGCGGGCATCAGCACGTCGAGCAACCCGCCGATCCAGGCCCAGTCGGCCGGCGTCCAGATCCGGTCGCCCACCTGCGGGAACAGGTCGTGGCTCATCTCCACGCCCGGAAGATGCCCCAGAAGCACGCGGTGGCCATGCAGCGCGCCCTTCGGCTGGCCGGTGGTGCCGGAGGTGTAGATCAGGATCGCGGGGTCGTCGGCATGCGTGTCGACGGGCGTGAACGTCTCGGGCTGGCCTTCCAGGGCTGCGTGGAGGTCGGTCGTGCCGGAGTGCGCGCCATCGATCGTGTAGACCTGCTCAAGGGCCGGCAAAACGGTGCGGATCGCAGCGAGTTTTCTCGCGCCCGTCTTGTTGGTGACGACGGCTTTCGCTCCCGAATCGTCAAGGCGGAAGGCGAGCGCCTCGTCGCCGAACAGCATGAACAGCGGGATGGAGATCGCGCCCAGCTTGTGGGCGGCAATATGGGCAGCGGCCGTCTCCTTGGCCTGCGGCAGCAGAATGGCGACCCGGTCGCCGCGCGTCACGCCGTCGGCGGCGAGACGGTTCGCGATCCGGTTCGACAGGCGCATCAGCGCGCCGTAGCTGACCTCCTCGCGTTCGCCGTCCTCCGAAATGCAGACCAGCGCCGGGCGGTCGGGCTCGCGCGTCGCCCACTTGTCGCAAATGTCGACCCCGATGTTGTAATGCTCCGGCACCTGCCAGCGGAAGGTGGCGACGAGGTCTTCATAGGTTCGTGCTGCGGTCAGCATTGGCGCGGTCCCTCCCCGGTGGCTGTGATGCCCCTTGGGAATTTGGATGCAACGGCAGCGCGGAGGCGTCAACGGCTATCGTCGTTCGGGCTGCGTCGCGCTCTTTGGCTCCGTCGCCGGATGACGCGGGGCTGGTGCCCCCGCGCCGCGCTTGTATAGTGCCGCCATCATCAAACGCCGTCCGGCCGGGGAACCACACATGTCCGACTTCACCCTCGATGACCGCCTTGCCGGCGACAGCCTGGCTGTCCTCGATCTCGACCTGTGCACCGTCCGGCTGATGAACGACGCGCGCTACCCCTGGCTGCTGCTCGTTCCCATGCGCGCCGATGTCACCGAGCTTGTCGATCTCGGGGCCGACGACCGGCTGCGTCTGATCGAGGAAATCGCCGGCGCGAGCAAGGCCCTGAAAGCGGTCAGCGGCTGCGACAAGCTGAACGTCGGGGCGCTGGGCAACATGGTGCCGCAGCTGCATGTGCATATCGTTGCCAGGTTCGTCGGCGACGCCGCCTGGCCGGGGCCGGTGTGGGGCGCGGGCGCGGCCGAGCCTTATCCGGACGGGGCCGGGCGTGAACTGGCAGAGCGGCTTTCCCAGGCGGTGGCACGGGAAATCCAGTGAGCCCGCAGCACCGCATGGCGTGACACGAGGACGATGACCGCATGAACGACCTACCGCAGATCGGTTTCGATTTCGCTTTCAAGGGCAATCCGCTCGAGCGCCAGTCCGAGCATCGCGGCGACGCCGCCTGGTTCGAGGCGCACCGCCGCTCCGACGTCGCCCGCTTTCTGCTCATGTGCGAAGGACGCCCGGTGATCGACGTCGCGGACGGGCGGCTCGACATCCTGCACGCCCGCCCGCTTGGCGACGACCTTGCCATGGTCGTCGACGACAGCGTTCTGCTCGGCTTCCGCGAGCCGGATGCGTCCCCCGTCTTTGCCGTTCCGCTGGCGCGCTCGGTGGAGGACATCGAGGCCGCATATGCCAATCTGAAATGTATCGACACGCGCTCGCTCGCCGTGCAGGGCGTTTTGCCGCCCGGCTATCTCGGACTTCTGGCGCAGGCCAGCGCGCTTTTGCACTGGCACGCGACCCATCGCTTCTGTTCGCGTTGCGGCGCGCCCAGCGCCATGACCCAGGGGGGCTATCGCCGCGACTGCCCGTCCTGCGGCGGCCTGCATTTCCCGCGCACCGATCCGGTGGCGATCATGCTCGTCACCGATGGCGACCGCTGCCTGATGGGGCGCCCGCCGCGCCTGCCGGAAGGGGTGTTCTCGACGCTCGCCGGTTTCATCGAGCCGGGCGAGACCATCGAGGAAGCCGTGCGGCGCGAGGTGATGGAGGAAGCGGGCGTTCATGTCGGCGCCGTCAGCTACCGCGCGAGCCAGCCCTGGCCGTTCCCTGCCTCGCTGATGATCGGCTGCGAGGGCCGCGCCGAGAGCACCGAGATCCGCATGGACGAGACCGAGCTTGAGGCCTGCCGCTGGTTCACCCGCGACGAGACGCTTGCCATGCTGGAGGAGCGTCACCCCGAGGGGCTGAAGATCCCGCCGCCGCTGTCCATCGCGCATTGGCTGATTCGCTCCTGGGTGGAGGCGGACTGACCGGCGCGGCTTGTGCCGGGCGTTCCCGTTACCTACCTGAAGCGGACCGACATGACCCCGAATCAGGACGTCCGACGAAGATGATTTCCTCCGCGCTGCGCGCACTCACCCAGATTTTCGAACAGCCGCTTCGCGCGATCTTCTGGAAGACGCTTGGCTATACGCTGCTGTTGCTCCTGCTGGTCTGGGTGGCATTGAACGCGGCCGTCGCGACACTGGTGACCCTTCCCTATCCCTGGCTGGAAACGGTGCTCTCGCTGCTCACGGGGATCGGCGCGATCTTCGTGCTCGGCTATCTGGTTGCGCCCGTCACGGCGGTGATCGCCGGCATCCTGCAGGACGATATCGCCGAGGTCGTCGAACGGGGAAGCTATCCGCAGGCCCCGCCGGGGCGGCCGATGCCGCTTGCAGAGGCGATCCCCCAGGCGATCAAGTTCACCGGCGTGGTGATCCTCGGCAATATCTTCGCGCTGTTCCTGCTGTTGATCCCCGGCGTCAACCTGATCGCCTTCTTTGTCGTCAACGGCTATCTGCTCGGCCGCGAGTTCTTCGAGTTTGCCGCGATGCGGCACAGGCCGCCGGCGGAGGCGCGCGCCTTTCGCCAGGCCCACTCCGGAACGGTTTTTCTGTCCGGGCTGGCGATTGCGGGTTTTCTGGCGGTTCCCTTCCTCAACCTGCTGACGCCGATTTTCGCGACCGTGATGATGGTGCATCTGAACAAGCGCCTTACCTATACGTCATCGCAATTGCGTCCCGATTGACGGCTTTCCCGCGACGCCGCGGACTTCCCTCACTGTGCTGTTGCCAATCCCGATCCGCCTTGGCCGATAGGATATTTTGACGTGCCGCCGCGATGGGGGTAGAAGGCTGCAATACAAGCCCCTGTTATAGCTAACGTTTACGTAAGCGGTAGATGCTGAGGGGAGACGGGAGAACAACCCATGCCGGATGTCGGGATGAAAAACAGCAGGCCGTTGTCGCCGCATATCCAGATCTACAAGCCCATCATGACCATGGTCATGTCGATCCTGCACCGCATCACGGGCGCTGCATTGTATTTCGGCACGATCCTGGTCGCCTGGTGGCTGGTGTCCGCGGCAGCGGGGCCGGCCTATTTCGAATTCGTGAACGGGATTTTCGGATCCTTCCTCGGACGGCTGGTGCTGTTCGGCTTCACCTGGGCGCTGATCCACCACATGCTCGGCGGCCTGCGCCATTTCATCTGGGACATGGGCTACGGCTTCGGCACGGAGGCGCGCGAATGGCTCGCCCGCGCCACGATCATCGGCTCCGTCGCGGTCACGATCCTGCTCTGGGTCATCGGCTACGCGGTTCGCTGAGGGAGATGAGACGATGAATGACATGCGCACGCCTCTCGGCAGGGTCCGCGGGCTTGGCTCGGCCAAGGACGGGACCTCGCATTTCTGGCGCCAGCGGGTCACCGCCGTGGCCAATGTGGTGCTGATTTCCTTTTTCGTGGTTCTGGTCGTGGCCCTTCAGGGCGGCGATTACGCGAGCGTTTCCGCGGCTTTGGCCAATCCGCTCGTCGCGATCGTCCTGCTCCTCGTGATCCTCTCCGCCGTCTATCACATGAAGCTCGGCATGCAGGTGATCATCGAGGACTACATCCACGGCGAAGGCCTGAAATTCCTCGCCCTGATGGGCAACATCTTCTTCTCGACGTTCATCGGCCTCGCGTCGGTGTTCGCCGTTCTCAAGATCAGCTTCGGAGGCTGAATACATGGCAGGACAAGCCTATACCTTCGTCGATCACAGCTATGACGTTGTGGTGGTCGGGGCCGGTGGCGCGGGCCTCAGGGCAACGCTCGGCATGGCCGAACGGGGTCTGCGGACGGCCTGCATTTCCAAGGTGTTCCCCACCCGCTCGCATACGGTCGCGGCGCAGGGCGGCATTGCCGCCAGCCTGCAGAACATGACGCCCGACAGCTGGCAGTGGCACATGTACGACACCGTGAAGGGCTCCGACTGGCTCGGCGACACGGATGCGATGGAGTATCTCGCCCGCGAGGCGCCCAAGGCGGTCTACGAGCTGGAGCACTACGGCGTGCCCTTCTCGCGCACCGAGGACGGGCGCATCTACCAGCGCCCCTTCGGCGGTCACATGCAGAACTTCGGCGAAGGCCCTCCCGTGCAGCGCACCTGCGCCGCCGCCGACCGCACCGGTCACGCGATCCTGCACACGCTCTACGGCCAGTCGCTGAAGAACAACGCCGAATTCTACATCGAGTATTTCGCGCTCGACCTGATCATGTCGGAGGACGGCGTGTGTCAGGGCGTGATCGCCTGGAATCTCGATGACGGCACCATCCATCGCTTCTCCGCCAAGATGGTGGTTCTGGCGACCGGCGGCTACGGCCGCGCCTATTTCTCCGCCACTTCCGCGCATACCTGCACGGGCGACGGCGGCGGTATGGTGGCCCGCGCCGGCCTGCCTCTCCAGGACATGGAGTTCGTGCAGTTCCACCCGACCGGCATCTATGGCGCCGGCTGCCTGATCACCGAGGGCGCGCGCGGCGAGGGCGGCTATCTGGTCAACTCCGAGGGCGAGCGCTTCATGGAGCGCTATGCGCCGTCGGCCAAGG
>MDTG01121892.1_pt1 | contig 77518 bp, 68 predicted proteins | sample 811421 | NCBI WGS metagenome assembly MDTG01 (sample SAMN05326645, study PRJNA326480) | marine metagenome | isolation source: seawater | place: Pacific Ocean: South East | collected 2011
ACGATTCGCCCTTGCTGGCACAGTCTTAACCGCCGCCATCACATCACTTGCAATTTTACCTTCGAATGAAGAGTACACTCCACGTTCTCAAAATGAACAAGGTGCTGCAGGTGCTGCTGCTTATTTGCACGGACTTCGCGCAAACCAAGTAACTGGTGAAATTGACCAAGAGGATGTTCTTTCGGCTATAGAAAGCTTGAAGGATATGCCGGAGAGTAGTATTGGTTTGACTTGGGGTGAAAGAGGTCCAGATAACCGCGGTGGGCGTACCAGAGGATTAGCGATTAATCCACAAAACCCAGTCGAAATGTACACCGGTAGTGTAAGTGGAGGTTTGTACTACAGTAATAACGCTGGTCTAAGCTGGACAGAAGTCAATCCTGACCAAGAAAATTTAGCCGTAATGACCATCGCCTACTCAAAAGGCGGAGACGTATATTATGGCACAGGAGAAGGCCTTTATAACAATTGGACGTCTGGTTACGGTGCTTCAACTTCCTCAGGATTCCCTGGAGCAGGTGTCTTTAAAAAGGGTGAAAACGATACGGAATTTTCTCAATTGAGTAGCACAGCGAACTTTAGTTCTATTGGTGCTATTGTTTGTGATCCTTCAAACAATGATAAAGTTTATATGGCTACAAATGCTGGTGTTCGTGTAACTTCCAACGGAGGTTCTACTTGGAGCAACCCAATTACAGGTATTGGTTCTCAAGGTACATGCTGGGATATCCACATTGATGCAGGCGGAAATGTTTGGGGTACACTAGGTGGTAGAACTATGAAGTCTACGGACGGCGGTTCAACATGGACTGAGGTAAGTAAGTCTAATGCAGGAGCTACAGGCTTGCCTAGAAGTGGAGGCCGTATAATGTTCGCATCAGCTAAAGACGATGCAGATTACGTGTATACAGTTCACATTACCTCAGGAAATGCTCTTGCAGGAGTTTACCGTACGTTAGATGGAGGTTCGACTTGGACTAAAATCGGTCAAAAATCTACATTCTTCGATCCATTCTGTTCGTCACAATGTCAAGGAGAGTACGATTTGTCAATTGGTGTTGACGCAGCGAACAAAAATAGAATTATCGTAGGTGGTATTACTGTATGGAGTTGGGAGCAAGGACAAGGTTGGAACCAAGTAAACGGTTTCGGTCCTTACAACATCCACGCAGATAACCACGATGTCGTTTGGCATCCGACAGATAGCTCGAAAGTATACATCGTCAATGACGGTGGTATCTACTATTCGAACAATTCAGGAAACACATGGCAAACGTTGAATAAAAACTATGCTACTACCCAGTTCTACAACATCGGAATCTCTTCAGATCGTTATGTAGTTGGTGGAACCCAAGATAATGGAAGTTGGGTAATGGACGGTTCTGGTAATACACCAAACACAGGTCGTTCCCTAGGACCTGTTGACGGATTTTCTGGTGACGGAGGTTTCTCAACAGTTTCTTGGCTAGTACCGAAAATCTACTTTACGGAATACCAACAAGGCCGTATCGGTCGTAGTGAAAATACCGGTCAAAGCTTCAGTTCATTCTGGGATAGCCGTTCTTCTCAAGCAATAGGTTCATGGATGACGCCATTCTACTTGTACGAAAACAGTGATGACGCATTGAGCACAGATTCAGTCCTGTTCAAGGTGAAAGAGGCTATTCGCTCACTTGGTTTTGCAAACGCTGGTCAGGATACGTTTTCATCAAATATCAAACCTTTGCAAGAAAGTGCTATTATGGATGCTTCATCATTCAAAGTGACAAGCGGTACATTAGTAATTTCTTCAGATGCAAGTGGAACACTAACTGGTGACGGTACAGGTTCGTTTAATGCAACTACTGGCGATTTTACAATAGTCTTCAACAGCTCACCGGCGGCAGAAATTATTGCTACCGTAGACGTAAGCTATGCGGCGAACTCAACAGTAAGTCTTGGGTCAAACACCAATGGTTTACCATTTAATTATACGCTACCAAATGCACTAGGCATGGGCGACAGTATCATTGTTCAGGACCCTGTAAGTAGTATGTTTATTGTTGGCTTTAGTGGTTCAGTATGGATGACGCGTGGTGCTTTAGACTTCATGGACACACCTACTTGGTACAAGCTCGCAAACATCACTGGAACTACACAATCAGTAGAGGTTAGCACGGACGGTAACTACGCATGGGTAGGAACTAGTAATGGTCGTGTTTACCGCATTTCGGGATTGCAAGGAGCAAGAAGCTACGGAACAGCAGATCTCGATTCAGGTGCAACAGCAGTAAGCGTTGATTTAGTGCACACTGTTATTGGTCGTAACGTTACAAGCATTGCGGTTGATCCCAACAACAATGATCGCGTCTTAGTGACCCTGGGTAATTACGGGAACTCAAACTTCGTATACTACAGTGGTAACGCTACGTCAGCTAATCCAACATTCTCTGTAAAAGACGGTAACTTGGGTAACTTCCCAGTTTATGCCGCTACTTTTGATAAGGCGAACTCAAATTACGCCGTCATTGGTACGGAATATGGAATCTTCTCGACTACAAACGTGAATGTATTAAACCCTACTTGGGGTGCTGATAACTCAGGTCTGGCCAGAGTTCCGGTATTTACATTAAAGCAGTACAGAACGAATAAGAATAGTTCTGACGATACGGACGTGATGGAGGGCGATATCTTCGCTGGCACCTTTGGACGTGGAACTTTCCAAACAACTACATTAATGACTACGCGTCCGATTGGTATTAAAGAGCAAGCGGGTATCGAGGAGCAAGCGACTATCAAGTTGTTCCCAAATCCAGCAGACGAAGTTACTACGCTTGAAGCAACTCTAGCGGAAGGAACTTACACCATTGAAGTTATTGATATGAACGGTAGAACTGTGATGACAAAACATACAAAAGCACAGGCTACAGGTTTGAACCAGTTTAACGTTAATGTAAGTAGTCTTGGTAGTGGAATTTATGTAGTTGGTCTTAAAGGCAAGGCAGAATCTTACACTCGTTTGATGATTGCACGCTAATATTTTCGAATACAATATAAAACCCCGCCTCGGCGGGGTTTTTTTTGCCCTCAAGGTCTATTTTTGCGTCATGGATTTAGAGTTTTTAAAGTACCCTATTGGAAAACCATCTATAGATTCAGAACCGGGAGAAGAACGAATAGAAGGCTGTATCGCTGTCATTGGTCGTATGCCTAAACAGTTGATGGATTTTGCAAAGGTTTTGACTAAGGAACAATGGGACACACCTTATAGAGAAGGCGCTTGGACCGTACGTCAGGTTGTTCATCACCTAGCTGATTCACACATGAACGGTTTTAATCGTCAACGTTTAGCTGTGACTTCAGCAGAGACACCTAAGGTCAGCGCATACTCTCAGACGCTTTTTGCTGCATTACCAGATTATTCTACCGACCCTTTTTTAAGTGTGATTTTATTGGCTAGCCTGCATGAGAAGTGGATCAGCTTTTTATATGGTATCACAGATGCTGGATGGGATAAGGCCTATTTTCAGATGGAAGAAGAGAAGGAATATACCATGAAAGAAAGCGTGCAGATGTATGCTTGGCATTGTCAACATCACCTTGCTCACATTAGATTGGTGCTTGATAAGTAGAGAAAAAATTACAGATCCTCAACACGCGAAACACGTTTGGTGATGATGCCGTTTTCCACCTTGAAGTACAGAGGCATTTCTTGAACGCCAAGCGTTTCTATAATGACACTGCGGCTACCCTTAAGATCGCTCAGATGCTGACCCCCGAGACCATCGGTAACAATGGCTTCGTACCATTCGCCCAGAGGGCTGCGCTGTTGAGGAAGTCCGTCAACAGATAGCAGTACCCAGTTGTCCATAGATTGTGTTTTGGCAACAGTTCTGAGCTGATTACGGCATTCTACAGACCACGAGGCCCATATGCCAACAATGTGGTTGTCTAACGACATAAGCTCAAGTGAAACAAGGGCTCCTTGTGGGGTCTCTAAAGTAAATTCTGGAAACGCGCTACCGACAACAAACTTTTGCGCATTCTCCGACACCGTAGTGGTAAACATATAGATTTCTTCCAATTCTTCCACCCTCATATTAAAAGCAAGTACATCATTTGAAGCTGGTGCTAATGCAATAAGTGCATCATTTACGCCACGCAACACTTCGCGATCTACGCCGTATTCTAATACTGGATTCTGTCCAATTCTATGATAGACGGTCATCAGGTTGGACAATCTACCTGGTGCAGCAATGAGACTATCAAGTATACGTTTTCTGTAGCTATGTTTGTTCTCAAAAAACATACTATCTAAAGCGCGTAATCCCTTATGGGTGGTGCTGTCTTTGTAGGTAGATTTAATGGCATCCAGACTATCAATCAAAGCATTCAGATCCAATTGCATTTTAAGCTGAGCCCCAAGCCAATTGTTTTCAGCATCCCCAGAGATATAGCCGTCTTTGGAAATTGTGAGTTCTTTGGTCTCAGGTCCAACCACGGCATGTACCTTAGGTAGTTTCCCTTCTAGGGGAAGAAAGCTAATCATTTGAAGCGTATCGAATGCAACCTCAAAGACGTCATCGCCTAGAATTTCGAGACTATCCATTACGGAGAATTTACCATCGGCTTTACGGTACTGAACTGCATAGCTCCCGGTTTGTTCCAGCTCAAAGCGAATAAGAGCACCGACTTCTTGAGTACAGGAAGCCAAAGCAAGACCTGCAAGTACTATCCACACCTTACTCATCCAATTTCTCGCGCAACAGGGCGCTTGCTTTTTTAGGATTTGCACTTCCTCGGCTGTACTTCATCACTTCGCCCATGAAGAGCCCGATGAGTCCCTTCTTGCCCGAACGGTACTCTTCAACCTTTTCTGGATAAGCAGCCAAAGCTTGATCTACCCACGCCTGTAATTGGTCATTATCGCCTTGTTGGATCCATCCGTTTTGCTTACAAACCGCTGCTGCATCTGCTGAAGGGTCTTCCAACAATGCAGGAAATAATTTCTGAGTGGCGGAGGAGATTGAAATCTTTTGGTCGTCCACCAGAGTTTGAATACTCGCGAGTGCTGCTGGTGCGATCGGAAATTCTTCAATCTCAACGCTTTGCTCATTCAGCCACGATTTCACAGGACCAATAAGTAGGTTGGTCACGCCTTTGTAGTTTGTTGAATGCTTAATCACCTCTTCAAAGTATAGGGCAAAGTCCTTGCTATCAGTTAAGACATAGGCATCATATTCACTTAGGCCCAATTCTTTCGTGTACTTCATAAAGAGTTCGTAGGGCAAGGGCGGCATGATCTCGCGCACACTTTCCACATAACTTTGTGGTACAATAACAGGCACTAAATCAGGCTCTGGGAAGTAGCGGTATTCGTGCGCATTTTCTTTAGAACGCAGTCCAATAGTGATATTCTTCGCAGCATTGAAGGTACGTGTTTCTTGATGAATTTCTTCGCCCGATTCAATCAAGTCAATCTGACGAATGATTTCATAGTCTATGGCTTTCTGCACGTTGCGGAACGAATTCATATTTTTTACTTCGACTTTCGTTCCAAATTTGGTCGCGTCTTTTTTGCGAACCGAGATGTTCAAATCTGCGCGCAGCGAACCCTCTTCCATGTTACCGTCAGAAATCTCAAGGTAACGGACCAATTTTCTTATTTCACTCAAGTAACTGTAGGCCTCTTCACCGTTTTTGATTTCCGGTTCGGATACAATCTCAAGCAAAGGAATACCTGCCCGATTCAAATCCACTAGTGTATTGAACGGGTCAATATCGTGTACACTCTTACCGGAATCTTCTTCCATGTGGATTCTGGTAAGATTTATTTTCTTTACGTTGCTCTGAGCATCTTTGATGCGAACAAACCCTTCCGTACAGATAGGAGTGGTGTCCTGAGTGATCTGGTATCCCTTTGGCAAATCCGCATAGAAGTAGTTTTTACGCGCAAATTCATTGCGCTCGCGAATTTTGCAATCGCAGGCAATACCCAACTTCACAGCGTAATTCATCACGGATTTATTGAATACAGGTAATGTACCTGGATGGCCCAAGCTAATAGGGCTTACCTGGGAATTAGGAGAGGCACCATAGGCAGTGGCATCACCACAGTATGCCTTGCTTTGCGTGCTTAATTGTACGTGAACTTCAATACCAATAACCGGTTCGTATGTATCGTAAATACTAGACATTAAAGAGAAGTTTAGAGCGCTAATTTACGCTTTTTAAGCCTGTTTCTTTGGCCGATGTTGAGCCACTTGTTGAATCTTCGCTACTATTGCATCGAGGAGAATCTGGACATCGCCAACAGGCTGAATTTTAACATCCCAAATGCTTAATTTGATAGGGCTGTTTTCAGCTTCGATTAGCGTTGTCAACTTCACAGCATCTTTCGCGGTACAATGCACGTGGAACTCATATTTCTTCGATGCATTTTCAATACGATTAAGATCTGACGTACTGTAGCGGTGGTGGTCACCAAACTTAATTTCATCACCTACAAACCCACCTGCTTTTTGAATCTGATAAAGGCAATCATCAGGATTTGCAACACCACAAACCACAACACCTGGTGCTTTACTTCCAGACATTAAAATAGTCTCCCTCTCAAACGTGAATTCAGGGATACCTTTCCAAGATTCAACGGGATCGTACCCTACCTCATTGACCTGTGAGAGTATGGCATCTACGTTGGTATGTGGGATTTGACGAAGGCGACCAATAGGTAATATATGATCTTGTTCAAAACGTAGACTCTTTTGACAAACGATACTAAAATCTTTGATTAGTTCGTAGTGTTGTAAACCGTCATCCATCACTAACACTTTTTTATCTCCAGTAATGTTTAGGGCAAGCTGAGCGCTCTCGAGTCTATTTTTCCCTACAATGGTAGGAAAGTACTGCGCGTGCAAAACGGGCTCGTCGCCGTAGGTATAGGCATCTAGGGTATCGACGATGATACTTTTAGAAACGGAGCCCTTATATCCTCGAATTAGAATAATCGGGGTATAGCCTAATGCTTCTAACTGTTTAGCAACCCACAATGTGGCTGGAGTTTTTCCAGTGCCACCTGATTGAAAGTTTCCCACGCAAATAGTGGGATAGGGGGCATGTTTAGCTATTCTAGAGCGAATGGCTTCGTCGATTTTTTGCCCCAACAGATAGATGGAGCTAGAGATTAAATGAGACGGCATTAAGTAGTTAATGTACTTCATTTCAGCACCCCGGCATGACGCAAAGACTCCTCTTGGCTGTTAATGTCGTTTGGATCGAGCCACAAAGCTCCATCAAAGCGTTTGAAATAGGTCAATTGTCTTTTGGCGTAGCGGCGGCTATACTGCTGGATGAGCTCAATGGTACGATCAAGGTCATACTCACCTTTGAAATATGGCCACCACTCCCGATAACCAACGGTTTGCAGGCTAGGAAGTTCAGCATAAAGCCTGAGCGATCGAGCTTCAGCTTCCAGGCCGTTCGCGATCATAAGGTGCACACGTCTATTAATGCGGTCGTACAATCTATCTCTATCCATATTCAATACCCAATTCACTATTTCAAACGGCCTTTCCCTCGGACTATTGCTCAGTTGCTCTGAATACTTTTCGCCTGAAGCTAATATGACCTCTAGAGCTCTGATGACTCTTCTTGGGTTTTTTAGGTCGACTTTCTCGGCATGTTTAGGGTCTAGTTTCTTGAGTTTTTCTACCAATGGCGCTAGACCATCTTTTTTGAATTGGTCGTCCAATCCTGCCTTAATCTTGGCATCTGTAAGTAGGGGATCCAAACCGTTCAGAAGCGCATCAATATACATGCCAGATCCGCCAACAGCAACGACAACATTGTTGCTGGTAAATAAGGAACCTAACCTGTTCAAGGCAAAACGTTCGTATTCGCCAGCATTAATGGGATGGTGAATACTTCTGTCGGCGATGAAATGATGCGGCACACGCTCTAGTTCCTCTCTTACCGGTGGCGCGCTACCTATAGCTAATTCCTTGAAGCACTGTCGGCTGTCGGTGGAAAGAATTGGACAGCCCAACTTCTCTGCCCAATATAGAGATACCCCGGTTTTACCTACTGCAGTAGGCCCGCATATATTTATGAGGTGTTTATCCATTGGATGCGAATTCTGTTCCACATTCTGGACAAAATCTGTAGTCTTTCAAACACGAGTGCCTGCAGTTCCCACAAGATTTATTTGAGGGTTTTATCTCAGAATTATTCATAGCCATATTGACTGTCACAATACCTGTTGGAACGGCAATGATAGCATATCCTAATATCATTATAGTTGAGGCTATGAATTGCCCAAGTACAGTTCCCGGAGCGATATCACCATAACCGACTGTAGTCAGTGTAACGATTGCCCAATAAATACTTAATGGTATCGAGGTGAAACCATTCTCAGGACCCTCCACGGTATACATGATGGTACCCATCACAACACACAGAAGCACCACCGTGAATAAAAACACACTTATCTTTCGAGAAGATTTTAAAAGACTTTGCCAGAGCATATTGCCCTCAATTAAGAATCGGCTGAGCTTTAACACTCGGAAAATTCGCAGTAATCTGAGTGCTCGAATAACAGCGAGGGTAGCCGTCGCGGGGAACAGTAGTGCTAAGTAAAAAGGTAAGGTACTTACCAGATCGATTATTCCATAAAAGCTTGTTGCATAATGTCCAGTTTTTGGGCTACACCATAAACGGAGTAAGTATTCGATACTAAAAAGAATGGTAGTAATAACTTCAATAGTTCCAAAAACTAATTGGAAAGAACCTCGATGATTGAAGCCAGGGACCGATTCAAGCATTATAGCAGTCACACTTAAACCTATGGTAGCAAAAAGAGCTACATCGAAGGCTTTACCACCGGGAGTGTTCGCCTCAAAAATCACTTCATACACTCGCTTTCGGACTTGTGACGGATTGCTCATATCTTAGATTTTTAGTAAATTAAGAAGTTTCACTTATATTATTTGTTTAAACTGCCATTATAATGAACCAGCCTCTAAACATCTCAAGAGATAAAGTATCATCATTGTCATATGTTGAAGGCGACGTAATGAATACGGTTAAAGATATACAGCGACGCTCTGAAGCCATTCATAAGGCAACCTATCTTGGGAATCTAAAACATCAGAAGGTATATATTCAGTTCAATACAGGCTCCTTCTTTTATCAGGTGCACACCACTATCTGGTTGCATTACAACAACAACATTTATCTTAAAGGGAATATCAAGGTACCCGTGGAGCGTATCTTAGGGATTCACTTTTAATAATCGTACCCGTACGAATCTTCGTCGCTTTCTTTTGCCCGAGGTAAGGCGCCACTATCGAGACCATCCATTCCATATAATGCGTTCAACTCGGCATCGCTCATCTGACTCGGATCTTTCGACGAGGCTTGATGCATTCTTTCCGGTAATTCGCCTACACTTGATAGAACAACAAAATCTTCAAATCCTTCTTCTTCTTCGGTTTTGACCACCTCTAGGTAGAAGATGTTCATATCAAGGAAATTATAGACATAGAAGCCGTTCTTGGTAAAGTTGAAGAACTGATCAACAGATGTTCCTTCCATAGATTGCATTTCATCATCCATGGCAAACATGGGTAATTCATCGCCCTGGTCCCAATTGGGTGTGCTATAATAGAAGCTCGCCATTTCACCCGGGTTCAATTTAAATTCACTGAAGATGTGTTCGTGTAATTTCATCATAGAAGCACCGCCTTTAATGCGAACTTCTCTTATAACTGTATCATCAGTATCAGCAATTACGCGCAAGAAAAACTCCATATTATTTTGTCAATCCTAGTTTTTGAGCCACTTCTTCCATTAAATCGAGTGCAGCTTGTTTTTCATTTGGTATACGTCCTTCAAGGATGGCTTCTTTTAACACTTCTTTGATTTCTCCGATTACTCGTGAGGGGCCGATTCCGAAATGCTCCATGATTTCCTGGCCACTCACTGGTGGCTGGAAGTTGCGGATATGATCGCGTTCCTCCACTTCTTTAAACTTCAAGCGTACCTCTTTGAAATTGTTCAAATATCGGCGCTTTTTATTTTCATTTTTTGTGGTGAGATCTGCCTCACACAAGAGCATGAGATCTTCCACGTCATCACCTGCATCAAATAACAATCTACGCACCGCTGAATCTGTAACGGTGTCGTCTACAAGTGATGCAGGGCGAGAACTCATCATAACCATCTTTTGTACATATTTCATCCTTGCATCTGTAGGTAGGCGTAAGCGCTTAAAGATTTTTGGAATCATCTTGCTTCCCACAAACTCATGACCTCTGAAGGTCCACCCTGTCTGTTTAATGAATTTCTTGGTTCTCGGTTTACCGATATCATGGAGTAAAGCAGCCCATCTAAGCCACAAGTTTTCCGAAGTACGGGCTAGGTTATCTAAAACCTCAAGGGTGTGGTAAAAATTATCTTTATGTAACTGTCCTTCGACCTCCTCTACACCTTGTAAGGCACATATTTCAGGCATAATCTCTTCTAAAAGACCACTAGTGAACAGCAGGCCCAGACCGTAGGAGGGTTTATCCACAGCCATAATTTTATTGAGCTCTAAACCAATGCGCTCCGGAGCTATAATTTCCAATCGACAGGCATGTTCTCGTATAGACATCAAAGTTCCAGGGTCAATAAGGTAATCCAGCTGAGCAGCGAAACGAACAGCGCGCATCATTCTCAGGGGATCATCGTCAAAGGTCTTATCAGGACTCAAAGGTGTCCGAATAAGCTTTTTCTCGAGATCGGCAACACCGTTAAAAGGATCAACTAATTCTCCCCATCTTTCTTCGTTCAAACAGATTGCCATCGCATTAATGGTAAAATCGCGGCGGTTCTGATCGTCTTCGAGTGTACCATCTTCAATGATGGGATTGCGACTGTTCCTCTTGTAGCTTTCGTTACGGGCTCCAACAAACTCTAGATCTACACCCTTGTAGTTCATATGGGCCGTCCCGAAGCTTTTGAAAACAGTGAGTTTTGGCTTTTTATCGAAGCCTTTACGAACTTCTTTTGCCAAGGAAATTCCGGAACCTACCGTTACGAAGTCTAGGTCCATTTTAGTAGGACAGTCTATGAGTCGATCACGAACGTAGCCACCAACGACGTAGCACTCCAAACCCAGACGGTCGGCTGCCTTTCCAATTTCTGCAAAAATCGGTCGGTCTAAAAAGTGGCTATAGTTCAACATTAAAACGGTCGCTCTGAAAGTTTCGAGAAATAAATCCCCGTAAGCAATAAAATTATTAGGAGGAAGTAGAGTACGAGGTTGGTACGCTTGATTTTACGTAACCAATAGTCTTCATTTTTCTTTCCAGTCATCATAGTTGGATATAGCAGCGGCAAAATCATAAAGCTCTCATTCCACCAATCTAAATCTTTTTTATTGATGAAATTACGCGTGTAGAAATCTTTCCAGCTGCCTGACTTTTTCCGGTTCTTTACTCTTAAGTATTGAAAATGCAAAGCCCATTTGTAACTGTATACGACGAGCAGAAACAATGCTGTAAGAATGAACTGTAAGCTTTGACCCAATGTCATTTGATCCGCAATTTATTTACTTCGATATAGCGCCACTTTACGGCTTTGTACATCCACAAGGAGTATTCAAGTCCTCTTAGGCCGTCAAAAATACCGCCTTTTATAATGTAGTGCTTGAAAAATCGCCACGAAGGTTTTACATTTAAGTAATACGGGCCAATTTTACCGACTCGCTTTTCATAATCGAACGCCTGACGCTTAGCATAGGTTCGAATTTTCTGTTCCCAATGCGCTGCATTTTTATAGGTGTAGTGAAGTAGATTCCCTTCAAGGCGCTTGGAAGACGAAAGTACCTTTTCGTGGACGTTCAACTCTTCGAATTTAACACCCTTAGGTAAAAGTCGGACGACATAGTCATTCTGTAGTCCGCTGAAATTCATTTGTTTACCCTTGAAAAAGTGTACTCTTTTAAAAGAATAAGGGTTTAGCTCTTCATGGGCCTGTTCTTTCCACTCAACTATGGAATGTAGTAGTGCAGGACTCATTATTTCATCACAATCAACCACCAATGTCCAGAAGTGGACGCATTGCTCTAGGCCCCAATTACGCTGTTCACCCCAATTTTCCAATGGACGGTGGTAGACCTTTGCACCCACTCGATTAGCGATTTTCAACGTAGCGTCGGAGGAACCCGAATCTACAACAACGATCTCGTCGGCAATAGTTTTTACACTATCGAGCGATTGCCCAAAGATTTCCTCCTCATTGAAGCTGAGGTAAAGTATGCTTAGGGCGGTACTCATTAAACCGCGACGTTGTGTGCACGTAAAGCGTCGTTCAAAGAAGTCTTCTTATCCGTGCTCTCTTTGCGTTGTCCGATTATCAATGCACAAGGCACATTGAAAGTTCCTGCAGGAAATTGCTTTGGCATGGTACCCGGAATGACCACGCTTCGAGCAGGTACGCGACCTCGGTATTGCTGAGGTTCACTGCCACTTACATCAATAATCTTAGTGGAAGCAGTTAATACGACATTTGCTCCTAATACTGATTCTTTCTCCACACGAACACCCTCTACAACAATACAACGTGATCCAATGAAGCAATCCTCCTCAATGATTACTGGCGCTGCTTGTAATGGTTCCAATACACCGCCAATACCAACACCGCCGCTCAAGTGAACGTTCTTGCCAATCTGTGCACAGGATCCTACGGTTGCCCATGTATCTACCATTGTGCCGCTTTCAACATATGCACCAATATTGACGTAGGAAGGCATCATTACCACACCGGCTTCAATAAATGATCCGTGACGTGCTACTGCGTGAGGAACCACGCGCACCCCCTTATCGGCGTAATTACGTTTTAATGGGATTTTATCGTGGAATTCAAAGGGGCCTACTTCGATGATTTCCATTTTTTGGATGGGAAAGTACAGAACTACAGCTTTCTTTACCCATTCGTTGACTTGCCAGCCGTTTTTTGTTGGCTCCGCAACCCGCAGGCTTCCTGCATCTAAAGCATCCACTACTTCGCGCACTGCGTTTTGGGTTTCTTTCTGTTGGAGCAATTCTCTATTTTCCCAAGCTTGTTCTACAACAGCTCTTACATCCTTCATCCTATTTGTTCTTATGTATGGAACAAATTTAATGCTTCCTACGGAAAGACTACCTTTGAACTATGGCGAAAGTATTGGCTTTAGATATTGGTGGCAGACGCACTGGAATGGCTGAGACCGACCCGCTCGGGATAATGGCTTTTCCACTTAAGACAGTGGATACAGGTGTACTAATGGCAGTGCTTGAAGAATACGTCGCCGCTGAAAATACGCAAACCATTGTCATAGGTAAACCTGCTATTGCCACTCATAGTAACGAGATAATTGATCTCTGGGGGGCAAAAATTCACAAACGTTGGCCACTAATAGAGATTGTTTTTGTGGACGAAGACTTCACTTCGAAAGAGGCTGCGCAGATGCTGATAATGGGGGGGATGAAAAAATCCAAACGCAAGGAAAAAGGCACCTTAGATAAAGTTGCTGCCTCGCTCATTTTAGAGCGCTATTTAGCTATGCACTAACTATCTTTACGGTCTATTTAAGATTCTATTATGATATTACCGGTGGTAGCCTACGGCGATCCTATTTTAACCAAGGTGGCAGAAGAAATTGACCAGGATTACCCTGGTCTAGAGCCCCTCGTTGCAAACATGTACAAAACAATGTACAACGCTCAGGGCGTGGGTTTAGCAGCGCCTCAGATTGGGAGAAGTATCCGATTGTTTATTATTGATGCGAGTCCTTTTGCTCAAGAAGGTAGTGAGGACTACGAAACACTGAAGACCTTCAAGAAGACTTTCATTAATCCGATTATCATCGAAGAAGAAGGTGAAGATTGGTGCATGGAGGAAGGCTGTTTAAGCATCCCTGATATCCGTGAAATGGTATACCGCAAGGAAAAATTGGCCATCGAATACTACACGGAAGATTGGAATTTGGTGGAAGAAACATACACCGGACTAGCAGCCCGCGTTATCCAACACGAGTACGACCATATTGAAGGAGTACTGTTTACAGATTACCTCAAGCCACTAAGAAAGCGTTTGATAAAAGGTAAATTAGGTTCTATCGAGCGTGGTGATATTTCGATTGATTATCCAATGAAATTTCCAAAACGTCGATGAAAATCACACTATTTGTATTTCTTGGGTTGATTTCTTGTGCCGCTCCGGTATCCGAAATTCGGGAAACTCAGGAAGCGGTTGCAGTGAGCGATTCCGCAAGCTACTACTTTGAGCTAATAGACAGAGGTATTGCCACAAGTGGGGAACTCGAATTTGCGACGAAGCATTTTATCGCCGAAGATAGCCTGGTGTTGAGTAATCCAAAGCTATTGATGCAAGCAGGTCTGGTCATTATGAGTGATGGTACAGACTACCTCTACGGGGTGAATTACTTGATTACCTTGACTAAAAAGTATCCTGAACACCAATTTGCGCCGGAGGCTTTGATGCAATTGGCCCTGTTTTTCGAAAACAGATTTAACGATAAGGAGCATTCTAGAAATTACTTGAGAGCACTCTTGGATAGATATCCACAACACAAACTAGCTGAACAAGCGGAAGCTTTATTATTGCTTGGCTCAGAAGAAGAATTGAAAACAATACAAAACTGGTTAAATAAACAATAAAATGGATTTAAGAACTGTTCTTTCTATTTCAGGAAAACCCGGTCTTTTCAAACTAATTGCTCACCAAAAAAGCGGTGTTGTTGTTGAAAGCTTATTGGACGGTAATCGTACGGCAATATCCGCGAATGCCAACGTAAGTTCACTTGGCGATATTGCTATCTATACGTACGAGGAAGAGGTGCCGCTGAGAATTGTTTTTAAAGCAATGGCTGAGGTGACAGAAGGCAAGGAAGCTTTAAGTCACAAGAGTTCTAAAGATCAATTGGAAGATTTCTTTGGTGAAGTATTGCCTAAGTTTGACCAGGAACGTGTTTACGCTTCTGATATCAAAAAGGTGGTGCAATGGTTTAACATTCTTGTGAAGAATGATTTGCTTGAAATTCTTGATGAAGAAGTTAGCAAAGACGCTGAATAAGTATGAATACTCGAGAGACCAAATTAGAAGCATTCGGTAGGCTACTTGATATTATGGATACACTTCGTGCAGAGTGTCCTTGGGACCGTAAACAGACTTTGGAGAGCTTACGTCACTTAACTATCGAAGAGACCTATGAGTTGGCCGATGCCATTGAAGAGAACGATTTGAATGAGATCAAGAAGGAATTAGGAGATCTCATGCTTCATATGGTGTTCTACTCAAAGATTGGTAGCGAAAAGGGCGCTTTCGATGTCGCTGATGTTTTGAATAGCGTTAGCGATAAACTTATTAACCGTCATCCTCATATTTACGGTGATGTTGAAGCAACAACAGAGGAAGAAGTAAAGGCGAACTGGGAAGCAATCAAACTAAAAGAAAAAGGCACTAAAAGTGTCCTTCAAGGGGTTCCCCGAGGATTACCAGCCCTCGTAAAATCTATTCGCATTGGCGACAAGGCACGAGGAGCAGGGTTCGATTGGGATAAACCTGAGGATGTTTGGGGAAAAATTAAGGAAGAGCTTGGAGAGTTTGAGGATAGTCAAAAATCTGGAAATCAATATGATATGGAGGGTGAATTTGGTGATCTGATGTTTTCTTTGATAAATTTTGCGAGACTAAGCGATATCGACCCAGAGTTAGCCTTGGAGCGAACCAATAAAAAATTTATTTTCAGATTCACTTATATAGAGAAACAAGCTGCTAGTCAGGGTAAAGATTTGTCTTCCATGACTTTAGATGAAATGGATGTGCTTTGGAACGAAGCCAAGCGGTTGTCTCGAGATTAATTTCTTTTGAATTTATTGTTAAATATTAGGTAAAGAAGTATGGTCACTTTAGTGAATACACTGAAAATGTGTACTTTACGAATATGAAAATACTCTATCTAATTCGACATGCTAAAAGTTCTTGGTCCATTGACGGCGTTGAGGACCGTGATCGTCCCCTTAAGGGAAGAGGTATCCGTGACGCTCATCTAGTCAGTAAATATCTTCGAAATGAGATAGATTCATCTCAAGACTTTATTTTTTTCAGTTCACCAGCAATAAGAGCGCTGCACACGGCCTTAATTTTTGCAAAAAACATTGGTGTACCATCAAATAAAATATATGTTGAGGACCACCTGTATGATTGCGGTGTTTCTGAACTAATTGATTTAGTGAGAAGAACATCAAGTATACACAAAACAGCATTTTATTTTGCGCACAACCCAGCGATTACAAATTTTGTAAACGAAATGACCAATATCAGTGTAAGGAACGTTCCAACGACTGGCGTGGTATGTATCAGTTTCGATTGTAACTATTGGAATTCAATTAATAAAGGTGGAGAGGTCATTCAATTTGATTATCCAAAGCGATTAAAAAAATAACTAGTGGAACATACCTATTTTAATAGAGATATCAGTTGGTTACGTTTTAACGAGCGTGTGCTTCAGGAAGCAGAAGACCTATCTAATCCCTTAATTGAACGATTACGTTTTCTAGGAATCCATTCTAACAATATGGACGAGTTCTTTCGGGTACGTTATTCGTTCATTCGTCGCTTAAGACTTAGCGAAGAGCAAGATATAAATGAGAATCTTGAGGGCTTTACGCCAGGTGGACTATTGTCTAAATTAAGCGAGATTGTATCGAACCAACAGCAGAGGTCACAAGAAATCTATGACCTGATCAAAAATGATCTAAAGCGTCATAAAATTGAAATAATTAATGAGGTGCAATTGACTGCAAAGCAAGAAAGTTTCGTGAACCATATCTACCGCGAAAAAGTCAGTCCTGCTCTAACAAATTTGATGATCAATCAAACTGAACGCTTCCCTTATCTACGAGATAAAAGTATTTACCTCGCGGTGCGTTTGACCAAAAAAGGCAAGGAGCAGTTTTCCATCATTGAAGTGCCGTATTCCATTTCAGGCCGTTTTGTGCAATTGCCCAAATACGGTAAGCAGTACGTGATGTACATGGACGATATCCTGAGGCACAACCTTGATAGGATTTTTCATACGGTCAAATACGACAGTATTGAGGCACATACGGTAAAGATTACCCGCGATGCAGAGTTAACACTTGATGATGATGTCAGCAAATCCTTCATGGAGCAGATTCAGCGTGGTTTGCGAAATCGTCGTGAAGGTGATTTGGTTCGATTTGTATATGATAAAACCATCGGAGATTCTACATTGAAGCGTTTGGTCGAGGGGCTCGAGGTGAGTGCCCTAGACACCCTTATTCCCGGGGGACGTTATCATAACAAAAAGGATTTGATGCGCTTTCCGAATATGGGCATACCTGAGCTTGAGTATAAGCCTCTCCGTCAGATACCGCATCCCTCTATCGATATTGACCGCAGCATTTTTAGGGCCATCAACAAGCAGGACATCATGTTGTTTACGCCTTACCATGATTTTGGTAACGTGATTCGTTTGCTTCGTGAAGCAGCAATTGATGAAAAAGTACGCGAAATAAAAGTGACCCTATATCGTCTGGCAGACGACAGCCAGATCATCTCAGCGCTCATCAATGCTGCCAAAAACGGAAAGAAAGTCACGGTATTGATAGAACTTCAGGCGCGATTTGATGAAGCAAAAAACATCCGTTGGACGAACCGTCTTAGAGCTGAGGGTATAAAAGTAGTTAGTGGTTTACAAGGGCTGAAGGTTCATTCAAAATTGACCCTTATTCGAAGAGACGAGGGTAAAGAGAAGCTGGTTGATTATTGTGTCATTGGTACGGGTAATTACCATGAGGGTACTGCAAAGGTTTACACAGATTATCATTTAATGACTAATGACAAGCGCATTGCAAAAGAGGCCCGTAAGGTGTTTCAGTTTATTGAAAGTCCTTATCAGCAATACGCCTTTAAGTATTTATTGGTAAGCCCTAGTACGACGCGTTCGGGATTAGAGGCGCTTATTGATCGAGAAATTGCTCATGCAAAGGCAGGAAAGCAGGCAGAATTCTGGGTCAAAATTAATTCCATTTCTGATCATGAGATGATCAGTAAACTTTATGAGGCGAGCGATGCGGGTGTAAAGATTCGAATGGTCGTTAGAGGTATTAGCTGTTTGGACATGGCGCATCCGAAGGCTAGAAATATCTCTTCGGTAAGTATTGTCGGGAGATTCTTGGAGCATACCCGCGCTTTCTGTTTCCATAATTCTGGACAGCCTGAGTATTTTATTTCTTCGGCGGACTGGATGGGCAGAAACCTGAATCGCAGGGTAGAGGTTACCGTACCAATTTACGATACATCCATTCAGCGTCAATTGCGTGATCATTTCGATATTCTTTGGAAAGACAATTCTAAATCCCGAATTTTTGACGCTCAGCAGCAAAATAGCTACCGTATGCTCCATGGCCCTAAGATTAAAGCGCAAGAAGAATTGCAAAGTTATGTGAGAAATATGCTACTTAAAGGATAACTCATGATAGTAACGAAACTAGGTGCTATTGATATCGGTTCGAATTCGGTCCGCTGTCTAATTGTGAACGTGGTTTATAAAGACGGTTATACTCACTATAAAGAGGTGAGTATGATTCGATTGCCTGTTAGACTAGGTCAGGATGTGTTTAAATACGGAAAGATTCGCAAGGTAACTCGTGACCGATTCTTGGAAGGGATGAAGGCTTACGAGCATTTGTTGATTGTGCACGGTGTGCAAGAATACAGAGCAGTAGCTACTTCCGCTATGCGAGAAGCTAAAAACAGTCGACAGATTGTGAATAGAGTATTGCGAAGGACGGGCATTCATATTGAAACAATCAGCGGTAAAGAAGAGGCTCGTCTAGTATTTTCGAGTAAGCTCTTCGATACAATAAATGCTGATGTCAGCAACTTCATTTACATTGATGTAGGTGGAGGATCTACAGAGATATCTATTATTAAGGGCAAAAAAGTATTTAGATCAAAAAGCTTTAAAGTGGGTGGTGTTCGTTTAATGAATAAACTTGTGGAGCAGGGCGAATGGAAAAATATGCGGCGCTGGTTGGAAAAACACGCATCGCCGGTTCAAAATAAGGCAGCCATTGGTGCGGGTGGCAATATCAATAAACTGCACAAGCTAAGTACAAAACCTGTGACCCATGCCCTAAGCTATGAGTATGTCCAGAGGCAGTATGCCTTTATTGAAGGCCTAGATGTCGAGCTTAGAATTACAGAAATGGGTTTAAATTTTGATCGTGCAGATGTCATAACCTTTGGACTAGAGATTTACCTCAAAGCGATGAAATGGTCAGGTTGCGAACGCATCTACGTGCCTAAAATAGGAGTAAGTGACGGCTTGATTCGTGATTTATACCACAAGAAGTTTAGAGCCCAAATAGAACAATAGACGCATTGATGAGTTCATAGATAAGCTCAATTAAAATTACCTTTATAGTAATAATAATCTATATATTTGACCCTTTAAATTTAGAACAATGGCAGTACAATTAGCAACAGACACAGACTTTGTACAGATCCTAAAAAACAATGATCGAGTAGTAGTGAAGTACTTTGCGGATTGGTGTGGTGCATGTAAAATGTTTGCCCCGAAATACAAAAGAGTAAGTAACGAAGAGGTACATAACGGTGTGGTATTCTTGGAAGTAAATGCGGAACACAGTCCGGAGTCACGTAAGGCAGCAGGTGTGGATAATTTACCTTTCCTTGCGTCATTTAAAGGCGGTTCCTTGGTAGAAGGATCTGCGGCAAGTAAGGAAGAATATTTGCGCAAGCTGATTGATTTAACAGCGTAGAAAATCTGATAACCTAAAGTCCAAGCCTCTAGCATAGTTAGGGGCTTTTTTATGGATATACACAGCCTTAATAAACGAATCCTTTCAGTGTTAAAAGATTTTAATTAATCGAAAAGTAAAAGTTTAAAATAATAACTTTCCAAAAAGAATAAATTCTAAAAATTCGAAGCAAGTGAATAGAAGTAGTCTACGCGAAATAGTTGTTGTCGATGGTAAGCATAAGTGGTCGTCTGGCTTCGACAAGCTAATCACATTTAGTATAGTGATAGCAATTATTCATTTAACTCTTGAAACGGAGAAAGAACTTTATGATAACTATAAATATTGGTTTGTTTGGATTGAACGTATACTAACCATAATTTTCACTGTGGAATACGCTTTGAGGATTATCACGTTTAGTAGAAAGTACTACGGCAAAAATTTACTTCGTTTCATCTTCTCTTTTGATTTATTCGTTGATCTTTTAGCCTTGCTTCCATTTTATCTAACTCTACTTCCTATTGATTTGAGATATCTAAGGACTTTCCGATTATTCCGCCTAGCGAGGATATTCAAATTAACTAGGTACAACAAAGCGATTAATACCCTCAAAATAGTAATGGAAGCAAGGAAAGAAATGTTGACGATAAGCTTTATTTTAATCGGAATTATTCTCTATATGGTTTCTGCGATTATGTATTATGTTGAAAATGCAGCCCAGCCCGAAGTCTTCAGCAGTATTCCAAAAACTATGTGGTGGGGGGTAGCAACTCTAACAACTGTCGGGTATGGAGATATTTACCCTATAACGACCTTAGGTCGAATTTTAGGCGGTATGATAGCTATTCTAGGTATCGGAATCTTTGCAATCCCCACTGGGATTATAGCTTCGGGTTTCACTGAATATGTAGAAAAAGGAGAATAAGCTAAGGCTCTGCTTACAAATAAAAAAAAGAAAAGATGAAGGCAACAAATAATGATAAGCCACTAAGGTTTGAAGTCGGAGATAAAGTTCAAATTAACAAGTTGATCGAGGACAAAGACTTTCTTGCGACAAAAGATTACTCGCGAGCCCTTGTAGAATTTATAGAAGAATGTGATACACCAATGACCATAGGAGTTCAAGGTGATTGGGGAATTGGAAAAACTAGTATGATGAGTATGATTAAGGCTCAGATAATTAGTTCCACGAATGCTTCTAACAAAAAGAATTTTGGAGTTGTATGGTTCAATACTTGGCAATTTTCTCTTTTTGGAAGAGATGAATATCTGGGTGTAGCTGCACTTTCAGAGCTTCTAAAAATACTTAAAGAACAGTTTGAAGTATCGGATTCCAACGATTATTGGAAAAGCGTAAAAAAACTTGCGAGCAGTCTCAGCTTCAGTTTTATGGGGGTTGGAATCGATGGAAGAAAACTAAGTCAAGAAGAAGAAGAGGGATATGAGGATATCTCAAAAGTTATAAAGCAATTCAAGGAGGAATTCGATAAACTAATCCAATACATTATAGAACAACGCTCACTTGACAGAATTGTATTCTTTATTGATGACCTAGACCGTGTAAAACCTGTAAAAGCACTTGAGTTATTAGAGTCTCTAAAGAATTTTATGGATGTTGAAAATTGTGTTTTTGTACTTGCAGTTGATTATGAGGTAGTACAAATGGGGATGCGTCAAAAGTTTGGTGTAGATCTACAAAAACAGAGTGGTAAGTCATTTTTTGACAAGATCATCCAATTGCCATTTGTAATGCCCTCTTCGAGCTATGATTTAGTGAATTATCTAAAGAAGCTTATTGAACCGATTATCGCCTTTAATAAACTTACTGATGATGATTATTTAAACCTTGCAGAGGTTACAACATTAACCGTTGGCTCGAATCCGAGAAGTATTAAAAGAGTAATCAATTATATCTCATTGATTACCAAGATGCATAAAAACAGCAACAACAATCAAGGGTCATTTCCAAGACATGAGGCGACGATTTTATATAGCGTTGTATGCCTGCAGGTGGCTTGGCCTGAGATCTTCAATTACTTTTTGATAAGACCAACGCCTGACAGAATCCGTCAAATCGAAAATTGGAACCATCTCGATACAATTCCATTTATTAATAAACTATACGACAGAACACCCAACAAAGAGGAACTGAAAGCAAAGATTTCTGCTTATTTCGATTTATTTTTCGAAATAGTGGATATAGACGGAGATGGTAATATCACAAATTATGAGTTCGAACCTGTTTTTAGTGTCCTCAAGAAGTGTAAATACACGAGGTTTGATAAGTTCGAAGAACCTCTTGATAAATTTATAAGTTCAGTGGATTCAAATAAGGGCCCTGTTGATTTTTTAAAAACCATTTTTAAAAGAAGCCAATGGAATTTATCAAACGATATTGATTTGAAAATTTCAGGAAAGCGATACAGTACTTTAGTTTATCAAAGAAGACAAATAGGAAGTTTAGTGACAATGAAAACAGAACCGCTATTATTCAGAATAGATTTTAATGCGATTGATTTAGTTAGCCAGATGCCCGAGATAAATGGTATTGAGTACGATACTTTAATTTATCCTTTGACGGATGAGTCAAAAAGTGGATTTGGACGAACGATTATTGATTTAAATAAATTATCCACTAATCCAACAGAAAGTAGAGAGACGCTCGATAATTTATTTGTTGCTATGGAAAGAGTATTTCAACGGCTGTATCCTAATGGATAGTAAAGTTGCGTCACTTAATCGAGATATTCAACGTTCATTAAATCAGATGCTGCAGCGATACAATTCTGTTTCGATTGGGTCGTTAAATCTTGTAGTACCTGTTTATTGTATTGTGAAACACTAATCTTTTGGTAGTAGGAATGTTGACTATGCATACTTACAATGCGTTGAACTTCCAGAAAAAGCACGAGGAGTAATTCTTGATGTATTATATCGGTATTGTGAACTAGATACTTTGGTAATAGTCATAATATATGAAGACTTTGGTTAAAATTTAATTGAAATGTCCCAACTTAGAACTATTAATGAGAAAAGTGACGTTTTGGTGGTGTTTAGCCACGGTAAAGAAAGCGGACCTAATGGGCAGAAAATAACAGCTATGCGTTCTATAGCTGAGGAGTTAGGTTTAAGTACAATTTCTCTTGATTACACTAAATGCAGTAATGAGATTGAGAGGATTGGCCTGTTAAGAGCCTTTTTGAGAAAGCAAAAGCAAAAGATTGTTTTGGTAGGATCAAGTATGGGTGGATATGTATCAGCAACCGTTGCTAATGGGGTTGAGCTCGAAGGCCTATTTCTTCTTTGTCCGGCAGTTTATCATTACGAATTAGCTCGACAATTCTACACTCCCAAGACAAAAAACATTGCTCTTGTTCATGGTTGGGAAGACGAGATAATACTTCCTCAATCATCTATAGATTTTGCCCGCGAGCACAGAGCTAAATTACTTCTTGTACAAGATGGTCACAGATTATCTAAAGCTCTACCATCTATTTTGCCATGGTTTATGCAGTTCCTTAATCAATGTATTGATTAGAAAGAATTATGCTAAATAGAAACACTTACCAGGAAAATTGGATGGCTCTTTCACTAAAAAAGGAGGATTAGATCCCCCTTTAGTTTGAAATTTTCTTTCTGATTCTGCTCGGATGAACTTTATCCTTGGGCAAAAACTTTATTGAAGCGGTCCTTAATCACCCATTTTTTTCGAAACGGGCGAGCCCATTTTTCAACTGCTGCCATTGCTTCGGCAGAAGTCTTGAAGTTGCCTCTGAACGAGCCGTCGATTTCTAATCTGAACATAATATTTGGTTTTAATTATTATTCTCTTTGTTATATTGATTATTCGGAATCACCTTCCTCATCCTCTGAAACATTATCATTGCCCAACGCAGTTAGAATTCCGTCTATTGCACTTGATTGGTCGAGTGTATTAAACCCCATTTTTTTGAACGGAATGTCAAACACGCCTCCATCCTTTAAGTGGAGTCTGTATCCCTTTTCATAGGTTTCGCCCTTGGTAACATTTGAAATTTGCACTTCTTCGAAATGAGAATTATCTCTGAACGAAATTACAGATGGCGTTATAATTAGTTCATCGTTACGATCTCTTATTAGCCTGAATAATCCCAAAAGTATAGGGATTGCAGTCAATGTGATTAGATAAGCAATAGCAAAGTAATAATCTACCTCGCTGAGCGCTGTTCTTTCCAGCAGGGTAAATAAGTAAAAGCCAATTCCTAGAGAAATAACAAAAGAGATTAATTTCGGCCACTCTTTCGGGTTATAACGAATCGTATCTCCTTTCTTGCTTTTACTTGTTGCTAGTAACATTAAGGCAGAGGAAGAAAATAAGGATACCACTCCCGTCCACATCAAGGTCCAAATTCCCCAGATAGTAAACACTTTATAAAGTAAATAGAGGTATCCGAGGACAAATAGTCCTAGGATTGTTAGTATAACAGCACTAACGGATTTATTATTCACGATTTACTCTTTTTTAAATACTGCCACCATATAGGCGGTAGAATAATCCGGTTCAGCAGGTTTAGCACCTAAGCCAAAACATCCGTTATTTCCTGGAGCACCTTTGATTACTGTATCTACGTTTTCTAAGCGCACGTAATCCCATCCTTGAGAAGACATATCATTAATTAGTGCATCGAGCTGGTCGGCAACAGCCTTTGTAGTATCCGACTGGCTTAGCTTAGCCACGAATGGAACAACTTTGTAGTTCATAATAAATTGGTTTGATTTCAGTCAAGTTAAAAAACTTCTTTTAAAATGTTCGTTTCGAACCCACGTATTTTCTTCTTGATTTAGTAACTAATGATTATCTCTACCCTCCGTTTGACGTCATCGGATAAATCGAGTCCACGTTCTTTTGCATCACCAACCCCTAAAGCAACACAGTTTTTGTCGAGCACAACGTTCTGTTTTATAAGGTATTGTGCCACTGTGGAGGCCCTCATAACAGATAGGTCTAGATTGTTTCTAATGTCAGAATTATCGTTTTCCAAGTACACGTCTGGATCTGCATAGCCGATACAATCAATTTTTACTTTATTTAAATCTAAGTCATGGAGTGCCTGAATAATTGAGTTTAGTGTAGCCTCTCCTAAGGCATCTAATGTGTACTTACCTTTTTTAAACAATGTTAGAAGTGAGGTGTGGATGCGCAGTTGTCTATCTGTCGGATGAATATCTACGTCTTCTAGGGGTAGCAGCTTCTTCAATACCTTTTTGAAAATTTCAACTTCACTTGGTAAGGCATCATAATATTGATCTTCAATACCGTAATCGATATTTGTTAGTAGGAGCTTGGCTGAATCGTTTTCTATGATAAACGGTAGTTTAAGTCTACCACGGGTATTGTTGATGGTAGTTTGATAGACTAAGACACCAAAATCTTCTTTACGATCGACAATATTAATTGCATCGATTTCATAACCAAAGGAAATTCTATTGAACCAAGATTTAAGTTTATCGTATCCGAATTCTTTCTTCGAGGAATTATTAATAAACGCGAAGAAGGTGTCAAAATCACCTACCAAATAATAAGCGTTTAAAAAATTACCAAGACTAGCTCCTTGACAATTCAAAAAAGGATTCAAAAAACAATCTTTCGGTAGTTGATAAGTGGATTCTTCTTCTGATTCACTTTCTACACTTAAACTTTCTGCCTCCGAATTATCATTGGTCTCTATAGTAGTTGGAGAATCTAAGTTTGAGGTATTGTTTTTTGAGCCACATCCGGTGCAAATGATAAGAACTGCAATTGCGTATAGGGAACAGTGAAGGAACTGTCTAGTCATTGTTTGAAGTTGTTAGTGATATGTTCTCATCCAAGATAAGAAAGTCTTTCACCTTATTAAAAGTCCTTAGAGTTGATATATGAATAATCGTAGTAAATCATTTTTCCGTAGGTGCTTAATTGTATAATTTTTCAGAACTGGACAAGGCTTCCTTCAAGCTTTTTCTCTACAGCATCATCAAGGGCAGGAAAGAGGTCGATTTTAGTTTTCTGTTCAATGAAATCTACGCTGACTTGGTATCTCGACAAATCTGATTTAGATCCCTCATTCGGAAGAATAAATCCTATCATTTTCCGAGCCTTGACAGCATAAATTGCTTTGAAGTAGAACTGCGGAACGGCAACACTATTATAGCCAATTGTTTTATAGCCGCGATCGAATATTGGACCGGTAACAACATACATCGTATCGTAATACATACTCCAATCTCTAATTTTAGTTTCTAGTTTTCTCCAGATACCTCTATTGAATGAAGGATTCTGTGGAGACATATTTGAAAGGTAAAAGCTCTCGGACATAGCGGTCTTATTTCTATTCATATCACCAGCAGGAACAAGATGACCGCGATCATATCCAGAGCCTTTGTAATCAACAAGTTGAGCCGAAGTGCTTTTTATCAAAGGGTCTTCTCGGAAGTTATTCTTACGCTCAGCAGGCCCATAGCATTTCTTGCACACTGTATGGAATGTCCACTCAGGCTGTTCGTATTCCTCGACATAAGAAATAGTGTAGTATTGATGCTCAACTTTTTTTCCAAGATAAGTTGATGGTTCTAAGTTTTGCCCAACAACAGGCAATACGATAAGAGTTAATAGCGCTATGCAGTATCGTTTCATAGTTAGTTCGAGATTGAATAAACCATTCCTATCACAGTCGAAAAGTCTAATGGTAATAAATTGAGGTGCGGATCTGAATCGAAACGAAGAGCAGATTCGATTTCAAATTCTAGTTGCTCACTAATAGGAAATTGAAGTGATAATTCACCCAACATTCGATAATCCTGAATGAGCGCAAAAGCGGGCTGGTAGTATAATGTCAAATGGACGTCTATATCGCTAACCTCAGTAGTAACACTTGCAGCAACATTGGCGCGATTCAGATTTTTTTCAGAAAGATCCGAGTAAATTTCATTCTCTTGAAATGCTCCCGTTGTTAAACTATATAAGTATTCCTCTGTCTTGAATCGCTTGGCTAGGTTTAAACCAATTAAATTTCTACTATTAATCTTTAATGCAGAATTGAATTGGCTCTGGTAAAACAATTGAATCTGAAGATTTTCCTTTGCCATATAGTGTAATCTGAAATTCGTAAATCCCGTTGAATAGATTGCATTACCCAACCCGGAAGCGTAATTATACCCACCTAGAAACCATGCCTCTGTTCTTTCATTGATGGTTCTCCCTAAGCCTAGGCCAGAGTTGAGTGCCGTAAAAACTCCATTACCTGCCGCAAACGTCCCCTGAAGTTCTGTGGTAGCAGACCATATAGAATCTATGGGTGTTACCAGATCGTAAGTGTTTACAATGGTTTGCGATTTTCCAAGATGCAAGTATAGCAAGCTCAAAAGAATGAGTAATTTTTTCATTGGTTTATTTTTTTCTAATTTACAATACCGAACGAAACTTAACACTCTAAAATGAACACTCTTCTCTTGATTGCTAGCATTACTGTTGGCATGTTAGTCATTCTATTTATAAGGGATTTCACACAGAAAAAAAATACTGTAATACGCAATTTCCCGGTAATGGGGCATTTTCGCTACATACTAATTAAGCTTGGTGCACCCATTCGACAATATCTGATTGCTAGTAATAGGGAAGAATTACCATTTAACAGGAGCCAAAGAAATTGGATTGATAAAAGCGCAAATGGTGATAACAATTATGAAGGTTTTGGAACTGATAAGGACTTGTATAATCCTGGCCATGTTTTCATCAATCCAAAGATGTTTCCTTTTGTACTAGAAGATGATCACATAAATAAATCCGATCCATCATTCATACCGTCTGCTAAAGTGATTGGGAAGGAAAGAAATCGAAAAAGACCTTTCCGTCCCTATTCTGTGGTGAATATATCGGCAATGAGTTACGGTAGTTTGAGTGCAAATGCACATACTGCGTTGAACAAAGGTGCTGCCCTAGTGGGATGCTACCACAATACAGGTGAGGGTGGATTATCTCCATATCATCAACTAGGCGGCGATGTAATATTTCATATTGGTACAGGATACTATGGTTGCGGTGTAACGAAAAACGGCAAACGATATTTTGATATAGAGGCTTTTCGCGAGTTAGCCTTGAATAAGTATGATAAGATTCGTGCCATCGAAGTGAAGCTATCACAAGGAGCTAAACCAGGAAAGGGAGGTGTATTACCAGCCTCAAAAAACACCAATGAGATTGCCGCGATTAGAGGTGTAGAGCCTCATACAGATGTTTTATCGCCTAACCATCACACAGCATTCAGTAATGTTCGTGAAATGATAGACTTCATTGAGATGCTTGCAAACGAGACCGGATTGCCGGTGGGAATAAAATCCGCCGTAGGAGATTTGGGTGCTTGGGAGGAACTTGCGGATATTATGAGTAAAGAGAATCGCGGTCCTGACTTCATTACTATTGATGGGGGAGAAGGAGGTACAGGAGCTGCACCGCCTAGTTTTGCTGATCATGTTGCTTTACCGTTGGTCTTCGGGTTTAGTGAAGTATATGGCGTTTTCCAAAAAGCGGGCATTGCCGATAAATTAGCTTGGGGTGCTTCTGGTAAATTAGGTTTCCCTTCAGAGCTGCTGAAAATCTTCGCAATGGGTGCAGATTTTATTAATGTCGCTCGTGAGGCGATGATGGCTATTGGTTGTATACAAGCTCAAGAATGTCAGACTGGACATTGTCCAACCGGAATTGCCACTCAAAGTAAAAGGTTGCAAAGAGGTCTTGATCCAGAGTTCAAGAAAGTCAGATTTGCCAGATATATAAATACCCTTCGTAAAGAAACGCTACAAATGACCCATGCTTGTGGTTACGAACATCCTTGCCAGATTCAAATGAAAGATGTAGATGTTAGTTGTGGAGATAATAACCGTACAGTTACCCTAGAGGCTGCCTATAATTATAGGAAGGAGGAAGTTGAATTCCCTTCTATGAATGCCTTGTTTGAATGTGAATATTTAGGGGGGTTGGGACAAGCGGAGAATATTTTGAATCGCGGTTCCCACTAATAGAATATGTGAATTTTTTCTTATTCATCCAACGTGTTGGTGATTTATAATCAACGAAATAAATGGTAATATCTGCCTGTGATGCATATTTTACAAAAAAGACGGTTTTATATGCTTGAGAAGCATAATTCACACAGTTTACAGTTCTTGATTGCCTTTTGCTTGAGACGGGTATTTTGATTTATAAACAAGTAGGTCTGCTTTAGATTCGTACTTTACGAAAAAGATGTTTTGAGCGGAACACAGATAACTAGATAAACCGACTAAAAAACTAAGGTAAACTTCAGAATACGATGATAGGACAAAAACGAACAATGTCATTTTTGGCAGAGCCAACGGACGTTAATTTCAGCGGTAAGGTGCATGGCGGTGAAGTTATGAAGTGGATTGATCAAGCGGGTTATGCTTTTGCTGTTCAATATTCCAAAGGTTACGCCGTTACTAAATTGGTAGACAATATTGAATTCATTAATCCTATGAAAATAGGAGATCTTGTAATTATCGATTCTGTTTTAGAAGGAGTTGGGACTACGTCAATGAAATTTAGCGTTGAGGTTTTTTCGGAGAACTTAACCAGTGGCAATAGAGTGAAAAATTGCGCCTGCAATATGGTATTTGTCGCTGTCGATGAGAACGGGGTAAAGCGTAAATTATGATATTGACCTTAAAGCCTTTACCGTTTGAACCCTCTCCTCCTGTTTTAGGGCAGGCAGTACCGTTTATTGTTGAAGGGGAAGGTCGTGGAATTTTATACGGTCCCCCATGGCTCAAGGTTCTCGAAAAAAAACATCGAATTAGTTCGAAAAGATTTTCTAAAGCGGTTGTATTCCGCAAAACACCGGTATCAATATTAAGACCTGATTTACCCGTGTTACGGCGTAGACCAAGGTTGGTCAAGGCCGGCGATAAAGTTTGGATTATCGCTAACAAACCCTCGACACGGATTAGACTCAAATCACTTAATGATTTTAAAGAGTTTACGCTAACTATTAATCCAAAGGGGATTATAGCATCTGCTCCAAGTGTTAAAAGTTCGATACCTGAAATCCATTCAGAGGTGCCTTATAAGGCCAAGACAAAGTCTGTTCATTCAAGATTAAAAGCCCCAACTTTAATTTCTCAAAAAGTAGAGACTCAAAATCTTGATTTAGTTAAAATTCTAACTCCGAAGTTATCCTTAGTAAAGAATGAATTGAATTCACAAGAAATATATAAATTAAGCCAACAAAAGAAATAAACCATGTCAACTTCTGATTATCTAGCCGCGCGTGAAAACGCCAAACCTTCCAGCTTTACCAAATTCTTATGGTGGTGTGCTGGTGCTGACTCATATTTTCTTCAAAAATCACCCAAGCAAGACCGTGTAAAATATGCAGGTATTGGAGGGATTGTTTTCGCCACAGGTATGTTGGCTATGGTATCTGGGTGGTTTGCATTTTTCACGGCCTTTGGGCAGAAATCTATGGCAGGTCAAGTCGAAGAAACACATACCACACTTTTCCTTGTAGGTAACGCAGTCTTTGCTGTAGCTTGGGGGTTGATGATTTTTAATCTTGACAGATTTATTGTCTCCAGTACAGGTAAAGGTGATGGGACTGATAAAGTAACTTGGGGTGAATTTAAACAAGCCATTCCAAGGATAATCATTGCAATCATTTTGGGTTTGGTTATTTCTAAACCACTAGAAATAAAAATCTTAGAGACCGAGATTAATATCGAATTGAACAACCTTCAAAATGAGGAACTTGCGAAATTTGATAAGGCGACAAAAGAACGATTTAACGCGGACATTGTAGTAATTGATGAACAGATTGCTAAAATTGAAACTGATAGGGACAAGATAGTTGCCCGCCAACAGGCTGCCGAGCAGGAGTATATCGATCAAATGCAAGGGCGTGCTGGAGCAGCTGGATATGGACCTCGTGCAAAACAATTGGAGCAACTTAAAATCGGTTGGGACAACAAACTTGCAGATTTTGATGAGCGTTTAGGTCCTGATTTGTTAAGGCTTAAAGAACAGCGTGAAAGTAAGCTGGCCGATATGGATATTGAGCTTGCACACAATAAAGAGAAAATCAAGGGTCTTGATGGTATTCTTGCAAGGATGAAAATTGCTCACGAACTGAGCTTAGCCTTGTCTATTTTCTTACCGCTAGTATTCTTGTCTATTGAAACTGGTCCTATATTCTTCAAGATGATGATGACGAAAGGGGCTTACGACTATATGGTTGAGAATTATACACTCAAAACCAATATGGAAAACGGTATCATTCGAACAGAGCATATCTACGAATCCAATGATGGTCCAATCTTAATGGAGCATTACAGATACCTTGAGGTTGAGGCAATAAGAAAAGAAAGGGAAGATGCACTTGCTGCGCAAAAAGCATTAAATGAACAGGTAATTTCTGATTGGCAAAATAGGAAGATGTCTGAACTTAAAGAGCGTCCTGAGGCATTCTACACGGATTCTGATACCGAAAGTCAAGCCTAAGCGAATCTGTTTTGTTGAAACTCACGGCTCATATTATTGGATTGGAGCTTGAACTGCTCTCTCAAGTAGAGGTGAAAGAAAAGAATGTCTACATTCGAATTGGAGCCTCTTACTTAATAGTGTTGTTATTAGCGGCAATTTCAGGATCCTATCTTTTTTACATGATAGACGACAATGTATTCTCTAGAATATTAGGGGCAGGTGTTTTTATATTCATTTTCGGAGCAATATTCAGAGTTCTTTTAGTCACGAATAGAGATAGTATTCTGGATACGCATACGAGCACGTGGAAAATAAAAAGATTTCTTCCATCAATGAGCGGTTTGTTACGCTTTTTCATTGGGTTAATCTTCACCATAGTTTTGGCATTCCCGCTAGCATCAGCGATGAATCATAAACTAGTAATGCGTATATCGGAAGAGAAAATTGTGGAAGTCAAAGCTCAGATGAATGGTAAAATGGAACTGCTTTCGATGACTTCGTTAGAGGCAGATTTAAAGCATACCCATTTCCCCCTTACTGTTTTCATAGAATTGATTGAATCCAAAAAAATAACGCCTTGGCTCATTCTGGTTTTTTCGCTGATTACCTACCAGCAATTATTACTCAGACGAGCTCGTAAGGGTAAAACATTTCTATATCAATCTATGGCTAAGCAGGTTTATGTGGAAACAATCTCTAACGACTACTTAGAAACCATCACCAATGGATTTAAGCTTGCTGAGAACCGATTTAAAGTCGATTTAACAAAAGAAAAGTTCGAATTAGATGGTGACGACATGCTTCCTCCATTTAAGGTAATTCCACACACGCAAAAGTGGAATTATGTAAAAGACGATGAGTTGGTTAAAAAGTCTTTGGGATTATGAGAAGGAAGTATATCTATTATCGGGGTGATTTTAGTTCGCAATTTTCTCTACCTGAAGAGGTTAAGTTAAAAACCAAATACAGCAAAGGGAGTAAGGGTAAGTTCTTTGATCTCAACATTGGAGAAAAGAAAGAATTAAACAACTCGGAACAAATTTCAGAGAAAGAATATAATGAATTCACTCGTTGTGGAGCGGATCCTATTACTTGTGGATGTGCTCTGCATAATAATGGTAAAACCTTTTCATATAGATTCAGGAAGGATTCTAGTCTAGACATTTCAATCAGCGAAGACCAGCGACCAATTCAGTTTCAAGCAGACGAAATTATTTTGGTTTTGGATAGGGATGCGAATAATTTCAGCTTAAAAGAAGGAGACTTTTATGCTGCTCAAAAACGGTATGGAAAGTTCTCAGCAATAGCCTTTGTAAGAACGTTCGAAGAAATTCCAGAATCCAAAGAAGAGAAAAAAGAACTAATAAAAAAGAAGCAGTCAAAACCTAAGTCTGCTGATTTGTTATCACCGTCCAAGAAAAAAGGATGTTTCGGAGGAAGGAATGCAAGTTCTCCAAACTTTGGAACTCGTCTCAGAAATGGGATATTCGGATCTTCATCATCGAATACCCCGGGGTGCTTTGGTAATCGAGGACAGATGTACGGTGTTCCAAATTCTGGAGTTTATGGAAGAAGACCAGGTTGTTTTGGTTCTCCTTCAGGACCTGCTGGCGGAGGTTGCTTTGGCGGTCCTGGTTGTTTTGGACGGAGCATGGGACCTGGTTGTTTTTCGCTAGGTTGGCTATGGCAATTATTGAAGTGGTTATTGTTTTTGGGACTGCTCTTGTATCTCTTGAGTATGCTAAGAACATGCGATATGAATCCGCAAGAAAGGGTAGTATACATTCACGATACTATTCAAACCGTCAAATTTGATACGGTTAATGTCATTGAAGAAACAAAAATCACGTCTACGGATAAAATCGCCTTACCTAATGTTCAGTTTAAGACGGATAGTGATGTTCTTGTAAAGGGGTCTAAAAATGATATTGAGAATCTCGCGTCCTTTATGACGAGAAATGATTCTGTTAGTGCACATATTATGGGACATACTGACGATGTTGGCGACTCTCTTCACAATTTCCAATTATCCGAGGCAAGAGCTCTGGCAGTTAAGAATGAATTAATAAAGCTGGGTATATCAGAGAATCGCATTACGACAGAAGGGTTCGGTGAAAACGCACCGAAGGCTGTAGATACAAAGAATCCAAGCGAGCCAGACAAGACTGAAGAAGGACGATTAATGAACAGGCGAGTAGAAGTTCAGTTAGAAAATATGGGCACTACAACTACGACGGAAACCTCAGAAACATTGCGCTGATGGGAATGCATTATTATACGGCGAAATTTAGAGGTGTAGCGTTCCGAAAAGAACGTAAGGATTCTTCTAATGCCACACTTAAGTTCCATGCGCCTAAGTGGAAGGAAATAGTCTTGTTCGATATTAAGACTGCCGCTCCGTTCGATATGGGAGAGGAGCAGGCTGGTCTTTATTTCTTACCGTTGCTGGTTAAGAAAAGAAAAAAACCCGTAGTCGTTATCCAAACAGATGACAATACTCGATTAGAAGTTTCAAAACTTAATTCTTTGATATGCTTCCCGGATATAGGTGATGAAAGCTTATCGAATAGGCATCAGTATGAGACAGATTTTTGGCGTTCAAACCCAGACTTCATTATTTGGGAAGGAGAGGCGAAATTCACATATTTTATTCCTGATCCTCCTACGCTAACTCCGAGTAATTCAGAGATTCTTGTGGAAGAGCAATCTTCATCTTCTTCAATTGAACTCAATGATAGAGATTGGCTAGAGGTTACTCATTCTAATAATAATCGACCGTACTCTACTAGAATTTTTGATAGAACAAAAGGATTGTTTTCTTCCTCTGGACGAGTAACAAATAAAGCAAAAAAACGTTTGCCTAATTTGCTATTAATTCTTGCGATATTTCTGTTTTTTACAAATCCATTCCTTGGCTTATTTGTTTTAGGCGTCGCGTTGTATTCTTTAAGTAGGAGAAAATCAGTGGCGAATGCTGTAAACAGTGACAGTAAACTGGAAGGTAGCGCGCGTCAATCTTCTCCTTTTGCATCGTTCAATAACAGTTCAACCAGTAATTCTTTTTTCAACAGAGGTAGATTTAGCTGGATGCGAATATTATGGATAGTCTTAGCGTTATTAATGCTTTCCAAGCTATGGAGCTTAGGTTCCATTTTATTTTGGCCATTGATGATTGCAACGTTACTGTACGGTATATCAGGTGGAAGAGCTTCAGGTGGTTGGTCGATTATTGCCAGAATTATTTTTGGATTTGTTTTCCTGTGTTCACTTTTACTCCTTTTAGGAACATTTGTTTCAACTTCCGATTTTCTGCCCGAGGATCGGGGCGAAGGTAACGCTAGAACAGAAAGAGTTAAACGTGAAGGAAGTGAGGAAATTACAAGTAGACACACAATTATTTGGCAAAATCCTTTAGCTGTAGGAAAGAATAAAGCCACTTATTACACCGCAGATGAACCTTACAGGAATTCATTAAGTGCTCATCAATCAGTGAGACAAATTTCCCAAAACACTTCTGTAAAGTCTTATTGGGGTCAGGTGTATTCAAAGCTTTTGGTTGAGGATAATCAAAAGATTGATTCTCTTGCTAATGTTATCGTTAAAGTAGCCAAAGACAGAAATTATAATTCGCTAGAAACGGCAGAATACATCGTGTCTTTGATACAAGAGATTCCTTATGTTTTGGTTCACGATAATTCGTGCCAAGAAGTAGTGAACCAAAATGGTGGATTCGTAAGAAATTACCATATTCAAAGAAAACCTTGTTTACCCAATGTAATTGCAGGTGTTCAAAGCCCTTATGAATTTATGCATACTCTTGAGGGCGATTGCGATACGAGGAGTCTATTGGGACATGCGATTTTACGCAAATTGAATATTTCCTCCTCAGTTTGGATTTCGGAGCAATACGGACATTCTATTTTGGGTGTTGGTGTGCCAGCACAATCGCGTGCAAAAAAGATTGTAAATGGGGTACCTCACTATGGGGTCGAGCTGACGGCTAAAGGATTCAGGGTTGGTATGATATCACCAGATCAGAATCAAATCCGTAATTGGGAAATCGCACTATTCAAAAATTTTTAATTAAACCTTTATGAGTTACTTAGTATTTGTTCAAGTTGTTTTGGCCTTTGTTGTTGGAATGGGGTCTCTGTATGTTATATATCGTTTCACAGACCTAATATTAAAACGACAATACGGAATTAAAGAAATAAATAATTCTCTTTCTGTTTTTCAGACGGGAATAATTATTTCGACGGCATTTTTATTATCGAGTGTAATTGCTCCTGCTTCTAATGCACTTCGATTTTTGACACAGGACGATCTTTCTAGTATGACTATTCTACTGTCTATCGCCTATGTGGTTGGTTTTGTAGTAGTAGGTCTTGTATCCAGTGCTTTGGTTATCTGGGGCGGTGTTACCATCTTTTTTCAGTTAACTGCGGTTAATGAAATAGAAGAATTGAAAAAAGATAACATAGCTACTTCACTGATAACTAGCGCTATGATTTTGGGACTTGCGATAATTATGTCAGATTATGTAGGCCATCTTTGTGAAGCGCTTATTCCTTACCCGGATATAAATTTCATTCGATAAGACTTATTTGAGTATTGTTTCAAGTTCCTTTTGTAGGGTCTCGCTTAATTCCTCTTTACGGTATGAATTTCCATTAGTAGTGATTAAATATTGTTCGTTATCAATCTCGATATAATGGTAGCCAGGACGACAGTCTTTGAACCTTTTAAATAAAGCCGACCACCCCGCTTTGGCACCTTTAGACTTATATTGGTTTTCAACGTGGTGAGAGCAGGATGGCTCAAATAGACATGCGCTTCGGATAAATTTTTTAAGCGTTAGTCGATAAACTTTGATTATGAGTAATAACATAGACCTTGAGGTTATACAGATATTAAATCATGAATTTGAAAATAATGAAATTTCTGAAGTTGTGTTTAATAATGTTTTAAGGGAACAAAAAGGTCCTTATCATTTGTCTTTCTATCAACCGCCGCAGTTAAGTGAAGATGAGATACCCGAATTGAAATGGATGGATAATAAAATTGAACGATTATCCCGTACTATTGATTCTATACAGGAAAGTCTAAACGGCCTAAAAGAAAAGCTCCATAAGCTCCAAAATGCGGATGATAATATTTACTCTACGGGACATAGACTAGGAGGTTTAGCCTTAAAAAGTAAAAGATTGGGTAATATGACCCAAAAAGAGTTGGGTCAATGTGCTAGGGATATAAAACAAATCACCAAACTAATACCTAGACCGAATTCTTGGAGAGTTGAAAAGTATTATCTCTGCGAAGGTAACAGCGCCAAATTGATTGACAGTGGGATCTTTTGTAACGGTACGAATGGATACGGCATTACTCACTATAGTTTTCTGAGATCTTCGACTGTTCAGTCTATTAAATTATTTACAAGCTTTAGAATGGCTCCTAAAGCAGGTCACGGTACGTCTACAACGGCTCACATATTAAATGGTAAATTAATTGTTTCATCGTCCGACCAAACCTGGATAAGTTGAATCCTGAGAATATTATGATGTTATGAGGAAAAAGATTTTATCACTCCTGTTCTTACTAATACCTGTCGTCATAGTAGCACAATCACGAATAGATGATTCACTGCACGTAGAGTCTTTACTCAAAAAAGCAAAGGTTGCGACATTCTATAGTTCATCGTACTCTAATGGATGGGATGAATTACAATTGGCAAAGCGCTATGCAGATTCGGCTGAGGTAATCATAAAGAAACGAAGATTTAGTGAGGCGGCGATTGGTTCTTACGAGAGGACTTTATCGAGGCGTCTTTAAGCATTAGATCCAAACGTTCGTCCCAGTATTTAAGCTCTGTTTTAGGTTTGTGTCAAAACTTGGCTATGGCGGATAATAAAGTGGTGAAATCTGAGCGTATTTTACTTGAAGCCGCTCGCGAGCTTATTGACTAGACCAAAATTTTGTTCAAGGAACGCAATAAATACGTTTGTATGCTCTAGTTTATGAAGAGTATGATTCTATGTTATAAAAAGAGAAGGCTTTATAAGACCGCCAAGGAATGATGAAACAATGTTTAAATTGACTTCTATAAATATAATGGCAGGTCTATAAAAAACGAAAGGGGCCCGCCAAGACCCCTTTCTACCTAAACCGCCATGAAAATCTGCTTTCGCAGAATGTTCCATATATTTTATAACCTAGTCGGTTCCACTAGGTTCACAAGAATGGTAAAAAAAAGTATTCTTTTTTTGCATTATGATATTACATCGCCTGTAGGCCAGTATTTATAGTACTTAAGATTTAATATAAATAATATAGATTTATTCTATTAACGGCTTTGTTGCGATAATAAAGCCTACAAAAACCTGTTTGCTCTGAACAGCAAACAGGTTTTGTTTGAACCAATATTATTCTTAGTTCTTGCTCATGTAATCAGCAACACCTTCGTGTGTCTCTTTCATTGCTTGTTTACCAGGCGTCCAATTTGCAGGACAAACTTCGCCTTTCTCCTCGAAGTACTGGAGTGCATCTACCATACGCATTGCTTCGTCTACTGAACGACCAAGGGGGAAGAAGTTCACCAACTGGTGCATAACAGTACCTTCTTTATCGATTAAGAATAGACCACGGTAAGCAATCATTTCTCCAGTAGCGTTTAGATTGCCTTCTTCGTCGAATGTCCACTCACCGTCGAGGACGTCGTAATTGTGCGAGATAGTCTTGTTTGTATCTGCTACGATTGGGTAAGTAATACCTTCGATACCACCTTGATCTTTGCTCATTTGCAACCAACCCCAGTGGCTCTGCTCAGTATCTGTACTTACAGCGATTAGCTCAACACCTTTCGCTTCAAATTCAGCCTTGCGCGCTTGGAAAGCGTGCAATTCTGTGGGACATACGAATGTGAAGTCTTTAGGGTAGAAGAATAAGATTACGTATTTGTCTGCGTAATCTGATAATTTGAAATCTTCAACGATTTCTTCACCATTGATTACTGCTGACGCAGTAAAATCAGGTGCTTTTTTGCCAACTAATACAGCCATGTGTGAAGTTATTTTTATTTAAAGTTTAAAAGTACGATAGAGAACTCCTAACTCGGCTAAGAGTTTATTAGGTTTTATCTATTACGTTGATGATAAAACCTATCTAAAGAACCGTTCTAGAGGAGCAGTAAACTCAGTGCGATTCCCACGACTACGACAAACATTTTCATCGCATTAAACTGGTGATTTGCAGCGCTTTCAAATAAGATGGTGGTACTCACGTGGAGCAGTAAACCTGTGGCAACCCCTAGCACAGGTAAAAACGAAGCCGGGTCCAGCTCAAGGCCTACACTGACAGCGTTGCCTAGCGGCGAACTGAGTGCAAAGAGTAAAATCCCCAAAAGTACCTTCCACGTGGTCAGCCCAGCCGAGCGTAATGCCGTTGCAACGAGGAGTGCGATTGGTATTTTATGCAAGGCTACCGACCAAAGTAATCCGTTTGTGCTAAGTTCGTCTCTATGGTCATGCATAATTATGTCCAGGCCCAGCGGCATTCCTTCTATGAATGCATGGATAAATAATCCCACAAGAGGAAGAACGGGGATTCGATTCTCGTGGGTATGCAAATGGCCGTGTTCTAAACCTTTACTTATAAAATCGAGCAACAATTGGATACCGAAACCAAGTAAAACCCAAAGACCGCCGCTGCTATTTTGAAAGACCTCCGGCAGCATATGCGTCATTAATGTTCCGAACAAGAAGGCACCTGAAAATGCTAGCGTCAGCTTGAATAAAGCGCTCTTTGTGTTGATGATATAGGAAGCGCTTCCGCCTAAAAGAACAGCCAAGAAGAGAACTAAAGGAATCATGAAAGCGGTTTTTGTGCAATAAATATCATTCGTTCACTGTCCAATTCTTTATAGGAGCTCAAGTCATAGTTACCTTTTACTTGAATATTTTCTAGATCTGCACATATGAGCATCCTATACAAATCATTTTTACTGAATGCGCGAACGCGTTCTTCGAAAAAATTTAGCGTAGAATCGTGGCTGACTTTTATACTCTTCACAATAATACCATTTTCAATCTTTCGACTGATTCTATAAACTGCCTTATCTGTATGCACCAAATTCTCCGGTACTAGCTGTGCTGCTATTTTCGCACTGTTCATATAATCAAGCACAAGCCTTCCGCCAGGTTTAAGGCATTGAGCCATATGATTTAATGCTCTCTGGTGAAGTGCGTCGTCGTCAAAGTAGCCAAAGCTGGTGAATAGATTCATCACCCAATCAAAGAAGCCAAAGTCTAGTTCTTCGAGCATATTACCTACCTTAAATTCAAGACACTCATTTTGAAATTGACGGGCAAACGAAATATTCTCCGGACTGAGATCAAGACCCAAGGTGTTCAAACCTTGTTCTGACAGCACTTTGGCATGCCTGCCTCTGCCGCAAGCCATATCCATTGCTCGCTCACCGTTGTTTACTCCGAGTTTCTTGCACAGCTCAACAATAAAACGTCGTGCTTCATACTCGTCGCGGTGACGATAGAGATCGTGGTAAAATTCGGTGTTAAACCATGTGGCGTACCAGGGTGCAGTCATTGGGCGAAGTATTCGATAACTAAGGGTTGGAACATTTTAACGATCGCAATCAAAATTACGGCAATTAATACTTTTCGAGTAATGGCGTTGGCTTTGGGGTGCTGGACGACTGTCTTGGCCCCAAATCGTGCGCCGGAGGCTGTACCCGCGGCCAGGGTAAGACCATACAACCAATCGATACTTCCGCTCAAGGCAAAAATAAAAAAGGAGGGAATAGTCATTAAAAAAGCGATGAACAGCTTCATTATGTTACCGTCTTTCAGCGCATATTTTGCCATAAGTACGCTGATGGATAGAAAGAGAATTCCAAAGCCCATCTGAATGAACCCCCCGTAGAACCCTAGACCCAGATAAGCCAGCCAAATTTTCGGTGTACGCTTATCAATCATTCCATCGGTAGGAATTAACCACTTATTAGGATTGAAAAGTATGGTGACCAAAAGGCCAATCATAATAGTCCCGATGGCAACCCGCATAATTGTTTCGGGGATATCAATGGCTAAGTTGGCGCCTATAATTGCACCTATGATGATTGGAGAAATGATGAAATAGCTCTGCTTAATCATGTACCGAACACGCTTGGTTTTCGAAAGAGAACTGATGGCACTCGTCGTTTGAAATAAAGCACCGACGCGGTTGGTGGCATTTGCTGTATTCGCATCTAATCCAACCCACATTAGGAGTGGAAGTGTGATGGCGGAACCGTTGCCAGCAATGACATTGATAAGTCCAGCGCAGAAGCCGCCGAGGACTAGGGCAATTAATTCAAGCCAATCAATCATGGGACCAAAGTTAGCTTACATTTGTAGGATAAAAAGCAAAAGGGTGCCGGAAAACAAAGATTACCGCTTGGTGGTAAAAACCCTCTATGGATTAGAGGAGATCTTAAGCAAGGAATTGGTTTCATTAGGAGGTCGTGAAATTAAGAAACTAAATCGAGCAGTATCCGTGGTTGGTGACCTTGGATATGTCTACAAAATAAACTTAGCGCTTCGTACTGGATTACGCGTACTTCTTCCGCTTGCTGAATTTGAGATGGAAGATGTAGAGCACTACTATGAGGAGATCTTAGCCATTCCTTGGGAAGAACATTTCGATGTGAATACTACATTCGCTGTTGATGTAGTAGGCCGTAACGAACTATTAAACCACAGCAGTTTTGCGGGTTTAAAGGCCAAGGATGCGATTGTTGATCGTTTTAGAGAGAAAGTTGGAGATCGCCCAACGGTTGAGCGCGGCACTCCTGAAGTACCAATTCACATTCATATTTATCAAGATACGGTTCGCATATATCTTGATGCCTCTGGAGATTCCTTGCACAAACGTGGCTACCGCCTTGCTGCTGCGCATGCCCCACTAAACGAAGTTTTGGCTGCCGGAATAATCATGCACAGTAAATGGAACGGCGGAATGCCTGTGCTTGATCCTATGTGTGGATCAGGAACATTTTTAGTGGAAGCGGCACTGATTGCCCACAATATGCCGCCAAATATTTACCGCAAATACTTTGGCTTTCATTTTTGGAAGGGTTTTGAAGAAGACCTGTACGATAAGATTAAAGAAGGATTGCTGCGCCGAGCGAAAGAATACAACGGTAAGATCTTCGGCAGGGATAAGGACGATTACGCCTTGGATGCTGCCGCAAGTAATATCGAACGCTCGATGTTTGACGATGTTATTGGTTTGAAGCGGGCAGATTTCTTCCAGATAGAACCTCCGAGCGAAAAAGGCCTCATGCTGGTCAACCCACCATATAATGTGAGGATTGCTACCAACACCTATAAGTTCTATAGTGAAATGGGGGATGTGCTCAAACGAAAATACGCAGGTTGGACAGTTATGTGGATCACCTCCGACTTAGAAGCTATTAAAAGTATTGGTTTACGTCCGTCGAGAAAATGGAACCTGTTCAATGGAGAATTGGAATGTAAATTGTTACAATTCGACATGTATGAAGGCACAAAAAAGATCCATAAATTGAGATAAATACATTGAAATGAAGAACCTACTTAGCCTGATTGCCGCCATTTCCTTCTCGACCTTGTTGGCACAAGGTACTGGTAGCAACCTCCGTCGTGTTTCACGTGAGGTCGAAAAAACAATGTCCATTACCTCGGACATTATCGACGGTGTTATGACCTACGAAAAGGAGAAGAAAGTTGTCCTGTTGATTGAAGAACAATTCGCGATTTGGCAGAAGTCAAAAAGATCACTTGCTCGATTAGACGAGCCAGAAGAAGCGCAACTGGTTGCTGTTGTAGGAGAAAACCTCGGTCAAATCATAGAATTGACTTCTTCTCATCTCAGAGATCGGTTGGGTGAAGATCCGCATTCCAGCTATGGGCATACGTATGTGAGCCATATTGAGGCTATGTTCGGGGCAATGAGCGCTGAAATGGAATCCTACGCGACCCAATACGACATCACACTTAGAGAAAGCGCAATCGTCAAGCGGTTTATTGCCCTGATGGAATTGGTTGCATACACAAAAGAAATGAAGGCTGGTGCTGCGGAGGTTGACAGCTTGGTGGCCTATTTGCAATCTGAAGTTGGCACCAATGATTTGGATAAATTGTACTTTGCTCAAAACAACTTAATCAAGGCCTTGAGCAAACACATTCGCAGTTATGGTAATGAATACTTTTACAACGGTCAGACAGACTTGTACGAAGCCTACCAGAAATACTATGTAGAATTACTGGAATTAGCTTCTGCGGATTTATTGGCGGATTTGACCAAGATGAAGTACGACTTAGTCGAGTTTAATTCTATAGCATCCTCAACTGAGGCAAGTGCTCGAAAAACCCTCAGTTTCTTTGATAATGAGATGAAGCTGCTGGCCAAACGCGAGGCACGATTTGTAAAAAAGAATCTTCCTAAAGCGCCCAAGAAATAGATGCTAGTCGCTGAGGTCATCTTACCGTTGCCGTTGGACAAGGTGTTTCACTACGCCGTGCCTAATGAATTTGCAGGTAGGCTGGTCGCTGGCATTCGCGTATTGGTGCAATTTGGCAAGCGTAAAGAATATGCAGCCTTGGTGGTACGAGTACTCGAAACGGAAGAAGATTTATCGCTTAAGTACCTTATTAGTGTGTTGGACGAACGTCCCGTAGTATTAGAACACCAAATCCTTCAATGGAAGTGGATGTCGGGTTACTACATGGCCCCGGTTGGTGATTTGATGAATGCAGCCTTGCCTCCAGGACTCAAGCTCAGTTCCCATAGTATCTTGGTTCACAATCCCGAAGTTCTGCCCGAAGAGGGTAAACTATCAGATTCACTTATTATGTTGTACGAAGGGTTGTTAGGCAAAGAGAAACTCACACTTGATGAAGTACGGTCCATTTGCAATGTTAAGAATCCTATGCCGCTGGTACAACAAGCCTTGGAAGAAGGCTGGGCAGTACTCGAAGAGGAGTTGAAAAAAGTGGCCCGCGCTAAAAGAAGAAAGCTCATACGAATCGCGCCAGAGTACCTTACTCGTTTAGACGATGCGTTTCAAGCCACTTCACGCAGCGAGAAGCAAACACAGGCCTTACTGACCGTAATAGCTGCCTGTGGTAGTGAAAATAGCTTCACTGACAGTCGGGGCTTTCGTAAAAAGCACAACATTGAAAGTGCTCAGATACTTGCTCTAAAAAAGAAGGGTCTAGTGGAAGAGATAGAAGAAGTGGACGGCACTACGGCTGCTTCTGCTCCTCATTCTGATATTTCACTTAGTGGACATCAAATCTTCGCACTTGCTCAAATAGAAGAGGGGTTCGATTCCGGCAAGCCTACGCTTTTGCACGGAGTTACTGCTTCTGGAAAAACGGAGATCTACATTGAGCTTATCAAAACGGCCTTTGAATTTCATAGACGCGTACTTTATTTATTACCAGAGATTGCATTGACCACTCAGCTAATCAATAGACTTCGCATTCATTTTACAGTGGCAGTTAACCACAGCAGATTCACGCCAGCAGAGCGCCTAGCCGCCTGGAGAGAATCGTTAGAACGAGATGAGCCGTTGCTCGTTCTTGGTGCTCGCTCTGCGCTTTTTATGCCCTTACCCGATCTAGGTCTCATTATTGTAGACGAGGAGCACGAGAGTAGCTTCAAGCAATACGAGCCTTCGCCCCGCTATCATGCGCGAGATACTGCTGTTTGGATGGCGAATCAACACAACTGTCCCATCCTTTTAGGGTCGGCTACACCTTCTTTAGACAGTATGTTTAACGCGAAGGCAGGCAGGTATCATTTGGTCCAATTGTTTCAGCGCTTCCACACCGCACCGCTACCCGAAATAGAAGTTGTCGATATGGTCGGTGCCAAGCAGCGCAAGGAGGTCAAAGGGAATTTCTCAATTGAACTCGTGGATGCTATGTGCGAGGCTTTGAAAAAAGACGAGAGCATCATCTTGTTCCAAAATAGAAGAGGGTTCAGTACCTTCCAGCAGTGCCAAATTTGTGGTCACGTAGAGGGCTGCACGCGCTGCGACATCTCTTTGACTTACCATAAAGGACCTAAACAACTCAAGTGCCACTATTGCGGTTACCAAACGCCTCCTGTGATGAAGTGTTCTTCTTGTGGCGGACAGAGTGTGCTTCACAAAGGATTTGGGACAGAACAAATTGCTGAAGAGGCTGCGGCGCTTTTTCCAAAGGCAAGAGTTAAGCGTATGGACCTCGATACGACAAGAGGCAAGCACGCCTTTGGCGATCTGATTCGCAGCGTTGAACAAGGAGAGGTAGATATTCTCGTAGGTACGCAGATGGTCACAAAGGGATTAGATTTCCATAGGGTAGGTCTAGTGGGCATTATGTCCGCGGACAATCTGCTTTCGTATCCGGATTTCAGAGCCAACGAACGTGCCTTCCAACTCATCGAACAAGTCAGTGGCCGCACTGGTCGCAGAACAGCCAAAGGAAAGGTCGTTATTCAAAGTATGAAGCCACGTCACGCGATTATACAGTTGGCAATGAACCACGATTATGACGGCATGCTCCAAAAGGAGCTGATGATTCGTAATGAATACAGCTATCCACCTTACGTGCGATTGATCACCATTACTATGAAGCACCGCGATCAAAAACTTTTACAACGTGCTGCAGGCGAATTTGCCCGTTCCCTTCAAAGTATGATAGGGGACCGATTCCTCGGGCCAGAATTCGCACCTATTGCTCGATTGAAAAACCTGTATCAAATGCAGATTATAGTTAAGGTGGACAAGGGTAGTGTGGGTGCCAAGGTACGCAAACGCATAAAAAAGGCTCATAACGAAATTCTACTTAGCTCAGACTTTCATAAGGTCAAGGTGGTTTTTGATGTCGACCCTAATTCGTAAACAAATGGCTGGAAGGTTAGTGGCGCCTCAGCGGTAACGGTGGTAGGCTCTTTTGTTGTAGGATGGTTAAAGGTCAATGTTCTCGCATGCAAACAGATGCTTTTATCCCTTTGTGCCCGTCTTGCGCCGTATTTCACATCGCCCTTAATGGCATGACCTATGGCCGAAAATTGGCCCCTAATTTGATGATGGCGACCGGTGTGCAATTGAACTTCAACTAATGAAAAATTGTCGCCGGTTTTCAAAACCCTATAACTCAATCGTGCTTCTTTTGCACCTTCTTCAGGGCGTTTGAATACAATGGCTTTGTTATTTTTTCTATTCTTTTTTAGAAAATGCTTTAGATCATCTTTTCCGCGAAGTTGTCCCTCCACAATAGCCCAGTAGGTTTTTTGAGTCCGTCGCTCCTTAAATGCCTTGTTCATGCGCTGCAAACTCTTCGAGGTCCTCGCAAAGAGAACCACTCCTGTAGTTGGCCGGTCGAGGCGATGAATGACGCCGCAAAATACCTTTCCCGGTTTGTTAAACTTCTCTTTTAAATAAGATTTAATTTGGTCTGGTAAGGGCAAATCTCCCGTTATGTCACCTTGAATAAGATCTCCGGCACGCTTATTAAGCGCAATGAGGTGATTGTCTTCGTAAATGATATTTAGACGAGTTGCCAATTTAACTTGGGTAGCTTTCGTTATCGTTCGGGAAATCGACCTCTTTTACGTCCTTTATGTATTGCCCAATTGCGCCAGTTATATCATCGTACAAATTCAAGTAGCGACGCAAGAAGCGCGGATTGAACTTGTGTGTCATCCCAACTAAATCGTGGAACACCAATACTTGACCGTCCACACCTGATCCTGCGCCAATACCAATCACAGGTATGTCGAGCATAACGGCAACTTCTTTGGCGAGCTCCGCAGGAACTTTTTCCAACACAATGCCGAAACAACCCGCCTCTTGCAAAGCTATCGCATCCTCTTTCAGCTTCGCAGCCTCGGCTACTTCCTTCGCACGAACGCTGTAAGTACCGAATTTATAAATGCTCTGAGGTGTCAATCCAAGATGGCCCATCACTGGTATACCAGCAGTCAGGATTCGCTTAATACCCTCTATGATTTCAATACCACCTTCTAATTTGACGGCATGACCGCCAGTTTCTTTCATAACACGAATGGCAGAATTCAAAGCTTGTTTTGAATCTCCTTGATATGATCCAAACGGTAGATCTACTATAATCAAGGCACGATCAACCGCGCGAACTACAGCGCTAGCGTGGTAAATCATATGATCCAAGGTAATTGGTAGGGTAGTTTCGTGGCCTGCCATTACATTGGATGCACTGTCGCCCACAAGAATACAATCTACGCCAGCGGCATCCACCATTTTAGCCATAGTATAGTCGTACGCGGTCAACATAGATATCTTTTCTCCTTGGTCTTTCATTTGCTGAAGACTGTGGGTAGTAACTTTCTTAAATTTTTTCTTTGCAACGCTCATTGTGCACGATTTTTGTCTTTTGTGTTCTACAAAGAAAAGAACTCAACCCGTAGGTTGTATTTTTGTTAGCGATGAAAAACCACATTCTTACCTTATTTGCCTTTTTTACCTTGATTTCATGTGATAACTCGCTTGATATAAATGCTAATTATGACGTTGAAAATGTGGTTTACGGTCTTTTAGATAAGGATTTAGACACTCAATGGGTACGATTACACAGAACATACCTTGGCGAAGATGGAATTTTAGCGGGTGCGGTTTACAGCGACAGCCTGTATTTTGATACGGCTGCAATTTTTCTCGCACAGCTAAATTCAAACGGTCAGGTACTCAATACCTACGAATTTTACCGAAAGGATACAAACGTTCTCGAACCAGGGGTCTTTACTACTAATAACTATCGTTTATATTGGACGGATGCTCCAATCGATAAATCCTTTGAATACCGTATTCGTGGTTTCATTCCAGGAAATAACAACTTCGAAGCGGTTACGCCGATCGTTGGAAATGTTAGTATTACGAAACCAAGAGGTTTCCAAAAGATTTCATTCGGCATCAGCAACGCCGAATTTAAATGGGACGCAACGAATAATGCACGCTTGTACCAAGGCTACCTTCATTTTAAATACAAGGAAGCTTCTCGGTCAAACCTCCAAGACAGCATAACTAAGACATTAACCTATGCTTTACCTGTACGAACAGGGAGTAATCTCAATGGCAATGGAACGTTTGTTTCAGAGGTCACTTATGAGGCTTATTTTCGTTTCTTACGCAACAACATCGGCACTACCACAGATAAAGTGCGGGTATTTAAAGGCATAGATGTCGAGATTTGGGCTGCCGCCGATGATTATGCCACTTACATTAATGTTAGCCAGCCGTCTCAGGGCATAGTTCAGGATAAACCACTATTTACCAATATTGATGGCGGCATAGGATTATTCTCCTCTCGATCTGTTGGCATGCAAGAGAACGTTCAGTTGAGTTCCTATAGCTTGGATAGTTTGTGGCGCGGGATTTTCACCTGCGACATGGGATGGTTAGATTTCCAGGGGATTGATACATGCATCTGCGTGGATGGTGATAAGGTTTGCTTCTAACCCTTCGTTATGACCTTTTGGCAGAAGGTCCTTTCATTTTGACATAGTTTTTATAGAAATGCTGACACTTTGGAAGTGAAATTGGCCGGAAAAGTTAATGGCACGAGGCTTGTTTATACCACGTTGTACTATTTGAATTGATAACCTTAACTAATATAAAATGGGTAAAATCATAGGAATTGACCTCGGAACAACGAACTCTTGTGTCTCTGTAATGGAAGGTAACGAGCCTGTAGTAATTCCAAACAGCGAAGGAAAAAGAACGACTCCTTCTATTGTAGGTTTTGTAGAAGGCGGTGAGCGTAAAGTTGGTGATCCAGCGAAACGCCAAGCTATTACCAACCCAGAAAAAACGGTTTACTCTGTGAAACGTTTTATGGGTGAGAAGTTTTCGAATGTTCAATCGGACGCTGGACGCGTACCTTATACTGTCGAGGCAGGCGATAACGACACTCCGCGTATAAATATCGACGGACGACAGTATACGCCTCAAGAAATCTCAGCTATGATTCTTCAGAAAATGAAGAAGACGGCTGAGGATTACTTAGGTACGGATGTGAGCGAAGCAGTAATTACTGTTCCAGCATACTTTGATGATGCACAGCGTCAAGCGACTAAAGAAGCAGGTGAGATTGCTGGCTTGAACGTACGTCGTATAATTAATGAACCAACAGCTGCGGCTTTGGCATACGGTCTAGATAAGAAAGGCCAAGATCAAAAAATCGTTGTTTTTGACTGTGGTGGTGGTACACACGATGTATCAGTACTAGAGCTTGGTGACGGAGTATTTGAAGTAAAATCTACAGAAGGAGATACACACCTTGGTGGTGACGACTTTGACCAGGTATTAATTGATTGGTTGGCTGAAGAGTTCATGGTTGAAGAGTCTATGGACCTACGCCAAGATAATATGGCACTGCAGCGTTTGAAGGAGGCTGCGGAGAAGGCGAAGATTGAATTGTCGTCAACAACCTCAACTGAAATCAATTTGCCGTACATCACAGCAACAGCCTCAGGGCCGAAGCACTTGGTACGCACGTTGAGTCGCGCTAAATTTGAACAATTAGCTGCCTCATTAATTGAGCGCACTATTGCTCCAGCTAAATCGGCACTTCAGAATGCAGGTTATTCTACATCAGAGATTGACGAAGTCATTTTGGTAGGGGGTACCACTCGTATTCCAGCCATTCAAGAAGCGGTTAAATCATTCTTTGGTAAAGAGCCATCAAAGGGAGTAAACCCTGATGAGGTAGTTGCTATTGGTGCTTCTATCCAAGGTGGCGTGCTCGCTGGTGATGTAAAAGATGTGCTTCTTCTAGACGTGACGCCACTTTCATTGGGTATCGAAACTATGGGTGGTGTGATGACGAAGTTGATCGAAGCGAATACGACTATTCCTACTAAGAAGTCCGAGACGTTCTCAACGGCGGCAGATAATCAGCCTTCGGTAGAGATTCACATTCTTCAGGGTGAGCGTCCAATGGCAGCAGATAACAAGACTATAGGTCGATTCCACTTGGATGGTATTCCAGCCGCATCTCGCGGTGTACCTCAGATTGAAGTAACTTTCGATATCGATTCGAACGGTATCCTGAATGTAAGCGCCAAGGATAAAAATACTGGTAAAGAACAGAACATCCGTATCGAAGCCTCTTCAGGTTTGAGTCAAGAAGAGATCGAGCGTATGAAGCAAGAAGCAGAAGCAAACGCTGATGCTGATAAGAAAGCGAAGGAAGAAATTGATAAGCTCAATTCAGCGGATAGCATGATCTTCCAAGTGGAGAAGCAAATGAAGGAAATCGAAGGCAAGCTTCCAGAGGATAAGCAAGGCCCTATCGACGCAGCTTTGGTAGAGCTTAAAGCGGCACACGCAGCGAAGGATATCGCAGGTTGTGAAGCGGCACAAGAGAAGCTCAATGGCTTGCTCCAAGCGGCTTCAGCAGAAATTCAAGCAGCAATGCAGCAAAACCAAGGTGGTGGCGATCAAGGTCCTACCGACGGGGGTAGTGATGCTGGCGGAGCTGATGATGTGACAGACGTAGATTTTGAAGAGGTGAAATAATTGCTACTTAAGGTTATAGCAAGCCCCCGCGCCCTCGGCACGGGGGCTTTTTTATTTATCTTCGGACTTTTACTCAAAAAACCTAGTACACGTATGGATTTAGCATCACTCAATGATAAGCTAGCAATTCTAGATGGATATATCGGCGGTTCAAGCTGGTTTGTTTTTGCGCTTCTCGGTTCGGGGATATTCTTCACTATTTATTTGAAATTTCCTCAAATTAGATTTTTCAAACACTCCATTGATGTTGTACGCGGCAAATTTGATGATGAAGCTGCCAAGGGAGATACCTCACATTTTCAGTCCCTAGCTACCGCTTTGTCAGGAACAGTCGGTACAGGAAATATCGCAGGTGTGGCCTTTGCGATTCACCTCGGTGGACCGGCAGCATTGTTTTGGATGTTGGTGACAGCTGCATTGGGTATGACGACCAAATTTGTAGAGGTGACCCTCAGCCATAAATACCGGGAGTTTACCGAAGACGGAACGGCTTCGGGTGGTCCGATGTACTACATGAAAAACAAATTGAATATGAAGTGGATGGCGGCGCTTTTCGCTATAGCTACTATCATCAGTTCTTTTGGAACCGGAAACATGCCGCAGGTCAATAGTATTGCAGCATCCTTAAAAACAACTTTCGGAATTGAAGAAATTGTCACCGGTGCTGTTCTATCATTACTCTTGGGTCTCATTATTCTAGGCGGTATCAAGCGTATTGCAGCAGTGACGGAGAAGCTCGTGCCAATGATGGCGATCATTTATGTGATTGGAGCACTCTCTGTAATTTTAATGAATTATGAGAATATCGTCCCATCCTTCATCAGCATCTTTGCCGATGTTTTCACTGGATCTTCAGCGGCAGGAGGTTTCTTGGGAGCAACGATTGCCTATGCCTTTAATCGTGGTGTCAATCGCGGTTTGTTCTCGAATGAGGCAGGCCAGGGTTCCGCGCCCATTGCACACGCTGCGGCGAAAGCAGAACACCCTGTGAGTGAAGGAATGGTAGCTATTCTTGAGCCATTTATTGATACGATTGTGATCTGTTCCATTACCGGATTAACCCTCTTAAGCTCAGGTGTTTGGAATGAAAAGCATCAAAACGACTTTAGTTATTCTGATACAATAGTTGCGGCTGGTGAACTAAGCGAAGAGCAGGACGGTACAGCACTATTCGAATATTATAATAACGGTGGTGATATTGAAGATTTTACAGGCAAGCTTCAAGTTGTTAATGGTAGTCCTGAAGGTGTAACTATTCTTCACGCAAGATCTATTGCGGAGGATGTAGTAATTAGCAGCGCGGGTCAACCGTATACGGGTATAGTTGATATTGATAATGGTCGTGTACAAGACCCTTGGAAATACACCTTCTCGGGAAAATCTTTGGTACACAGTGCGCCGCTTACGGCTATTGCCTTTAATAAAGGTTTATTTGGTGATTATGGGCAATACATTGTGGCCATTGGTTTATTACTATTTGCATTTTCAACGGCGATTTCATGGAGTTATTACGGAGGTAGAAGTGTGACTTACCTGTTTGGTGTGAAGTATGTAAACTACTACCGCTTTGTCTATGTTATTGGTTTCTTCATAGCGGCAATTATTGACACTACAATCGTCTGGACCTTTGCAGGCATTGCCATTGCGCTGATGACACTACCCAACTTGATTGGTATTTTCTTGCTAAGAAAAGACATGAAAAACAGCATCGCAGATTATAAAGCGTACCTCAAAAAGAACTTTGATGCTGAGATTTAACTACTCAATGATTGAACGGCCTTAAACCTTGAATATTTGCAGTTGTCTACCGAACATCAATGCTTATATTCGTAAGGTTAACAGAACGTCGATGAAAAGATTACTTCTCAGTGCTGCTACAGCGCTATTTGCATTCTCTGCGAGTGCCCAAATCACTAGTGACACACTAACCTACACCCGAGGTAAACTCGGGGTTCAAGCGGTATTTCCCGTAAACATAAATTCTCAATCTTCCTGTGCCGATACTATGGGAGTCTCTATTCCTTCTGGACATTGGATATCTTCGATCGATTTAAAGTATGAGGTTCAGACTCAAGGTGGTGGTTTTGGAGGTGTCGCCCCGAATGATGTAGGAACCTACGTCGAGTTCGTTAGCGAGGGCACCAAAGAAACAGGTTTGACATATGGAAACTCCGGAATCAATGGGACGACTGAAGCCGTATCAAGAACCATTAATGAATTTAATGGAGCCGTAACGGATACCTTCTTAGTATTCAAATTACATCCGCTTCGTCAAGCATTTACTGCGGTTTGTGATACAAACTCCGCAAAAATCACGGACAGCACTTACCAAATCATCGTAAACTACTATCCTGCACCAACGTGTTTCCAGCCGACCAATGTTGCAGTGGATTGGACCATGAGCAATCAGGCCCAATTGTCTTGGACGACGGGTGGCTCGTCTTCGTGGGAGGTAGAGTATGGTGCTCCAGGATTTACACCAGGTACAGGTACGAGATTACCGGCATTAACGAATCCGTTTGTCGTAACGGGTCTTACAGCATCAACCTCTTACGAATTTATCGTGCGCGATTCTTGTGCTGCAGGCAATACGAGTATTTGGTCAGCAGCAGCTGAAGATTCAACACGCTGCGCGCCAATCACTTTTACTACGACTTATATTGAAAACTTCAATTCAACGACCGATTGGGTTCCGGGTTCAGGTTTTGACAACGACGGCTCAACCGTACCTTCTTGTTGGCTAAGAAACCCAACGAGTCCAAACGGTGGCCAAGGATATGCCTGGGGTGTAGCTGACGATAGTACAGGTACTCCAGGCACAGGTCCATCTGCCGGTAGAGGCGGTTCTGGTCAATACATTTATGCTGAAGCTTCAGGCGCAGCAAACCAAAGTGTGGCAGAAATCACATCGCCATTGATTGATTTGACAGCACTTAGTGTTCCGGAATTGAATTTCTATTACCACATGCGCGGTGCACAGATTAACGAACTTAAAACTGAGGTTTGGTCAAAAAGCACAGGTTGGGTTTATATTGGTGCAATCAACGGACCACAACAAGCTGCACTTTCAGATACATTCTTAGTGCAATCATATACTTTGAGCCAATTCGTAAACGATACGGTCTTGGTGCGTTTCTCAGCTTCTCGTGGCTTTGGTAACGCTAACCAAGCGGATATTGCCATAGACGACTTTGGTTTCCAAGAGGCACCAACTTGTCCAGATCCATCTAACTTATTCGTTGGCGGTCGCAGTATGACAAGCATCACACTAGGATGGACAGCAGTGAATGCTACATCTTGGGATATTCAATATGGAGCTCCAGGGGCGGCCTTGGGCGCAACAGCAAATTCTACAGTCAGTGCTTCAACGAATCCTAAAGAGGTGACCGGACTGAGCAGCGGTACAACGTACCAGTTCTGGATACGTGAAGTATGTGGGCCAACAGATAAATCAGGATGGGTAGGACCTATTCTCGCTACAACTCACTGTACGCCTGTAATTGCGCCATGGATCGAGGATTTCGATTCTACTACTTGGACCGCAGGAACTGGTATTTACAATACAGGTGACGCGCTTGCAGCATGTTGGGTACGTACTCCTGAAAAAGACACCTTACCGTCATCTCCATACTCTTGGGGTGTACGATCTGGGACAACTACCACACCACAAACAGGTCCTTTTACGGATGTTAGCGGTTCTGGGAATTACTTGTACGCAGAAGCATCGGGTGGCGCACCAAACCAAGAAGCATTTGTCGAGTCCCCAATGATAGATTTGAGCACCTTGCTTAAACCGCAGGTTAGTTTCTACTATAACATGCGCGGTTTCTTTGTGAACACACTGAAACTCCAAGTGTGGGTAGATTCAACCCAAACTTGGGATACGTACTTCACGAAATCAGGAAACCAAGGAAACCAGTGGTTGTTTGAAGAGATTGATTTGAGCGGCTTTGCTGGTGATACCATTGTGCTTCGCTGGTCTGCAACCAAAGGCAATGGAGCACAGGGTGATATAGCTATTGACGAAGTAGTTGTGGAGGACCAACCATTGTGTCCAGATCCGTCAAACTTTGCGTTGACAGATGTTACTTCGACTACAGCTACATTCTCTTGGACCACCGGTGGTTCAACCACTTGGAACTTAGTGGTTGGTACTGCAGGATTTACTCCTTCGGCTGCAGGTTTAACGAATTTGACTACCACAACAGGCGTAGCAACGGGCTTGACAGCGGGCACCTTATACGACGCATATGTACGCGATACCTGTGGTATCCTAGGTGCCTCTATGTGGATTGGACCGATTACGTTCAATACATTGTGTAATCCATATATAGCTCCATACACTGAGAATTTTGATTCTACGTCTTGGGTGGCTAGTGCGAACCTAACACCGGGTCAAATCGATGGTTGTTGGCAACGCAGCGATACGGTAGAGTACTTCTGGAAAGCAGGTCCTCCGACCAGCCACAGTAACAATACCGGTCCTTCTGGTGACCACACCTCTGGTTCAGGCGGGTACGCTTTTACTGAGGCAGCAACGGGCTGGCAAGGTAGTTCTGTATATACAAATGACTTGATTTCACCATTGGTGGATGTGAGTACATTGACTACACCGGAATTGACCTTTTGGTATCATATGTATGGTAGCTTGATTAATAAACTCGTGGTTCAAGTAAGAACGGCAGGTGGTAATTGGGCAACCTTGAGTACAATTAGCGGAGCTCAACAAAATTCGTCTACGGATGCCTGGAAAGAGCAGATTGTAGATCTAAGTGTGTACTCTGGTGATACCATTCAAGTGAAGTTCATTGCCCATCGCTACCAAGGTGGGAACAATCAAGTGGATATTAGTTTAGACGATGTGGATATTCATGAAAAGCCAAATTGTCCGAAGCCATCAAACCTTGTTGCTTCGAATATAACTAGTAATAGCGTTGATTTGAGCTGGACGACGGGTGGTTCAACAAACTGGTTAGTGAAGTATACGCCAGGGTCGATTGTATCTGCTGGTACGAATCCATTCACTTTGACTGGTTTATCACCAAATACGACGTATAGTATTTATGTGCGAGATTCTTGTGCAGCAGGCGATGTGAGCCCATGGGAGGGACCAATTGCGGTTACTACACTATGTGGTATGGAAACAGCGCCTTGGACGGAAGACTTTGAAGGTACAGGATTTGATGCTACAACAGGTGATTTTGATGGTTGCTACACGACTAGCACTTCTACGACTTACTTCTGGCAAACCGGTACCGGTGCAACTCCAACTAATAATACGGGTCCTTCAGCAGATCATACTTCAGGTTCTGGTAAGTACGGGTACATAGAAACTTCATTTAATTGGGGAGGCGGTGATACAGAATCTGAAATGGAAAGTATGGAAATTGATTTGGATACCTTAAGTACACCTGAACTTTCTTTCTGGTGGCACGCTGCAGGTGGCAATATTGATGAAATGGAAGTTGAGATTTACGACGGGTCAACATGGACTTCTGAATTAACCATTAATAGCACGAACAATACGCTTCAGTCCGGTCCTGGTGATCCGTGGCAAGAGGCTGTAATAGACTTGAGTACTTATGCAGGCGATACAATCAAAGTTCGCTTTACAGGTTCACGTTCGAGTGCATTTGGGTTTACTTCAACCCAGGCAGATTGGGCAATCGATGATATCAAGATTGACAACGCACCAACGTGTTTAAAACCAACGGCCATCGCGAGCACTGCGAGCACGACTACTTCAATCACATTGAGCTGGACGACCGGTGGCGCAAGTAACTGGCAGATTGAATACGGTGCACCAGGATTTACGCCAGGCACAGGTACTATCATAAACGCTACGACTAACCCTTACACCGTTACAGGCTTAGTTCCATCGACATACTACGACTTCTGGGTGCGCGACTCGTGCAGTGCTACGGATGTGAGTGATTGGGCTGGTACATTCTCTGCAGCAACGGCTTGTGGTACTGCATTAGCTCCATATCTAGAAAACTTCGACAATGGTTTTGTAGGAGGTACTGACAATAACCAAGGCCACAACATCGGAGCAACGATTAGTCCGTGTTGGGCGCGCACAGATACCGATACCAACTACCGTTGGGGTGGACGCACGGGTACCACAGCTACAGGCCCTACGGGGCCTTCAGGAGACCACACAAGTGGTTTTGGCAGCTACGTGTATACAGAGGCTAGCTTCTCTTCAGGAACACCTTCTGCTACTTTGACTTCACCAAGTATCGATCTTAGTGCATTGTCTACTCCAGAGATGAAATTCTGGTACCATATGTGGGCACAAGGGAACGGTACACAAGGAACTCTGGTATGGGCTATCCAAGATGTGGCAGTAGGTACTTGGATTGATTTAGATTCAATCTCGGGTAACCAAGGAAATAACTGGATTGAAGTAGTTGAGGACTTGAGTTCATATGCGAACAAAACCGTGAAAATCAGATTTACTTCAACTAAATCGAGTGGTAACAATCCACAATATGGTGATATAGCAATCGATGATTTGAGCATTGATGAGGCGCCAACGTGTCCTGAGCCAACTGCAGTAACTGCTGTGGCGACTTCAACTACTGATGTTGATGTAAGCTGGACGACCGGTGGTTCTACAGCATGGCAGATTGAATACGGTGCACCAGGCTTTACGCCGGGTACTGGTACCATTGTAAATGCCCTTACAAACCCGTTCACGGTTACAGGTCTTAGTTCGGGTGCTTCGTACGACTTCTATGTTCGCGACTCTTGTGGTGCTGGTGATTTTAGCATCTGGGTAGGTCCTGCTTCTGCAACTACATTTACTTGTACAGGTGGATGTACCTACACGTTAGAGCTCGGCGATGATTACGGCGACGGTTGGGGAGCGAACGGCCAGTACAGTGCCTTCCACCAATTAGCCGTAACTACAGGTTCTATAACAACAAACTATACACTGAGCAATACCACGGGCGCCCTTGGGTCAAGTGAGACCTTCACCTTTAATGTTTGTGACGGCGATACACTCTACTTAGAGTTTATCGATAACGGTCAGTGGGAAGACGAGTGTGGATACACACTTAAAGATCCCAACGGAGTTGTGGTATCTAGTGTAGCTATTGGTTCTATGACTGCGGGTATTAAATACCAAGGTGCAGCAAACTGTAGCTCACCATGTCCAGCGCCGATACCGACCTTTACATTCACAGATAACTTCTTGAGTGTAGACTTTGATGCGACACCTTCAACAGGTGCAGCGCTTACCTATGCTTGGGACTTCGGTGACGGAAATAACGGCACGGGAGATACACCAACGCACCTGTATGGCGCAGGTGGCACGTATGTGGTTACGCTGACAGCGACAGATTCGTGTAATCAAAGTATTGACTTTGTAGATACCATTCAGGTTTGTGAAGAATTGACTACTTCTAACATTACATACACGCAGAGTGCATTTGATATCAACTTCGATGCTTCTGGCATTGCCGGGGTCGATTCCGCCTACTGGACCTTCGGAGACGGAAACACAGGTAATGGATTGAATCCAACCAATACCTACTCTGGTTCAGGTAATTTCCAAGTAGATGTAACGGTATACAATGCCTGTGGCGATCAAGCGGATACGACCTTTTTGATAACCATATGTGTACAACCAACAGCAACATTCTCAGCACAAATCTTGAGTGCTGGTGGTGGTGGTATGCAGGTTCAATTTGACGGTACTAATTCGACAGGTGGTAGCAGCTACTTATGGAACTTTGGTGACGGTAATACCAATTCTACCTCAAATTACCCGTTACACACTTATGCAGTGACTTCTACAACATACGTAGTGAGCCTCACGGTATACAATGCATGTGGTGATTCCGATACTTATTCGAGCGTCTTGGGCGATGCTCTGGGTGAAGACGAGTTCACTTTGTTCAATGTCAAGGTATTCCCGAACCCTGCGAAAATATTTATCACTCTTGAGAGTGATGGGGGTATTGAAGGTACCATTGCGCTGATGGATGCTCTCGGGCGTACGGTAGTGGAGATGAATGCCAACGGAATGTCCAATCAGGTAATTGATGTCCGTGACCTCAGTGCAGGTACGTACGTATTACGTTTATTGAATAACGGTCAGCTCTTCCAAGAGCGCGTTCAGATTGTGAAATAATTCCGATTATGATAAACGCAAAAAGCCGCCCCATCACATCGGGGTGGCTTTTTTATGATTAGAAAATTCGACTTACGCATTTTTGGCAAACTCGCTTTTGAGCAGACGTATTTTAGTTTTTAAGTAGTAAAAAGGAAATACCGCTAAACAAAGTAAGCAGTGCGATGACTGAATAGGCTAGAGAAGGGTATCCCATAGCTCCTGCCGCGAAACCCGTTAGCGCACCAAAGACATAGCCCATATCTCTACAAAATCGATACGTTGCCAATGCCTTTGGACGCCATATTGGATGACTATTGTTGCTAATACCTACTAAAAAGGTAGGATAGACAAGTGCGGTACCTATTCCTATTAGTAGGTAGGGTAGCACGGAAAGCGCAGCCTCGGGGAATAGAAACAACCCTAGGGACTGTAGGATCATTCCGGAGGCGCAAAGCTTCTTTATATTTCCTTTATTTGATAAGGGGCCGGTGAACAATTGGCCTAGACCCCAAGAAGCTGCGTGAATGCCCGTTAGAAAGCCAATGGTCGTAAGACTCGCATCCATAGAAAGCAAGGTAACGGGTACAAGGGCCCAAAGAATCCCATCGTTGGCATTGTTGACTAGGCCACCGAAGCTAAATAATCTTAACGAACTGTTTTTCCAGCTGGTATGGGCGAATACACTGGTAGGTATGCTCGTGTATTCATCGTATTCTTCCTGTGCTTCAACAAGGGCCCAAGGGCGTGTATCGGGCAAAAATAGCAGGGCGATTAATAGGGAGAGAAGTATTACCACTCCACTAGTGATGAGTATATAGCGAAAATCTCCATTGGTATCCATGAATGAGGCTGCGAGTGCCGAGGCTCCACCTACGGCTAGATATCCGGCGCTTTCATTCAGTCCCATCGCAGTGCCTCGAAGACGCTTACCGACAATATCTATTTTCATAATGACAGTAGTGGACCAAGTGATGCCTTGGCTTAGGCCAAGCGCCACATTGGCTGCAATTGCCATCAAGGGTGTATTCATAGTCAATAGGAAGTAAGGAATGGTAGCTGCAATGCACCAGCCTACGACTAAAGACCACTTTCGGCCAATATTGGTAAGCAGGTGACCCGTGAATAAATTGGCGACAGCTTTTGAAATACCAAAAGTTGCCACCATAATCAGCGAAGATTGTGCTTCCTCTATGCCCCAGCTAGATGTGATTACAGGTAATAGACTGCGCTCGAAGCCAACTATGGCGCCCACAAAGGCGCTCATTAGAAGTAATAGTGTAAATAGTAGCCAATTCTCCTTAAGGCCTAAGCGACGCGCTTTCACTTTTTACGAATCTTAATACCGAACCAAGCGTATATGAGAGTCATTACCGGAGAAATCAGGTTGAAGAAGGCATATATGAAATAATCACCTGTAGCTACCCCTAATACGGAACTCTGATAGGCTCCGCAGGTATTCCACGGGATAAGCACTGAGGTCACTGTTCCGCTATCTTCAAGTGTTCTACTTAGATTTTCAGGCGCTAATCCACGTTTATTGTAAACATCTTTGAACATTCTGCCCGGGACGACGATGGCTAAATATTGATCTGAAGCGGTTATATTTAATACGCCACAAGCTAAAAGAGTACTCGTGATTAGAGATGCTGTATTATTGGCAAGACCAACGATTGCTGCGGTAATGATCGCCAAGAAGCCACACGCTTCCATTGCACCACCAAAGGCCATCGCACTTAAGATTAGCCATACAGTACCCATCATACCCGACATGCCTGAGCTACTCAGTAGATCGGCAAGAATAGTATTATCGCTAGGTATAGAAATATTGCCGTATACACTGCGCATGGCGGTTTCGTAAATAGGATATTCACCGCTGCCTAATTGGGTCAGGAGATTTCCTTGGAATAGAAGTGCCATCACAAGACCGCCAATTATACCTACTGAAATGGCTACTAATGCATCTGTCTTTTGAGAGATGAGGGCAATAACACCAAAAGGCACCAGGAACACCCAAGGGGTTACATTGAATGTCTCAGCGATGAGATTTTGAACAACACCAATTTCTTCGGCATTCAAAGCACCATTTGCATAGCGCAAGCCAATGAAGGTGAAGAGAATCAATGAAATCACAAGACTAGGTACTGTCGTGTACAGCATGTAACGGATGTGAGTGAATAGATCAGTTCCCGCCATAGCAGGTGCAAGGTTGGTCGTATCGCTCAACGGGCTCAATTTATCTCCGAAATAGGCACCAGAGATGACAGCACCTGCAACAATCGCAACGGGTATTCCCATGGTCTGTCCAATCCCCATAAGTGCGATACCTACAGTCGCGGTTGTCGACCAAGACGAACCTGTACTTAAGCTTACCAGGGCAGAAATAATCACGGCTGTCGGTAAAAAGAAGGTCGCATTGATCAGATCCAGTCCGTAGTAAATCATAGCCGGAACAATCCCTCCAATAAGCCAAGTACCCGCAAGACCTCCAATGAGAATGAGTATGTAGATGGCATTGGCGGTATCCTTTACATTGGCTTTTATTTTATCTAGAATGGCTTCGACCTTGGTACCGTTTGCGATACCAATAGCGCCCGCAACGAGTGCTGAAACGAGCAGGATCACCTGGTTAGAACCACTAAGGGCATCATCGCCGTAGATATAGCCTACGTTAAACCAGAGTAAAAGCACGAGAACTAACAAGGGGCTCAATGCAAGTAGCAGCTGTAGAGTGTGTTTCTTTTGTGCCATATCCTGCAAGATACAACGCGCGAGCCTTCTTAGCTCATAGCTGTGATAATGTCTTGCATAGTGATGATATGATGCCCTTCACCAGATTCAACGAGTACCGCACGGTATCCTTCTTTGACCATACGAGCCACATCTTCTATAGGTGTAGTGAGCTCGACCACTGGATAAGCAGCACCCATCACTTCGCCAATAAGTATATTTGAATTTGGGTTGTCCAACATGCAGTTGAGTATGCATTGATCGTCAATAGCACCAACCACTTTTCCCTCTTCAATAACCGGAATTTGAGTGATATCGTAAGTCTTCATCAAGCTTGCCGCATTGCTTAGTGGGGCAGTAGGGCTGACTGTAACTAGAGGCAAGTGACTGTGTCCGTCGATGAGGTCCTTCGCGACTTTATTTGCTGGAGCGAGGAATCCTCTATCGCGCATCCAATCGTCGTTGTATACTTTTCCTACATAACGAGACCCGTGGTCATGGAAGAGTACTACCACCACATCTTCAGGGGTAAGCTGGTCCTTAAGTTGGCGCAGGCCTTGGAAAGCTGAGCCGCAGCTGTATCCTAAGAATAAACCTTCTTTTTTGGCCAATTCTCTGGTAGCTACTGCCCCGTCCTTGTCTGTCACTTTTTCGAAGTAATCGATCACATCAAAGTCGACATTCTTAGGTAGAATATCTTCGCCAATACCCTCTGTGATGTAACTGTAGATTTCTTTCTCATCGAATTCTCCTGTTTCGTGGTATTTTTTGAACACTGAACCGTAGGTATCGATGCCCCAAACTTTAATATCAGGGTTTTGCTCTTTTAGATATTTTCCGACTCCGGAAATAGTTCCTCCCGTTCCAACGCCCACCACGAAGTGAGTCACCTTACCTGCTGTTTGTTCCCAGATTTCAGGACCAGTACTTTCATAATGCGCTATGCGGTTACTAAGGTTGTCGTATTGGTAAGGGTAGAATGAATTTGGAATTTCCTCATTCAATCGTGATGCAACGCTGTAATAGCTGTCCGGGTGCTCCGGTGCGACGTTCGTAGGACATACGATGACTTCGGCGCCCATAGCGCGAAGAATATCCATCTTCTCTTTACTTTGCTTATCACTAAGCGTACAAATGAGCTTATAGCCCTTTACAATGGCCGCGAGCGCAAGTCCCATACCTGTATTACCAGAAGTACATTCGATGATAGTACCTCCGGGTTTCAAATCCCCACGAGCTTCCGCATCTTCCACCATTTTAAGAGCCATGCGGTCTTTCACGCTATGTCCAGGGTTGAAGTATTCAACCTTGGCGTAAACAGGACAAGGAAAATCTGTTGCGATTTTATTGAGTTTGATCATTGGAGTATCTCCAATGGTTTCAAGGATGCTGTCGTAAATAGGACGCATAAAATTATTTTAGGTTGCTTCAAAGTTACGCAACTATACAAGAGCTGCTAAAGGCTTTAAGAGAATCTTATACTCTTTATAGGATCCAATTTTGAAATCCACCGAACCGGGAATCGAAGCACCACAAAGGCAACAGCTACGAATGTTGCATTGGCACAAAGAATCCAAATAAAATCAAAGGATATCGGGGCGACTGAAATATAGTATGTACTTGGGTCTAATTCTATGAGCCCGAATTTCCATTGTACAAAACTTGCACCCAATCCAATGATATTACCCCACACCAATCCTTGTACGAGGATGCGCATGCTGAGCCACATAAACACCTGTAAAATCAATCGATCCGAGGCGCCCAACGCTTTTAGAGTACCAATCATTCTGGTGCGGTCTACAATCAACACGAGCAAAGCGATACATAGATTAGCCACAGCTACGATGAGCACTATTGCTAATACCAATAATATGTTCGTATCGAACAATTCCAACCAGCCAAAGATAGCAGGGTGGCGGTATTCCAAACTTTGAACTTGCATATTGTAGGGAACGATAGCGTTCCAATACGCCGCAACCGTATTACGGTGCTCAGGGTCGTTCAAGACAATACTGTAATGGGTTACGCTGTCGTTTCTCCAGCCGTTTAACCGTCGTACATCGTCAATATCCATGATTATGTGGTTAAGATTAAACTCGTCCAACCCCGTTTCAAAGGCACTCAATACTACGGCATCCCGCAATCTTGGAGCACTTTGTTGGTCTCTGATGGAAACCAGCACTGCGGTATCACCCACTGACAAGGCTAGGTTTTTCAGTAAGTACCGAGATACATGAATGCCGTAACGCCCTTCACTCGAAGACTCTTCTAAAGAAAAATTCGCGCGGAAGTTATTCATTTTAAGGCTGTCGTATCCAATAATCTCAACACCCTCAAAAAGGTCCCCTGATGGATTGACAAGGAGCGAGGCCTTTCGGATTTCGGCGTGCATGTATTCTACCAATCCTTCTGTTAAAATGGCTCCTTGTAATGAATCTGAGAGTAAAATAGCACCGCTTTCACCAGTCCGTTTGATGGAATACTGGCTTATATTAATATCTCCTTCTAAACTTCTGAATTGTTCATTGATGGCATGTTGCAAGCCTTTGCCTGAAGTGATCGATAAGATGACTAGTGCCATACCTAGGGCAGTAGCATAGGTACTTAACTTAAGCAGTGGTCGAACCACAGAGGTACCCGACGACTTTCGTATCTTTTGCGCTATGGAAAAAGCTTCTTTCACTCTCTCGCAATTTAGAACAACTCTCGCGTTATTCGCAGTATTGCTCCTGTGCTTTTCTATGCGCGGACAAGAAAGTTACATACCGGGTATTGCTCAGCCTCGCGAGTACTTTATGAAGCTGACCGAAAAAGCTGTGGCGGTAGTAGCCAATGGGACATCATTATTACCCAACGGCACCCATACGGTGGATCATTTGATTTCGCTGAGTGTGGATGTGCAACAAGTCTGGGCACCAGAACACGGCTTTAGAGGCGATGCAGACGCAGGAGAGCATGTCGAAGACGGCCGCGATCCCAAAACAGGCATACCTATTAAGAGCTTGTACGGTAAAACCAAGCGTCCACCTATGGATTGGTTGGAGGGCTTAGATTGGGTCATCTATGATATTCAAGATGTCGGGGTTCGATTCTATACCTATAGCACTACTTTAAGCTATGTGATTGACGCATGTGTAGAAGCCGGTGTCCCGCTCATGATTATGGACCGGGGCAATCCAAACGGTCATTACATCGACGGCCCCATCTTAAAACCAGACTTCGAGAGTATGGTAGGTTTGCACCCCATCCCGGTAGTGCACGGCTTAACTATGGGAGAATATGGTTCCATGGTCTATGGTGAGCGTTGGATGCCTGCGACAGAGAATGAGGAGTGGCGCATAGCCTTTGAAAAGAAGGGTGGTATAGAGGTTATTCGATGTAAAGGATATTCTCATAATGAGGTCTTCAGTGAATTCCAGGTACCTCCGTCGCCCAATCTGCGCTCTATAGAGGCCATCTGGCATTACCCAAGCTTGTGTTATTTCGAGGGTACACCCATTTCCTGCGGACGAGGCACCGATGCACCTTTCACCCGTTTTGGTGCTACCTGGCTTGATGGGGAAGGGTACAATCATCGATTTACACCTGCTCCTGATCATGGTTCCAAGTATCCAAAGTTTCAAGGAAAGGAATGCGGTGGGGTCCAATTGTCACAAGATGTAACGACCGCCCCGAAAGAAATCAATTGGAAGTATTTGTTTAACGCCTATGCGTATTGGAAAGAAAATACTCGAGCTGAGGCGCCAGAATTTTTCAATGCGTTCTTCAAAAAATTGGCAGGTTCATATGAGCTGCAGCAGGCACTAGAATCTGGCATGAGCGTCCAGGATTGGATTAAAACCTATCAAGAAGAGTTGGATGTGTATGAGCAAATGGCATCACAATACCCATTTTATCCAGCAGTCATAAGAACTTGGGATAAGGTCCCTTGTGAAAAATAAGCCTTGTTAGATGTAAAAAACAAACCCCACTTAAGGCGGGGTCTGTTTTAGAAGTGGAAAAGCGAATTATTTCCAGCCTTTCATTTCTTTTTCGTAACTGGCTCTGTAGGAATCTGGCGCTCCCATATTCATTGCCTTTTTACCCTGCTTAAGAGCAGCTTTAGTATCGCCTGCAGCGTATATAATTTTAGCCTTTACCCAATTCGTGTACCAGTAATCTGGATCTAACTGCAAGGCAATTTCGATATTCGCTAGCGCTTTTTCGTGATCGCCTTGACCGCTGTAGTAGTTCGCTGCATTTCTGTACGCACGTTTGGCATCAGATAGTGCTCTCTCTACATTTTTTCCGCTTTCGCCATCAGAATCTACTTCTAGGTTAATGCTTACTTCTGTAGTGGCCCATTCAATGACTAATTCACCACCCGAAGTGTTCAATGATTTAAAGCCCATAGTAAAGCTTTCATCAAAGTCACCTTCTACAGCGGGAGCGGCTACGCGAACAACATCATTATCCTGAGTATAACCTGAATTACCCCAAAGAGTAGTTTGGGTCGAGAGTATAATGGTCCACTCATTCTCTCCTGGAATAGTAAAAAGTGCATATTCTCCAGCACCTACTAAAAAACCATTAAAGGTAAAGTCAGTTGAGGCACCAAACTTTACACAAGCATTTGCCCCTGTACGCCACACTTTATCGAACGGAACAAGATCCCCGAATATCGCTCGACCGCGAGTTGCGGGGCGTGAATAAGTAATATTGAAATCTGTCAGTCCGATTTTTTGGTTGATAGTGGAAGTCGGTGACGGTTGAGGCAATTCTTGAGCTGATACGCTCCAGCTAAGGCCTAGGGCCAATGCGCCCGCAATCCATTTTCTCATGAATGATGTTTTTTAAATTTTCGTGAAGTTAAGTCAAAAAGTGCTTTGAAGGTTGACTTATAGAGCCATAATCTTCAATGCAGCAATAGCAGCTTCAACACCCTTGTTGCCGTACTTGCCGCCACTTCGGTCGCGGCTCTGCTCTATGGTGTTGTCAGTGAGCACACAAAAGATAGTTGGTGCGTTGTAACTTAAGTTGAGTTCTGTAATACCATAAGTCACACTCTGGCAGACGTAGTCGAAATGCTTCGTCTCGCCTTGAATAACACAGCCTATTACAATGACAGAATCAGGATCGTGCGCATCAAGAACGGACTTAGCGCCAAAGGTTAGTTCAACTGCTCCTGGTACGTCTATTTCTAGGATACCCTCTGGTGCAACACCGTGCTGAAGTAGTGTCTTCTTAGCTCCTTCTGCAAGACCAGAAGTAATTTGATGATTCCACTCAGCGCGCACAATAGCTACTAGTTTTCCTTCTCCGGAAGGAACCTGTTCGTTATTGGAGCTACCTAAATGCTGGTGTGCAGTTGCCATCTTATTTCAATGCAGCAATAACACCTTGAATTCCTGCCGCTTGGCGTGATTCAGGGTATTTTTCTACAATTTTTTCGTAAAGATTTACTGCCTTTGAAGCTTCGTCGTTAGCTTCTAGAGCAAGACCTGCTTTCCACATGAATAGTGGTGTTGTGAACGCGTTATCAGTAGATTTAGCTGCCTTTTGGTAGTAAACTGCGGCATCTCCCATTTGACCTAGTTCTGCGAATGCGTCACCAATAACGCCCAATGCCATTGCGCCTGTTGCTGTGTTCGAAGCGCTGTAGCTATCGAGTGTTTCAATAGCACTTTCGAAATCGCCAGTGGCAAAGTAAGCAAGACCGGCGTAGTAGTGTGCACTGTTGCCAGCAGGAGTACTGCCGTATTCGTCTATAATGTCGAGGAAGCCATAGTTGGCGCCATTACCATTCAGTGCGAGTTTCACAGAATCTGCCTCAAACCATTTAATAGCCTGTGCCATTTCTATACCCGCTTCAGCTTCTTTAGGAGCTACGATATAAGTGTTGTATGAAAAGAAGCCTAGAACAACTGCAACTACTGCACCAATGGTAATACCCACTTGTTTTGCGTTGTTTTCTAAAAACTGCTCAGTTTTCGTCAACGTTTGCTCTACACTATCAAATCCTAAGTTATCCTGCTGTGCAGGGGCATTCTTCTTAGCCATAGCTTTATAATTATTGAGTCCGCCAAAAATAGTACAAATTTTGACTCTAAGAAGCCTATTTTTGTACCTATGGACAAGCTTATTATTACTGCTTTAGAATTGACTCACTTTAAGAACCACCGTTCTACCCATTGGGACTTCAATGAAAAAGTCAATATCATCACTGGCAATAACGGTAACGGCAAGACGAATGTGCTTGATAGCTTGTATTATTTGAGTCTGACCCGCTCGTACCTAAGTTCTACCGACAGTCAGAATATTACCCACGGTGAATCTATGGCGCTGATCAAGGCCAATCTTGAGCGAAAGGGAGGCGTCCATAGTCTGGATATCGGATTGAAGAAGGGTCAGAGGAAGAAGATTCGGGTAGATGGAAAAGAGGTCGAAAGATTGGCGGACCATATAGGTTACCTCCCAGTTGTTATGATTTCACCGATGGACCGAGACCTCATTCTAGATGCAGCAGAAATACGCAGGAAGCTTGTTGATACGACAATTAGTCAAAACAGTCGAAGCTATTTAAATGCATTGATCGCCTACAATAAGGCATTAAGTCAGCGCAATACACTCTTAAAGTATTTTGCTTCGAACCGTACCTTTGATGCTTCACTACTAGCACTTTATGAAGATATAATGGTTGAGGAAGGAACTGTAATATTTGAATACCGTAAGAGCTTTACTGAGGAGCTTCTACCGGCCATTCAGCGCTTTTACGAAGTATTGAGCGGCGGCAAGGAAGAGGCTGCCGTGAAGTATAAGAGTTCGTTGCACGAAAAAGGTCTTGGTGAACTTTTAGCAGAGAAATTGGACAAAGATAAAGTCCTTCAGTATACCTCTGTAGGCACACATCGAGACGATTTAGTGTTCGAGTTAGGCGGTTACCCTATTAAACGTGTAGGGTCCCAAGGGCAGCAAAAGAGTTTCTTAATTGCTTTAAAATTGGCTCAGTTTGAGATTGGACGCAAGCATTTAGGAATGTCTCCACTGCTATTGCTTGATGACATTTTCGATAAATTGGATGAAGACCGTGTCGCTAATCTTCTACAGCTTGTAAATACCGAGGACTTTGGTCAAATATTCATTACTGATACTCATTCTCAGCGTATGAAAGAACTTAGTGAGACGCTTCAGCTTCAGCATAGCACATTTGAAATCCAAGAGGATGGCACGATCAAGGCGCTCTAACGAACAAACGATGGGTGAGGCCCTTGGACAGTGGCTTGATCGATACAGGCTGCGTCAGGGAACCGATGATAGTCGTGTACTTCAGGCTTGGTACGAAGTGATGGGCCCCTCAGTGGCGAGACATACCACAAGAAAGAAGGTTGAAAACGGTGTACTCGTAATCCAACTAGACAGTTCCGTAGTTCGTAAAGAACTGCTAATGGTCAAAGGAAAAATTGTGACGGCGATTAACGAACACGTCGGTCACAATGCCATAAAGGACGTGCATATTTTCTAATCGCCAAGTAGGTCGGAACGGCGCTCTTGGGTGCGCTTTATAGCTTGTTTTTCACGCCAAAGTTCAATTTCCTTGAAATTCCCAGAGGTTAAAACCTCAGGCACTTTGTGCCCTCTAAAATCTTCGGGACGTGTATACACTGGTGGAGCGAGGAGACCGTCCTGAAAACTATCAGTAAGTGCAGAAGTTTCGTCGTTTAAGACACCTGGAATCAATCGAATGATCGAGTCGCTAATGACTGCTGCTGCCAGCTCTCCACCGCTTATTACATAATCTCCAATGCTATATTCATGAGTAATCCAATGGTCCCGAATGCGTTGGTCTATTCCTTTGTAGTGACCGCAGATTATCATGACGTTGCCCAACATACTTAGTTTATTGGCATCGCCTTGATTATATCGTTTTCCGTCTGGGGTCATATAAAGAATGGCTTCATAGCTGCGTTCTTTTTGCAGGTCTTCGATACAATCCACTAAAGGGCCACATTGCATCACCATACCTGCGCCACCGCCGTATTGGTAATCATCAACTTGCTGATGTTTACCGACTCCGTACTTCCGCAACTGATGAATATGCACCTCTGCTATGCCTTTGTCCTCAGCACGCTTGAGAATGCTGTGTGCAAAGGGTCCTTCAAGTAATTCGGGCAATACGGTGATGATATCTATGCGCATAGCTATTTTTTCAAACCTATTTCAACCAAACGTTCTTCTAGGTAGTCGCCAGCAGTGATGTCCTCAAAAGCCTTTGGACGCTCCGCAGTAATACAACCTTCAAGTGTATTTAGTGGCATTTTACCCACGGGATGCAGGAAGAACGGAATAGAGTAGCGCGACGTGCCCCATTTTTCTTTTGACGGGTTTACAACGCGGTGCGTAGTAGACTTCATTACTCCATTGGTCAATCTTTGTAGCATATCACCGACGTTCACAACTAAGGATCCAGGAATGGCTGTGATACCAATCCATTCGTTTTGCTTGTTCAGTACTTCAAGGCCTTCGGCGCTTGCACCCATTAAGAGAGTGATTAGATTAATGTCCTCATGTTGGCCAGCACGCACACTGTCTCCCGGATCTTCAGTGATTGGCGGATAGTGAATGGCGCGAAGGATAGAGTTTCCACCCTGCACCCAAGGCTCAAAGTAGTTACTGTCTAAATCGAGATAGATGGCGATAGCCTTGAGAAGTTCACGGCCAATTCGTTCTAATTCTTGATAGGCGCGCTTGAACCCAGTAGCAAATTCAGGAAGTTCTGCTACGCTAACATTATCATAGTATTCAGGTCCCTCATAGGCAGGCTCAGGTTGTCCCACTTGCCAGAACTCCTTTAGGTCTGCGGCCTCCATCCCTTTTGCATGCTCTTTACCAAATGAGGTATAACCGCGTTGTCCTGCAAGACCCTCGATTTCATAATAAGATTTGACTGATTTTTTTAACGAGAAGAATGCTGCAGCTTTGTTGTAGAGATCGTCTTGTACTGACTCCCCAAAACCGTGGTTCTTTATCGTAATAAAACCAATGTCAGTGTAGGCAGTACCTAACTCTTTAACGAATTCAGCTCTCTCAATTTCAGTCCCTTGAGACCACTTTGCAAAATCTAGATTTGGAATTGTTGCTATATTCATAATATTAGGTTCTATCTAACAAAAATAACTCCCTTTTTTGAGCTAAATTCAATCCCTAGACCCATCAAGCAGAAGTTATGAACGATGCCCAAGACAGGCAATTCTTAGAACATTTCATCCTTACTCGGGCGATAGAGGAGAAAATGCTCATTTATTTAAGGCAAGGTAAGATTTCGAAATGGTTTGCCTCCTATGGGCAAGAGGCGTTAAGTGTCGCTGCTGCGTATGCCTTAGCGCAGGATGAATATATGTGCACAATGCATAGAAATTTAGGTGCATTTGTTTCTCGTGAAATACCTCTAAAGCGTCTTTTTGCTCAATTTCAGGGGAAAGCAGAAGGATTTACCAAAGGTAGGGACCGAAGCTTCCACTTTGGCTCAATGGAGCATTATATAGTTGGTATGATTTCTCATTTAGGAGCACAGTTAGGTTTGGCTTGTGGTTTAGCCTTGCGCGAAAAAATCCAGGGCACCGGAAAATGTGTCCTCGCCTTTACCGGAGACGCGGCCACTTCTCAAGGGGATTTTCACGAGGCACTTAATGTGGCGGCCGTTTGGAGCTTGCCTGTAGTTTTCGTAGTAGAGCGTAATTATTGGGGACTTAGTACTCCGGAGCACCAACAATTCATATTTGATACTTTCGAGCAAAAAGGTCCTGCTTACGGAATGAGGACTATGAGCTTCAATGCCAACGACCTCGCTGAGGCAAAGAAGCATTTCGCAGAAGCTGCAGCCTATGCGAGGCAAAAAAGTAAACCCATTTTATTGGAGGCAAACACCTTTAGATTAAGAGGACATGAGGAAGCCAGTGGAACCAAATACTATCCTGATGGAATGATTGCCGCTCAAGAAAAGAAGGAGCCTATGGCTTTGTTGCGTGCTGTGCCAGATAAATGGGGCATTTCGGAAGATTGGATAAATGACGAATTAGACAAAGCAAAGAAAGCGGTCGATGAAGCCTTTCATTCCGCGTTGGAATTACCAGATGTGTCGTACGACCAAAAGGAAAGTCTAAACGATCTTTACGCGCCATCCCAAGAATTAACAACGAACGCCTCTGATTCCCGAGAACTTCGTTTTATAGATGCTATTCACGATGCCTTGGGCGAAGCAATGAGACAATGGCCTGAATTAGTACTTATGGGTCAAGATATAGCAGATTACGGGGGAGTATTCAAAGCTACGGAAGGCTACACAGAGGAATTCGGAGAAGCTCGCGTTCGCAATACACCGCTGTGTGAAAGTGCCATAGTCGGTGCTGCTATGGGGTACGCAATCGCAGGCGGTAAATCTATGATGGAGATGCAGTTTGCAGATTTTGTAACTACAGGCTTCAACCAGATCGTCAACAACCTAGCGAAGTTGCACTGGCGGTGGGGACAGCACGTGGATGTTGTAGTGCGTATGCCTACTGGCGCAGGTGTCGCAGCTGGGCCATACCATAGCCAGAGTACAGAGGCTTGGTTCACACATGTTCCCGGATTGAAAGTAGTATACCCTGCATATCCCGCAGAAGCCAAAGCCTTGTTGCTCGCGAGTTTCAATGACTCAAACCCTGTAATGTTCTTTGAACACAAAGCACTTTATAGAACGGTGAAAGAGAAAGTTCCTTCGGGCATAACATGTTTGGACCTTGGAAAAGCACACACACAGAAGGAAGGATCAGACCTTACCATCGTTACCTACGGGATGGGTGTTCATTGGGCGATGGAGTTGGCAGAGCGCCATCAATCCTCTATCGAGGTAATCAACCTACGTACATTGGTACCGCTCGACTTTGAAGCCATTCGAAGCAGTATTTCGAGAACGTCCAGAGTTATTGTACTTCAAGAAGATGTGTCTGTTGGAGGATATGGCGAGCACATTGCGTCCCGTATTGCTAGAGAATGTTTTGAGCTATTAGATGCACCCTTAGAATTGGTAAGTAGTGATGCTACTCCTGTTCCGTTTGCAGCAACTTTAGAAGAGGGCTTCTTAGCTAGTGCTAGATTGGAAGAGGTAGTAAACCAAATAGTATCGTATTAACTAACCTTATAAAAGGTGATAGAAAAGAAAACCCCCAGCGTTTTAGCGATGGGGGTTTTTATTGAATTATAATTCGGAGAGATTACTCTACGATGAATTTCTTCGTGCTTTGGTGTCCTGCAGAGCCTACAGTGTAGAAGTAGATACCTGGAGCAAATCCTGTTGCATCAATCTCTTCAATGTGACGACCTGCATCTAGACGACCTAGTTCGCGTAGTTCAATAGTACGACCTGTGATATCCATAATGCTCATTGTAAATGCAGCTGCTTCAACGCTCTCGATAGCCACTTTAGTAACACTGTTTGTAGGGTTCGGGTAGTTTTGGCTTACTGAGAAGTTTTGTGCTTCCATCTCTTCGAGTCCGATATTATTCGGGTAAGGAGAACCTAAGTAATAGAAGTCGATTGGGCTTAATACACTGAACGTACCGAAATCTTCAATAGGAGCGTAGGTCATATGCAACTGGTGAGTACCGTCACCGTTGTCAAAAGCGTAATCTGCTACGTTACCCCAAGTGGCATCACCGAATGTACCCATAACGGTCATTTGACCTTCCAATGAATCACCCAATACGTTGTACCCTTGACATCTCCAATCTGGGAAGTTGTTGTCAGTGCCAGTTACGAATGAAGTATCACTCTCGAACCAAGAGAAGAACATCATCTCACGGTCAGAGCTCATTGAAATGTGTGGACGCGTAGATTCTGTTACAGGACCGTTCGTTGGATCGAATTCGTAATCCCAAGTAAAGACCTGGCTAACGATATTACACTTCCAAGTCAAACCGCCGTCAGTAGTATATATGTCTACCAACAAGTTTACTCCTGGGTAGTATACAAAGTCGCCAGCCATTGTACCACCAGTTGGCGTTGTACCAACGCCTGGGAATACGTGTACAAACATGTGTGGGTTACCGTTTGCATCAACTGCCATATCATGACCACGAGTAGAAGAAGTCAAGCTACCGATGGACCATCCACCAGTAATGGTAGAGAAGATAGTTTTCAAGCTATCGCCTGATGCTTGGTCAACTAATAAGTCTAGATTTGGTCCCATTACAGAACCCCAAGTTGAACCACCGTCAGTCGTTTTAATCATATATGGGTGGATTACTTTATTAGGAGCAATTATGCTGTCGTATGCTTCGATAGAAATGTAACCAGTAGAACCGTTCTCGTCAAACGAGATACGTCCGTCGCCATAAATCTTACCGTTAGTAGCATCATTAGTTACAGGCAAGTATACTTTGATTTCAGTCAAAGCCATAGTATCTGTAGAGAAGTTCATTGTTCCTTTCCATACAATTGCAGTGTCCGTGTATTCTTCGACATCGTAGTTCGGATGGTCAAAACTTACACCCCAGAATTTACCGTCTTGTGTAAACGACTCTTCCAAGGTCAAGTGGCCTCCGGTAGTATCTACTGCCATATTTGTCACTGTGTTGTCCATCTTGTGTGTACCTACCAAAGCACCACCCCAAGCAGCAGCATTCGTTCCGGCAAGCGTTGGAGCCCATACTGTGATGGAGGCGTTTAACGGGTTGGTGTTATTGTTTTCGTTTAGGATACCGATGTGTGGGTAACGCGCAAAACCTGGGTAACCGTAACTACTTTGGTTAGGATTCCAGATAGGACCTGCATTAGAGGTCCAATTCGAACCACCGTCAGTTGAGTAGTCAAAACGCAATGAACCCGAGCTGTAGTCGTTGTTTGTTCCGTAATCTGAACGGTGTACGAACGCAATAGTGTTCAAATCTTCGTTAGCCACCAAATTCGTCTTAGGGCCAAAAGCAGCACCATAGACGTTTGGAGCAGTACCAATAGCAACAGCAGAACTCTGCTTGTTGTATGAAGTATTCAATGGCGTGCCATCAGCATGAGTCGCTGCGTACATCGCCGCGCTACGACCTAGATCAAGGCGTGCTTCCTGAGCGGTAGCACCGATAACGCTAAGTCCAGCAAATGCTAGTAATAGTTTTCTCATAATTCGAATTTTTGTGAAAGTCTAAAGATAATAGAAAAGTGGCTAAAATAGTGCATTGTAGCATTTTTGAATTTCAAGGCCAATTACACGTTCACTAAGTCCTTTGAATGGGTTTATTTTCGGCTTTTCTTGTTCTATAACTTTTTGCATAGTGTCGAGAAGTTCTTCCTCATTTTCAGCCCATAAAACACCTTTATCCGCATAGAAAGAAGATCCAAAGGCAGCCCTTGAGATCGCCCACAATCCTGCCTTACGTGCTTCAAGTGTTGCAATACCGAAGGTTTCGTAAGCACTAAATTGAATATGGGCGTGATGGTTTGGTAGTGCTTGTAGCACTATTTCGTTCGAAACACGACCGTGTAATGTTACGTTGATGTGGTGCTTGGTCAGTTCTTTGAGTTCTTCGAAGTCTGGCCCGTCACCGTAGAAGTGTAATTCGTACCGAGAGGAGGGTAACTGACGAAATACCTTCAAAATACGATCCTGTCGCTTGATTTTAAAGACTACATCACCAACTACACAGAAACTTTTAACTAAGAATTCTTTGGGTTTGGAGAAATCGATCTCATCGATGATGTTTGGCACAACCTTAAGTTTAGTCTTGGGTGCAATTTGTCTGATACCTTTACTCAAAGCCTCGCTAACGGGAAGAATATAGGCCGCCTTTTCAAAGAAATTTCTCATCATCATTCGTTTAATACCGCGAATGGAAGTATTGTTTTCTGCCAAGAGGCCGGACCAATGTTCGGAATGGATATAGGGAATACCTTTGCTTATTAAAATTTTACTGTAGGCCCAAAAGTCCTTGGCATAGCAATGAAAGTGAACTACATCCGGTTGGACTTTGGCTAGTGTCACATACAGAGCAGCTACTTTCGCGGAAATGATCATTTCCTGTGCCCCATATAAGGTCAGGTTATCCTTTTCCAAAGTTTCGAATTTAGCATCAACAAAACCGAGCACATAGGGGTGGTCCGTGGTGGCATCGATATGCTTTTTAACGAAGATTCCGTTCTGAGGGTCAACCGGGTTGGGATACCATTTTACAATGTGTAGAATCCTAGAGCTCATTAAAAGCAAGGTAGTACTAACATAACGCAAATTCAAAACTTCTTTCATTCGGAGGCTTTAGTAAATCGTACGATGTACACTATCTTGACTGCAACTAACAGAACCGACATGTTGAATACTACTGATTACGTAATTATCGGCCTCTATTTTGTGGCTGTTTTTGTCATTGCATTTTTTAGCGGCTCAAGGAAGAGCGAAAACGGAGAAGCTACCGACTATTTCCTAGGGGGTAGAAATCTTGGCTGGTTTGTCATTGGAGCATCATTGTTCGCCTCGAATATTGGATCCGAGCACCTTGTAGGGCTGGCGGGCCAGGGGGCGTCAGGTGATTTGGTCGCCGGCCAATTCGAACTTCTAGCTTCCCTAATCCTCATTGTTCTAGGCTGGGTGTTCGTTCCGTTCTACCTAAAGTCTGGTGTTTTTACAATGCCGGAATTTTTAGAGAAACGCTATGATGGCTGGGCCCGCACGTACCTCTCTTATGTAAGTATAGTCGCTTACGTATTGACTAAAATTTCTGTAACGATTTTTGCAGGTGCGATTGTATTCACCGCATTGCTAGGAATCAGCTTTTGGACAGGTGCCATCGTTATTGTTATTGCTACAGGGATTTACACCGTATTTGGTGGTTTTAAGGCGGTGGTTTATACCGATATGATGCAAATGTTTGTGCTTGTTGGCGGATCCATTATTTTAACGGTATTTGGTCTTAGCGAGTTAGGTGGTGTTGGAGAACTTATGGAAAATACAACTGCAAATCATTGGAGCTTGTGGCGTCCAATGTCTGATACGAGCTATCCATGGACGGGTATTATGTTTGGAGCACCTATCCTTGGTATTTGGTATTGGTGTACCGACCAATTCATAGTTCAGCGCGTCCTTGCAGCAAAAGGGATCGATACAGCGCGCAAAGGTGCTTTGTTCGGTGCGTATATGAAACTCTTGCCTTTATTCATTTTTATGATGCCTGGTGTGGTGGCTTATGCTATTGCGCAAAAGAATCCTGAGCTGTTGACTTTTGCAGATGGAGGATATGATGCCGCATTGCCTTTAATGGTTAAGACAGTCCTACCAGCAGGGTTAAGAGGTTTGGTTGTTGCCGGTCTTCTTGCTGCATTGATGAGCTCTTTGAGTTCAGTGTTTAACAGCTGTTCTACTTTGATCACCTTCGATGTATACAAAAAATACCGTCCAGAGGCGAACGATAAAGAATTGGTCCGTGCAGGACGCATTTCAACCGTTGTACTTGTCGTATTGGGTATTGCATGGATCCCTATGATGCAAATGATCGAAGGGGGGCTGTTCCAAAAGCTACAATCTATTCAAGCATATATTTCGCCGCCTATCGCCGCTGCCTTCCTTTTAGGTATCTTCTTTAAAAAAATAAACTCAGCCGGTGCGAAGTGGGCCTTAATCACAGGTGCGGTTCTCGGGGTGGCCCGCTTGAGTATGGAAATAGCGGGAGGGGAGTATACTGAATTCTTAGATTGGTATGTAGGCATGAACTTCCTGCACTTTGCACTTTTGTTATTCGCCATCTGTTCGGCAGTTCTAGTGCTGGTATCTTTGACCAAGCCAGAAGCAGAGAGCTACGACGACGAAACTCTTGTATGGAATAAAGCCAATGCTGTGCCTATGAGCAGCAGCACGCGTTTACTAACATTTATACTTATCCTTTGTGTGGTAACTCTCTGGGTGGTATTCTAAAAAATTAAATTAAAAGGGTTGCAGATATAGATTCAATACAAGTATATTTGCCGCCCAATTATGGTGGTTGTAGCTCAGTTGGTTAGAGCGCTGGATTGTGGTTCCAGAGGTCGCCGGTTCGAACCCGGTCTTCCACCCTTCAAAAGCCCTACGATAATCGCAGGGCTTTTCTTTTCCAACAAAGTATAGCCCTATCAGCCTTATGATTGCGAAGCGACAATAGCTCACGTTAAAAATATAAATTGAATTTTTTGATTTTGAAGATAACGTCATCTATTCTGTCGCTCTTAAAGTCACAATGACATAAGGCAATCTTGTCTCTAGAGTTTGTTACTGAATCACAAAGATTGAAATCGAATATTGTAAAAATGTTCAGTTATTTTTTCCCAAGCTGTTAATAGCTGATTGACATTAATTTTTTTCTGAACCATCGTATTCTTGATTCAGAATCAAGGGGTAGGGGAAGGATATTGGGTATTTCCTTCAAAGACTTGGTATTTGTGACTTGGATTAACTAACCCCTCCCACGGATCGTGGGGGTTTTGTTTTATTCATTTTTAAGTGCATCATACAAAACATCTACATAAGTAATAAATAGACTGCAGCAGCCGCTCCTGACATTCTTCCACCTTCAACAGTGGCAATTACATCTCCCCACGAACTATCACCGCTACGTACTTTATTCCCATCAACATTAGCAATAACGTCTCCCCACGAGCTATCTCCTTTCCTAACTTTATTCCCATCAACATTAGCAATAACGTCTCCCCAAGAGCTATCTCCTCTGCGCAACTTATTTCCGTCAATAGTTAAAATCACGTCTCCCCACGAACTATCTCCTTTCCTAACTTTAGT